>Ga0187783_10003189_pt1 | contig 12112 bp, 10 predicted proteins | sample 1015_SJ02_MP02_2_FD_132471 | JGI IMG/M metagenome (GOLD analysis project Ga0187783, IMG submission 132471) | Tropical peat soil microbial communities from peatlands in Department of Meta, Colombia - 1015_SJ02_MP02_20_MG | ecosystem: Environmental > Terrestrial > Soil > Wetlands > Peat | place... | reverse complement strand
CGCCAGCAGCACACAGGCGACAGCCACGCCCAGGAGGAGGGAGGGGGCGTGGCCGCGCTCGGTGAGAAGATCTACCGGGGTCCGGCGTGCTACCCCACCGGACCCCGACACACCCGCCGGGTCAGCGACGGATCTGTGCCTGTAAGAACCGGCGGGCGGCGCAGAAGTAGCTGTCGAGCGACTGGCGATCTGAGCATGATGACGACGTTGCCCGCGTCGCGTGACCCCGCCGCCGCCGAGATAATGGGCACGTGAGAGGCACTTGCCGCTCCCGTGCCGCCCGCGTGGCGGCTGTGCTCGCGCTGGTGTGCGCGCTGGGCGCCCTGGCCGGCTGCGGCACGGGGCAGCCCGCGCCGATCGGCGCCGCCGAGCTGCGCGAAGCACAGACCTTCCCCTACTTCAAGGTCTACTGGGTCGGCGGGCGCTTCGCCAATCATCCGCTGGTCGCGGTCGACGGCCAGAGCGACTACGTCAGCTCGGTCGGGGACAGCGTCTACTACGGCGACTGCGTGCCCGGCAAGCACATCGTCGGCGGCAGCTGCCTGCTACCGCTTCAGATCACGACCGTGATCTACGCGCTGCACTCAAACGCCGCACTGGGCGTCCAGCACAACACGCTCGTGCGCGGCGTGCCCGCCACGATCTACGACGAAGGGCGCTCGCTGGAGCTCTACACCGGCCGCCTCGCGATCGACATCTTCTCCGACACGCTCAACAGCGCGCTCGCGGCGGCCAACGAGCTGCGCCCGCTCAACGCCCCCGGCTCGGCCTCGCAGCCGCTGCCGCTGCCCGTCTACTGCCCGGGCCTCACGGGCGCGCTGACCGCGAGGCTGCAGGCGGTCATGGAACGTCTCCCCGGCCAGGCGTGCCAGCGCACGAGCGCACAGGTGGCCTACGTCAAGAGCCTCTCGCAGTAGCGAGCGGCTTGCCGATCTCGCGGCGCAGGCTGAGGAAGGCGACCGAGCCGATCAGGGCAGGCACCCACAGCGAGATCGCGCGGTAGATGACGACCGCGGCCAGCACCATCGAGGCCGGCCGTATGCCGAAGAGCAGCAGCATCCCCACGAGCCCGCCTTCCACGGCGACCACTCCCGCAGGAATCGGCAGGGCGTTCGCGAGCATGCCGACCAGGTAGGCCATGGCCACGGCCCATACCGAGGGCGCAGGACCGAACGCCGCCAGGCACGCGTAGAGGGCGAGGTTGTCGAACGCCCAGTAGGCGACCGCGCCGAACAACCGCCAGTCGTGATCGCCGATCAGGCGTACGGCGTCAAACACTCCGTCGCTCAGCGCCGTCAGCGCGACGACCGTGCGGCCGCGCTCAGCGCGCCGGCGAAACGCAGCCCTGCCAGCCCAGGCCGCGAGCGCGAGCGTCGCCACGATCAAGAGAATCGCCGCCAGCGCCGGGAGCAGGGTGAGCAGCGGGTCGCGCGAGCCCGGCAGCAGCCCGAACCACATTCCCAGTCCGATGATCGCGACGGCGCCCACGTTCACGGCGCTCGTGAGCACGAAGATCAGCACCGAGCGCTGGGCGATCCGCTCTACCGAGATCCCCTTGCTGCGCAGCACCCACGCGCCCAGCGCGATGCCAGCCAGCCCGCTCACCGAAACGACCGAGTTGACCGCGAGCTCCGACAGCGACAGGCGAGAGATCAGGCGCCGGTCGAGCATGCCGAAGACGAGGCCGAACAGCACCACATAGCCCGCGCACGAGAGGATCTCGAGGCTGATCGCCGAGCTCACGCGCAAGGGATCGGCGTGCGGGATCAGCTTGCCGGCCGCGCGCAGGCCCGGCACGCCGATCAGCAGCCCGGCGACGATGACGAAGAACACACCGAGGCTGATGACGCTGTTGCGCAGCTTGCGCGACTGGACCGCCATCTCCACCGCGCTCTCGCGCGCGATCTGAGGTTCAGCGATGGTCGGCTCCAGGGATGCTCATCGGTGTCTTCCGGCCCGCCTCATCTAAACAGCTGGCCGGGTCGGCCCGTGTCATCGGCTGGTGTCAGCCAAAGAGCGGCGGCGGTCTGTGACGCGGTTTTGCCACCCCTCACGCTAGCCTCAGAAGGGCATTCCCTCCCTGGGCCTGCGATCGCGGGTGCAGGAGGGCACCGAAAGCCTTGCCATGGCCGATCCAGCCCGCATACTGGTCGTCGACGACGAGCCCGCCGTGCAGAGTGCGCTGTCACGGGCGCTCGCGCTCGAGCGCTACCAGGTCGCCCAGGCGGCCGACGGTCGCGAGGCGCTCGAGCGCCTCGGGGCAGCGGCCTACGAGGCGGTGATCCTCGACATCTCGATGCCGCACGTCGACGGTCTGGAAGTCTGCCGGCGCCTGCGCGAGGGGGGGGACCGCACGCCTGTGCTGATGCTGACCGCGCGCGAAGAGGTCGACGACCGCGTGGCCGGGCTGGACGCCGGCGCCGACGACTACCTCGTCAAGCCGTTCGCGCTGCGCGAGCTGCTGGCGCGCGTGCGCGCGCTGCTGCGGCGCACGGGCGAGGAGGACGAGGAGAGCAGCGAGCTGGCCTTCGAGGACCTGCGCCTGGACCGGCTCGCGCACGAAGCCTGGCGGGGCGAGCGCACGCTCCAGCTCACCCGCACCGAGTTCCAGCTGCTCGAGATGTTCTTGCGCCACCCCCGGCAGGTGCTCACCCGCTCGGCGATCTTCGAGCACGTCTGGGGGTATGACTTCGGCGCGACCTCGAACTCGCTCGGCGTCTACATGGGCTACCTGCGCCGCAAGACCGAGGAAGGCGGCGAGCCGCGCCTGCTGCACACTGTGCGCGGCGTGGGCTACGTGCTGCGCGGGCGATGAGCTTCAGACGCCGTATCACGCTCGTCTCGGCCGCCGCGGTCGCGATCGCGGTCGTGCTCGCCTCCGTGCTCACCTACCTGCTCGTGTCCCACCAGCTGCACAGCCAGATCGACTCCCAGCTGTCAAGCCGCGGCGACAGCCTGCGCTTCGTCGCCGAATCACCGCGGGGGCGCACGGGTCGTGGCCTGCTCGCGGTCATCCGCAGCCGCGCGGGGGACAACGTCGCCGGGCTCCCGCGCCCGGGGAGACCGCTGCTTGGCAGCACGCCCGCCCCGCCGCTCAACGGCCTGCAGGCTCGTCCCAACCAGGTACGCGGCTACCAGCAGCTGATCGACGCCAGCGGACGCGTGGTGTTCAGCTCGACGCCGGGCGTCACGTTGCCCGTCGACGCGCGCACGCGCGCACTCGCCGCCCGCGACGGAAAGCGCGTCTTCCGCGATGCACGGGTCGATGGCGTGCCGCTGCGCATCCTGTCGGAGCACATCGCGCCCGGGCACGCGGTCGAGCTCGCCCAGCCGCTGACCGAAGTCGATCACCTGCTCTCCAACCTGCGCCTGATCCTCGCGCTGCTCGCGCTCGGGGGCATCGCGCTCGCGGCGCTGCTCGGACGACTCGTGGCCGGCGCCGCGGTCGCGCCCGTGCGGCGGCTGACGCGCACGGCCGAGCACGTCGCCGCAACCCAGGACCTCTCTCAGCGCATCGCGCCGAGCGGTGGCCCGGAGGACGAGATCGGGCGCCTGGCCAAGAGCTTCAACGCGATGCTCGACGCGCTCCAGCTGTCGATGCGCGCCCTCGACGCCTCCGTACACGCGCAGCGCCAGCTCGTCGCCGACGCCTCGCACGAGCTGCGCACCCCGGTAACGAGCCTGCGCATGAACATCGAGATCCTCCAGCAGGCAGACGACATGGATCTCGACGAGCGCCGGCGCCTGCTCGGCGACGTGGTCGAGCAGATCGAGGAGCTGTCGCTGCTCATGAACGACCTGATCGACCTCGCGCGCGGCGACGAGCCGCGCCTGGACACCGAGGACGTGCGCCTGGACACGGTCGTCGAGCAGATCGTCGAGCGCGCCCGCCGGCGCTCGCCCGACGTGATGTTTCTCGTCGACCTCGAACCGCGCGTGGTCGTGGGGATCCCCGCACGCCTGGAGCGTGCGGTCGCGAACCTCCTCGACAACGCGGTCAAGTACAGCCCCCCGGGGGAGCCCGTGGAGATCCGCCTGCACGGCGACGAGCTGACGGTCAGGGACCGCGGCCCGGGCATCTCGCCCGAGGACCTGCCCCACGTGTTCGATCGCTTCTACCGCGGGGCCGAGGCACGCGGGCGCCCGGGCTCGGGGCTCGGCCTGGCGATCGTGCGGCAGGTCGCCAGCCAGCACGGCGGCACGGTGTCCGCCGAGGCGGCCGCGGGCGGCGGCACGCTCATGCGCCTGCGCCTGCCCGGCAGCGAGGCGATCGGCGGCGCGGCCGCCGACGAGCGCCTCGCCGGCTATCTGACCGTCTGAGCGACCGGCTCGCGCGCGCGCGTCACGGCGGCACTGCCCGCACGCGTCGGTGTCTGCGGCCCCGCGCCACCGCGCCCGGCGCCGGTGCGCGCAGCGCCGCGGTGTCGGCGCGCACGCTCGCGAAAGAGCGCCGGGGCGAGACCGTAGCGGCGACGGAAGGCGGCAGCGAAGTGCGGCGCGCTGCGAAAGCCCACCAGACGCGTGACGTCGCCCACCGCCAGCGCCGGCTGGCTCGCGAGCAGCTCCGCGGCCGCCGCTAGGCGGCGTGCGAGCAGGTCCTCGTGGAACGTCGTCTGGCCGAACTGGGCATAGGCGCGCTGCACCTGGCGCGGCGAGCTCGCGAGCGCGCGGGCGACGACACCGAGCGTGAGCGGGCGACGGTAGTGGCGCGCCACGATGGCACGCGAGAGCAGATACAGGCGGCGGCGCTCGCCGAGGGTGCTCGTGCGCACATCCCCTGCTCCGACGAGGCCACGGCGACGGGGACGCCGTGCCCGCGCCGGCCACCACGCCACAGGGCCCTGCGCTAGCTGCCCGCCCTCGCGCGCACGGCGGGGCCGGCGGCGGCGAGCTTGCCGCGCGCGAGGGCTCAGCCGGCGTAGCGATGGGCCACGCGCGCCACGGCGGCGACGTAGGAGCTGCCGAACAGCAGCGCGTGGACGAGCAACGTCAGCAGCTGGTAGAGCTCGACGCGCTCGCGCCAGCCCGCGGCCAGCGGCGCGACGTCATCGTAGGCGGAGAACACGCGCCCGCTCGGAGCACCGAAGAGCCGCAGCATCGCGAGATCGACCTCGCGATGCCCGCCGTAGGCGGAGGGGTCGACCAGCACCGGCTGGCCGCGGGCGTCGGCCATCACGTTGCCCGACCATAGGTCGCCGTGCAGGCGCGCGGGCGGCTCGGGCGGGCCGGCGAGCTCGCCCATGCGCTCGCACACGCGTCCGAGGGCCTGGATCGCATCACCGGGAAGCGCCCCGCGCTCGCGCGCGATCCGCGCCAGCGGAGCCAGGCGGCGCTCGGCGTAGAAGCTCGGCCAATCCTCGGTGGGCTCGTTTGGAAGCCGCAGCGAGCCAAAGCCCGCCCCATCGGCCCCGGAGGGGAGCCCAGGCGGGGCGCCGAAGCGCTCGGCGCCGGCTGCGTGAGTGAGGGCGAGTCCGCGCCCGAGCTGCTCGCAGCCGCGCTCGTCCAGGCGCCCGCGCTCGATCCACTCGAGCGCCAGGTAGCCGTCGTCGACCTCGAGCACCCGCGGCGTGCGCAGCTGCCCCGGCTCGGCCAACCAGCGCAGGCCGGCAGCCTCCGCGGCGTACTCCGCTGGCGCGGCGCCAGCGCGCGTCTTGACGAACGCCTCGCTGCCGTCGGCGAGCACGACGTGGAAGGCCTCGTTGATATCGCCGCCGCCGACGGCGCGCACGTTGCTCGCGCCCGCCGGAAGGATCATGCGCCCGCGCCGGCGACGCGCCCGCCGCGCTGGCCGCTGACCTCATCGAGCAGCCCGGCGCATGCGGCCTGCACGATGTCGAGCACCTCCTCGAAGCCGCCCGCGGCCCCGTAGTAGGGGTCGGGGACGCCGAGGTCCTTCGCTCCGGCGTTCGCCGGGTCGAACTCTCGCAGCAGGCGCAGTCGCGAGCGCGCCTGCTCGTCGGGCGCGAGCGCGCGCAGCTGCGCGCGGTTCTCGGCGTCCATCGCCACGATCAGGTCGTAGCTCTCGAAGTCCTCGCGGCGCACCTGGCGCGCCACCCCGGCGAGCTCGATTCCGCGGGCGCGCGCGGCGGCGCTCGCGCGCGCATCGGGACCCTCGCCCACGTGCCAGGACCCCGTGCCGGCCGAGTCGAGCTCGATCTCGTCGGCCAGCCCGGCCTGCGCGACGAGCGCGCGCATGACGCCCTCGGCCGTCGGCGAGCGGCAGATGTTGCCCAGGCACACGAACAGGATGCGCACGCGGCCGCCTAGACGATCGATCCCACGGTCACTTCCTCGCCGCGCCCTGCTCCTCGCCGAGCTCGAGCACCGCCAGGAACGCCTCCTGGGGGATCTCCACGCGGCCGACCTGCTTCATGCGCCGCTTGCCCTCCTTCTGCTTCTCGAGCAGCTTTTTCTTGCGCGTGATGTCGCCGCCGTAGCACTTGGCGATGACGTCCTTGCGAAATGCCTTGACGGTCTCGCGCGCGATCACGTGCGAGCCGATCGCCGCCTGGATCGGCACGTCGTACTGCTGGCGGGGGATGCGCCTGCGCAGCTTCTCGGTCAGCGCGCGTCCGATCTCATACGCCTTGTCGCGGTGCACGATCATCGACAGCGCGTCGACCGGGTCGCCGGTGAGCAGCACGTCGAGCTTGACGAGATCCGAGGGCTTGGTACCGCTGAGCTCGTAGTCGAGCGAGGCGTACCCGCGCGTGCGTGACTTCAGCTGGTCGAAGAAGTCGAGCACGATTTCCGCGAGCGGCAGGTCGTAGGTCATCTGCACGCGCTCGGGCGAGAGGTAGTGCATGCCCGCGTGCTCGCCGCGGCGCTCCTGGCAGAGCTCCATGACCGCGCCGACGAACTCTTTGGGCGCGATCACCGACGCGCGTATGAACGGCTCGCGGATCTCGGCGATCGTGCCCGGGTCGGGCATGTCGGAGGGGTTGTGCACCTCGAGCTCCTCGCCGCTTGCGAGCGTGACGTCGAACTGCACCGAGGGCATCGTCGTGAGCAGCTCGAGGTCGTACTCGCGCTCCAGGCGCTCGCGCACGATGTCCATGTGCAACAGCCCGAGGAAGCCGCAGCGAAAGCCGAACCCGAGCGCGTCTGAGGTCTCGGGCTCCCACGACAGCGCCGCGTCGTTGAGCGTGAGCTTCTCGAGTGCGTCGCGAAGGTCGGGGTAGTCGTCGGACTCGATCGGGAACAGCCCGCAGAAGACCATCGGCTTGACGTCTCGGTAGCCGGGCAGCGGCTCGCTCGGCTCGCCGCCCCGCCCGGCCGTGCGAGCCTCCGCGCGGGCGCCGGCACGCACCGTCAGCGTGTCGCCGACGCGCAGCTGGGTCACGTCCTTCAGACCGGTGATGAGGTAGCCCACCTCTCCCGCGGCGAGCTGGTCGGTGGGCATCATCTGCGGGCTGAACACGCCGATGTCGTCGATGTCGGCGCGCGTGCCGGCCGCCATTGCGCTGATCTCGTCGCCCTTGGCGAACGTGCCGTCGACGACGCGCACATAGGCGATCACGCCGCGATACTGGTCGAACTGCGAGTCGAAGATGAGCGCGCGCGGGGCCGCGTCGGGGTCGCCGGCGGGCGCGGGAACGCGCGCGACGAGCTGCTCGAGCACCTCGCCCACGCCCTCACCCGTCTTGGCCGATATCTCGAGGATCGAGTCGCTCGGCTCGCCGATCAGATCGCTCACTTCGCCTGCCACGCGCCGGGGCTCGGCGCCCGGCAGGTCGATCTTGTTCAGGCAGGGGATGATCTCCAGCCCCGACTCGACAGCCAGGTAGGTGTTGGCGACCGTCTGCGCCTCGACACCCTGCGAGGCATCGACCACGAGCAGCGCCCCCTCGCACGCCGCCAGCGAGCGCGAGACCTCGTAGGTGAAGTCGACGTGCCCGGGCGTGTCGATCAGATGCAGCTGGTAGGTCTCGCCGTCGCGGGCGGTGAAGAAGACGCGCACCGCCTGGGCCTTGATCGTGATCCCGCGCTCGCGCTCGAGCTCCATCGTGTCGAGCACCTGCGCGCGCATCTCGCGCGCGGCGATCGTGTGCGTGAGCTCGAGGATGCGGTCGGCCAGCGTCGACTTGCCGTGATCGATGTGGGCGATGATGCAGAAGTTGCGGATGTGGGCCTGATCCATTGGCCGCTACAGCCTAGAAGGCGCCCCTCGGGTCGCGGGCCGCAGCCGGCTGCGCCGCGGCCGCGGCGAGCGGACACCCCGCGGCAGGTCGCTAGGCCCTGCCCAGCTGGGCGCGGATGAGCCGCGAGACCTGGTGGGCCTCGGGCACGCGCATCGTGAGCACGGTCCGCATGTACACGAGCGCGCCGGCCAGGCCGGCGGCGCCCACGCTCACGATCTGGGCGATCAGCGAGGTGCCGAGCAGGACGTCGAGCCCGCGCCACACGGCCCACGACACGCCCGCCAGCAGCACCGAGGCGACCAGGATGCGAGCCGTGATCATCGTGGTCTGCGCGCCTTCCAGGCGCCCGTTGAAGCCGGTCCGCAGGCGGTGGAACTGCAGCGCGAACATGACCGCGTTGGCGACCACCGTGCCGATGATCAGCCCGGCGATCCCGAGCGGCTTGTACAGGCCGATCGAGACGACGATGTCGACGACGATGTTCATCGCCGCCAGGCGCGTCGGGATCCACGGGCGCCGCACGGCGAAGAACACGCGCGTGAGCAGCAGGTTCAGGCCGCCGAAAGGCAGGCTGAAGGCGAACCAGAAGAGCGCGATCGAGACCAGTTCGGTCGAGCGCGCGTTGAAGTGCCCGCGCTGGAACACGAGCCGCACGATCGGCGTCGTGAGCACGAGGATGAACACCGACGCGGGGATCAGCAGCAGGTTGATCTGGCGCATGCCGATGCCGATCGTGCGGCGCATGCTCGCCACCTCGCGCCGCGCGGCCATACGGCTGAGCGTGGGGAACAGCACCGTGGCCACGGCCACGCTGAACAGTCCCTGCGGGAGCATGTAGAGGCGAAACGCGTTGTCGATCGCGCGCGGCGCTTCATCGGACACGAGCGTTCCGAACACCGAGTTGATCAGCTGGTCGAGGTTGACGATCCCCAGCCCGATCGTGACAGGCAGCATCAGACCGAACACCTGACGGATGCGCGGGTCGTGCCAGTCGATGCTCACCTGCAGACGGAAGTCGATCCGTCCGAGCGCCCCGAAGGCCATCGACATCTGCACGAAGGTTGCGACCAGAACCGCGATCGCGAGGGCGTAGACCTGATTGCCTTCTTCAAAGCCTCCGTGAAAGTGCGGACGCAGGACGACGAGCAGCACGATGATGATGACGTTCCAAACGGCAGGCGAGATCGCCGGGATGGTGAAGTGTTCATAGGACTGCAGCACCCCCACGAGCAGCCCGTTCAGCCCGAGCAGCAGGACGACCGGGAACAGCACGCGCGAGAAGCCGACCGTGAGCGCATCGAGCTGGGGACCGAACTTTGGTCCCGTGAACAGCGGCATCATCACGCCGGCGCCGAGGATGAACAGCGCCGTCAGGGCTCCGAGCCCGATCAACAGGATCCAGAAGAGCGTTGAGGCCAGCCTCACCGCCTCGCGGCGGCGACCCTGCTGGAGCAGGTCGGTGAACACCGGCACGAACGCCGCCGACAGAGCCGCGTTGGCGAACAGGTTGGCAACGAGGTTGGGGATCTGAAACGCGATCGTGTACGCCGAAGCCGGGCCGCCGGTGCCGAAGAAGCCGGCGGCGACGATTTCGCGCGCCAGCCCCGCGACCCTCGAGATCCCCGTCGCGATCGAGAAGATCGCCGTGTTGCGCGCGATCCGCCCGCCGGCGGGATGGGAGGCCGGCTCGGCCGCACCGTCGCCGCCGCGGCGGCGCTCTGGCGCCACGATGGCGCCGTATTCCTCGCCGAAGTTCGCGTCGGGGATACCGATGACCTCGCCGAGCCCCTCTGCCGGCGCGTTCCGTGGCGGTTCGTCGACTCCCGAGCTACCGGACAAGGCCGCTATAGTACGGCGAGCCCGAGATGGCGAACATCCACTCCCAGAAGAAGCGCATCCTGCGCGCGGAGCGCGAGCGGCTTGAGAATCGCCGCTACACGTCGACGATAAAGACCCAGTTCCGCCGCCTGCAGTCGCTCGCGGGCGCCGGCGATGACGCGGCCACCGAGGCTGCTCACCGCGAGCTAGTGAGCACGATCGACAAGGCCGTCAAGCGCGGCGCGCTGCACGCCAACACCGGCGCGCGCAAGAAGTCGCGCGCGGCGCGCGTGCGCGCGGCGGGCTAGCCGCCCGAGCCCTCCCTCTGGTCATCGCTTCATCGCGCGCAGCGTGAGCGTGTCCAGCGGCTTGCACGAGATCGCCGCGAACGCTATTGTGCCGACGTCACGCGACGGAGGGAACCCGGTGCGAATCCGGGACTGACGCGCAACGGTATGGGCAGCCGGTCCGGTTGAGACGGGTGGGCCAGAGTCCGAATACTCGCCGTGTGATGCCAGACATACGGACCCTGTTCTCGCGAACGGACGGCTAGGTCTTCATCGCTCTCACTCCTTGGGGTCGAGGACGAGGAACTCCTCTCGTCCTCACAAGAAGGAGATCCACCTCAATGCCTTCCTTGACCAGCTGGCTCGCGGCAGTCGCGGCTGGTGCCTGCGTAGCGCTGGCACCCGCGTCAGCGTCGGCCACGTCGACCTCCAGCGAAATCGAAGCCTCCGTGAACACGGGCGTGACCTATCTGAAGTCGCTCCAGGAAGCCAATGGCAGCATCCCCGGCTTTGGCGGAGATTGGGCCTTGACATCTCTCGCTGCAGCCGGGACGGCCGCTGCGAACGTCAAAAAGAGCGAAACCTCGACCAGCGCCCGGACCTGGTACAGAGACCTGGTCGGCGACGCCGCAACCTGGCCCGAAACGAGCAAACCGGCGGTCACCGAATTCGAGAAGGCGGCGCTCGTGGCCTACGCCGCTGGGATCGATCCAGCGCGCGTCTCACAGACACAGAACCTGATCGCTCAGATCGTCTCCCACTACCAGACCTCAAACCCCGGCTACTACGGCGAACCGGGCGTGTTCGAGGGCACGATCTTCGGGCTGCTCGCACTCGCCGACACGAAGACCCGCGAAGGCGCCCAGCGAGTGCCGCAGGCGCTGCTGGAACAGTCGATCGCCGTCTTACGGGACAACCAGCACACCGACGGAGGCTGGAACTATGAGAAGGTCGAAGGGAGTGAATCGGGACTCAAATCGGCCGCCGAAGCCGAAACGACCGGCGCAGCGATGGCGGCCCTGTGCACGGCCGGCGTGAAAAACGCCGAAAGCGTGATCGTCCGGGCCAAGGAATACCTGGAGTCGCTCCTCATCGCCTCTAGCGGCGCGTTCAACTCCGAATTCGGGGCAAACACAGACACCAACGCATGGGCCGTACAAGGACTGAACGCCTGTGGCTTCAACCCCCAGGAAGCCGCTTTCACGACCTCGGCGAACAAGACGCCGGTCGACTTCCTGATCTCCCAGCAGCTCACCGGCGGAGGCTTTAGAGACACCACCAGCACCAGCCCCAATGAGTACTCAAGCCAGGACGCCGTACGCGCGCTGGCCGGAGGCGGATTCACGGCCACGCCCCCTGTGCCGACGGGCGGATTGCCGCAGTGGGAATGGGAAAGCAGCTTTAGCTCGAGCAAGAGCGTCGCAAGCCCGCTGACGCTGATCATCAACAGCGGCAGCTCTGCACTCGAGCCGTGCTCGGTGCGGATCGCGCCCGGCGAAGCGACGACGACCCTCGAAGCGGTCCTCAAGGCGGCCGAAGCGGGCTCCTCTCCGACGGGGTGCGTGAGCGGCTTCAAATCCGAAGGCAACGCCATCTCCCAGATCGACGGTGCTCCGAGCACGTCTGCGCCCGATTGGGAGATCAGCATCGACGGAGGAGCAGAAGCACAAGCCAAGCTCACGACCACGATCCATCTCGGCGACACGATCTATCTACAGTTCGCCACGTCCCCGAGCCTGACCGTCACCACCACCAGCCTCCCCGCCGGCGAAGTCGCCACCAGCTACTCCCAGACGCTCGCCGCCAGCGGCGGCGCCACCCCATATCACTGGTCGATCTCCAGCGGCTCGCTGCCCGCAGGGCTGT
>Ga0187783_10003188_pt1 | contig 12116 bp, 13 predicted proteins | sample 1015_SJ02_MP02_2_FD_132471 | JGI IMG/M metagenome (GOLD analysis project Ga0187783, IMG submission 132471) | Tropical peat soil microbial communities from peatlands in Department of Meta, Colombia - 1015_SJ02_MP02_20_MG | ecosystem: Environmental > Terrestrial > Soil > Wetlands > Peat | place... | reverse complement strand
GTGGGACATCGTGATCCGGTCTTCCCTCACCCGGGGCCTGGCTCGCCTGGTCCGGTCGATGCGCTCGAGCACGAGTTCCTCGCGGACGGTGCCGGGCGCGGGCTGCGGCGAGCCCCGGCGTTCGGTGCTTTGGTCCCCGCGCTCTTGGGTGTCCTCCCCGGTGTCGGTCATCGCGTCGTGCTCGGCGAGCGCGCGGTCGACCCAGCCGGTCATGACCGGCTCGCTTCCTTCACCCTGGTGCGGGTCAGCCGTCCGTAGTTGTAATAAGCCGCGCAGGCGCCTTCCGGCGACACCATGCAGGTGCCGATCGGGGTCTCGGGAGTGGACGCGGTGGTGAACACCTTGCGCTCCCACGGCTTGAGCACTCCCTTGAGCACCTCGCCGCACTGGCACGCTTTAGGATCGGCTACCCGCACGCCGGGTACGTGGAAGATGAGTTCGGCGTCGAACGCCGCGTACGCATCCTTGACCTTGAGGGCCGACTGGGAGATGAATCCGAGGCCCCGCCATTCGAAGTAGGGGCGAAGCTCCATGGTCTGGCCGATCACGCCGAGCGCGGTGACGTTGCCGTTCCAGGGGACGACGCGGGAGTACTGGTTCTCCACCGTGGACTGGTCGCGGGAGAGCTGCAGCATCAGCATGTAGATCGACTGCAGTATGTCGAGCGGCTCGAAGCCCGCGACGACGACCGGCTTGCCGTAGTCGCGGGCGATGAACTCGTACGGCCGGCAACCGATGACGGTGGACACGTGGCCGGGGCCGATGAAGCCGTCCAGGCGCAGGTCAGGTGAATCGAGAATCGCCTTGATCGCCGGGATGATCGTCACGTGGTTGCAGAAGATCGAGAAATTCGTGATCCCGGCCGCGGCGGCCCGCAGCACGGTCATCGCGGTCGACGGCGCCGTGGTCTCGAAGCCGATGGCCATGAAGACGACCCGCTTGTCCGGGTTCTGCCTGGCGATCTTCAGTGAGTCCAGCGGCGAGTAGACCATCCGGATGTCCGTGCCGCGTGCCTTGGCGTCGAAAAACGACCCGCTGCTGCCGGGCACCCGCATCATGTCGCCGAACGACGTCATGATCACATCGGGCTCGCTGGCCAGCGCGATGGCGTCATCGACCCGTCCCATCGGGATCACGCAGACCGGACAGCCGGGTCCGTGCACCAGCGTGACCTGCTCGGGCAGGTAGTCCTCCAGGCCGTGCTTGTAGATGGTGTGCGTGTGCCCGCCACACACCTCCATCAGCTTGTACTCGCGGCCCGGCTGGCAGAGCGCCGCTATCTTGGCCGCCAGGGCGTGTGCCTTGTCGGCGTCGCGGAATTCATCGACGAACCGCATAGCGCACCTCCTACTCGATCCGTGACTCGGCGAGGGCCGCGAGTTCGTCCTCGTAGGCCTGCCCGATGCCCTCCAGGAACTGCAGGGCGGCTGCCGCTTCGGCTTCGTCGATCTTGGACAGCGCGAAGCCGACATGAATCAGCACCCAGTCGCCCGGCTCTACCGTCTCCTCGGCGAGCAAGCCGACGTTGATGACCCGTTTGACTCCGCTGACGTCGACCCTGGCCAGGTCGGGCTGGTCAGCAATGAACTCGATTACCTCACCGGGGATCCCCAGGCACATGGGCCCACTCCTTCGTGGCTAGGTCATGCTCACCGCCAGCGGCGGCGGCCGCGGCGACGAGGTCGAGGACAACGCGGACTGCCTGGTCGACGGCTGCGGCTACTGGCTCGCTCAGCCCGATGCCGTAGTCGACGTTGGCAGGCTCACAGCCGACGACCAGCACCCGCCGGGTCTGGGTGTCGAGCATGCTCAGCATGCTGAGGACCACGTCGGGCTGCATCCCGTGCGCGTTGAACAGCGGATTATCAGCCAGCGCCGCCTCCTGGCCGGCTGGCTCGGCCGGGCTGGCCGGCAACTCGGGCTCAATGGCGTAGATCGTGCCCGGCGCACCGCCACGGGCCATCGCATCGATCAGGATCGCCGCGCTGTAGCCCGAGGCTAGGTCGTAGGCCAGGTGCATGCCCCTGATCCCGTAGTCGACGACGTGCGCCCAATCCGGCAGCTCGGTGGACGCGAGCCTGCTGGCCACCTCCACGCCGAAGCCGTCATCCCCGAGGAAGATGTTGCCGACGCCCGCGATCAGCAGCTTGCCGGTCATGACGGGCCCGAGGGCGGCCCGGCCTGGCGGTCTGGCTGGCTGCCGGCGAGCAGCGCCGCCTGGCACAGCTCCCAGAGCACGTTGTACATCGTCGTCTGGGCTTCCTGGATGCGGTGTATGGAGGTCGACGGGGCAACGAACAGGTAGTCGATGCTGTCCAGCTCGGCCATCTTGCCCCCGGAGTAGCCGGCTATCCCGATCGTGAGCATCCCGCGCCGGCTGGCCTCGTCAAATGCGCGCAGCAGATTGGCCGAGTTTCCGCTGGTCGACAAGCCAACCGCGATGTCGGCCTTGCCACCGAAGGCGGCAATCTGCCGGGCGAAGACCACGTCGACGCCGACGTCATTGCTCAGCGCCGTCAGTACCGCCGGGTCGCTGGCCAGGCTGAGGGCCGGCAGCGGCGTCGCGGTGCCGCCAGGATCGAGGAAGAGCGTGACGATGTGCTGCGCGTCGGTCGCGCTGCCGCCGTTGCCGAAGGCCAGCAGCCGCCCGCCAGCCGCGAACCTGGCAGCCATGTCCTGCGCGCACTCCAGTAGCCGCTCCCCGTCGGCTTGGCTGACTGCCCGGCGGAGCTGCAGGACCTCCTCGGCCTTGGCGACCGTCGACAACCGGACCTGCTCGAGCACGGCCGACACGTCCGTCGTGCCGGAGTAGAGGAATGGGTAGAGCGACTCGATGGAGCCCGCCTGTGCGCCATGGGCGGGGGCTGCTCGATCAGCATTGGCTTGGCTCGGGCGCTGGGATAGCTCTGTCATCGCGGCATCACCGCTATGGCTTCCTTCGCGTGCACCAGGAGCCTGTCGCCGACCGCCGCCGTTACCAGGGCGACGCTGACCTCCTCGGTGCCTTGCCCGGTGTCGACCACGGCGAGACCGTCAGCGAGCAGCTCGACGACGGTGACCGGGACTGCCGTGTCCGAGCAGGTGATGCAGACCTCGTCGTGGCACTCGGGAAGGTTCATGCGACCACCCCCGGCGCAAGCACGCCAGGCTGCTCGAAGAACACGTGCACCAGCTCCCACAGCACGTGATAGCTGGTCACCAGCATTTCCTTGACGATGCGCGGATCAGCCGACCTGATCGTGAGCAGATGATCGACCGCGGGGCAGGATCCGATGGCGCCGCCGCCGCCGCCGGCCAGGGCGATCGTGAGCAGGCCGAGCTCGCGGGCGGTGAGCAGGCCGGACAGCACGCTCGCACAGTTGCCGTCGGCCGAGATGCCAAGCGCGATATCGGCCGGCCCGGCCAGGTAGCGCAGCTGGTGGGAGAAGATCGACGCCATGCCGCTGCGCGCGGCCAGCCCCGTCACCGTGGCCACGTCCGAGGTCAGCGAGATGGCCGGCAGCGCCCGCTTGCCGACGATCACCGGGTGCACGAACTCGACCGCCACATGCTGCGCGTCCGTGCTCGAGCTGCCGGTGCCGAACACGATGAGCGTGCCACCGCGATGGAACCGGATCGCCATCTGATGACATGCCTCCGCGACCGCGGCGGCCTGCTCGGCGAACTCGCGGACCGGCGGCTCCCTGTCCGCAAACAGGCGGCCCACCTGCGAGTCGGCGAACTCGGCTGACTGCTGGCTGGTCGCGGTCATGCCGCATGCTCCTGGTCGGTGGCCTCAGACAGATCGAGATCGACCTCCACCTCAACCGCGTCGGCCACCTTGAGCGCGCCGAGGAAAGCCGAGTACGGCTTGATGCCGAAGTCCGTCTGACGCACCGTTGTGGTCGCCCGGTAGCGGCCTGGCCCGTTCTGTGACACCTGAAGTCGCTGTGGCCTGGACCGCCCGGCTAGCTCCAGGGTGCCGGAGATGGTTCCGTCCGCGCCGCTGCGGCCAGGTTCGAAGCTGGTCGCGGTGAACACCGCGTCGGGGTAGCGGTCCGCCGACAGGACCTTCCTGGCGGTCACGGTTATCTCGCGCTTATCTCTGTCGGTAAGCGGCTTGATGCCGCCAGTGCCGTCGCGCACGACCAGCGCGTTCAGATCGACCTTGACTTCCAGGCTGGCCGGGACTTCGTCCTCGCCGATCACGATCTCGCCTGACCACCTGGCCGCGTCGATAGTCAGGTCGTGGCCTGCTTGGGCGACAAGCCCGTCACGGGAGGTGCGTAACGTGACCCGGCCCTGGCTCGTGCCGAGGGGGTGGCGTCCCGCCTGAATCGCCATAGCAGCACGGTAGGACACATGTGGGGGGACGTCCAGCGGTCCGGCGAGACAGGAATGGCCCAAAACGGCACGTGGCCGACGCACGGGGGCAACCTATGGCAGCGGAACCTCGCCAAACAATTCCTGAATCCGGCGCAGGTCGCGCATTCGCGGCTCGGTGGCGCCGCCGACCCACCGGCTCACGGTCTTGACCGAGACGCCAAGCTGGCGTGCCGCGGCCTCCTGCGTCAGGCCTTCCCGGCGCAAGGCGCTTGACATCCACTCCGCGAACGTGGCTGGATGCCCGTCGCCGAAACCGGTCGCGACGCCGGCTGGTGCCTTCCCTGGCCCGGCCGGCGAAGTCTCCGGCACGGCGTACAACGGCCTAGCCGGCTGGCCGGCTGCGCCAGCTGATCCAGCAGCAGACGGCTGGCCAGCGGCACTGGGCTGGGCGTAGCTGACTGGCGGCCCCGGCACTACCGGCGACTGGATGGCAGTGTCGGAATGCAGCACGTCGACCTCGACATGCTCAGGAAAGATCCGGAAGGCTACCTGGATAGAGCCAGTCGGGCCGGCTGCGTCAAGGAGGGCGCGGAACACCGTCGCGCCGACCTCGCGGGTGCCTTCCTCGGTCAGTGGCGACTCAGCCAGGCAGCGCCGGACGAAGTCCCTGATGTCCGGGATCGAGGACGGTCTGGCCGGGAAGACCTGGGACAGCACGACGACAGGGACGACCTCAATCGGGGTCCCCGCGGGTCCGTAGAAGGGCTCCGCCACCGATCTGTCTCCCTCTAGCTGTCCCCCCACCTGTGGGTCAGCGGGGTTGCAAGCCAATCTACGTGACCTGGGACACGAACGGGAACCTGCGAATCAGGATCTGCCAGGCCAACTTGTGCTGAGGCAACGCGTTTTTGGTCAGTCTGGGCCTGGTCACTAATGGCTGCATAGATCAGGAGTATTGACATGATTGGTGGCATCCGCGCCCTCCGGTCAGACATTTCTGTCCAGTGAAGTGACTGTTCCGTCTTGTAGACAGCACATGCCGGGTCTAGCATGCAGACGTCTGCGCATCACCGAAGGCGAGGTGCGTTGTGACTATGTGTAGTGGCGCAGTTCCTGCTGCCATTCCGGGACCCGTCGCTGCGCCGTTCGGCAGCTCGGCCTTTGTCACGACGCCGTCCAGCATCCAGGCACCGGTGATAGCGCCATTACCTGTACTGGCCCTAGGTGCACAGCCCGCTCAGCATCCAGCCGTCTCAGCAGCGAGGAGGTGGCCTGGATATGGCCACTGACACACAGACCGACGCGACGCAGGCCGACAGTGCCGAGCCCCTGGTTCACATTCTGTGGATGAACGGCGGGCTCGGCTGCGACGGAGACTCCGTCGCACTGACCGCGGCAACGCAGCCGAGCATCGAGGAGATCGCGCTCGGCGCCCTACCCGGACTACCGAAGATCGCGGTGCACTGGCCGCTCATCGACTTCGAATGCGGCCCGGAGACCGGAGCTGACAACTTCATCGAGTGGTGGCACAGGGCAGACCGCGGCGAGCTCGAGCCGTTCGTCCTGGTGGTCGAAGGCTCGATCCCGAACGAGGCGATCAAGCCGGAAGGCTACTGGTGCGGTTTCGGCAACAACCCGGCTACCGGCCAGCCGATGACGACCAGCGAGTGGCTGGACCGGCTGGCGCCGAAGGCAACCGCGATCATCGCGGTCGGAACCTGCGCCACGTACGGCGGCATCCACGCGATGGCAGGCAACCCGACCGGCGCGATGGGCGTACCCGACTACCTCGGCTGGGACTGGCGGTCCAAGGCGGGGCTGCCGATCGTCTGCGTTCCCGGCTGCCCGATCCATCCGGACAACCTCTCCGAGACGATCCTGTACCTGCTGTACCAGGTCGCGGGAGCTGCGCCGATGATCCCGCTGGACGAGGCGCTGCGGCCCACGTGGCTGTTCGGCGCCACGGTGCACGAGGGCTGCGACCGGGCCGGCTACTACGAGCAGGGTGACTTCGCCAGCGAGTATGGCTCGCCCAAGTGCCTGGTCAAGCTCGGCTGCTGGGGACCAGTGGTCAAATGCAACGTGCCCAAGCGCGGCTGGATCAACGGCGTGGGCGGGTGCCCCAACGTGGGCGGGATCTGCATCGCGTGCACGATGCCCGGCTTCCCGGACAAGTTCATGCCGTTCATGGACGAGCCGCCAGGCGCCAGGGTGTCCACCGCCGCCAGCAGCCTGTATGGCACGGTTATCCGCGCGCTGCGCGGCTTCACCGCCAAGACGGCAGACGAAGAGCCCAAGTGGCGCAGGAAGAGCGACGAACTACTGACCGGCTACAAGCAGACCTGGTGACCCCACGAGGCGCCGCCCTGCGGGCAGCGTTGCGCGCCCGGCAGAGCGCACCGTAGCGGAAGAAGGAACTGGATATGACCGCAGTTGACGACACCGGCCTCGTGGAGATGGCCTGGGACCCGATCACCAGAATCGTCGGCAGCCTGGGCATCTACACCAAGATTGACTTCAAGCAAAAGAAGGTGGTGGAGTGCCACAGCACCTCCTCCATCTTCCGCGGTTACAGCATCTTCATGAAGGGCAAGGACCCGCGGGACGCGCACTTCATTACCAGCCGGATCTGCGGCATCTGCGGCGACAACCACGCCACCTGCTCGGTCTACAACCAGAACATGGCCTACGGGGTCCGGCCGCCGCACCTGGGCGAATGGATCATCAACCTCGGCGAGGCGGCCGAGTACATGTTCGACCACAACATCTTCCAGGAAAACCTGGTGGGCGTGGACTTCTGCGAGCGCATGGTCAGCGAGACCAACCCCGGCGTGATGGAGCTGGCCAACCGGACCGAGGCACCGCACGCGGCCGAGCATGGCTACCGCTACATCGGCGACATCATGCGGTCGCTGAACCCGCTGGAAGGCGAGTTCTACCGGGAGGCGCTGCAGGTATCGCGGTCCACCAGGGAGATGTTCTGCCTGATGGAAGGACGGCACGTGCACCCCTCCACGCTGTATCCGGGCGGCGTGGGCACGACCCCGACCGTGCAGCTGTTCACCGACTACCTGACCAGGCTGATGCGCTACGTGGAGTTCATGAAACGCGTCGTGCCCATGCATGATGACCTGTTCGACTTCTTCTACCAGGCCATGCCCGGCTATGAGGAGGTCGGCCGCCGCCGCGCCGACATGGTCTGCTGGGGCAGCCTCAACGATCCGGAGTACTGCGACTTCCGGTACGACCACATGACCAACTGGGGCCGCAAGATGTTCGTCAGCCCCGGCGTGATCAGGGACGGCCAGCTGCTCACCAACGACCTTGTCGAGATCAACCTTGGCATCCGGATCCTGCTCGGCAGTTCCTACTACGAGGACTGGGAAGACCAGGAGATGTTCGTGACCCGCGACCCGCTGGGCAATCCGGTGGACCGCAGGCACCCGTGGAACCAGCACACGATCCCCCGGCCGGCCAAGCGCGACTTCGACGACAAGTACAGCTGGGTGATGTCGCCGCGCTGGTTCGACGGCGAGACCCACCTGGCAGCCGACACCGGCGGCGGCCCCATCGCCCGCCTGTGGGCAACGGCCCAAGGCGGCCTGGTCGACTTCGGCTATGTCAAGGCCACCGGCAACGGCGTCCAGATCAACCTGCCGCGGACCGTCACCAAGCCCGAGGTGACGTTCGAGTGGAAGATCCCGACCGATGCCAGCGGCGCGCCGCTGTCGAATGCGATCGAGCGCGACCGGGCGCGCACCTACTTCCAGGCCTACGCCGCCGCCTGCGCGCTGCACTTCATGGAGAAGGCACTGGCGGAGCTTCGGGCCGGCCACACCAAGACCTGGGAGCCATTCACTGTTCCGGATGAGGCGCATAGCTGCGGCTTCACCGAGGCCGTGCGCGGCGTGCTGTCGCACCACATGGTGATACGCGGCGGCAAGATCGCCAACTACCACCCCTACCCGCCGACTCCGTGGAACGCCAGCGTGCGGGACAGCTTCGGCACTCCCGGCCCCTATGAGGACGCGGTGCAGAACACCCCGATCTTCGAGGAGAATCCGCCGGATCGGTTCAAGGGCATCGACATCATGCGGGCCGTGCGCAGCTTCGACCCGTGCCTGCCATGCGGCGTGCACATGTACCTCGGAAACGGCAAGTCGCTGCAGAAGGTGCACTCGCCGATGGCGGCGATCCTGTCCACCTGATAGTCCTGGACTGGTCCGGGTCTTCGGGTCCTGGCCAGTCCGGAGTTCACCCGTATTCGGGCGCACGGGGCTGGCCGGCATCCGCCCGGCAGACGGAGGCGAGTGGCATGACCGGCGTGCAGCAGGTCAGCGCACGAGTGGAGGAACTACTCGATGCGCTCAAGTCGGGCGGTTTCGGAGGCGCGGCTCCGGCGGCCGAAGAGCTGGTCAGCCTGCTGGTGGGCCTCTACGGCGACGGCCTGACCCAGATCGTGACGATCCTGGCCGAACAGGGCAGCGCGGGCGAGGCGATACTGGCCAGGCTGGCCGACGACCCGCTGGTCGAGAGCCTGCTGCTGCTGCACGGCCTGCATCCGCTCGACGTGGACGCGCGGATCCAGCGCGCGCTCGACCGGGTGCGGCCTTATCTCGGGTCGCACGCCGGCGGCGTCGAGTACCTCGGCGTGACCGACGGCGTGGCAAGGCTGCGGCTGGAAGGCAGTTGTCACGGCTGCCCCTCCTCGACCGTCACCGTCCGGCTGGCCATCAGCGGAGCCGTGCAGGATGCGGCGCCTGAGGTAGCCGACGTTGTCGTGGAGGGCATGACCGCACCGCCGGAACCCAAGGTACTGCAGATCGGCAAGCGTCCCGACGATCAGAGCGCTCACGCCGGGAACGCGGTCGGCTGGGTGAGCCTGCCTGACCTCGGGCCGCCGAGTTCCCGGCCGGTCAGCGCCCGCGCTGACGGCGTCGCGGTGCTCGTCTGCGCGGTGCGCGGCACGCTGTATGCCTATCGCGATTCCTGCACGTGCTGCGGCTCCTCGATGGCCGACGGCGACCTGAATCGGGAGATCCTCAGCTGCCCTGGCTGCGGCGCTCGATATAACGTCAGGCTGGCTGGCAAGGGCTTGGACGATCCCGCGCTGCACCTGGATCCGCTGCCGCTGCTGGCTGACAGCCAGGGCGTGCGCGTCGCGGTCCCGGACGTGGTGCCGTCGTGACCGGTGCGGCCGGGCTGCGCCGGTTCGTCCGGCCGGAGGCCAGAACACCAGGGACGGCAGCCGACCCGCAGCAGGCAGTAGGTCCGGCGAGCGACCAGGCAGCGGCCGCTGAGCGGTGCGAGCTGTGCGCGACCGAGGTGCCTGCCGTGCATGGCCACATCGCCGACCTGGAAGCGAACTCGCTGCTCTGCTCGTGCCGTGCCTGCTACCTGCTCTTCACCCAGCGCAGCGCCGGCCGGGGCAGATACCGCGCGGTGCCGGACCGGTACCTGTGCGATCCGGACCGGATCATGACGCCGGCGGTGTGGGATCAGCTGGAGATCCCGGTCGGCCTCGCCTTCTTCCTGCGCAGCTCCCGCGAGAATGGCGAGCTGACCGGCTTTTATCCGAGCCCGGCGGGCGCGACCGAGTGCCGTCTTGATCTGTCGCTGTGGCGGCAGCTCGTCGCCGACCATCCGCTGCTATCAGCACCGGAAGATGACGTCGAGGCGGCCCTCATCAGCCGCTCGGACAGCGGCGTGGAGTACTTCGTCGTGCCGATCGACGCCTGCTACGAGCTGGCCGGCCGGATGCGCCTGAACTGGCGCGGGTTTGACGGCGGGACCGAGGCGAGGGAAAGCATCACGGCCTTCCTGGCAACCGTGCGCCAGCGTGCCAGGCCACTGCCCGGGCAGGGCGGCAGCGGGCAGGGCTGACATGGCTGAGCTGGTCTTCGACTGCACCGGGGCGCGCGCAGACAAGTATTCAGTAGTGCCGTCGATGTTTTTCTCGCTGCGGATCAGCGAGACATCCGGCGACCGGATCGAGGCGATTGCGCTGCGCTGCCAGTTCCGGATCGAGCCGGCCAGGCGGCGGTACTCCGCCGCGGAAGCGGAGCGACTGAGCGACCTGTTCGGCGAGACGCAACGGTGGGCCGACACACTCAAGCCGCTGCAGTTCACCACGGTCTCGCTGATGGTGCCCGGCTTCACCGGCAGCACCGAGATCGATATGCCGGTGCCGCTCAGCTACGACATGGAGATCGGTGCCACCCGGTACTTCGCCGGCCTGGACAACGGCGAGGTTCCGCTGCTGCTGCTGTTCAGCGGCACCGTCTTCGGCACGGTCCACGGCAAGATGTCGGTGACGCAAGTACCGTGGAGCAAGGAAGCGACGTACCGGCTGCCGGTCAGTGTCTGGCGGGAGGCGATCGACGCGCACTTCCCCAATACCGCGTGGATCAAATTCAGCAGGCACACCTTGGACGACTTGCTCAGGTTCAAGGCGGCCAGGGGACTGCCGACCTGGGAGGCCACGATCCTGGCGCTGCTGTCCGAGGCGGCGGAACAGGCAGCCGCTGACGGACCGGGGGGATCGGCATGACGCTCAACTCCGATCACCTTGAGCACGCCCGCCAGGTCGCTGACGCCATCTTGTATGAGGGCTACCTGCTGTACCCCTACCACCAGTCGGCGCAGAAGAACCAGGTCCGGTTCCAGTTCGGAGTGCTGATGCCGCCCGGTTACGCGGCCGTCGATGCAAACGAGGCGAGCTTCTGCCAGACCGAGTGCCTGCTCGAGTGCCCGGATGAGGCCGAGGTGCACGTGCTGGTCAGGTTCCTGCACCTGCAGCGGCGGCTGGTGCTGGCCGCCGCGGCGGGGACCCGGGCCTGGCACGAGGTCGCCACCTTGTCGGTCGACGGTGTGCAGTACACGTCGTGGGACGAGGCAGCAGAGCATGAGCACGGCGTCAGTGCTGTGGTCGGGTCGCTGCTAGCGGGGGACAAGAACTGCGTCTTTCACGTCGGCTCCGGCGAGTCGGCACAGGACCTGACAGATTCTGGCGGGCGGCTGGCTGGCCGCCTGATGCGCCAGTGGGACCAGCTGGATGGCACCGTTTCGCTGCACGCCGAGCGGGTAGCCGGGCCGTACCAGGCGCTCCGGCTGCGGGTGCGGGTGGAGAACACCAGCGCACCGCTGGCCGAGCTGCGCAGCCGGGCCGACGGGCTGCGCAGTGCGATGGTCGCCGCACACTCCTTGACAGGCGTGCCCGGCGGCACGTTCCTGTCCATGACCGACCCGCCGGAGTGGGCTGCTGCCGAGGTCGCGGCCTGCCAGAATGTCGGCACCTGGCCCGTGCTTGCCGGTCCCGGCGGCTGCACCGAATTGCTACTGTCCTCGCCAGTGATCCTTTACGACCACCCCCAGGTGGCGGCCGAGAGCCCCGGAGATCTGTTCGATGCCACCGAGATCGATGAGATCCTGACGCTGCGCACGCTGGCGCTGACAGATGCCGAGAAACGCCAGGCCCGCGCCACCGACAGCCGCGCAGCCCAGCTCATGGACCGGCTCGATGACTTGCCAGCGGAGATGCTGGAGCGGATGCACGGCGCGATCCGGTATCTCAGGTCCGCTCCGGCGCAGGTGCCTACCGGCCCGGCCGGCGCGGCGGCAGGCGGCGGCGCCGACTTGGACGTCCACAGCGTGACAGCACGCCCGCCGCTGCCATGGTGGGATCCGGGTTCGGACGCCTCGGTGTCGCCGGAAACAGATCATGTGCTGGTGGGTGGCGTCCGCGTGGCCAGGAGTTCGCGGGTGCTGATGCAGCCGGGCGTCCGCCGGGCAGACGCGCAGGACCTGTTCCT
>Ga0187783_10003187_pt1 | contig 12118 bp, 13 predicted proteins | sample 1015_SJ02_MP02_2_FD_132471 | JGI IMG/M metagenome (GOLD analysis project Ga0187783, IMG submission 132471) | Tropical peat soil microbial communities from peatlands in Department of Meta, Colombia - 1015_SJ02_MP02_20_MG | ecosystem: Environmental > Terrestrial > Soil > Wetlands > Peat | place... | reverse complement strand
TAGATATGCCTAAATGGATATATGTCCGTTTGCGTATCTGTCTTCGGGTTCAGGGCGCTCTGGCGGCGCCGAGGGCCTGACGGAATCGAGGTGGAACTCGGATGAGGAAGGTCACGGCGAACGTGTACATGACCCTGGACGGACGCGGCGAATTCCCGAAGTACCCGGGCTCGGACCGACCGAGCCGGATCGCGAACGCTCTGTTCCGCCACATGTGGATCGCACGGTACGGTGACGTGACCACCGTGGTCATGGGGCGGCGCTCGTTCCTCGGCCATCAGCGGGTCTGGTCCTCGAAAGCCCGGAAGGCCAGCGATCCGAAGTTCATGCACGACTACTCACGCTACCTCGATCGCGTCGACAAGGTTTGCCTCTCGCATCGTCTCAAGTCGACGGACTGGGAAAATTCCCGCATCATGAAAGGCGACCTCTCCAAGATCGTGGCCGGACTGCGTCGAGAGGGCGGCGGGAACATCATGATTGAAGGGGGGCCGGCCTTGATACGGGAAGTCCTGCGCCGCCGCCTCGCCGACGATTACTGGTTCTTCGTCATGCCGGTGGTCTACGGCAAGGGGCCCCGGTACTGGGGGCCGATGTCGGAGCAGAACACGCTCCAGCTCCTCGAAGTGAAGCAGGCGGAGGACGGGGAGATCATGCTGCACTACGGAGCTGTCCGATAATCGGGACACGGACCGCCGTGTCGCGAACCACTTCCCCAACAACTTCTACGATCCGGCGCCAATCGCGCCCGTGCGGGTCGGAGCGATGACACCGCCGCCCACCGTCCGCTCGACAACCCTATCTCCTCGCGGGGTTCCGACGGCCCCCCCGCATGAAGATCGTCACCTGGTCGGAGATCGCCCGGTGGTACGACAAGAAGATCGGGGAAGAGGGCGACCTTTGGCACCGGTACCTGATCGACCCCGGACTCCTCGAGCTCGTCGGCGACGTCCGGGGACTCTCGGTCCTGGACCTCGCCTGCGGTAATGGCTACCTCGCGCGAAGGTTCGCCCGAGAGGGCGCGCGACGGGTCGTCGCGGTCGACGCCTCCGTACCGGTGATCCGCCTCGCACGGGCTCGAGAGGCTCGGGACCCCCGCGGGGTGCGCTACGAGGTCCGGAACGCGGCGCGCCTCACGAGAATCACGTCGGCCTCGTTCGACCTGGTGGTTTCGAACATGGCGATCATGGACATCGCGGACGCGGAGTCCGCGATCCGCGAGATCGCGCGAGTCACCCGGCTGGGCGGCCGGTTCGTCTTCTCGATCTCGCATCCGTGCTTCGACACCAACGAACGCTCGCTCTGGGTCGTCGAACGGGTGATGTTCGAAAACGTCGTTTGGCGGAAGGTACGCGGGTACCGTGTCGAGGGCGAGCAGCTGGGCATCTGGCGGCCCGGGTCGAAAAAGTACTGGGCGACACGGTCGTACCATCGGACCCTCTCAACGTACTCCCGGTTCCTGAGCGACGCCGGGTTCGCGATCACCCGACTCGGGGAGCCGTCTCCCGAAGAGCCGATGCTCCGCGAGAGCCCGCAGGGTGAGTGGATTCGGGAGATCCCGCTGCACCTGATCGTCGAGGCGATACGGCTCGACCGACCGACGGCGAAAGCCCGGCGTCGGGCTACGTCGTACCGGGTGGGGGCACGGGGGGAGCAACGCCGGAATCGCCGCCGGTGACGCCGGGCGGCACGGTAGTGCCGGGCGCGGGAGCGCCCCGCCTGCGTCGGCGCCAGATGGCGATCAGGATCAGGGCGGCCGCGAGGATAACGACCACCACCACGATCCACCACCATGAGCCCCACGTCGTGACGGGCGGGGTCAGGGTCAAGGTGAAGGTGATCGTGAATCGGATCGCCGTGCCGTTCACGACCTTTATCCCGGATGATGGCGAGGCGACGTACCCCGGAAGGCTCGCGGCCGAAAATGGGTAGGTTCCATTCGGCACGGAGAACGAAATCACCGCGGGGGCTATCGCTACCACCGGGATGCCGTTGAACGTGACGCTCCAATTGTCTCCGGAGTCCACTCCGGTCTCGTTAACGACGACCCCGTAGAGCGGGGGGGCGTACTCGATCACTCGCTCGTTGAGCGTGTCGGCCACCCAGAGATTACCCGACGCGTCCGTCGCCACCGCGGACGGCCGACTCTCGTTCACCGCGGTCGTTCCGCCGTGCGAGCCGGCGAGGGAGGATTGCCCCAGCACCAGGGACGGCATCTCGCCGAGGGTGAGCGGCGCGAGGTACTCGACCATACGGTTGTACCCCGACTCGGCGACCCAGAGGTCTTCGTTGGCGTCGAATCCAACGCCCATCGGCGTTTCCATGCCGTCCGGGAGAGAGGAGCCGTTGGCGGCGTAGCCCGTCTGGCCGAGGACCAGGGAAGCCGCCATGCCGTCCGAGAACGGCGGCGCGAATTCGAGCACTCGGTTGTTCCCGTCGTCGGCGACCCAAACAGACCCGGTCGGCCCGATGGCTAGCCCCCACGGGTCCGAGAGGTTCGTGGCGGAGGTCCCCGCCCCATGGGTGAGGAATGTCGTCTGCCCGATGACGAGAGATGCGCTCTCGCCGATCGTGAACGGTGGGTCGAAGATCATCAGGCGGTTGTTCGCTGCATCCGACACGACGAGGTCACCGCCAGGGGCGAACGCGATCCCCGACGGTCCGGTAAAGTTCGTGGACGAGGTCCCGGGTCCACCGGTGGTGAATCCGGATTGTCCGAGCACGAGGCTCGCGTTCATCCCCGTGTGGAACGGCGGGACGAATTCTACGACCCGGTTACTCCCTGCGTCGACCACCCACAAGTCGCCGGACGCGTCGAACGCGATCGACCGGGGCTCGAAGAGTCCACTCTTGGTGACGTTGAACAAGTAGCCCGTGAGGCTCGCCTGGCCCAGGGCGACGCTGGCCGACATCCCGTCCGCGAACGGCGGGACGTACTCGAGCACCCGATTGTTGTCCGTATCGGAAACCCACAGGTCGCCGTGCGAGTCGAACGTGACGCCGGCCTGGGGAACCGTGAGGTTCTGCGGTCCGTGCCCGCTGTTCGCCAGGGTAAGCGTGGGCTGACCGATCGCGACCGATGCGGCCATCCCGGAGGAGAACGGATTTGGGGGCGACGACGCGCTCGGGCCGGCGGCCGCGTGAAGAAACCCGACTTCTCGAGCACCGTCGCCGATTCCGGTCAGGGGAAGGATCGCGGCGAAGAGAACGATTCCGACGGTCGCGACGCTGAGCGCGACGGCGACCGTCCGCGCCATGCTCGCGGGAACCATAGCTGGTCCCGATAAACACTTGCCCGAGTGAGGGCGGACGGCGCTACGCGACCGGCGTGGCGAAGGTGGGGACGTACGCATCGGAGAGGGTCCCGACCATCGGGATGGAGTGGCCGCAGCCACGACAGCGGTTCTGCGCGTCCAAGTTCCAGCCCTGGATCGTGAACCCATAGCGGCGCACGGCGATTGCTCCGCATTCGGGGCAGTAGGTGTGCTCCAGCGGGTGTCCCCAGACGTTCCCGAGGTAGGCGTACTGGAGCCCCTCTTCCTTCAGGATCCGATGGAGCTTCTCGAGGGTGCCGATCGGAGTATTCGGGAGGTCCATCATCTTGTAGTCCGGATGGAACCGCAGTAGGTGGAACGGGGTCTCGGGGCCGAGCTCGTCGACCACGTAACGGGCGAGCTTGCGGGTCGCCTCCGGCGAATCCCCCACCTCGGGAACGATGAGGTCCGTGACCTCGACGTGGACGCCCTGCTGTTGGAGGTCCCGCATGGTGGAAAGGATCGGCTCCGGTCCCTTCGCGGTGATGTACCGTCGTAGGAATCCGGGCTCCCCGCTCCCCTTGAAATCGACGCTCACCGCGTCGAGTTCGTGCCCGAGGACCCGCACGGCCTCGGGCGTCATGTAGCCGTTCGTCACGAAGTTCGCGAAGAGACCCGCCTTGCGCGCCTCGTGGATCACGTCCAGGGCGTATTCGATGAAGATCGTCGGCTCGTTGTAGGTGAAGGTGACCCCGTCGCACCCGTAGCGCAGCGCGCCCTCCACCGCGTCCGCGGGAGAGAGCGGCCGCCCCGAGACCTCGTGCTCCTGGGAGATCTCGGCGTTCTGGCAGTACTGGCACCGCCAGTTGCAGCCGACCGTGCCGATCGAGTAGACCCGCGATCCCGGATGGAAGTGCGAGAGCGGCTTCTTCTCCACTGGGTCGACCTGGGTGGCGGCAGCACGTCCGTACGATAGCAGGACGAGTCGTCCGCCCTCATTCTTCCGGACAAAGCAGAAGCCGTGCGAGCCGTCCGGAATCGCGCAGTACCGCGCGCAGGCCGTGCAGCGCACCTTGCCCTCTCCGATCGGCTCGAAGAGCGTGGCGGTGTGCGCGACGGTCGACATCCGGCTCCCCGCGAACCACTAGCGCGAGGGCGGCCAAGAAGACTGCTCCCGTCCGCTCGGTCTCGAGCCGAAGGTTCATCTCTCGCACAACGTCCCGTCCCCGGATGCCCGAGGCGGACCGACGGCCCGAAGCTACACCGGAGGCGGACCGCACGGAGTCCGAGGTGGCCCGTCGGCTCGACCCGACGCCGGAGATGCTCGAGCGGGTCGCGCGCGTCCGCTCCGAGCTCGTCCGCGCGGTGGAAGAGGCGGCGCGGACGCGCTCCAGTCCGCTCGTGCGCGCGCTGGTCGCCGGCAGCGCCGCGCGCGGCACGTTCCTGTCCGACCGACTCGACATCGACCTCTTCCTGCTTTTTCCCCCCGACCTTCCCCGGGATCGCCTGCGCGAGGAAGGACTGGCGCTCGGCGCGGCCGTGCTCTCCCGAACCGAGACCCGCTACGCCGAACATCCCTACCTGCGCGGGGAGTTCGAGGGGTTCCGGGTAGACGCGGTGCCCGGCTTCGCGATCCGGGACCCGGCCCACCCGCTCTCCCCGGTCGACCGCACTCCGTTCCATCAGGAGTACCTCGCCCGTCGAGAGACGCCCGAACTCGTCCAGCAGGTCCGACTCACCAAGCAGTTCCTGCGGTGCCTGGGAGTGTACGGTTCGGAAGCGAGGACCGAGGGTTTCTCCGGATACCTGGTCGAGTTACTCGTCCTCGAGTTCGGGTCGCTGCGCGGGCTCCTTCGCGCCGCCCGGTCGTGGCGACTTCCGGTGCGCCTCGCGGTTCCCGGAACCGAACCGCCCCGCCTCCCGGCCGACGTCGCCCTGATCCTGGCCGATCCCGTCGACGCGAACCGGAACGTCGCCAGCGCCCTCTCTCGGCGGAACCTGGCGACGCTAATCCTGGCGTCCGCCGAATATCTCGCGCGGCCGTCCGGTGCCTGGTTCGAGACCCACGCGGCGACGCCGATGCCTCGGTCGGAGGCGCTGGACCGCTTGCGCGAGCGCTCGAGCCACGTGAGCGTCGTCCGCTTACCGAGGCCGGACCTCGTGGACGATACCCTGTTTCCCCAGGTTCGCAAGGCGGAGCGGGCGATCGCCCAGGAGCTCGGCCGCTCCGGGTTCGAGGTGCTCGGAGCGGCGAGCGCGGTCGCTCCCGACCGCGTGGTGGTGGCGATCGAGGTCGCCCACTCGCACCGGTCGGCCGTTCGTCAGCAGGACGGGCCGCCCCCGGGCCTCGACCGCGTGGGCCACTTCCTCGGCAAGTGGAGCGCCTCCGGAGCGCCCGTACTCCAGGGACCGTACGTGCGCCCCGACGGCAGCCTGGCGGTGGAGACGCGCCGGACGGAGCGCGACGCGGAAGCGGTGATCCGGTCGTTCCTGCCGCGACTCGCGCTGGGAAAGGACCTCACCCCGGCGGACCCCGCGAGCACCGAGGTCCATCCGCTTGCCGGTGCACCGGACTCCCCGGCGCTCGAGGAAGCGCTCCGGGAACTCCTGGGTCGTCGCCTACCCTGGCTCGACGCGGCTAGATCGCCGCCGGCGCAAGATTGAGCAGCAGGAACCAGAGCGCGAACCAGCCGAAGAACTCCAACGCGAGGAGCCCGGCCCAGTCCCCCTTCGTGTAGAGCGTGGAAAGCGTCCGGAGCCGCCGGATGAGGAACGGACTCAGCGCGATCACCAGGATTCCGAGGGCGAGCGGGACCCAGACGGTGACACCGAGCGTCGAGATCGCCCAGGAAACGAGGCCGATGCCGATCGTGATGATCCCGACCAGGAGCAGCCCTGAGCCGAGCTCGTACTCCTTCGTCGCGAACGTCTTCTCGTCAAACACGGGGAACTCGAACGCCTGCTCTTCCTCGTCCTCGAGCTTTCGGCGGGCCTTCTTCGCCATGGCTCAACCCCCCCGGGAGTCCCGCGCCCGACGATACAGTTCCTCCGCGTGGTAGGAGCTGCGTACCAGCGGGCCGGCCTCCACCCCCGCGAAGCCCAAGGAGAGCGCGTCCCCTTTCCACTCTTCAAACTCCGCCGGAGGGATGTACCGCGCGACCGGCACATGCGCCGGGCTCGGTCGAAGGTACTGGCCGAGCGTCAGCAGATCCACGCCGCTGGTCCTCAGATCCCCGAGGGACGACCGAAGCTCCGCCGACTCCTCGCCGAGCCCGAGCATGATCGAACTCTTGGTCACCAGCGCGGGACCTCCCCGGGCCCGCGCCTCTCGGAGCACTCCGAGCGACCGGTCGTAGCCCGCGCGCCGATCCCGCACGCGCGCGGAGAGCGACCGCACGGTCTCCAGGTTGTGGGCGAGCACGTCCGGAGGCTCCTCGAGGATCGTGGTGAGCGCCCCGGGGTCGCCCCCGAGGTCCCCGATCAGAAGTTCCACGAGAACGGCGGGCGCGGCGGCCCGTATTCGACGAACGGTTTCCGCGAGGACCGAAGCGCCACCGTCCGAGAGGTCGTCTCGGCACACCTGGGTGAGGACCACGTACCGCAGGCCCCAGGCCGCGACCGCCTCCGCCACGCGCGACGGCTCGGTCGTGTCGACCGCGCCGGCCGGCCAGTGCGTGGTCACGGCGCAAAAGCCGCAGCGCCGGGTGCAGTCGGTTCCGAGCAGCATCAGAGTCGCAGTCCCGGCCGACCAGCATTCCGGGAGGTTGGGGCATCGCGCCTCGCGGCATACGGTTCCGAGGTGGAGTCGGTCGAGGAGACCTCGCACTTCGGGATAGAGCGCCCCGCGCGGTGGCCGAGTCCGGATCCACTCCGGGAGTCGGCCCTCCGGCGCCTCGGGCCGAAGCGGGAGTACCTGCGCCGACATCGCCCGTGCGACCGATGGTCCCAACTTAGGCTTTACGAGCGCGGGAGCCGCCGGTGCGCTCCTCGAGGAGTGTCGTGAGCAGACTCGCGGGTAGTTCGTCCATCCCGATCTGGCTCGACTCCCCCGATCCGGCGGCGTCGAGGGTGACGAGCCCCTCGCGTTCGAGCTCCTTCAGTGTCCGCCAGAACGTCGTCCGGCTCATCGGCGGCGCCCCGAGCTCCTCGACCAGCGACGCGTGGGCGGTTCGGAGCTTCTGGCTCGCCACGGCGGCGCCCTTGCGCTTCAGCGTGCGCGCGAGCGCCAGGAGTACGCTGAGCTGGTTCACGGTGAGTCCCTCGAGGTTCGACTCGGTCATCGAGGGGAGGATCGAACCCTTGGCGCGCCGCACGTGCTCCGCCGCGATCTCCGGAGCTCCGGCATCCTCCGCCGCGTGCGCGGCGCCGACCAGCACTTCGAGGGCGAATCGGGCGTCCCCGTTCGCTTGCGCGATCCGGGCAATCTGGTCGAGCACGTCGCGGTCGTAGCTCCCCGGACGCAGTGCGATCTTCGCCCGCTCTTCGAGGATATCGGTGAGCGCGGCGCGGTCGTAGGCTGCGAGCGCGAGGCGATGCGTCACGCCGAAGCTCGAGCGGCTCGCCGCGTCCAGATACGGGAAGAGGTCTTCCGCGGCGACGAGCACGAGCGAGATCGAGCCCAACTCGACCTCGCGCGACCGCGAGAGCAGGTAGACGAGCTTCGTTTCCTGCTTGACGAGGGCCGCCGCTTCGTCGAGGAGGATGACCAGGTGCTGGGGGGTCCGGCGGAGCCCCTGCTCGAAGACGTCGAGCATTTCCGAGAGGCTGTAGCCCCGGTCGGGGAGCGACACTTTCACGATCCGGAGCAGGTCGAGCATGACCGTCCGGTCGCTCGCGCGGCGCCAGCAGTTCACGTAGGCCGTGCGGACCGCAAGGTCGCCGAGACGCCCGGTGCGTTCGAGGTCGAGCCCCAATCGGCGCACGAGCGCCGTCTTGCCGCTCCCGACCCCGCCGGTGACGAGGCAATGGTAGGGCAGTCCCTTCGCCAGCCCCTCGCGGAAGCGCTTGGTCAGCAGCCCGAGCTCCGTCTCACGACGAACGAGCCGGGGCGGCACGAAGGAGGGGTCGAGCGTCTCCTCCCTCACCAGGATCCGGTCGGCGGGCGTCATGGGACCGAGGGGGCAGCCAGCTCGGCAATATCATCTTCGCCGTCGCGCCGCCGTGCGTCGGGAGCGCCGGTCGCCCGCTCGGGCCGCTCCGACCAATCGGGACACGACCTCGCCGACGATCGCTGCGGTGGGGCGTCGCGCGTCCACGACGATCCATCCGGGGGCCCGCGCCATCCGACGATACGCGCGGGAGACCCGGTCGAGGATCCGGCGCTGTTCGAGGGGGCCGCGCTGCGGAGAGCGGTCCCCGACGCGGCGCAACGCCTCCGCCGGTCCCAGGTCGAGGAGAATCACCCGGTCCGGCACCACGGTGACACGTCGCTGCAGGCGCGCCAGACGCGTCCGGTCAGCGGCGGCGAGCGCGCTCCCCTGATAGGCAAGGGTGGAGTAAAACGACCGGTCGGTGAGCACGAGGTCGTGGGTCGAAAGATCGCGAAGTAGCGCCGGGAGCGCCATGTGTCGGTCGAGCGTGAAGTAGACCGCGCCCGTCCACGGGTCGCGACGGCTCGCCTCCTGTGCCAGCCGGCCCAGCATGGGGTCCACTGGCTCGCGACGCACGGCGACCCGCTCGCCCCGCCGCCGCAGGGCCCGAGCGAGCGCTCGGACCAGCGTCGACTTGCCGGTGCCGTCGATCCCCTCGACGGCCAGCAGGCGACCTCCGCGCGTCGGTCCCCGTCTCATGAGCCCGTCCCCTCTCGACCCAACTCCGGTCGCCAGCCGTACACCCGTTCCACGGATTCCACGAACGGGACGAAGAGTCGGTCGGGATCTTCCGGATGCTGGTCGGAAATCGCTCGAGCCCGGCGAGGAACCGTGGCCAGGTCGAGGACCGCCCCCGGGCGCCGAGGGTCGTCCAAGAAATCAGTTTCGAGGAACCAGGGGGCCGGGTCGGACACGACGGAGCTCACGAGCTCGCGCCGAGCGAGGTACGATGGAACGATTCCGGCTCGGTCTGCCACGGGCCAGTGGGCGCGCGCGTAGTGCTTGACGACCCGCTCGGGCGGCAGCCCTTCCTCGGAGGCGATCCGGGCGAGCCCACGGAACCCCGCAGGGTCGAGGTCCGCGGAATGGACCACGACCGGGCAACCGCACTCGCCCGCGACTTTCATCGCGTGACGGAAGGCGACGTCGATCGCCTCCCCCAACTCGGGGGGGACGTCGAAGTGGGCGCGGCCCACCTCGCCCAACGCCACTGCTCGACGTTCGCGCACCCACCTTCCGGCGAGGTCAATCGCCCGCAGGTGAAGGTCGAGCGCGGCGGGGACGCCCAATCGCTGGGCCGCGCCAATGAGGTCGACCGGATATGGTGCGACCACGAGATACGCGGTCACCCCCGCTACTCCACGGACCCGCTCGGCCATCGTCGCGGTGGTCTCGAACTGCTGCGCGTATTCCTCGAGCGTGACCGGCGGCCCCGGTGTGTAGTTCTGGGTCGCGAGGAAGAGGTGCGTCCCGCCCGCGGCGGCGAATCGCTGGGCTGCGGCCACGCCCTCGCCGCTCGGCGACAGATGGCAGTGATGGTCGACGATCGGAAGGCCGCGCGGCAAGGGCACGCCGGCCGCCCCGGGCTCCGCCCTAGCGCAGGAGGCCCGCGCCCTGGAGCTCCTTGGTGATCTTCTTGACCGCGACCTCGACGTCCGAGGGCTTGCGGGCGCCGGTGCAGACGAGCTTTCCGCTGCCGAACAGGAGGACGACCACCTTCGGGTCGTCGATCCGGCAGACGAGCCCGGGGAACTGCTCGGGCTCGTACTCGACCCGGTCGAGGCCGAGCGTCACCGCGATCGCGTTGAGATTGATCTCGCTCTCGAGGTCCGAGCTCGCGACGATGTTCTGGACCTCGATCTTCGGCTTCATGTTGATCTTCTGGCCGCCCTTCTTGATCTGGGCGGCGACGGTGTGGATCGACTCCTCCACCTCGTGCATGCTCTTCGCGCCCGTGCAGACGACCTTGCCCGACCGGAAGAGCAGGATCGCGGTCTTCGGCTGCTTCAGCCGGTAGATGAGACCGGGGAACTGCTCCGGCTCGTATTCGGCGCCGTCCAGACCGAGCGCGATCGACTGCAGGTCGAGCTCGTCTCCGAGCGAGGTCGACGCGACGACGTTTTCGATGCGGATCTTGACCAACGGAAATCCCCGCGGCGTGAGTATTTAAAGAGGTATTTAAAAGGTTGGGCCGTTATTTTGACCGGAAAGGGCGTGTTCCACCGACCCGAGAAGGTTCCCCGTCGGCCGCTACCCCTCGCGCAGGCTCGCGTCGGCGTCCCCCGTGCGATGGCGCTGGGGGTCCGGCGCGAACGCCGGGCCGCCCAACTCGTCCTCGGTCGGGAGCTCGAAGAAATTCCGGATCACGCGCCGGGTGAACCCCCAGAGGATGTGGCCCTCGAACACCGTCGCCGGTACCGTGCGGGTCCCGTACGGGGTGTCGCGCTCTACCGTTCGCGTATGGCCGAGCGCAGACCGCGGCATCCAGAAAACGTGCGCCACTTCGTCTCGGCTCAACGGCGACGGGGCGTGCCCGCCGGGCCCGATCGCCGAGGCGAACACCGCCACGGTGAGGCCAAAGCGCGTGGCCCGGACCGTATCGACGAAGCGCAGGGGGCCCGCGAGGTCCGCCTCGACAAGACCCACCTCCTCCTGGAGTTCCCGGAGGGCGGTCACGCCGAGCGAGCCGTCCGACTCCTCGACGCGCCCGCCCGGGAACGCCACCTGTCCGGAGGCGGGGTCGGTCTCGCTCTCGGTACGCTCGATGAGAAGGGTTTCCACTTCGCGTTCGCCGTCACGGAGGAGAATGGTGACGGCGGCCCCGGCGCTCCCCACGGGCGGTGCTTCGACCTCAAATCGGCCGAGGAGCCCGGCAACATTGTCCGGTGCCGTGCCGACCCGGGCCGTTTCCCCGGACGCCACGTCTACGCCTGCCAGTCGTAGGCGACCTTTTCGCGGACCGCGTTACGGTCCGAAGGGTGCTCCGACCGCGGGTCGAGCTGTTTCTCCAGCTGGGCGAGACGCGCCCGGAGATCCTTGAGGTCCCGCTCGAGCTGCGCGAGCCGCGTCGCCATCTGCTGCGCGTCGTCCGAGGACGCCATCGCTTCCGAATTCGCTCGGGAACTCATAAGCCCGCCCCCGGCTCACGCCGCCTCTCCGGCCTTGGAATCCTTCGTTTCCGCGGACCGGAGGAACCCGACGATCGCCTCGATCGTCTCCTTCGGGCGTTCGACCGGCACCATGTGCCCGGTCTCGGGCAGGATCCGGATCTGCGCCCCCGGGATCGACTGACGGAGAATGCGCCCGTGGGACGCGTCGACGACCTGGTCGTCCATCGCCTGTACGATGAGCGTCGGCACGCGGATCGAAGCGATCCGGGCTTTCTCGTCGAATTTCGCCATCGCCTCGCTCCACTTCGCCGCCGCGGTCATGTCCTCGTGCTCCAGGTGCTCTCGGACGCGATCGGCGAAGTCAAGGTGCGCTTCGATCCAGTCCGGATAGTACAGGTCTTTCAAGAGTCGAAGGCCGAACGCATCGACCCCCTCCTTCTCCCGGGTCTCCATCCACCGCTGTACGATCGCGCGGGTGTGGGCGTCCGTGTACGCGGAACCGCTGATCGTCACCAGCCCGCGCACCCGCTCCGGATGGTCAAGCGTGAATCGAAGGGCGAGGACCGCTCCCCCGGAGAGCCCGACCACGTAGGCCGATTCCACGCCCTTCTCGTCCAGCAGTCGGAGGAGGTCGCCCATGTGCTCGGTCAGGGTGAAGCGAGAG
>Ga0187783_10003186_pt1 | contig 12119 bp, 10 predicted proteins | sample 1015_SJ02_MP02_2_FD_132471 | JGI IMG/M metagenome (GOLD analysis project Ga0187783, IMG submission 132471) | Tropical peat soil microbial communities from peatlands in Department of Meta, Colombia - 1015_SJ02_MP02_20_MG | ecosystem: Environmental > Terrestrial > Soil > Wetlands > Peat | place... | reverse complement strand
GGGGTCAAAACGCTTCCCGACGGCCGGAATCCTCTCCAACCCGTACCCTTCGAGCGTGGAGTTCATACCCTTGAGGACCATCTTGATTCCGTCCAGAAACTCACCTTCCGCGTTCTCTGAGTGAGCGACTGCCAGTTCGAGCTCATCAAGTATCCGGAGCAGGTCGAGCATGACCCTGCGAAGGACGGACTCCTCGGCATCCTCAGAGTCTTTTTCAACCCGTTTTCTGTAGTTTTCAAAGTCAGCCTGGAGGTACTTCAGCCTCAAGAGGTACTCCTCACTCTTCTTCCGTTCGGTTTCCAGCATCTCTGCTAGCGACTCCTCTATTTCCTTTCCTTCTTCTTCCTCTGGATGGTCTTGCGTGTCTTGCATCATTTTCAGCCACTCTGCTCTTCTAGGGCAGGGGACGCGCCCCGGCTCCAAATTATAAATTTTCCATCGAGACGTTCGGAAATCCTTTCATCTTGCGGCGATTTGGTCAGTGCGTGGCCGAGGCAGACGAAGAGTCAAGGAAGCTGAGCGAGAGGCTGCTCAGGTTCGAACGAGAGAGCAGGTTCCTCAGAAAGGACTCCGACCAGAGAAAGGTGTTCGAGGAAGTCTTCGACCGCTCAACCCTGCTGGCGGTGGAGGAGCTCTTCAGCAAGGGGAACCTGTCGGACCTCTACGGCGTGGTGAACTCGGGGAAGGAGGCGAGGGTCTACTACGGCAAGGGGGCAGACGGTTCTCCGGTAGCGGTGAAGATCTATCTCACATCGAGCGCCGAGTTCAAGCGCAGGCTCGAATACATAGCGGGAGACAGAAGGTTTGGGAGGCTCCCTCCCAACTCGAGACAGATAGTCTACCTATGGGTCCAGAAGGAGTTCAAGAACCTCCAGCTCGCGGATTCCGCCGGCATACGCGTCCCGAAGCCTTTGGCGTTCCACAAGAACATTCTCGTCATGGAGTTTATCGGGACACCTCCTCAGCCGGCCCCCACCTTCGCCACGTCCGAAGTCGAGGAGTCTGACTACGAGTGGACCTTCGCAACTATCAAAACCCTGTACAACTCTGCGGACTTGGTTCACGCCGACCTTTCCGAGTACAATGTGCTGAAGAACGGGGATGAGCCAGTGCTCTTTGACATGGGCTCTGCCGTCCTTTCCTCGCATCCTCAGGCCAAAGAGTTTCTCCAGCGCGACATCACAAACATGGTCAAATTTTTTAGGAGGAGGGGCCTCTTCTCAAAGGACGCAGACTACTGGTTCAAGGAAGTGACGGGTTGAAATTCGAGCAAGCGGTGAGGGTTCCGGCTGAACGTATCGGAGCCATCATAGGAAAGGATGGTCAGACAAAGAAGGGCCTCGAGGAGAAGATGGGGGTCCAGCTTCTCGTTGATAGCAGGGAGGGTTTGGTCGTGGTCAGGTCAGATTCGGTGGAGAAGGGCGACCCTCTCACAGCGCTGAGGGTCGTGGAAGCGATAGGGCGAGGATTCTCCCCACAGCGGGCGCTCAAGCTGCTTGAAGAGGGCGCAGCGCTCGAAGTCATCGACCTCAGGGAGTACGCCGGTAAGAGCGCAAACTCCATCGAGAGGATCCGGGGGAGGATCATCGGGTTAAAGGGAAAGTCTCGGCGTGTGATGGAAGAGCTCACTCAGTGCCACATCTCGGTCTACGGTCGGACAGTCGCCATCATAGGTGACGAGTCGGAGGTGCGCCTCGCAGCGGAGGCCGTCAGAACTCTCGCTTCGGGGAGTCAGCACAAGACTGTCTACAACACCCTGCAGAGGGCGAGGACAAAACGCAAGATGGAGAGGCTGCTACTCTGGGAGGACTCCTCACCCGAGGATTCGGCGACAAAATTCCGGGAGATTGAACGTTAGTATAAATCCAGACCGAAACAATATGCTGGTGCGAGCTAGTCCGGCGGGCGATTGTTCTTTGACAACTTCAGCGATGCGAAGGTATTCGCGGCGTGGAGCCTCCCCCAGGGTCGGTTCCAAATCGCTCATCGGGTTCTACAAAGCCGACGGTGAAGTGGTCCTTTGAGCGGCAAGAGCGCCACCTTCGCGGAGATATCACCCTCCGAGTTCTTCTATCGCAACCGCGACCTCGCCGGTTTCACTAACCCTGCGCGCGCTCTCTACATGGCTGTAAGGGAGCTAGTGGAGAACTCCTTCGACGCCTGCGAGTTGGCGGGCATCCTGCCAGAGGTCTACGTCCGGGTCATCTCGGAGGCCTCTCAGACTGAGGCCACGGACCCTGCGCCCTACCGTCTCACGGTGACCGACAACGGCCCGGGCGTCGACCCACAGCACGTGCCAAGCGCCTTCGGAAAGGTCTTCTACGGGTCGAAGTACGTGCTCAGGCAGTCGAGGGGAATGTTCGGCCTCGGCGGGACGATGGCGATTCTCTACGGTCAGATAACGACCAACAAGCCGGTCAGGATCTCAACGTCGCCCGACGGTGAGACGATGTACACCTTTGAGATGCTGATCGACATCTCTGAAAACAGGCCCATGGTCCTGAAGCGAGAGTCGAGCAAGGCGGACGGCACGACGGGCACCCGGGTAGACCTGACACTGGAAGGAGACTACCTGCGCTCCTCCCAGCGGATCGGTGACTACTTCAAACAGACGGCACTCGTTGCCAGCTACGCAAACCTGACGTTCGTGGACCCCCTGGGGCAGGTCACGCTGTACGAACGCGTGACGGAGTCCATGCCGGCGCCTCCTCAGGAGACGCTCCCACATCCGTACGGCGTAGACGTCGAGGCCTTCAAACGGATCGTGAAGCTCACACAGAGACAGGACATGAAGTCCTTCATGGTGACCCACTTCCATCGCGTCGGCGAGAGGACAGCACTCCGCTTTCTCGAGTTCTCGGGCGTCGACCCCAAGACCAAGCCCAGAAACCTCTCAAACCAGCAGATAGTCGCGCTTGTGGACGCACTGCAGAGATTCCCAGACTTCCTCCAACCGGACGCGTCCTGCCTTTCACCGGTGGGACCAGAGATCCTGAAGACGGGGATGAACAAGGAACTGCAGCCAGAGTTCTGCACCGTGGTCTCCCGCCCTCCTTCCTCTTACTCGGGGTTCCCCTTCCTGATTGAGGTGGGCGTCGCCTACGGAGGAAAGGTGCTGCAGCCGGGACAGAAGCTCTTCAGGTTCGCCAACAGGATTCCCCTTCTCTATGACGAGAGCAGCGACGTCAGCTTCAAGGTGCTGAACGAGGAGGTCGACTGGAGGAGATATCACATTCCCCAAGACGCGCCCGTCGCTATCCTGACCCACATCTGCAGCACGAAGGTCCCCTACAAGACTGTCGGGAAGGAGTACATCGCCGACAGGCCCGAGATAGAGAGGGACGTCCGAAACGCTGCGAGAGAGGCCCTGCGACAACTCGGACTGTACCTCTCGAAGAAGGGGAGCATGGAGGCGGTCCAGCGAAAGATGAACATTTACGGAAAGTACCTTCCTCTTATCGCGAAGTTCTCTACCGAGCTGGCAGAAGAGAAGAGGATGCCCAGGTACAGGAAGCTCATCGGTGAGCCGACCATGATTCAGGAGACCGCTCCCGAAGAGACAGCGGAAAGCGTAGGAGACGCGAAGATTGAGCAAAAGAAGATCGACGAGTACAGCGGAAAATAGGAAGAGCGTCGCCCAGGCGACCCTGAAGGAGCTCGGGCAGGGTCTCTACAACGACCTCGACTCGGGCACCTTCCCCTCGCTCACACTCTCGAGCCGCTCGGTCAGCAACATCGTGTACGACAGGAAGCTACAGCAGTTCGTGCTTGGCTCTTCAACGGTGAAGAGGTCCTCGTCCAACATCAAGCACATCAGACCCTTCACGCAGCTGGTGTGGCTCGCTTATTTTGCAAAGAAACTCGTGGAGGAGAAGAGGACGTCCACGCTCAGGGACGTCTACTACTCGGCACAGGCCTTCAACGTGGAATTCGTCGACCAAGCCGAGTCGGACGAGCTGATCACAGACCTCGAAGTGCTCACGCAGATGGCCAGGGAGGGCCTGAACATCTATCCGGAAGAGAGGAGCGCGATTTTTGGGAACATGGTCATCGAATACACGGTGCCTGGGTACGAAGGCAAGAAGCTCGACCTCTCCTCGCACCCCGACGGCGTCATGATAGGGCCCGCCCTGACCACGGCTGAGTTCGCAAACACCGATGCTGAGATGGTCCTGGCCATAGAGAAGGGAGGGCTCTTCACCAGATTCGTGGAGGAACGCGTCCACGAAAGATACAAGGCGATTCTAGTCAACACGGCCGGCCAGCCTCCCAGGTCGACAAGATACCTCCTGAGGAGACTGAACGTTGAGCTCGGCTTGCCCGTAGGGATCCTGTGCGACGCCGACCCCTGGGGAGCGCACATCGCGATGGTGATCAAGAGCGGCTCCGCCAACGCTGCTCACCTGAGGGAGCTCACCACGCCGCAAGCCGTCTGGCTAGGTGTATGGGCTTCTGACATCGTAAAGTACAAACTGCCCTCCGACAAGTTGACCGACATAGACATCAAGAGGCTCTATGAGCTGAAGGACGACCCGAGATACACCGACAAGATGTGGCACGAGGAGCTCGACACGTTTCTGAAGATAAAGAAGAAGAGCGAACAGGAAGCGTTCGCAAGGTATGGGCTCAGTTACATCGTCGATACCTACCTGCCCGAGAAGCTCGAGCTAATGAAGAGCGTCTGATGCAACTGAGCATCGCACGCAGGTTCTGGGGGCTCACGCCAAAGTTCCTAAATAGGGATACGCAGTGGCCCGAAAATAGGACATGAGCGTCAAGGCGCAGGAGTCAAGGGTAGACGCGCTGACCAGAATCCTGGGGCTGATAGTCCTCTTCTCAGGAGCTACCTTGGTCTACTTTACCTACGCAAACGCATCCTATCTCTCAGGACAGGAGCCACTCGTCCCTGTCTACTATTCACTTGGAATAATCCTGTTGATCTCGGGTCTCATCGCTGCCATCTCAAAGTTCAAGTGAGCGAGACGCCGTCATGTCTAGGCGCGCTTTTGCCATAGCTAATCTCTTATACGCTACTCGGAGTGGGTCAGCTTGAAGCCTGGCGTCGTAGCTCAGCATGGTAGAGCAGCAGGCTGTTAGCCCGCTGGCAGACACCTGTAGGCCTCTTTGGCCGGGGATTGGTCGTCGGTTCGAGTCCGACCGACGCCGCTTCAAGTATAGATTCCACCCAAGCCTCGTCGAGGTCTACGCTGTTTAAATCGACTCGACCTTCTTCAGACTGCATGGGTGACTGGCAGAGCGACCCCGTGAAGAGAGAAGTGGCGAAGGTGATCGTCGCCTTCTTCGAAGCTGGGAAGAACAAGGACCTCCCTCACCTCGGAGATTTCCATTCGGACCGCGGTTCCTTCACCAAGTTTGATGAGAACCCACCGTATACGAGGCAGAACTCGGAGGAAGCCTTCGTCTACGAACAAGCCTCCTTCGCAAACATCTCTGACTACTCTTACGAGCTCGTCGACCTGCGGATTGACGTCTTCGGGGCCGTGGCGGTCGCGACCTTCTATCTCGCGACCAAGGGGATGTTCGTAAACGACTACTCTTTCGAGGGCTCGACTGTGAGCTCGAGGAGCAGGGTAACCATGGTCTTGGTCGACACCGGAGCTGGATGGAGGATCGCTCACGAACACTTCAGCAGTTTCCCTGACCTCCCGAAGAATCCGAGTTCCAAGACCCTTCGAAGGTAAAAGACCCTCCGCCTTATATCGGGGTCGGGTAGGCAACTTCCGCTTCTATCTTGGAGGAGGTCACCTTCTTGGGGGAGGCGCTTCCGTTCGAGGAGCGGGTCGAAGTCGACTGGCCGAGAAAGACAAGCTCAGCGTCATTCGAAAAGTTTCAGGCGCAGACCACCGAGAGCTTTGAAGACTTCTGGGCCGCGACGGCGTCTGAACTGGATTGGTTCGCTCCCTGGAGGTCGGTCATAGAGAGGGGGGACCACCCCAACGTCTGGAGATGGTTCCCGGGGTCGAAGACGAACATCTCGCACCTTTGCCTCGACAGGCAAGTCAACACGCCTCGAAAGAACAAGCTCGCCCTGATTTGGGAAGGGGAGCCGAGGGGCATTGACGGCCTTCCGGCCGAGGTCAGGAAGTTCTCCTATCAAGAGCTGCTCTCCGAGGTCAACAGGCTCGCCTTCGCCCTTAAGGAAAAGTTGGGTCTGAGTAATGGGGACAAGGCGGCGCTCTACATGCCGATGATCCCTGAGCTGCCCATCTTCATGCTCGCTCTCGCCAGGTTGGGAGTGACCTTCACCGTCGTCTTCAGCGGCTTTAGCGCAGAAAACCTCGCGTCTAGGGTGAACGACCTGAAGGCGAAGGTCCTGGTCACCTCAGACGGCTTTTACAGGCGGGGAAAGGAGATCAGGCTCAGGGAGACCGCCGAGAAGGCGGCCTCAATGGCACCGACAGTCGAGAGGGTGGTGATTGTCAACCGGCTCCACGAAGCTCCACGAGGTGTAGCGAGCAACGAGGTCTGGTTGCACGATCTGCTACGAGGTGTCCCGCAGACTGCGAGAGTTTTACCCGAGCACCTAGACGGCGACTACCCGCTGTACGTCCTGTATACATCGGGGACGACCGGTGGGCCCAAGGGCATCATCCACGACCATGGGGGATACGCGGTTCTGCTCCACGCCACCATGAAGGAAGTCTTCGACCTCTCCGACAACGACGTCTACTTCTGCACCGCGGACATCGGGTGGGTGACGGGGCACAGCTACATTGTGTTCGGTCCGCTGATCGCTGGGGCGACCTCGGTGATGTTCGAGGGCACCCCGGATTACCCGGCCCCGGACTCTTGGTGGTCCATCGTGGAGAGGCAGAGGGTCACCCTCCTCTACACCACTCCAACTGCCACGAGGATGTTGATGAGATTCGGAGACGCTCACGTCAGGAAGCACGACCTCTCGTCGCTGAGGCTGATTCACAGTGTGGGCGAGCCCATCAACCCTTCCGCTTGGAGGTGGCTCTTCGAGGTGGTCGGGCAGAAAAGATGTCCAGTCGGGTCGACCTGGTGGATGACGGAGACGGGAGGCATCATGATCAGCTACGCTCCTGGACTGCAGTTGATCCCGATGAAACCCGGCTCGAACGGCCTCCCCCTCCCTGGCATCGATGTCGACGTGGTAGACGAAGCAGGAGTCGCGGTCAAAGATGGGACGAAGGGGTACCTCGTGATCAAGAAACCGTTTCCTGGCATGCCTTCGCCACCCACGGGAATCTGGGGAGACCCCGAAAGGTACTCGAAGGTCTACTTCGGGCGCTTCCCCGACAAGGGTTTCTTCTACACCGGAGACTACGCCGTCAAGGACCGCGATGGCTACATTTGGGCAGCGGGGAGGGCAGACGAGGTTCTGAAGGTCTCAGGCCACAGAATAGGCACGTTCGAGCTAGAGTCTGCGCTTGTCTCTCACCCCTCGGTGGCCGAGGCTGCTGTCGTGGGAAGGGTCGATCAGATCAAGGGAGAAGTGCCCATCGCGTTCGTCGTGCTGAAACAGGGGCAGCAGGGGAGCGGGACGATGGGCAGGGAACTGCGGCTCTGGGTTCGGGAGAAGTACGGACCGATCGCCGAGCCGACGGAACTCTTCTTCGTAACCAAGCTGCCGAAGACCAGGAGCGGGAAGATAATGCGGAGGCTCGTCCGGGCGGTGGCATCGGGCGGACAGCTCGGAGACGTCACCACTCTCGAGGACGAGGCGGCCGTGGACGAGGTGAGCGAAGCATATCGGCAGCTGAAGTCTGAAGTGGGGTAAAGGGCTGAAGCGGCGCAAGGGGCTACCTCCTGCAATCTCTCCTGTGTTTATTTGTGGGTCACCACAAGTCGCAGGGCAAGATTCACTTTGGACCTCTCGCAAATCTCGCTCGTCCTGAGCGCCGTCAGCGCCCTTGCGGTCGTCGCAGGAGCTGTGTTCGTCGTCTTCCAGCTAAGGCAGAACGCCAAGCTCATCGGCGCCACCGTTCAGTCGAACAAGTCCGCGATTGCGTTCTCGATTCTGGAGAGGATTATCGATGACTCGTTCGTTAGAAGGAGAAAGAACGCCTACGACACGGTCGCCAAGTATCAGCCCAAGAACTGGGAAGGCTTCCTCGGGACAATGGAAGACCTTGAGGCCAGGAACTACGCGTACATGTTCGAACTCCTCGGACAGCTCGTCAAGGACGGCATAATCGAACTCCAGACGGTGATGAACGCGCTGAAGTACATGGTGGTAAACGATTGGAAGGTGATGGAGCCGATGATCAGGTACCTCAATCGGGAATACAACGTCAAGCTCAGTCCGTGGGCGAATTTCGAGTGGCTTGCCAACGAGACGGAAAAGTACCTCAAGGACCTCGAATCGAAGATTCCTCCCCAGTGACTCTTCAACATCCCTGGTCGCGATTCACTTGAATCATTGGCAACTCGCCAAAATTGGGGTCGATTCATAGCAATCTGCATATGCAAAATCTAACTCCTCCAACTAAATAGAGTCATATCGGGCTAATCGGAAATGGGCCTGGGGGGATTTGAACCCGCGACCGACCGGTTTCCCCTTCAAGATTATGAGCCGGTCGCTCTGACCGAACTGCCCGCGTCAGGAGACTCTGAGCTACAGGCCCTCGAACGCCGGCTGGGAGCCGGCCGTTTTAAGCAGTACTCGGACAAAGCCTAATTAGTAACGAATCCAACAGGAAGAGCAATAGTGAGCGGCAAAGACCTGGACGAAGGATTCGAGGATATACTCGCCGAGCTCGATAAAGAAGAAGCCCGCGTGAAGATTCGAATGGAGATGCGCCGCTTCGGAAAGCCCACCACGGTCATAGAGGGTCTCAAGATGAGCGAAAAGGACTTGCACGAGCTATGCACAAAGATGAAGAGGGGACTGGCCACCGGTGGGACGGTAAAGGACGGGATACTGATTCTTCAGGGGGATCACAGGGAGGCCGCCGCAAAGATGCTCACCGACAGCGGATTCTCAGGCGGCTCGATAGAGATACTGTAAGCGCGTTTCATACCCGCTCAACTTTATAAAAGGTAAAACGGGGCGCAGGAAGCAAGGTCAGCGGGACCAGATTGTCCACTCAGATAACAACTTTCGAGGGTTTTATCAGAAGAATCCTCAAGGTCGTCTTCTGGGTCCTGCTCCTCCTCGCGCTCATAATCGTCCCGATATACTATGCTCTCGACGCGGTCTTCCACTTTCCGCTGGACTACTTCGCAATCGCCACAACGAATCCCACCGAGATGCTCTCAATCACGATGAGCATGCTCAGCGCCGAGCCCTTCAGGACGATGTTCGCGCTCACGGTCTTCCCTGGTTTCACCTTCGTCGCCCTATTCGGCACGATCTTCATGGGCTGGGTCGAGAGGAAGCTCACCGCGAAGATCCAGCTCAGGACAGGACCGATGTACGCAGGGCGGTACGAAGGGATACTCCAGAACATTGCAGACTTCTTCAAGCTGCTCTTCAAGGAGATCGTGATACCAAACGGCGTCGACAAGGCCGCCTTCGTGGCAGTCCCGTTTGGCCTGATGGCGGTGGCAGGTGCGCTAGTGTCGCTGGTCCCCCTGTCGCCCACGGTATACATCGCAGACCCCTCGGTGGGCGCGATACTCGTCTTCGCCATCCTTGGGTTCACGCCCGTGATCGTCTTGCTAGCAGGCTGGGCGAGCAACAGCAAGTATCCGTTCTTGGGAGGTCTGAGAGCACTTCATCAGCTGGTCGCCTACGAGATACCGCTAGTGCTGTCGCTTCTCGGCGCGGTCCTGCTGTCTGGCTCCCTCAACCTCATGAACATAGTGTCAGCGCAGGGGGCTGGAAGTGGCGGGCCGGGGATCTGGTTTCTTTTCCTGCAACCCCTAGGTGCCATCGTCTTCTTCGTGGGGGCCCTCGCGGAGCTCGAGAGGATACCCTTCGACCTCCCTGAAGCCGACAGTGAGATAGTCGCAGGGTGGCAGACCGAGTACACGGGCATGCTCTTCGGCGCCTTCCAGCTCGCGAACTTCACCAGGATGTACGTCCTCGCGGGCCTGTTCACTACGTTCTTCCTGGGCGGCTGGCTTGGCCCCTCGATCCTTCCTGGAGTTGTCTGGTTCATACTCAAGACCTTCGTAGTCATGGTCGCCATGATGCTTCCCAGGAGCATACTCCCCAGAATCAGGATTGACATGATGCTGAGGACCGGCTGGGCGAAGCTCCTCGCGCTCTCGTTCGCCAACATATTCATCACAATGCTGCTGCTCGGGCTGGGAGTGCACTAGCTTGGGCACTGTGTCCTACATCAAGGGCGTCTTCACGGCCACGTGGAGCGGTTTCAGACACCTGTTCAAGCCAAGGATGACGCTCCGATACCCGGAGCAGAAGCTCGACCTAGAGGGGCCGGGCTACAGGTTCGACGCTAAGCAGGGTGTGGGGCTCCCCGGCTTCAAGGGCAGGCACATACTCAACTTTGACAAGTGCACCGGATGTCAGCTCTGCGGCATCGCTTGCGACGGCGTGGCGGTCGCGATCGAGATGCAGCCTGTCCAGAAAGGGAAGCCCCAGAACAAGAAGGAGATCTGGCCTGCGGTTGACTACGGCAGATGCGTCTTCTGCGGATTGTGCGTCGATTATTTGACAGAAATCCAAACTAATCCTGGACTAAAGACAATAAGTGAGGTCTCAGTCGGAGAGCTTGTCCTCACGCACACGGGCGACTATAAGCCGATAACGAAGATTTGGGACATGAATTACACAGGCCCATACTATCGCATCCTGGTCTACGGCAAGCCAGACGCATTGGCGTGCACCGCCGACCACAAGATAATCGCGGTTTCTAGGCCGGTCTCGAACAGAAAGGATGGAAGGCTTCTCCGGGTCACATCGCCGCTTCAGTTCTACAAGCCGACAGAGCTCAAGGTCGGTGACTACTTGGTGAGCCCTATCGTGCGGAAGGTCGTCCACACTGAAAGATATGAGAAGGACGTCAAGATGTACAGGGGAGAGAAGACCACTCGGAGGCAGTCTCTAGACGCAACTCCTGAGCTCTTCCGACTAATCGGTTACTATCTCGCCGAAGGCTCCTGCGATGGAGGAAGGAGGGTAAACTTCGATTTCAACGAAGCCGAGACCAATACCTTTGCCAAGGACTGCGGTCAGCTCGCGAGCAAATTCTTCGGCAAACCGGTGAAAGTGAGAAAGAACGGTGCTCATGGTATAAGGCTGGTCCTGGACTCCGCCATGGCCGAGGATTTCTTTTCGCAGTTCGGAAAGGGAGCCGACAAAAAGAAACTGCCCTCGTGGGTCTTCTTCGCGGAACCCGAAAAGCAGCTCGAGCTGCTCAGGGGAGAGTGGCAGGGAGACGGCTGCAGGGTCAAGCAGGAACGTCAGAAGTACCTGAACATCACCACCACCTCAAAAGTGATGGCATTCCAGCTGCAGTCGATTTACGCTCGTCTGGGAATAGTCGCGACCATCGATAGCGAGCACTCTCCGAACAGGCTTCGAAGCTACCACGTCAACGTCTTCGGCCGGTGGGCCGTAAAATTGGCAAGGATGTGGGACATTGAGTTCGACTACACACCTACCAAACACGGCGACAAGTTCCACATGGACAGCGAATACGTCTACATGCCGATCAGGACAATCGAGGTAGAGCAGGTCCGGGACAGACGCGTAATGGACGTGACAGTCGAAGACGACCACACCTTCGCACCCCTGGGTCTTGCCACGAGCAACTGCGTAGATGCCTGTCCCTTCGATGCGCTCGACATGACGAACGATTACGAGTTAGCGGCGTACGACAAGATGAGCCTGAAGTACACTCCCGACCAGCTCGCAATACCTCCTAAGCTCGAGGGCCAGACGTACAAGGTGACCTTCGACACGGAGAAGGGGACCGCCAAGCATGATTGACCTGGTCTTCCTCGCTCTGATGGTGGTGACGGTGGGAGGGGCGATTATCGCCCTCGAAGCGGAGGAGATAATCTACGGCGCCATTGCGCTCGCCGGAAGCCTCTTCGGCGTCGCCGCCCTCTTCTTCCTGCTGGAAGCGCCCTACGTGGCGGTCTTCCAGATTACCGTCTACGTGGGAGCGATAGCCGTACTGATTCTGTTCACGGTGATGCTCGTCAGACAGGAGAAGTGG
>Ga0187783_10003185_pt1 | contig 12121 bp, 12 predicted proteins | sample 1015_SJ02_MP02_2_FD_132471 | JGI IMG/M metagenome (GOLD analysis project Ga0187783, IMG submission 132471) | Tropical peat soil microbial communities from peatlands in Department of Meta, Colombia - 1015_SJ02_MP02_20_MG | ecosystem: Environmental > Terrestrial > Soil > Wetlands > Peat | place... | reverse complement strand
TCCCCTGTGAGCGCCGAGATCGGGAATATCTCCGCGAAATCGAACATCTGGCGGTAGCGGTCGATCAGTGGCAGCAGCGATGGCTTCTTGATGCGATCGACCTTATTCAAGAGCAGGAAAACGGGCCCGTGAAACCGCTTCACCCATTCAGTAGCGAACTTATCGCCGGGGCCGACCTCGGCCGATGCGTCAACAATAAGAGAAAGAACGTCGATTCCTTCAACCGCGTGTTGCAGCTCGTCCATCATTTGCCGGCTCAAGACGGTCTCGGCTTTGTGAATTCCGGGCGTGTCAATCAGCACGATTTGACCGTCATCGCGGTTCAGAATCCCCTGTATCCGATTTCGTGTGGTCTGCGGACGCGGGGAAACAATGGCCACTTTGCGCCCCACTAGCGTGTTCACCAGCGTCGATTTGCCCGCGTTTGGCCGGCCTACGATGGCGACGAATCCAGATTTGAACGGCATGCCTCGCGGATTGTACTCCCGTGAGATGTGAATGGCGCGAGAAGTCATGAAACTCAAGCTGCGTGATCGGGAATAATTCGAAGGCGAAATTCGCGTGCGCGCGGTCCGTCAAACTCAGCGAAAAAGACCGCCTGCCACCGGCCCAGCGCGAGACGGCCATTTTCGATGAACAGCGTCTCAGAGCTGCCGACTAGCGCCGTTTTGATGTGCGAATCGGCGTTTCCCTCCGCGTGCGTGTAGCCGCCGTTGCGTGGAATTAGGCGGTCGAGAGTGTTCTCGATGTCGCGCGCAACGGCAGGATCATCGCCTTCATTCACGAGAATCCCCGCGGTAGTGTGCGGCACGTACACATGGCAGACACCGTCCGTGCAGCCCGATTCGCGTATCGCTGTTTCGATTTCTTCGGTGACGTCCTGCAGTTCCGTGCGGCGCGAAGTTCTCAGGTGAATCGTGCGAAGTAGAAGGTTCCTTGGCTTGAGCTGTTGTCCCATAACGCCAAGATGCCATTCGCGCTGTCGGAGTTCAATACCGCACGATCGTTGGGATCATATTGATACTTCGAGGTTTCAGTTCCGAAGCTTGCCTGCTCGCTCTAGTGCCCGGAACCTCCGCCAAGTTCGCGGACGATGTCGCTGACAAATCCTTTGGCGTCACCAAAAAGCATCAGAGTCTTATCGAAGTAATAAAGCGGGTTATCGATTCCTGCGAACCCGGGATTCATACTGCGCTTGATCACCATCACCGTGCGCGCCTTGTCCACATCGAGAATTGGCATTCCGTAGATCGGGCTCGAAGCGTCGGTTCGCGCGGCAGGATTTGTCACATCGTTCGCACCGATAATCAGCGCAACGTCGGTTTGCGGCAGGTCGGAATTGATTGCGTCCATTTCCAGCAGCCGCTCGTAAGGGATGTCGGCCTCAGCGAGTAGGACGTTCATGTGTCCCGGCATGCGGCCTGCCACCGGATGAATCCCGAACTTCACGTCCACGCCCTTTTTTGTGAGCGAGTCGTACAGCTCGCGAACTTTGTGCTGCGCCTGCGCGACCGCCATGCCATAGCCGGGTACGATGACGACTTTGTCAGCGGCTGCAAGGATGCCAGCCGCTTCTTCCGGCGAGGCGCTCCGGACTGTCCGCTGTTCCGTCTGCGCGGCAGCGCCAGCCTGCACCTGGCCGAATGCGCCGAACATCACGTTGGTGAACGAGCGGTTCATGGCCTTGCACATGATCACCGACAGGATGAAACCGGACGAGCCGTCTAGCGCGCCCGCGACCACCAGCACCTTGCTATTCAGCACGAATCCCAGAAGGGCTGCGGAAAACCCGGCATAGGAGTTCAAAAGCGAGATCACCGTTGGCATATCAGCGCCGCCAATCGGAGTCACGAGCAACACTCCAAACGCGAGCGCAACGATGATCATCGCCGGAAATAAATGAGTATTATTTGGATTGATCACCAGCAGAATCGCCAGTACGAGCGCCGCGCCAAGCACAGAAAGGCTCACGAAATTCTGGCCTCTGTACACAATCGGCCGCTGCGGCAGAATCTCCTGTAGCTTGCCCGCGGCGATCAAACTGCCCGTGAACGTGAGCGAGCCAATGATCACTTCGAGCCCGATCTCGCCCATCTCGAATCTCGTCACGCGCGGGATGCCAACGTAGTACTCCGCGATACCAACCATCGCAGCGGAAAGCGCACCGAATGCATGGCTCAACGCCGTTCGCTGGGGAACGGCGGTCATGTGAACCATGCCCAGCGGAATGCCGACGCCGGCGCCGACGATCAGCGCGATGATGATCCATTTGTATTGGGTTACGTCGGGATTGTAGAGGGTGGCGCCGACCGCGAGCGCCGCACCGATCTCCCCAGCCAGCACCCCTCGCCGGGCAGTCGTGGGGGAGCTAAGCCATTTGATCGCCAGGATGAACAGCACCACCGCGATGATGTAAGTGAAACTCAGGAGTTGGTCGCCGGTGAAGACGTTCATGATTTTTTGGATTTGCCCGTCTTGAACATGCGCAACATGCGATCCGTGATGAAGAATCCACCGACCATGTTGCTGAAGGAAGCCGCGACTGCGATCAACCCGAGTACGACGGAGAGATGCGTCTCATGGCGTCCGGCGATGATGATGGCCGCCACTACGACGATCGCGTCTAGCGCGTTCGTCAGCGACATCAGAGGCGTGTGTAGCAGTGGTGAGACGCGCTTGATCAATTCGAAGCCGACAAAACCCGCGAGAATGAATACGTAGAGGTTGGATATAAAATCCGCCGGCACCCGTTCCTCCTTGAGTGAGCTACGCTTTCGCCACCGAGGTCGGCAGCGAGAAAAATTCCCGCACCCGTGCGTTCACGATTTCGCCGCCACGAGTGAGCAGCGTCTCGCGTGTGATTTCGTCTTCGAGATTCAGATCAAGTTTGCCGCCCTTCACCAGATGTGTCAGAAATGCTGTCAGGTTTCGCGCGTACATCTGGCTCGCGTGATACGGCACGGTACTCGCGAGATTGATGCGGCCGATAATTGTGACGCCGTGCTCTATGATCGTTTCTTCCGGCCGCGTCAGTTCGCAATTCCCTCCCCGCTCGGCCGCCAAATCGACGATCACCGAGCGCGGCTGCATCCCGCGCACCATATCAGTGGTGACAAGCACAGGCGACTTCTTGCCGGGAACCACGGCGGTCGTGATAACTACGTCGCTTTCCATAACCGTCTTCCCGAGCAGTTCGCGCTGCTTCGCGTAGAACGTTTCGTCCTGTGCGGTTGCGTAACCGCGGGCGTCCTGCGCACCCTTCGCCTCAAGCGGAAGCTCGACGAAGCGCCCTCCGAGGCTCTGAACCTGTTCTTTCACTGCCGGACGCACGTCGTAAGCGGAAACAACAGCGCCCAGGCGCCTCGCGGTCGCAATCGCTTGCAGCCCCGCAACTCCCGCACCGATGATGAGCACTCGCGCGGGTGTGATCGTGCCGGCAGCCGTGGTCAGCATCGGGAACAGCTTAGGCAGCACATCGGCTCCAATGATCACGGCTTTGTAGCCGCAGATCGTGGCCATAGAGGAAAGCGCGTCCATACTTTGCGCGCGCGTGCTGCGAGGCATCAACTCGACAGAAAACGATGTGACCCCCGAGCCCGCGATTTCCTGTACGATTTCACGCGAGCCTAGCGGACGCAGAAAGCCGATCAGTACCTGATCGCGCCGACAAAAGGGCAAGTCAGCTTTGCCCGTCCGGTCGTTGGAGCCGTAACAGAGGACCTGAACGATGATGTCTGATTTTGAGAAGACTTCCGCACGGCTGCCGACGATTTTCGCGCCTTTTTCCACGAAAGATTCGTCGGGAAATCCAGCGGCGACGCCGGCGCCTGCCTCGACCACGACTTCCAACCCAGCTTTGGCAAGATTTGGGATTACGAGGGGAACGAGGGCGACACGTTGCTCGCCTGGAAAAGATTCCTTCGGAACACCTACGATCACGAACACTTCTCCTTCGCCGTGGCCTGTCTAACTTTCCGTTCCTGGAGAAATGTCGTGCGGTCCGTTAGAAAAGCGCCGCTCCCAGGGACGCGCCATTTAACAGGGCGTATTCTATCCATACTTGTGCGCATGTCTACTGAAACCTTGCACGCCGCGCTTCGAACGGTCCCGCGATGCTGAGGGTCCGACTTCTTTGCGCAGCCTTCGCCGCGCTTGCCGTTCTCGGCATCGCGCCGGCCGCTCGTGCCTGGGGATGCGAGGGTCACCAGATCGTTGCGCTCATCGCCGAAAAGCACATGACCCCGCACGCGCGGTCGGAGGCCCTCAAGGTGCTGGCGCTTGGGCCTATCGATCCTAGTCTTTCACGCTACTGCGGCGCAGACGGCCTGGATGCCTTTGCCGACACTTCCACATGGGCTGACGACGAACGGACCGCGCGACCCGAAACTGCAGCCTGGCACTTTATCGATATTCCCCGCGGCGCGGCAAAGTCAGAGATTGAAAAGTACTGCGCCAACCCAACAGGTTGCGTGATCTCGGCGTTGGGCCAGCAGCTCAAGGTGTTGCGCGACCATGCGTCGCCTGCACAGGCCCGAGCCGACGCATTGCGATACGTCATCCACCTCGTAGGAGACATACACCAGCCACTTCACGCATCCACGAACAACGATCGCGGAGGAAACTGCGTGCCAGTCTCCTTCTTTGGCCGTGCGCCCGTGGAGACGAACGCCATGCAAGAAACCTACAGCCCGAATCTTCATGAAGTCTGGGACGTACAAATAATCGAGCGCTTCTCACAACGCAGCTCGCCGCGACAGATTGCGGATCAGCTGGACCGGCGTTTTGCGGAGACGCATCATCAATCGAGACGCAGTAGTCCCGATTTCCGCGAGTGGGCTTGGGAAAGCCACCAATTGGCAGAAACGATTGCCTATGGCGAGCTTCCCCATAAGATCGCGATAGAAGCGCCTCGCGACATTTCCAGCTGCGCCGATGACGATAATATTGCGGGGCGCATGCTGGGGCTTCACGAGTCGTTAGCTGACGCGTACCAACCTCGGGCGGCGCCGGCCATTGAGGACCAGCTAGAGAAGGCGGGGTTGCGCTTAGCCGCCCTCCTCAATTCCCTTTGGCCCTAGACACGGGAAGAGACTCCGCGAATTCCTCGCGGCGCCGGCTTGGGATTGACAACCAAAATGCTCTGTGAGACGTTCTCGACGTTGGCGGTTCAGAATGCGAAAGAGGCTCATCCCCGGCGTAGTGATCGCGTTTCTGGTTTGCGGCCTCGCAACGCTGGAATTCCCTGAGCTTCTTCGGCTTGTCAACGATACCTCCAACGACTTTGCCCTCGTCGTCGCTCACGATATCTCATCACCGGTTGTACCCGGGCAGAAACCCCCGTCGCACCGTGTTTCCGTTCCGACGGCTCAGACCAGTGTAGGTTTAGTTTCTTCTACCTGGATTGAAGCCGCATTCCAGCCCGATGTCACTCGCCGAGAAGGCAGTGATTCGCTCCACTTCCTGTGCATTCAACGAACATAGCTGCTTAGATGTGCCGAGCCGTTCGGGGCCTCTCTGGTTCGTCCTTCAACCGGATCGCTTCGAGGCGGCGTGCAGAAAGGTGCCCACACAAAAACGAAACAAGGTTGCGCCGCCGCGGTATCCGCATCCTGATCGGCTGCGCACCCATCGCCGCGCTGGAGGTTGGGAGGAAAGAAACATGGAATCTACGTACGAGATATTCAAAGAAAAGACAGATGCAACCGTCTGGGTGGGCGCGGTAAAGGGTCTCGAGTTGACCAAGAAGACTCTAATTAGTTTGAACTCGGCCTCCCGGAGCACGTACTTCGCTTATGATCCGGCCGAGAAAAAAATGATCGAGATGCGTGCCTACGCCTAATTGGCATCGACGCGCTTATTCAGCACCGCTTTCTATGTCATGCCGGATTTCTGTCTCGCATCAGACCCTCTCTGGTCGGATAAGGCAGCGCCAGTTAAGGTACACTAGTTTGCACGGATCATAATCTTCGGAGGGACATCTTGCGGGCCGGGTTCATCGGTTGGCGCGGCATGGTAGGCAGCGTCCTCATGCAGAGAATGCGCGAGGAGAACGATTTCGCGCATCTAGAGCCAGTCTTTTTTTCCACTTCCAATAAAGGCGGCGACGCCCCCAGCGAAGCTGCAGGCGCGCCTCTTGGAGACGCGCACGATCTGCGTCAACTCTCTTCCTGCGACCTGCTAATTAGCTGCCAGGGCGGCGACTACACATCCTCGGTGTACAAGCCCCTGCGTCAAAGCGGTTGGAAAGGCTACTGGATTGACGCCGCTTCTACACTCCGCATGAGCGAGGATGCCGTAATCATTCTCGATCCGGTCAATTTTCATGTGATCGAGGACGGCCTCGCGCATGGCGTGCATACTTTTGCGGGCGGCAATTGCACCGTGAGCCTGATGTTAATGGCAATGACCCCGCTGTTTCGAGCAGGTCTCATCGAGTGGATGACCACCATGACCTACCAGGCCGCGTCGGGCGCGGGCGCGGCGCAGATGCTGGAGCTCGTCAAGCAGATGGAACACGTCACTGAGCCGACTCGCAGAAGCCCATCCCAAAATGCGCTCGAGATCGATCGGATGACGATCGATGCACAGCGATCTCCTAAACTTCCCACACAGAAAATCGGAGCTCCACTGGCTGGTAGTCTCTTGCCGTGGATCGCCGATGAAATGCCGGGCGGCCAAACAAAGGAAGAATGGAAGGGGATGGCCGAAACGAATAAGATTCTGGGGCTGAACCCGGCAGTGCCGGTCGACGGTGTGTGCGTGCGAGTTGGCACCATGCGATGTCACAGCCAGGCGATGACAATCAAACTGAAAAAAGACGTTCCCCTGAGCGAAATCGAGCGGGTGCTTGCCGCTGGGAACGAATGGGTTCGCGTAATTCCTAACAACAAGGAATCCAGCCTGCGCTGTCTCACTCCCACCGCCGTTTCGGGCACGCTCAACATTCCCATTGGCCGCCTGCGAAAGCTCAACATAGGGCCGCACTTTCTCGGAGCATTCACCGTCGGAGACCAATTGCTCTGGGGCGCTGCCGAACCACTTCGCCGGATGGTGCGCATACTGCAAGATCACCTCGCCGTCTAGAGAACGCCCTCCCCCCCGGCTTGTCGCATAGCGTTCATTTGCAGCCCACGGCAACCGATGTCACAATGCGTGCATGCGAAAATCTTTGGTAATTGCCGTCACCACAGTGATAGCCGGCCTTCTCTTGCTTGAAGTCGATCGAGCACAGCAAACTCCAGGCGCAAATAATCCGCAGGCCGGTGCAACGAAAAGCGGCGGAACAGTAACGTCATCCTCCGCGCTCGCCACTCCGAAGGAAAAATCCAGCTACGCGCTCGGGATGAACATCGGCAGAGGCTTGCTCCATCAATCTATTGACGTCGACACCGCGAGCCTTTTGCGGGGACTGAAGGACACACTCTCCGGCGGCAAGCTGCTTCTCACAGATGAGGAAGCGCAGGCCGCGTTGACGCAGCTTCAAAGCGAAGTTCAAGCAAAGCAGCAGCTAGCCATGCAAAAGGCCGGGGAGGAAAACATGAAAGAGGGCGAGGAGTTTCTCGCTGCCAACAAGGCAAAAGAAGGTGTGGTCGCGCTGCCCAGTGGTCTGCAGTACAAGATCCTGACTTCTGGTACGGGACCGAAGCCCGCCGCTAGCGATACTGTCGTCTGCAATTACAAGGGAACCCTGATCAATGGGACAGAATTCGACAGCTCCTATAAGCGCGGCCAGCCTGCCTCATTCGCAGTAAATCAGGTCATCCGCGGGTGGACTGAGGCGCTTCAACTCATGCCCGTCGGATCAAAATGGGAGCTTTTCATCCCACCGAACCTCGCGTACGGGCCACGCGGCGCTGGCGGAACCATCGGCCCGAACGCAACCCTGATCTTCGAGGTCGAGTTGCTTTCGATCAAGGGCAAATAGCCAATCACTTAAGACGCCCAATGGGTCCAGCGGCGGCTTCGCCGTCGTCTGGAAGAAGTTCTTGTTTTGGGCACGCCAACAGGTTAGACAATGGGGGCACTTGCGCCGCTAGGAGCACGCCATGCCTCCAGATCAAGCGTCCGCGCCGACACCCGGCTTGACACTTCGTTCGTACACTTGGGAAGACGCCATCGTCGTCCAGTGCATTGGAGAACTCACCGTCGAGCATTCCGAATCATTTAAGTCTCATGTCCGGAGCGTGCTGCCAAAGGCGAAGCGCCTAATCATCGATTTCAAGGGTGTCAGCCGCGTCGACAGTTCCGGTCTCGGCGCTATCGTGGGTCTCTACATCTCAGCCAGGAAGGGAGCTTGCGAGTTTCTGCTAATCGACTACAACAGCACCGTAAAAAATCTTCTCGGACTCACCAACCTGCTATCCGTTTTCGAGGATTGCGCAAAAACGGGCACGCGTTTACCTTAAAAGTTCGCATTCTCCGACCGACATGTGACCCAGGCTTCCCAAATGCTCCCTGCGAGTAAATCTTGGAACTGAGCCGCAAGATCAGGGATAATTACCAAGATGACCGACTGGCGACCCCCGACCGTGTCCAAGTATCTTCTCCGTTTGTTGATCCTGGCTGTCTGTATCTCCATTATTGGTCTTCCCGGGCTTGGCGCCGATCTCGGATCGGCTACACTCCCACCTTTTGTGACCATGGTTCTTGGGGTATCCGATCAGCAGTCGCCTGCCGCGCAGCCGCCCAACGGAAGCAATACTCAGACTCTCCCGCAGACGCCGCCGCCCAAGCCTGCAGATCAAAACGAGAAGGCCAAGGACGACCGAATGTTTTACGTAATGCCAAACTTCCTGACGGTCGAAAACGAAGCCAAAGTGCCGTCGCTGCGCTGGAAACAGAAATTCGTAATTACCGCCAGGGGCTGCTTCGATCCCTACGAGTTCGTCACTGCCGGCATTTTGGCGGGCATTCGCCAGGCAGAGAATGCGTATCCAGCATTCGGGCAAGGTGCGGCAGGCTATGGCAGACGTTATGGCACCGCGTTTGCCGACCAGGTTGACGCAAACATGATGGTAGGCGCCGTATTCCCCTCGGTTCTGCGCACGGATCCGCGCTATTTTCAGCTCGGGCGTGGGAAATTTGCGCACCGGTTCGGCTATGCGCTCAGCAGAATTTTTGTCACGCGTAAGGATTCAGGGGGAGACACCTTCAATTTCTCCGAACCGTTTGGGAACGCCTCAGCCATAGCCATCTCGACCCTCTATTACCCGTCCGCTGACCGAGACCTTTCGAGCGGCCTCAACGGTTGGGGCATTCAGATGGCGATCGATGCCTTGGGAAATGAGTTGAAGGAGTTTTGGCCAGACATCCATCACGCGATCATTAAGCATAGGCATTCAGACCAGCCGTCCAACTGAACTTCAGCCCCGAACGGTTCAAATACGCCTCAGAAAGCCGCAACCCGTGGCCTACTCTCAGGGGACATTTCCACGAGGGCTCGCTTAGTCGAGCGTTGTATAATCCCGCGGTTTGCCGAATGTAACTATCCGGCTCCCCTATACGTATAAAGCACGCAGGAGGCTTTCAATGCGTCGAAAGGTTCTGGCAGTAGCGTTTGCAGCAGCCGTGTTTGCGGCCCCTGGGTTCGCGCAAAGCTCCAAGCTCAATGGCACCTGGAAGCTCAATACCTCCAAGAGCGATTTCGGTCAATTTCCGCCTCCCGCGAGCGAGACAGACACCATCGAAGTAACCAATACCGACTTCAAGCAGCACGTCACCAGCGAATCGCAACGCGGCTCACAGACTTACACGCGCGCCTGCGCGATCACAGGCCAGGAAACAGCCCTGACGCCCGATAACCCGAAAGCTCACATCGGGCCGGTCCTCCTCGACAAGATTACGTGCGGCTGGGACGGGAATTCGCTCGTCGTCACCGAAGGGGCAAAAATGCAGGGCTCCGAGTTGACTGACAAGCTGACCTTCTCGGTCTCTGACGACGGCAACACCATGACGATGACCTCGCACATCAGCTCCGCCACAATCAACGCTGATCGGAAGCTCGTCTACGACAGGACGGACGCGAGCGCGGCAACTCCTTCTGCAGCGGGCGTAGCTCAGACAGCTGGATCGATGGCCATGATCCATACGGGAGGTTCACATCCGAGTTTGAGCGGTGCCTACAAGCTTGATGTTCCCAAGAGCGATTTCGGGCAGATGGGCGGACCGTCCAGCGGCACGTTAGCAATCGATGACAGCGGCTCCTCGGTCAAAATCGACAGCGATCAGCAAGGCGGCCCGATGGGGGATATGAAGTCCACCCAGACTCTAACGACGGACGGTCAGGAGTCCACCTCGACAATGATGGGAAATCCAGTGAAAAGCACGGCACAGTGGAATGGTGGCTCGCTGGTCGTGAACGCGAAAACGAGCTTCCAGGGCACGGACGTGACCATCAAGTCGACCTACAGCCTTAGCGATGACGGAAAGACGCTGACGGTCAAGACGCATGCGGAATCTTCGATGGGCCCGTTCGACTCCACAGCCGTATACGACAAACAGTAACAATCGATTACCAAAGCTAAGTTCAGCTCATATGGGCGCGGCACGCTCGTCATCGTGCCGCGCCTTTTGTTTTCAACAACTCATCCGCTTATTCACACGCTTGCGGACGAGCTCGTAGGAATCTCTCTTCTGCACACCGGCCACGCAGCTTCAAGCTTTGCACCGAACCCCGTATCAACTATCATGACGCGGTGCCGGAACCCAACCGAATAGTCCGCCTCAATCGCTTGCTGCTCTCGTCGCTGATGGCCCTTTCCTGTTTGCTTTCGGCATTTCCCTGGCCGGCGCCCGCACAAGTGCCGCCGCAAAAGAAAACAGTTCAGCCCGCTCGCCCTCACGCCTCATCGAACTTGGTGGTCGCTACAGATCTCGCTGAACGCGTCGCCAAATTCAAGCCCATTCACATTTCATTCGATTCGGCAGGACTCAGTGACCGCGAAAAAAAGATGGTCGATAAACTCGTCGATGCAGCGGGGCTGCTCGACTGCATATATTGGCGTCAAAGCGATCCTGAGGGTTTGAAACTTTATCTTTCACTCGCGAATAAGACCGACGAACGCGACCGGCTCCTTCGCGAATACCTCAAAATCAACGGCGGGCGCTTCGATCTGATCGACGACAATAAGCCCTTTGTTGGGACGAAACCTGCGCCGCCCGGCCGAGCCTTCTTCCCATGGGATTTGACGCGCCAGCAATTTGACGCCTACGTCGCCGCCAACCCGGAGCAAAAAGCCGCGCTCTACAACCCGCAAACGATCGCTCGTCGCAATGGCGACGCGCTCGAAGCAGTTCCCTACCACGTCGCATTCCGGGAATTCCTTGTGCCCATGGCGCGGGATCTACGCGAGGCCTCAGAACTGAGCGACGATCCGGCATTTGCGAAATTTCTTCAATTGCGCGCACACGCGCTGCTCACGGACGATTACTTCCCTAGCGATATTGCCTGGCTCGATCTCCAGAATCCCAAATTCGACATCGTCTTCGCGCCCTACGAAACATATCTCGATGGTCTGCTAGGCGTGAAGACCTCGTACGGCGCGGCTATCATGATTCGGAACGACGCCGAAAGTAAGAAACTGGCCGTCTTCCAGAAATATGTCCCGGCTCTGCAAGAGTCGCTTCCCTTGCCTCCTGCAGACCTCCCGTCGAAACGCGGCAAGCAATCGCCGATGGAAGTGGTCGATGCAATCTATCGTTCAGGCGACTTGCTGCACGGCTACCAGGCCGTCGCCGATAATCTTCCGAACGATCCGCGTATCCACGAGCAAAAGGGTTCGAAGAAGATTTTCTGGAAGAATTTCATGGACGCGCGGGTGAACACCGTCATCCTGCCGCTGGTGAAACGCACGATGCGTTCGGACCAAGCCAATATGGTCACCGGTGATGACACCTTGAATTTCGTGATCCTTCACGAGATCTCGCATGGACTTGGTCCTGCTTATGCGAGTGCGCCCGGAGGAAAACGAGACATTCGCGAGGCCATCGGGCCCTTGTATTCCGCCCTGGAAGAAGCAAAGGCTGACATTGTCGGAATGCGCTGCATGCATTGGCTCGTGGAACATGGACTCATTCCAAAGGAGAAGCAGAATCTGATCTACGCTTCTTTTATCGGTGAGAC
>Ga0187783_10003184_pt1 | contig 12121 bp, 12 predicted proteins | sample 1015_SJ02_MP02_2_FD_132471 | JGI IMG/M metagenome (GOLD analysis project Ga0187783, IMG submission 132471) | Tropical peat soil microbial communities from peatlands in Department of Meta, Colombia - 1015_SJ02_MP02_20_MG | ecosystem: Environmental > Terrestrial > Soil > Wetlands > Peat | place... | reverse complement strand
CCGGCGGCGGCGCTGCACATGGCGGCGCTGCGCGGTATGGAGGTGATCGTGCTGCGCCCGGAAGGCTTCGCGCTGCCCGCCGCCCTCATGGAGCGCGCACGGCGCGCGGCGGCCGCCTCCGGGGGCTCGGTGCGCGAGACCGACGAGCGCGCCGCGGCACTCGAGGGCGCCGATGTGCTCTACGTAAAGGAATGGGGTGCAACCGGCTGCTACGGCGATGCGGCGGCGGATGCGCAGCTGCGCAGCGCGCTCACCACCTGGTGCGTGCGCAACGACTGGTTCGCGGCGGCGCCCGGGTGCCGCGTGATGCATTGCCTGCCGGTGCGGCGCAACTGCGCCATCGCCGACGAGGTGCTCGACAGTACACGCAGCGTCGTACTGCGCGAGGCCTACAACCGCCTGCCGGTGCAGATGGCCGTGCTGCATCAGCTCCTGAGGTCCTGAACGTGCCAAGGTGCCACATGCCATGATCATGCATCGCAGTGACCAGGCGCTCGCCATCCGTGCGCTCAGGAGTGCGGCCCCCTATATCCGCATGTACAAGGGCAAGACCTTCGTGGTGAAGGCCGGTGGCGGCGTATTCGCCGAGCTGGCGAGCACGCGGGCGCTGGTGGAGCAGATCGCAATCCTGCACTACTTCGGTGTGCGCGTGGTGCTGGTGCACGGCGGCGGGCCGCAGCTCACCGAGCTCTCCACCGCCCTCGGCGTGCCGACGCGCATGGTGGCAGGCCGGCGCGTCACCGACCAGAAGTCGATCGACGTCACCGCCATGGTGCTCAACGGGCTGATCAATACCCGCGTGCTCGCGCTCTGCCGCGACCTGAACATCGACGCGGTCGGCATCAGTGGCGTCGACGCCGGACTGGTGCGCGCCCACAAGCGCCCGCCGGTGGCGCTCGCCGCCAACGGCGAGCTGGTCGACTTCGGCTTTGTCGGCGACATCGACGCCGTGGACACCACGGTGCTCAGGAAGCTGCTCGACAACGGCCTGATGCCGGTGGTGAGCCCGCTGTCGGCGGACGAGTCGGGAACGCTGCTCAACATCAACGCCGACACCGTGGCCGCGGCGCTCGGCGCAGCGCTCGGCGCCGAGAAGCTCATCCTGTGCACCGGCGCCCCCGGCATCCTCGGCAGCCGCGAGGATCCTGGCTCGCTCATTTCCTACACCGACCTCGCCGGGCTCGCGCGGCTGCGCGAGGCCGGGCGCCTCGGCGAGGGCATGCTGCCGAAGGCCAAGGCGATCGAAGACGCCCTGCGCGGCGGCGTGCGCCGCGTACACGTGGTGTCGTACCACTCGCCGGAGGGAATCCTCGCCGAGGTGTTCACCAACGAGGGCACCGGCACGCTGATCGTCGCCGACGTCAACGCACTCAGTCCCGCCGAGCAGCAGAGCGCGCCATGACGCGCCTGTGGGACAAGGGCGCACCGCTCGATGAGCGCGTGCTGCGCTACAGCGCTGGCGAGGACTTCGCACTCGATGAGCGGCTGGTGGCGTACGACGTGCGGGCCTCGATCGCCCACGCCGAGATGCTGGCCAGGCAGCAGCTGCTCGGCGCGGCCGATCTCGCCGCAATCCGTGCAGCCCTCGACACGCTCGCCGCGGAGCATGCGCGTGGTCTGTGGCACATCGAGCTCGGAGACGAGGACGGACAGACGGCCCTCGAGCGGCTCCTCACGGCGCGCATCGGCGCGGCGGGAGCGCGCATCCATCTCGGGCGCTCACGCAACGACCAGGTGCTCGCCGCCATCCGCCTGTACCTGCGCGACACGGTGACGCAGCTCGCGCGCGCTGCGCTCGTGGTGGCGGACGCACTCGGTGCGCTCGCCGCCCGCGAGGCGCACACGGCGCTGCCCGGCTATACGCACATGCAGCAGGCCATGCCGAGCTCGGTTCCGCTGTGGGCCGCGGGGTTTGCGGCCGAGATCCGCGACGACGCCGAGGGACTCACCGCGGTGCTGCGCCGCATCGACAAGAATCCACTCGGCTCGGCGGCCGGCTACGGCACGCCGGGTCTGCCCATCGACCGCGACGTAACCGCCGCGGCGCTCGGCTTCGCGACAGTGCATACGCCGGTCACCGCCGTGCAACTCTCGCGCGGCAAGGCGGAGGCACAGCTGCTGTTCGAGATCTGCCTGCTGCTGCAGGACCTCGGCCGCCTGGCGGTCGACGTGCTGCTGTTCACAACACAGGAATTCGGTTTCGCCTCGCTCAGCGAGGCCTTCACTACCGGCTCCTCCATCATGCCGCAGAAGCGTAACGCCGACGTGTTCGAGCTCATGAGGGGTCGGGCGGCGAGCGCCCAGGCGTGTCTCGCGGAAGCCCTCGGGGTGTGCGCGAAGCTTCCCTCCGGCTACAGCCGCGACCTGCAGCTGCTGAAATTCCCGCTATTCCGCGGCATCGACCTGGCCACGGCGACGCTCGACATCGCCCCGTCCGCCATCGCGGCGCTCGAGTTCCGGCGTGCGGCGATCCGGCTCGATCCGGCGATCAACGCCGCGGCGGAGGCCAACCGCCTGGTGGTCACCGAGGGCATCCCGTTTCGCGAGGCCTACCGGCGCGTCGCCGCGCGGCTGCGCAGTCAGTCGGCGGCGCAGCACGCCGACGACGATCCAGCGGCCTGAAGGTTGCAAGCACCCAGCACGCGGCGCAGGCTCCGATGGCAGACAGCGCTCGCCCGCAGCGCGTAGCGCTGCTCTGAGCGCCCGACGCGCGGCGGCACGCGCCCCGGGACGCAGCATGGGAGAGTTCATGACCAAGGTGCTCGGGATCTCGGGGAGTCTGCGCCGCGGCTCGTGCAACAGCGCGCTGCTGCGCGCCGCCACGCGTCTCATGCCGCCGGATTCGACACTGGAGATCGCCAGCATCCGTGGCGTGCCCCTCTATGACGGCGACGTCGAAGCCCAGGGCATGCCCGTGGCCGTGACGCAGTTGAAGGAGGCCGTCGTCAAGGCAGACGGCGTACTGCTCGTGACCCCGGAGTACAACAACAGCATGCCCGGTGTCTTCAAGAACGCCATCGACTGGCTGTCACGGCCGGCGTCCGACATCAAGCGCGTGTTCGGCGGCAAGCCGTTCGCCATCATCGGCACCTCGCCGGGTCCGTTCGGCACCGTGCTGAGTCAGAACGCCTGGCTCAGCGTGCTGCGCACGCTCGGCACGCAGACCTGGTTCGGCGGCCGCGTGGCGGTGGCACGCGCCGCCAATGTGTTCGATGAGAGCGGTTCCATCAAGGATCCGGCGGTCGAGGAGCAGTTGAAACAGTTCCTCGCCGGCTACGTCGCCTTCGTGCGCCGGCCCGCCGCGTGAGGCGGCGGCGCGGTCGCCGGAGCCGGACTATTTTTCGTCGGGCTGCGCCTGCGGCGCGGCGCGGGCAAAGGCCGGCAGCGTCTCGAGATGCGCACAGATCGAGCGCAGCGTGGGATACGCCGTGACGTCACAGTTGAAACGGTGCGCGTTGGCCATCTGCGGCACGAGACACACATCGGCCAGCGTCACCGCGGTGCCATACAGGTAGCGGCCGTCGCCGCTGAGGCGCTGCGCCTCCTGCTCCAGCGCGGCAAATCCTGCCGCGATCCAGTGGGCATACCAGGCGTTGACGGTGGTGTCGTCGTGACCCAGGGGGCCGCGCAGGTAGTTAAGCACGCGCAGGTTGTTGAGCGGGTGTATATCGCAGGCGATCGCGAGCGCCAGCGCCCGCACCCGCGCCCGCTCGAGCGGCGCATGCGGCAGCAGTCGAGGCTCCGGGTGCGTCTCCTCGAGATACTCGATGATGGCGAGCGACTGAGTGATGACCTGCGCGCCATCGATCAACACCGGGATCAGCCCGCTCGGATTGAGAGCGCGGAACTGCGGGGTGTTTTGCGCGCTGGTGGGCGCGCGCAGATCGATCAGCACCGGCTCCCAGGCGATGCCCTTGAGGTTGAGCGCGATGCGTGCGCGATAGGTGGCGGAGCTGCGGAAGTAGCCGTAGAGCTTCACGTGCGCCCCGCGCCGGCGGCGACGATGGTGTTGCGCAGCACCTCGAGTCCCTCGATGCCGCCTTCGAGGCGGTCACCCGGCCTGACCGGCCCGACGCCCGACGGTGTGCCGGTGAAGATGAGGTCGCCGCTCTTGAGCTCGTAGAGCTCCGAGAGCGCCGCGATGATATGCGGGACGTCCCAGATCATCCGGCTGATATCTGACTCCTGGCGAGTCTCGCCGTTGACCGTGAGCCAGATGCGCCCGCGCGCGATGTGTCCGTGGCTCGACGGCCGCAGCGCCGCGACTGGCGCGGAGTTGTCGAAACCCTTGGCCGTGTCCCACGGCTCACCGCGCTCCTTCGCCGCCTTCTGCAGGTCGCGGCGTGTCAGGTCGTTCCCCGCGGCGTAACCGAACACGTGCCCGAGTGCCGTGCCGGGCGCGATGTCACGCCCGCCGCGCCCGATCGCCACCACGAGCTCGATCTCGTAGTGGAAATTGGCGGTGCGCGGTGGATAGGGAATGGCCGCGCCGCTTTCGACCACGGCGTCCGCGGGCTTCATGAAGAAGACCGGTGGCGAGGCTGCCGGGTCGCGGCCGAACTCGCGGATGTGATCGGCATAGTTGAGGCCGATACAGTAAATCCGGTGCACGGGGAAGCGTTGCGCCGTGCCGGCCACGGCGACGCTCGGCGTGGCGGGCGGCGGGAAGGCGAACTCGGTCATGGCGGCGGCTCCAGACGCTGGATCCATGTCAGGGCGAGGGCAGATTGCCACTCCCCAAACCGCTAGACTAGCGGCGTGAGCATCTGGCGCATCCCGCGGACGCCCGAGCAGCTGAACGAGCGGGCCGGTCGCAGCATGTCCGGCCACCTCGGTATCCGCTTCACCGAGATCGGCTCGGATTTTGTGCGTGCCGCCATGCCGGTGACCGAGAAGACGCATCAGCCATTCGGCCAGCTGCACGGTGGCGCGTCCGTGACGCTCGCAGAGACGGTCGGCAGTGTCGCCTCGCTCATGTGCATCGACGACCAGCAGTACCTGTGCGTCGGCCAGGAGGTCAACGCCAATCACCTGCGTGCGAAGTCGAGCGGAACCGTCACCGCCACCGCGCGCCCCTTCCATCTCGGCAGCCGCAGCCACGTGTGGCACATCGAGATCCGCGACGAGGAAGAGCGGCTGGTTTGTGTGTCTCGCCTGACCATGGCCATCATCGAGCGTCGCCCCGGCAGCTAATCGCCCGCAAGGAGGGCCGCCATGTCCACCCCCACTCCACCGATCACTGTCGAGGCGCCGCACGTCGATGAGGCGTTGATCACCTACACGCACGTGATCTACGCGCTGCACGCGTTCGCCGTCCTCATCGGCATCAGCGCCGCGCACACGATCGTCGGCAGCTTCATCGGCGGCCTGCCCTCGATCATCGCCGTGATCATGAACTATGCGCGCCGCTCGGCGACCCGCGGCACATTCCTCGAGTCGCACTTCCGCTGGCAGATACGCACGTTCTGGTATGCGCTGCTGTGGGCGGTCGTGATCGTGGTGGCTTCGGCCCCGTTCATGCTGATCCTGATCGGCTTCGGCTTCGCCATCGTGGGGCTCTGGGCGCTCGGAATCTGGATTGCGTACCGTGTGATCCGCGGCTGGCTGGCGCTGCGCGATCGGCGGCCTATGTACGTATGAAGCGCGTGGCGCCGACATCGCTGACGGCGACCGTGCTCGTGCTCCTCGCGCTGCTCGCGGGCTGCGGACAGAAAGGGGCGCTCTACCTGCCGGACAAGAAGCCGGCCCCGGTGAGCGCACCCGCGACGACACCACCGCCGGAACCGTCGCCGGCGACGCCTGCAACGCCGAAGAAATCCGACTCCGACAAGGACGGCGATTCGCAGCCGCCGCAGTAGAGAGGCGTTCAGCCGCGCATGAGACCGCGCAGCGGCTTCGCCGCCGCGCTGTCTGGAAACACCGCCCGCTCGAGGGCGCGGTCAGGCACCGACAGATGCTCGGCCAGCACGCCCTTGAGCACCGCGCGCAGGTCGAGCGTCGGCGCGAGGTCACGTCCCTGGTAGAGCGCGTGCGCCCCGAGTCCCGGCCAGTCGGCGATCACGCGGCCACCGGCGACCGCCCCGCCCGCGAGAAAGGCAACCGTCGCGGTGCCGTGATCGGTGCCGCGGGTGCCGTTGATCGCCGCGGTACGCCCGAACTCGGTGACGAGCAGCACGGCCGTGTCGCTCCAGACCGGGCCGAGCTCTTGGCGGAGCGTCGCGAGTCCCTTATCGAGCGCGGCGAGGCGGCCGGCGAGCTGCCCCTCGGCGCCGCCCTCGTTGGCGTGGGTATCCCAGCCGGTGGTGTCGAACACCGCGACTCTCGGTCCACTCTCCTGCCGCAGGAAGCCGGCGGCGGCACGCACCACCTCGGCGTAACGCGCGCCATTCGCCGCCGCCGGACGCGCGAGCTTTCCGGCCGTGGCCGCATCGGCGCCGCTCGTGCCGCCCGCCATGTTGTCGTCGCCTTCGCCGGCCGCCATGGCATCCGCCGCCACGGCATCTGCCAGACGCGTCGCGAGCAGCTTGTCGCCCGCGTAGAGGTCGGTGATGCGTGCGAGCGTATCCTCATCGAGCGCAGAGAGCTTCGAGGGCGACCACGAGGTCACCGCAGCCGAGCCGCGCATCACGAGCGGCACGTTCTGGCCGAGGGCCACGCCCGCCTCGCGCTGCGCCGGTCCCGGAAGCGCTGCCAGCGCGCGATTGAGCCAGCCGGTCTGCAGGCCGTGCGGGTGCGCTGAACCGTTCTCGAGCACGTCCTGCCCGTCGAAATGCGAGCGCTCGCGATAGGGGCTCGCGAGTGCGTGTAGCACGATGAGCTCGCGGGCCGCGTAGCACTGCTGCATGAAGCCGAGCGAGGGATGCAGGCCGAAGAAACCGTTGAGAGGCAGCGCGCCGTTCGGCGAGCCGGGTGCGTGCAGTGCGAACTCGCGCCGCAGCGCCGCGTAGTCGCTGTCGCCGTACGGCGGGGCGGCCGCGAGCCCGTCGAGAGCGCCGCGCATGATGACGAGCACGAAGCGCGACGGGCCTGCCGCGGTGCCGGCCAGGGCCAGGCGCGAGGTGAGCAGCGCGCCGCCCGCGGCGAGCGTCGCCAGGTTCAGGAATTCGCGTCGTTGCATGGCCTCATCCTTGGTCCTCAGCGCCGCATGAACTCGGGGGCGGCGAGCAGCAGCGTCACGGCCTGCGCACCGCTCGCGGCGCGCACGACTGCCTGCCGCGTCGTCGCACTCAGGTTCGCGCCGAGCAGCTCGGGAGCGAGGGCGGTCGCATCGCGGCGGCTGCCGAGCCGACCGCCGACGGCATCGGCCCACTCGATACGCTTCATGAGCGCCGAGGCGCCGTCCCAATCGGCGCTGCGATCCGGCCAGCCCGCGGGCGAACCCGGCTGCCAGGTTCTCTGCCCGAGCAGCTCGAAAGGCGCGAGCGGCGCACGGCCAGGCTCGACCGGCAAGGTGAGTCCACGGAAGCTCGACACGATGTAGTCCGAGGGAGTCTTGTACTTCGCCAGCGGCTCGGCCCACGTCTCGCGCGCATCGATGAGCGCCCGGTATAGCGTCGGCAGATCGCCGGCGCTGTGGCTGAAGGCATCCGCCAGGCGTGCCACGACCGCCGGCGGCGGATCGTCGGCGACGAAATGCCGTGTGAGCTTGGTGGCGATGAAGTGCGCCGTCGCGCGCTCGCGTGCCAGATTGCGCAGCACCGCCGCGCCCTGCCCAAAACCGTCGTCGGCGTAGCGCCGGCCGAGCACCACCTTGGTGCCCGGCTCGTGCAGCTCCGCGCGGAACACGAACCGCCCGGGCGCTCCGTCGGCGAAGCGACCGCCGTCGCCACCGATCGACCACCCGGTGATGACCTCGGCGAAGGTGGTGACGTCGGTCTGCGTGTAGCCACCGCCGACACCGAGGGTGTGCAGCTCGAGAATCTCGCGAGCGAGGTTCTCATTGATGCCGATCCTGCGTTGCCCCACGCGCCGCTCGAGTCGCTGCGCCGCCTGCGAGTGCGGGCCGACCGACAGATGGTTGTCGAGGTACAGGAGCATCGCGGGGTGCGTCTCGGCCGCGAGCAGCAAATCGCCGAAGTTGCCGAGCACGTGCGGGCGGATCGCCTCGCGCTCGAAGCTGCCGGCGAGTCCGGCGAGAAACTGCTTGTCGATGGAAACGGCGAAGTGGTTGCTCCAGAACTGCGTGAGCCGCTCGAGGAATGGCCGGTCGGTAGCAATCGCATGTTGAAAGCGCGCGGTCACCTCGCTCACGTAGATGGGCCGCAGGAACTGCGGCAGCTTCTGCTGCGCGTCGTTCGCGGCCGCATCGCCGCCCTTGGCGGCGTCGGCCGTCGTGGCAGTGTTGGCGAATGCTCCCGCCTTGCGCGCCGCCTGGATCTCGCGGCGCAGGTTGAGTGCATCCGCCAGGATCTCGACCGAGGAGCGCAGCTCGCTCGCAGCGAGCACCGGCGGTGGCGCTGCCAGCTGCGCGCGCAGCCACCCGCGGGGGTCGCCGCCGATCACCGCGAGCTCACCGGCACGGGCACCGAGCCCGAGGCGGTTAGCGGCGATTGCCGGTAAATGAGGCTCCTGCATGAGTTTAAGGCCTGCCTGGCCGTATAGCGCGGCGCGACCGCGGCGGTTGACTCACCCAGGCAGAACTGCGCGGTCGCTCACGTCCGTTATACTCGCGGCCCGCTTCCGGTTTCACCCGCCATGGCGCGCAATCCCGACCTGGTTCTCGTCGACGGCTCTTCTTATGTCTACCGGGCATTTCACGCCCTGCCGCCGCTGTCTACCTCGCGCGGCGAGCCGACCGGGGCGGTGCTCGGCGTACTGAACATGCTGCTGAAATTCATCAAGGACTATCAGCCGCGCCACATCGCCGTGGTGTTCGACGCCCCGGGACGCACCTTTCGCGACGAGATCTTCGCCGAATACAAGGCGCACCGCCCGCTGATGCCCGATGACCTGCGTGCGCAGATCGACCCGCTCTTTCAGATCATTCGCGCCCTCGGCCTGCCGCTGCTGCGCCTGCCGGGGGTGGAGGCCGACGACGTCATCGCGACGCTCGCCTGCCGTGCCGCGCGCGCCGGCGAGACCGTGCTGATATCGACCGGCGACAAGGACATGGCACAGCTGGTCGATGACTCGATCACGCTCATCAACACGATGAACAACGCCACGCTCGACCGCGAGGGCGTGAAGGCGAAGTTCGACGTCTATCCGGAGCAGATCGTCGACTATCTGGCACTCGTGGGTGACACCTCCGACAACATCCCGGGCATCGACAAGGTGGGACCGAAGACCGCGGCAAAGCTGCTACAGCAGTACGGCGGCCTGGACGCGCTCATGGCGCACGTCGCGGAAGTCCCGGGCCGAGTGGGCGAGAACCTGCGCGCCGGGCTCGCGACGCTCGAGCTATCGCGACGCCTCGCGACATTGCGCACCGACCTCGAGATACCCTTGCCCGAGGAGGAGCTGACACCGCGCGCCGCAGACAGCGCCAGCCTGCGCGAGCTCTACACGCGCTACGAGCTGCGCGCGCTGCTGCGGCAGCTGGAGAGCGCCGGCGCCGCGGCCGATGCCGCGGCCCTGGTGGCCGGCAGCACGGCGGCCCGCGCAGCAGCCGCGCCGGCGGCGCCGCCCCCCGAGACCTCATCGCCCGCCACCGAGGCCGCGCAGATCGCAGGCCGCTACGAAACGATCACCCGCTGGGAAGACTTCGAGCGCTGGCTTGCGGCACTGCATGCCGCCGAGCTGTTCGCCTTCGACACCGCCACGACCTCGCTCGACTACATGCGCGCCGAGATCGTCGGCGTCTCCTTCTGCATCAAGCCGGGCGTGGCGGCTTACGTGCCGTTGCGTCACGTCTACCCGGGCGCGCCGGGGCAGCTCGAGCGCGCGCGGGTGCTCGCGGCGCTCAAGCCCATCCTCGAGGACCCCGGGCGCGGCAAGCTCGGCCACAACCTCAAGTACGACGCGCACGTGCTGGCGAACGCCGGCATCACGCTCGCCGGCATGCGCTTCGACACCATGCTCGAGTCCTACGTGTTGAATAGCGTCGCCACCAATCACGAGCTGGACGCCGACGCGCAGCGTTACCTCGGCGTGCGCACCATCGGCTACGAGGAGGTTGCGGGCAAGGGCGCCAAGCAGATCAGCTTCGACCAGGTGCCGCTCGAGAAGGCGAGCGAGTACGCGGCGCAAAATGCGGACGTGACGCTGCGCCTGCACGGGGCGCTGTGGCCAAAGCTCGAGTCGGTGCCGGCGCTGGCGCGTCTTTACCAGCAATGTGAGCAGCCGCTCGTTCCGGTGCTGCACGCGATGGAACACTGCGGCGTGCTGGTCGATCGCGAGCGGCTGCGAACCCAGAGCCGCGAGTTCGCCCGCCAGCTGCAGGAGCTGGTACTGCAGGCGCACCGCGAGGCGGGGCACGAATTCAACATCGAGTCGCCGCGGCAGCTGCAACAGATCCTGTTCGAGCGGCTGCAGTTGCCGGTGCGCCGGCGCACGCCCACCGGGCAGCCCTCGACCGCCGAGGACGTGCTGGAGGAGCTCGCCGAGAGTTATGCCCTGCCGCGGATCGTGCTCGAGTACCGCGCGCTCGCCAAGCTCAAATCAACCTACACCGACAAGCTCCCGGAGCTGGTCAACGAGCGCACCGGGCGCATCCATACCTGCTACGCCCAGGCAGTCGCGGCCACCGGCCGGCTGTCCTCGCTCGATCCGAACCTGCAGAACATCCCGGTGCGGCGCCCGGAAGGACGGCGCATACGCCAGGCGTTCATTGCGCCGCCGGGCTCGCTGCTGCTCGCGGCCGACTACTCGCAGATCGAGCTGCGCATCATGGCGCACCTCTCGGGCGATGAGAGCCTGCGCGCGGCGTTCGCCGAGGACCGCGACGTACACCAGGCCACCGCCGCCGAGGTGTTCGGCGTGTCCGCCGAGGCCGTTACTGCCGATCACCGCCGCACCGCGAAGATCATCAACTTCGGCCTCATGTATGGCATGTCGCCCTTCGGCCTGGCGCGCAATCTCGGCATCGAGCGCAGCGCCGCCCAGCAGTACGTCGAGCGTTACTTCCAGCGCTACCCGGGCGTGAAGCGCTTCATGGACAGCACGCGCGCGCAGGCGCGCGAGATGGGTTACGTCGAGACCGTGTTCGGCCGTCGGTTGTACCTGCCGGACATCCGCTCGGGAAACACGCAGCTGCGCCAGTACGCCGAGCGCAGCGCCATAAACGCTCCCATGCAGGGTACGGCGGCCGACATCATCAAGCGCGCGATGATCAGCGTGGATGCATGGTGCCGGCGCGAGCGCGTGCCGGCTCGTCTTATCATGCAGGTGCACGATGAGCTGGTGCTCGAGGTGCAAGCGGATGCGGTGCCGGAGGTGAGCGCCGCGGTGCGCGAGCACATGGTGAACGCGGCCGCGCTGAGCGTGCCGTTGCGCGTGGATGTGGGGAGTGGTGCGAACTGGGACGAGGCGCACTGAGGCCTCGGGGTCAACTGAGCCGCGCGCCCTGCGTTGGGCAAGGGCTGGATGCGCGGGACGAACGTTCACAGTACGGAGACGTCAAATCATGCGAAGACTGCCGCTCACGATCGTGCTCGCGCTCGGCGCGAGCTGTGCGTACGCCGACGAGCCGCTCTTTTATCTGGGTGCGGGCATCACCCACAACAGCATCAAGGACGTGGCCTCGATCAACTCCGACCTCAACGCCACCTCCTGGAAAGTACTGGCCGGTGTGCGACCGATAGACCTGTTCGCCGTCGAGGCCGACTACATCGACCTCGGCAGCCAGACCACAACCTACGTCGACGTCAGCACGCACCTCGAGTACAAGGCGTTCGGGGCATTCGCGGTGGGCTTCGTGCCGCTCCCGGTGCCATTCCTCGACGTGTTCGGCAAGGTGGGCCTCGCCCGCTGGAACTCGAGCGGCAGCAGCAACGGGCCTCCGAGCGATCTGTTCGCGCTTTCCGAGAACGGCACCGAGTTCGCCTGGGGCGTGGGCGCGCAGGTGCATGCCGGCAAGATCGGCGCGCGGCTCGAATACGAGAGCTTCAACATTCACAACACCGATGGCGCGAACGTGGTGTCGCTCGAGGCGATCCTGCTTCTGCCCTAACCCCTGACCTGG
>Ga0187783_10003183_pt1 | contig 12123 bp, 9 predicted proteins | sample 1015_SJ02_MP02_2_FD_132471 | JGI IMG/M metagenome (GOLD analysis project Ga0187783, IMG submission 132471) | Tropical peat soil microbial communities from peatlands in Department of Meta, Colombia - 1015_SJ02_MP02_20_MG | ecosystem: Environmental > Terrestrial > Soil > Wetlands > Peat | place... | reverse complement strand
TACAGGGCTGGCACGGCCTGCATTCGGCACACCAGACTCAGCGCGTCATCTTCCTGGCCGGGGCCTGCGCCTTCCTGGTCTTCGGCATGGTGGCGGCAGTCGGCCTGTCTGCCAGGGCTCGGTCCACGGTCCAGCCCCTGATCGGCCAGGCGCACGCCGGCGTGCTCAGGTACGTGCTCGTGCTGATCGGCGTCTTCTCGGTCATCACAATCGAGCTGGCCATCGGCAGGATCGACGTAAAGCAACTGCTGGTCGGGGGTGCCGTAACCGGCGTGCTGATCGGCATTGCCGCGCAGCAGTCGCTGGCCAACCTGTTCGCGGGCCTGGTGCTGCTGTTCGCTCACCCGTTCCGGGTCGGTGACCACGTCCGCTTCCGCGCGGGAGCGCTCTCGGGCCAGATCGAGGGCGTCGTCACCGACATCAGCCTCACCTACGTCAGGCTGGAGACCAGCCTGGGCAGGGTGCTGGTGCCCAACTCGCTGGCGCTGGCATCGGCGGTCCTGCTGGTGTCCCCCGCCGCGGCGAACGGGCTGGACTCGCCCGACCCGAACGCACCGCCGGTGTGGCCCGAGCCACTGACGCCGGCGACTCCTGAGCCGTCCGCGCCACCGGCCGGATCCGGCGGTCCGCCCGGCACCGCGAACCCGGTGTGAGCCAGGCCGGCCATCTGACGCTCGAAACGCCAGATGGCCGGACTCCCGTCAGGAGCCGGCCATCTGCCATGGCTGCGCGATTAGCTAGTGGTTTGCCTCGTACTTGGCAATGACGTTGGCCGGAATGCGGCCACGGTCGCTGACGTCCATGCCGCTGTGCTTTGCCCAGGCACGGATCTCCGCGCTGCGCTGACGGTGGGCGGCAGTCCGCCGCTTCGGCCTACTTACTCGTCCGGTCACCCTGCGCGCCTTCTCAGCGAACCGCTGCAGGACTTCATCGAACTTCTGGCTGTGCTTCTCGCATAGGTCGATCTCATAATCCCGACCGTCGAGGCTGAACGCGCGCGTCAGGTGCTCGCCGTCAGGAATCTCTTTTGAGTCGTAGTCACAGGCAAACGTGACCGAGATCTTCTGAGCCACTTGTGTATCTCCCCCTTCCCCCGCCGCGAATCTATTCCCTCCTCCATCACGCATGTAACGGCCGCAGGGCTATCTTCCATCGGGGTCCGTTTGGGTTCCCTCCAAACACGCTACCAGCACGTTCGGGGAACGAGCGCGGGGCAGTGGCCTGCCTGCGGGAGCCCGCAGGACGCTGAATTGGCTACCGGGGCCGTTAGCCGAAAACCGCCGCGGCCGCGTTCTTAGCCTGCCGAATGCCTGCCAGGGCCACCATCGCCAGATCCGGCCGGGCGGCCAGGTAAGCGATAGCCCGGCCCATCGGAATATCCGTCCTCCGGCCAGGGCTCGCGGTCATAATCGGCGGGCTGCGATCGGCCCCGCTGGAGGTCCTCCCGATAGGCGTCACGTCGGGGCTCGCCAAGCGCGTCAGCGCCGCGTTCCGGAATGTCATTCAGGTATTCGCCGGAGCCGCCCCGCACATAGGGCGGCACAAAGCGCTCGGCCTCGTACCCGCCGGTCGCGGCGTCATCCTCGTCATCCCACCGTTGACCAGCAGATTCCGACTGGTCATACGGCTGGCGTCCGTATCCGGCAACCGAACCGCCGGAGAATTCATCATGGTCATAAGCGCGGTCGGCCTGCTCGGGCGAGTAGCCTCGCCGGCCGTACTCAGCCCAGGACCTCTCGGCTGCCTCGTCCCCGCCCTGCGGCTGCCAGGACTCCTCGATCGCATCATCCCTGGCGTGCCTGGATCCGCGAGCGGGCTCCTCGCGGCCGGGTGCGGCCCGTGCCCGTCTGGGCGGGCTGTCACGGTCATAGCCGGGCGACGGCGCGTCGTCCTCGCCCTCGTAGCCATAGTCGGCCTGGGATGCCTCTGCGTGTCCGCGATCCCGCTCCGGATAGAGCACGGCACCAGTCCGGAACTCGCGCTCGCCGCGGCCCTGCCGGGACCGGCGGCCCTGCCGAGGCGGCGGCGGCTCCTGGTCATCCGGGCCGCGCTGCAGGATCTCGACCATCCTGGGCAGGTCTTCTATGGGCAGGCGGAACGTGCCGGTGCACATACCGCCCTGCCAGATGCTGAAGACCGCGATTCCCGTGTCGGCATACCAGCTCAGCCGCATGCTCCGGGAACTGCCCCTGACGTCGAAGAAGACCTCACCGAGACGAGGCAGCGGTGCTGCGTCGGACGCGGACATGAGGCTATGGTGACCCCAGTGGGCGGGATCTGTCCAGTTAATGATCATTAAGTACGACGCGCACCGGCCCGTGGATTGCGGACATATTCCCAATCCCGGCTGCGGCCGGGCCGTCATGGGTGGCATGATTGTCCGGCGGCCGCGCGCCTCGGGCCGGCACCCCATACCAAAGTCGCGGCCGTGCTTGAGCCGTACCGGGAACATCACGCCGGTCCGGCGCGTTGCATGATGCGACGGGGCAATTGCCACACACCGCGCGAGAAATACCGTCCGGCGCCCCGGCGCGCGGGACGGCGCGCTAGCAGTGAACGAACATGCACTGAACGAACTTGTCGCACTGACGAACTGCGGCCAATGACGGTCGCGGTCACCGGGTTGAGGAGAACCATCCATGTCTGAGGTACGCCGTCAAGCCACCCTGATGCAACGGCCGAACTGGGGCTGGCAGGACCAGGCTTCGTGCCGTGGGCGTGATGTCGTGCTCTTTTTCGGCCCTGACGGTGAGCGCCAGCCCGAGCGGGAGATCCGCGAGCGCAAGGCCAAGGCCGTCTGCAATGCCTGCCCGGTCCGCGCCGAGTGCCTGACCTATGCCGTCAGCCGACCGGAGAAGTACGGAACCTGGGGCGGCCTGAATGAGGAGGAGCGCTCCTCCGAGCGACGCCGCAGGATGCGCCGGGCCAACGCGGCCTAACCGATACCGTCCCGCCCGCGGGCCGGCCACGAGCCCGATAATGGGCCTATGGTGTGCCCGCACTGCCGCGCCCAAGACCATGACCGCTGCCCTGGCGGGACCTGGTGCGACTGCCAGCACCAGACTCTCGTCCGGCCAGTCGACGTCGCCCTGAGCTGGATCCGGCAGGGCTGACTCGGGAGCCGGCCGGCCGGATCCCGAGTCAGCCGTTCGATCTGGAAACCGGACGGCTCGGCGTCAGGAGCCGATGCCGCACGCTTGCGCCACTGCGGCAGCGGCATCCTCGCGGTTGCTCGCCGCCAGGACGCCTGGCCGCTCGAAGTCGGTCATGTACACGTATGCGGCCTGGGCCGCACTGCTCGCATCGTTCAGCAGCGGGATGTACTGCGCCCACTGCTGGTTGAAGGTCAGGATGGCCTGCAGTTGAGTCTGCAGGTCGGCCTGCGCGTTCCCGGTGACAAAACCCGCCGGCAGCGGTGTCCAGCCGATGAGGCCGCCGCCGCCGGTGCCGACCGCCTCAGGGTCGCCGCCTGACTCCTGGTAGATGTTTCCGGTGATGCCGGCCGCGGCCACCGGCGTGTAGCCGTTGGCGACCAGGAAGGTCACGATCGTCCCGTAGTTTTCCGGCAGCAGCGCGGCGGGCGTGTTACCGGCGCAGGTGAACGCCGCGCTGGCTGACGAGCTCGGCGTGGGGTCGGCGGATGGCTGGCCGGTCGCGCCGGCCTGCGACGACCCGGCAGGCGCGGCCGAGCTGCCCGCGGGCTGGCTGGACCCGCCTGAGGCAGCCGGGGTCGGCGCGGCGGAGCCTCGGGCCCCGGGCGTCGGGTGACCGGACATCCGCAGTGCCCTGATCACGGCGGGCTCGGAGCTGGCCGTGGTGACCAGCGGGCCAAGGGCTCGGGCGGGCAGGCCGTGCGCGGACGCTGGTGCGGCATCGAATTGCGTGAACTGCCACCCGGCGATAGCACCTACCGCAACGAGTGCCGGAAGCGCCATGCCCAGCCGCCTAGTGGACTTCTGCGCTGTCCACGGCGCGCAGTGGCGGCCGGTCCTCCTGAGCTTCCTCGGCTTGCGCTGCTCGTAGCGTGCTGAACCCACACCCTGCCTTACGCCGGTCCCTCGCCCGCCTACTGAGCCACTGGCTGCCTGCCGTTCGTTGGGCCTGACTCGTTCGACCGACCAGTCTGCCAGGCAAATTATGATGATTCATGTCTTAGAGTGATTGATAGTCCTATACAACTATGTGCGATTCCAGTCATGTGCGATAGCGCTCTGTGCCCGGATCAGCCGGCGGAGCCGGCGGTTGCGGCGCGAAGCCGCCACTCCCGGCGGCCACGACCGGCTGAGGCAGAAATGACCCGAAATGACTATGCCGGGTCAGCTGTCGGCCTCGGCCGGGCCGCCGGACGTTATCCGGAATCTCGGCAGCGGAGACGGCAGCAGGAGCAGGGCACCGAGCAGGCCGCCCGCGACAGAGACCCAGATTGTCAGCCGGAGCCCGATCAGCGCCCCGAGCAGGCCGCCGGCCAGCGCCCCCAGCGGCCTGGCGCCGTAGTTGACGGCCTGGAACGCACCAGACACCCTGGCCAGCAACTCATGCGGCGTCACGGCAGCGAATATCGCGCCGATGCTGATGTCCAGGATCATCATTCCGAAGCCCGATCCGAACTCCGAGGCGAACAGCATGGCCAGGACGACGGGCCGGGGGCCGCTCGCCAGGGGCACGAGGGCCAGCGGCAGCACGAAGAGCAGGCAGCCGATCGTGTAGGCCATGCCTTCCCCGATCGCCGCGGCGATTCGCTTGGTAAGGGCCGCGCCCACTACCCCGCCGACGGAGGCCGCGCCCATCAGCAGCCCTAGCTCCCCGGCCCCGATGTGCAGGTCCCGGACGGCGTAGAGCAGGAAGATGGCCAGGAACATGAGGTCGAAGAAGTTGATGACCGCGACGGCCAGCAGTGATGCCCGGACGATCGGCGACCGGGCAATGAAGCTCGCGCCCGCGGTGACCGCACCCTGGCCGCTGGCCTCGCTGGCGGGCTCGACGGCAGTCACCCGGCTCAGGAACCAGGCCGAGCCCAGGTAGGACAGCGCGTCCGCGAAGATCGCGACTGGTGCCGAGAGGGCCTGCACGAGCAGGCCGCCGACGCTCGGGCCGCCGACGAAGGACAGCGCGCGGCTGCCGTAGATGAGCGAGTTTGCCTCGACGTACTGCTCCTTGCGAAGCAGCGAGACGAACAGGGTCGAGTTGCTGACGCTGAACAGCACGCTGAGCGTGCCGACACCGAACGCGACGGCCAGCAACTGGCCGAAGGTGAGCAGCCCGAGCAGGTAGCAGGCGGGAACGCTGGCCAGCAGCGCGAACCTGCCAATGTCCGCGGCGATCATCGTTGACCGCCGCCGGCCGCGGCGGTCAACCAGGACGCCTGCGTGCAGGCCGAACAGCAGGCTGGGCAGCCATTCCAGCGCAGTCAGGTATCCCATCTGCGCCGAGCCCGCGCGCAGGACCAGCACCGCGGCGAGCGGGACGGCAATCCCGGAGACCTGGTCACCGAACATCGAGATCGTCTGCGCGGTCCAGTACCGGCGGAACTCCCGCTGCGCCAGCAGGACTGGCAGCCGGACTGGCAGCCGGCGAGCCAGCCGCCCGGCGGCTGGCGCAGAGCGGCGCGCTGCCGCGTGCTCGGCGCGGGCTGTCACTCGCGGTGCCCGCCGGAGGTACCCGGCCCGGCGCCGATGCGCGGGTGGGCGATGTGCAGGAAGCTCACCAGGCGCGCGCCGGGTGGCCGCAACTCGGGATCGGCGGTCCGGTCAAGGTAGGCATCGACGAGCTCATGGATGCGGCCGCGCAGCCCGTCGAGTTCCCCGGCGGTGAGGTAGACCAGCGAGTCGCCGAAGTGCGCGGCCCGCTGCCAGTCCTCGGGTTCGTCGTCCCTGACCGCCAGCCACCGGCTCAGGTCCTCGAAGTAGTAGTCCGCCAGGACGCTGGATAGCAGGCCGGACGCGGCCGCCACCTTCGGGTCCCGCGCGACCTTGGGCAGGTCGGTGAACATCTCCACGGACCGCCACGGACGCTCCCGGCCCTGGCCACCGGCGGCCTCTTCCACGAGCCCGTACTTGGCGAGCTGCCGCAGGTGAAAGGACGTGCTGCCGGAACTCTCGCCAGTCAGCTCCGCGGCCCTGGTCGCGGTCAGCGGGCCCTCGGTGCGCAGCAGGCCCATCAGGGCCAGCCGGACCGGATGCGCGAGTGCGCGCAGCGCCTTCGGGTCTGTCAGCCGCGTCGCCGCGCGGTGCCGCTCGCTCTCGGATGCCATACCTGCCAAGATAGCTTTGCAAAGCTATCTTTGCAAAGCTGGACCGGCGCAGAACGGTCGTGGCTATTAGATTGCCGCCGCTAGCCGTACGGCCGGAAATCCTTGCTCCAACATTAGAAATGGCAATACGCAGTCATTAAGTCACTTCGGGTAGTGGTCCTCCGTAGCTCTGCGCAGCAAGGGGACAGCAATGCCGAAGCCGATGCAGTCCGATCAGCGGTACATGCCGGGTCTGGACGGACTGCGCGCCCTGGCCGTGCTGGCTGTGATCGCCTTCCACGAGCAGCTTGGCTGGGCTCCCGGCGGGTTGCTCGGCGTGGGCGTGTTCTTCACCCTCAGCGGTTATCTCATTACCGACCTGCTGCTCAGCCAGTGGCGCGGGAGCGGCCGGATGCGGCTGGCCGACTTCTGGCTTCGCCGGGCGCGCCGCCTCCTGCCGGCCTTGTTCGTCATGCTCGCCGTGGTCACTGCCTGGGTCACGATCGCTGACCGGGCCCGCCTGGCCAGCCTGCGCGGAGCCGTCGCGGCGGCGGCCACCTACTCAAGCAACTGGTACCTGATCATCACGAACAACTCCTACTTCGCCAGGTTCGCGCCGGCGCAGCCGCTCGATCATCTCTGGTCGCTGGCAGTGGAGGAACAGTTCTACCTGATCTGGCCATGGCTGCTGCTGCTCGGCATCCTGGCGATCAGGCGGCGGCCGGGAGCGGTCGGCTGGCTGGCGCTTCCCACCCTGGCGCTGGCGGCGGCCTCGACCGTGGCGATGCTCATGCTCTATCAGCCGGGCTACGACCCGACCAGGGTGTACGAGGGCACTGACACCAGGGCGGCCGGGCTCCTGATCGGCGCCGCGCTGGCCATGCTCTGGCCGAGCGGCAAGGCCGCCAGGGCCGGCCGCGCCACTCGGCTGGCGCTGGATGTCCCGGCCTTCGCCGGGCTCGCCGTCATCGGCTTCATGATCTGGCGGGTGGGCCAGTACTCGCCGTTCCTGTACCGAGGCGGAATGCTGCTGCTTTCCCTGGCGACGGCAGCGGTGGTGGCCGGGGTGGCCGTTCCCGGCTCGGGCATCGGGCGCATCCTCGCCTGGCGCCCGCTGCGCTGGCTCGGAGTGCGCTCCTACGGCATCTACCTGTGGCACTACCCCGTCATCGTGCTGACCTCGCCGCCCAACGCCACGCAGGACCTGCCGCGGGCGGCCGCCCAGACCGCGGCGAGCATCGGCCTGGCCGCACTGTCCTGGCGGTTCATCGAGGAGCCGGTACGGCACGGGGCCATCGCGCGGCTCTGGGAACGCGCCCGCTCCGGCCGGCTCAGGCAGGTCGGCTGGATCAGCATGGCCGCGGCCGGGGCAGCTGCCGGGGTCCTGGTCGTAGCTTGCGCCGGGCTGGTCACAGCCAGGCCCGCGCCTGCCTCCGGTGCCGCCGCTGGCCTGACCGGATCATCCTCCCTTTCCGGGTCCACCAGCACAGTTACCAGAGACTCGGCCAGCAAGGGCTCGCGTCCCCGGCCGGCCAAGGCGACGCCGGCCGCCACGACCCAGGGCCAGCTCCGCACGTCCTGCACGTCGGTGGCGCATATCGGCGACTCCACCTCGGAGGGAATGGTCTCCTCCGACTACCTGCCCGATCCGGCGGACCGGCTGGCGGAACGGTACGAGGACGTCGGCGTGAAGACCGTATACACCAACATCACCGGCGCGCGATCGGTCGTGGAGGTGCTGCCAGGCACCACCAACGGCTACACGGCCATGCTGCAGCTGCGCAGCCAGGGCTTCGCCGGCTGCTGGGTCATGGCACTCGGCACCAACGACACCGCGGACGTCGCGGTCGGCTCGAACGTCGGTCTCATGACCCGGATCCAGCGGATCATGGCGGCCGCTCGCGGCGAGCCGGTCATGTGGGTCAACGTGATCTCGCTGCTGTCCTCCGGCCCGTACGCCGAGTCCAACATGCAGAAGTGGGATCAGACCCTGCTGCAGGCCTGCCCGAGGTATCCGAATATGCGGGTCTTCGACTGGGCCGCGCTGGCCAAGCCGTCCTGGTTCATCAACGACGGCATCCACTACACCTCGGCCGGCTACGCGCAGCGGTCCAGGCTCATCGCCGACGGGCTCGCGATGGCCTTCCCCGCCGGCGGCCCGGCCAGCAGCTGTCTCGTCCAGCTGCCGCCCGGAATCGTGCAGCCGCCCGCGCCCGCCGCCAGCGCTCAGGGCAGCCCTGCCGAGCCGGCGGTCGGACGCCTGCACCCCGAATAGCGGCGGGGCCAGGAATAGCCACGGGGCCGGCGCGGTTGCGCCGGATGCGGTTGCCGCCAATGGCAGCGGGTAGCTGCATGAACGATCAGCGTTGCCTGCGCGCTCTATGTGACCCTAGCTACAGAGCGTGCAGTTTTGGGTTGTTGGGCCTACCGTGGGGTGAAGGCCTTCGGCTGGTGCCGGTGAGTCGCGCATCGCCCCGGTAGGATGCCGTGATGCAGCACGCTGCAAGGAGGAGCCCGGGACATGGAGAGGCTGGCCGCGGAAGCGGCTGAGGCGCTGGAAGGGGCACCGGCCGAGGAAGTCATCGCGTGGGCCGCGCGCACGTTCGGCCCGCGGATCTGTATCACCTCCTCGATGAGCGATGCCGTCCTCGTCAGCCTCGTGTCCAAGCAGCTCCCCGGCATCGACGTGCTCTTCCTTGACACCGGCTACCACTTCCCCGAGACCATCGGCACCAGGGACGCGGTGTCGGCCGTCTACCCTGTGAACCTCATCAACGTGACGCCGCCGACCACCGTTGCCGAGCAGGACACCGAGCTCGGCCCCCGGCTCTACAGCCGCAACCCGGACCTGTGCTGCTACCTGCGCAAGGTCGTCCCGCTCGAGCAGGCCATGGCCCCCTACGACGCGTGGTTCACCGGCGTCAGGCGCGAGGAGACCGAGGCCCGCAGCGACACCAAGGTCGTCTCGTTCGACCCCAGCCGCGAGATGGTGAAGGTCAATCCGATCGTCGAGTGGACTCAGCAGCAGGTCGACGACTACATCGCCGCCGAGGGCGTGCTGGTGAACCCGCTCATCTACGACGGCTACCCGTCGATCGGCTGCCGCACCTGCACCGCCAGGGTCGCCAAGGGCGCCGACCCGCGCAGCGGGCGGTGGGCAGGAACCGCCAAGACCGAGTGCGGTATCCACATCTGACCGGGACCAGCACCCATGAGGTGCTTAACCAGGTCCCCCCGCTCGAGGGCCACGACGTCGCCGCGGACCCGGCGCTGCTCGCCGCGCTGAACCGTGAGGGCGCCGGCTGGGCCGCGGCGGAGCTGCACGAACTCGGGCGGCTGGCCGGGGCAGCCAGCACTCAGGAGCTCGCCAGGCTGGCCAACACCTGCAAGCCGGTGCTGCATACCCACGACGCGCGCGGCTACCGGGTCGACGAGGTCGAGTTCCACCCGTCCTGGCATCAGCTGATGACAACCGCAGTCAGCCATGGCCTGCACGCCACCCCGTGGACCGACGGCCGGCCTGGAGCGCACGCAGCCAGGGCCGCCAAGTTCCTGGTATGGACGCAGGCAGAGGCCGGGCATGGCTGCCCGGTCTCCATGACCTACGCCTGCATCCCAGCCCTGCGGCACGCCCCCGACCTCGCCGCCCGTTTTGAGCCGCTGCTCGCGGCCACCGTCTACGACCCGGGTCTGCGCGTTCCGCTGACCAAGGCGGGCCTGCTGGCCGGCATGGCGATGACCGAGAAGCAGGGCGGCTCCGACGTAAGGGCAAACACCACTCGCGCCGAGCCCGCCGGTGCCGGAAGTTACCTGCTGACCGGGCACAAGTGGTTCTGCTCGGCGCCCATGTGCGACCTGTTCCTGGTGCTGGCCCAGGCGCCCGAGGGTCTCACGTGCTTCCTGCTGCCCAGGGTCCTGCCCGACGGCAGCCGCAACGCCATGCGGATCCAGCGCCTGAAGGACAAGCTCGGCAACACCTCCAACGCTTCCTCCGAGGTCGAATACGACCGCGCGGTCGCCTGGCCAGTCGGCGAGCCGGGGCGCGGCATCGCCACGATCCTGGAGATGGTCAGCGCCACCCGGCTGGACTGCGTCCTCGGCAGCGCCGCGGGCATCAGGCAGGCCTGCGTGACCGCGGGGCACCACGCCAGGCACCGCAGCGCGTTCGGCGCGAGGCTGATCGACCAGCCGGTCATGACCGAGGTCATCGCCGACCTCACGCTCGAGTCCGAGGCGGCAACCACGCTGGCCATGCGGCTGGCCGGAGCCGCCGACCGGGCCAGCCGCGGCGATGCCGGCGAGGCCGCGCTGCTCAGGCTCGCCCTGCCCGCGGCCAAGTACTGGATCTGCAAGCGCGCCCCCGCGATCACTGCGGAGGCACTGGAGTGCCTGGGCGGGAACGGCTACGTCGAGGAGTCAGTGCTGCCGAGGCTGCTGCGGGACGCGCCGCTGAACTCCATCTGGGAGGGCTCGGGCAACGTGACAGCGCTGGACGTGCTGCGCGCGCTTGCCCGCGCGCCTGACTCGGCCGAGGCGCTGCTTGCCGAGGTCGACCTGGGCGCCGCGGACAGCCGCGTCGCGGCCGCCGCTTCCGGGCTGCGGCAGGCCCTGAAGGATGCCGCGGCGGACGGCGCCGCCGCCCAGCGGAATGCCCGCCGCCTGGCGGGCCAGATCGCGGTCACGCTGCAGGCAGCCCTCCTCGCCCGGCTGGCGCCCGAGCCTGTGGCGCAGGCCTACCTAGGCAGCCGGCTCCAGGACGGGCCAGGCGGCCCGGCCAGCCCGCTGGGATCCTTGCCCGACGGGCTGGACCTGGCGGCAATCCTGGACCGGTCGGCTGTTACCGCCAGGTAAGGTCAGCGGATGCAAGTCTGGCCAGGGACCGCCTACCCGCTGGGCGCAACGTGGGACGGATCGGGCACTAACTTCGCTTTGTTCTCCGAGGTCGCCGAGCGCGTGCAGCTCTGCCTGTTCAGCGAGTCCGGCGAGGAAACGCAGATCGGCCTGACCGAGGTCGACGGTTTCGTCTGGCACTGCTATCTGCCGGCGGTCGGGCCTGGCCAGCGCTATGGCTATCGCGTTACCGGACCGTATGAGCCGCGCAAGGGGCACCGGTGCAACCCGGCCAAGCTGCTGCTCGACCCGTACGGGAAGGCAGTGGACGGGAGCCTGCGCTGGGATCCGGCTCTGTTTGCCTACCAGCCGGGAAATCCCGATGCGGTCAGCGACGCCGACAACGCGCCGTTCATGCCGCGCAGCGTCGTGATCAACCCGTACTTCGACTGGGCTACCGACCGGTCCCCGCGCACGCCTTACCACCAGACCGTCATCTACGAGGCGCACGTGCGCGGCCTGACCATGCGGCACCCGCAGGTGCCGCCGGAGCTGCGCGGCAGCTACCTGGGACTGGCGAGCACGCCGGTCATCGATCACCTGACCAGGCTCGGGGTCACGGCGATCGAGCTGATGCCGGTGCACCAGTCGGTGCCCGAGCAGGAGCTCGTGCAGCGCGGGCTGACCAACTACTGGGGCTACAACACCATCGGGTTCCTCGCCCCGCACAACGGCTACTCCTTCTCCAGCGAGCCGCACGGCCAGGTCGCCGAGTTCAAGTCCATGGTGAAGGCACTGCACGCGGCCGGCATCGAGGTCATCCTGGACGTGGTCTACAACCACACCGCGGAGGGCGGCGCGCTCGGACCCACGCTGTCATTCCGCGGCATCGACAACGCCGCCTACTACCGGCTCGACGACTCCGACCCGTCGGTGTACCTGGACTACACCGGGTGCGGCAACAGCCTCAACGTCCGGCACCCGCACGCACTGCAGCTGATCATGGACTCGCTGCGCTACTGGGTGCTCGACATGCACGTGGACGGGTTCAGGTTCGACCTGGC
>Ga0187783_10003182_pt1 | contig 12124 bp, 5 predicted proteins | sample 1015_SJ02_MP02_2_FD_132471 | JGI IMG/M metagenome (GOLD analysis project Ga0187783, IMG submission 132471) | Tropical peat soil microbial communities from peatlands in Department of Meta, Colombia - 1015_SJ02_MP02_20_MG | ecosystem: Environmental > Terrestrial > Soil > Wetlands > Peat | place... | reverse complement strand
CTCGTCCAGAAATTTCAGCGCCGACTCGTTCATCTCCATGTATCTCGGCATGTACCGGCTGATTTCGGTGAATAACCGTACGGCGTTAGCGCCCTGCTGGTGCGCGGTACGAAAATCGCGGTCGATCTTTTCCAGGGGCACCTCTTCCACGACCAGGTCCTCGCCGTTAACAATGGTCCGATCGTAATTCAACCCCCAGGGGACAAAATTTGTATCACTGATCCAGATCGTTCCAACATTTTCGTCCTTATCGCCTTCCACCCACGCTGACCACCCGTTCTCGAAGCCGCCATTTGACAATCCGGCTCCCAAAAGTGAAACGTCGTCAAACGTTACGTAACCGGGGGCGCGCGCCTGGAGAGATACATTCAGCGCGTAGCTGCCCGGGGGCGCCACAGCCTCCGCCTTCAGCAACTTCCAGACTTGTTCGGCGGGTGCTAGTGGGCTGGAGGTGTCGGAAAGTTCCTTGCCGTCTCGATCGCGAAAAACCAGAACGAGTCGTACGTCAGGGTCGAATCCGCGGACCCACACCGAGCCCGCGAGCTTCGGACCGGCGGCGATTCCGTCCACGCGTTGCGAAACTTCGGAATAGTCTTGTCCGGTCTGGATGCCGGGATCGATCACGACATGCAGGGCACGCTTTCCGGAGTGGGTGTCCGATAAGCCGCCGCGCAGCTCAAAGTTCCAGTGGTCGGGCGCAACCGCCACGAACGGTATAAGATCAGGCTCAGCCGCGAGAGCCGACCACGCCATCACAAGAAAAAACAGAATGAGGCAAAACTGAGATTTTCCCAACCTTGTCTCCTGTTACCTCTCGGCGCACCTGACCCTGGTAACCTCTGACGTGCGATGGTCTTTGTCAGATCACCATACGTCATAGCAAATTTCATCTCCGAGCGCCAGCTTTACGGTCCAGGGGACGCAACTTTCCTCAAGTGCGGCAGATCGCCACGTTTGATCGCTGCTGCTTGCGCACCCGCCCCCACCGGGGCGGCCACCCACATCGCAGCTTAACCATCATGACGGCATAGCTGTCCAAGGCGTACCAACTCACCAGCCGCGCGTAATAGTCGCCCACGTCCTTCAAACTGACTCTCAACTCGCCTCCTTGCGAATAGTCAAAGCTCGCTTTCAGCAGGTCGACAGGCTTGTCAGTCTTGAACATCCACTGGGGGATGGTGCTGAAATTGATGATGGACGTGTGCCCCGCCGTTACCTTCAGAAATTCCTCCAAGGGTGGATCGAGGAGTGCGAAATCCCAAAACGTCCTGTCGCCTTGAGGCGGATAAAGCTCCGCGACCGCAAGTTTGGGGGCAGGATACCAGGGTATGTACCGGACAAAGTCGGCCTGAAGATCACGGAGCGCCTGCATGATCTCCTTGTGACGAGGCTCATTCTCGCCCCCCGGCCCAAGATGAACAGCGCCTTGCGGTTTCGAAGTTGAAGTCGTCTTGCTCGAGTCGATGTTGACCTTCAACGGAGCGCTTGCCGTTTTCCCTAGCAACGCCGCGGCCGTAATAACGTCAAGGAGGGAAGTGATGGTTTTGCGGTCGTGAGTCAAAAAGCGCTTTGGTACACGTATTTCCGCTCCTCTCGCCGACGACAGAATCTGTCCTCCGCCTGTTCTTCCTGAGCGCTTCCCTGCTAGAGCCCCTGTTTTTCCCCCTCACGTGTAGCAGGCTCGGGGAAAGTTATGACCACTTCGGCGAGCCCCCTGAGGGTCACGGTGTCACTTGTCGATTGCGAAGAACTGGCTGGATGACTCATCGTCGTCTGATCGACAAACTCATAGCGAGCGCCACGGGCGCCGGGAATCAGGAGAGCAATATCACGGTCCCGCTTGTTGACCAGCAGCAGTTTTCGCGCGCCGCTCCGGGTGACGAAGCCTTGGACGTAAGCCGGCTGCCATCTAGGCGCGTTGAAGTCAGGCCAGATGTCGGATTGAGACGGAAGAGCTGTGGAAACCAGCTTGTCTCCGGGGTGGAAATTGTCGATCAGCAGCTTCAGTCCCCAGTAGCGAATATTCGGCTGGCCTGTCGGCCAATCGAGCATGGCAAGCTCTTGAAAGATACCGCCTGGCGGGCCGCCCCCTAAGCCAGTCAGCCCGGCGGCATCAACCTCCAAGCCTGCCATCTGGCCATAAAGGTAAGCGTACATCGCTGTCGATAACCGGAATTCAAAGTCCAAGTACTGCTTGTTCCCATCGTGGTGAGCCCAACCTGCGGGACCCGTACCCAGCTCATTGAGGTCCGTTTCCGTCTCCGGCGAGAACCGCTTCCGAATAGCTTGGATATAGCGGATCGTATCGAGAAGCTGATCGGCTTGATCGAAGACGGTCGTGATCTGCTCGTCGGGACTCTGGTCCGGCCTGCAAAAGGCGTAGAAATGATAGGTAATCATGTCGATGGGTATTCCCGGCCGATGGTTTTTGTGATCCAGGAAATAAACGAAATAATTCGGCTCCCATCTGGGGAAGGCCAGGGATATCCCGACGAACTTGGTTCCGGGGGAAACCTTTCTGACGGCATCAACAATCGTATCGTACAGCGCCGTGTAACGTTCGGGGAAAGTATCGTGTTCGAGATCGGGCTCATTGAGTACTTCCCAGTATGGGATTTTGAAGTGGTGGCCTGACTCGTGCCATATCCCGTACTCGTCCTTGAATCCGCCTTGGGTGTACCAACTCGCGTACCGCGCGAAATACTCACCCACCTCTTTCATACTCGGGTCCCGCAGGTCCGTTCCCTGCTCGTAATCGAACGTTGTCTTGAGCGGATCGACAGGTTTTTCAGTCTTATACATCCACTGCGGGATGGTGCAGATGTTCACCATGAAAGGGTGGCCGCGGACGGAGTTGAAAAACTCTTGTGTCGGCGAGTCGACGAGCGAGAAATCCCACGAAGTCCTGCCCTTCTCCGGAGGGTAGAGTTCGGCGACGGCATATTTGGGATCTGGAAACCAGGGTTGAAACCGGACAAAGTCAGCCCCCAGGTCGCTCAACGCCTTTATGATCTGGTCGTGAAGGGGCGCGTTTTTCTTCACAGGTCCGAGTTGGACTGTCCCGTGAAGCCTGGAGACAGACTCCACCCTGTTCCATTGGACCGTGACCTTCAGGGGGGTATTCGAATCTCGCCCTGACAGGACCGAGACAACTACAGCCGCCGCCACCGAACAAAGGACTCCGAGCCTACGGCCCGAGGTGACATGTATTTTGGTCATTACCCACGACCCAAGTTTGAAGCAATCTCACCCATGGAGGAATGAACCACTCAGGGCTTGTGTGCCAACGCTTGATTGGCTGTCTGCAGGTTCAATTTGTATTCTGATTTTCGAGGCTCTAGCTGGACCGCCCGCTTAAAGTCCTGGACTGCGGTTTCAGGGTTATTGGCACGCATCGCCATCTCGCCTAATTGGCTGTAACATTCGGCGCAACTGGGTTTGAGACGGATAGCTGTCTCAAAGCTCTGACCTGCCTTATCCACCTGTCCGGTTCTTTCTTCAGTCAAGCCAAGCAAGACATGGTATGCCCATTCAGAAGGAGCTTTCGCGATTGCCTGTTTCGCGGCCTGCCCTGCCATAACAAACTGTCCGGAGTCATAGTAGAGACTTGCGAGCCGGTAGAAAAACGCGTCATTTCCTGGATCCAAACTGAGAGCTTTCTTGACAAGGTCAATCGCTTGCAGAACGTTCCCCTCCTTGGCCAACGGCTCCGCCTGGAGCAGTAAGGAGGGTGCCGCGAAGCGTGCCTGCGAGGCTTCCTGAGATTGCTTCTTGGTGGCTTCAAAACGCGCTGTAGCGGCTTGTTGCTCTTGCGAGAGTCCAAGGTGACTGTATGCCTGAGCCAATTGATAATAAGTGTCGGAATTATCTGGGTCCAGTTTGGCGGCGAGCTCGAGTTCTTTCGCCGCACTTTCATATTCCCGCATGCGGTTGTAAGCGGACCCCAGCAAATAATGAGGCTTATCCTGGTCCGGGGCGATGCGAGCGGCTTGCAAGAGCAACGGAACAGCGTTGCCGGCGCGGTTGGTTTTCAAGTCAATTCCGGCCACAGCCACCAGGATTTCAGGGTTATCTGGCTGTTGTCGGAGCAACTCGTTTAGCATCTCTTCCGCCTTTTGAAACTGGCCGGTTGCCGCATATGCGGTCCCCAGATCAAGCTCCGCCCCGGCATCTGCTGGGTTAATTTTCACCAGACGTTCGAGCAATGGGACCGCTTGGCTATTCAGATCGTGGCGCAGATACAACCTGGCAGCCGTCAGGAGAGCGTCCGGGTCGTCTGGGCGCAGTTCTAGTACTTCTTTATAGGCTTCGAGCGCACGCCGGTCGTCCCCGTGCTCGACCAATACGTCGCCCAGCGCAAGCTTGGCCTCGACATAGGAAGGATTGCAGGCCGCTGCGCTGCTGAAATCGATAATCGCCTGCTCGAACTGTTTCTGACGATAATGCTCAATCCCGTATGCAAAAGGGACTGTGCAGTCCGGCGGGTTCTGAGGCGCCTCTACGGCGTCGCTGCGAGCGTCGTTATATTGACCTTGCTTGATTGCGGGCTGAGTTTGAACCGCACTCCGCTCAGCCGAAAGCTGCTGACTCTTTTGGATCGCAGCACGGGCCAGTTCGGACTGACCAAGTTTCTGGTAGGCCCTTCCCAACATCAGGTAGTTGGAGGGGTCGTCCTCGCCGAGCTTGATGCCCTTCTTAAGCGCCTCGACCGCCTCCTGATACTGCTCCAACTCTTCGCGGGCCCGGCCTATGTCCACCCATACTGCTCCATTTTCGGACTCGAGGACGCTCGCCTTGCGCAGGTAGTCCAATGCCTGTCGCGGTTCGTGCAAAGCCGTGTAGGCGTGGCCCATTTGCAAGTAGGTCCGAGGGTAAGGGGCATCCAGTCCAAGTTCTGATTTAAATTGGGTGATGGCTTCCTGGTATCGGCGCTGCTTCACGTACAGGCAGCCGAGTGTGTAGTGGAGCCGGCTGACTTTGGGATCGTTCTTCAGCAGATCCTCGAGTTCCGCGATGGCTTTCGATTCCTCCCCGTTCGCCTCATCGTAACCTGCCCGGAGCTGTCCGATGCGAAACGAACTAGGGTCGGCGGAAGCGAGCTCTTGCACTGTTTGCTCGTATGCTGCGCGGAGTTGAGTGACGTCAGCATTCTTGTCCTTGCCCTTCGCGCTTTCTGCTTCAGACAGATAGGTTTGGGCCAGATGGTAAAGTACGTTGACGTTTCCAGGGTCGAGTTTTATCGCAGTCTTTAAGGCCTGGCTTGCCTCCTCGTACCGGCCCAACTGCAAAAGCGAAATGCCTAGGTAGTAGTGACCCTGGACGTCCGAAGGTTGCATACGTGAGTAGGCCTGCACAAGCCCCAACGCCCTGGTAGTGCGACCGAGGTTGAACTCAGAGATGCCTTCGAGGAGCCACCCATTCGCGAGATGTGGATTTAACTTTCGTCCCTGGGCGAAGGCTTCTATAGCCTGTGGGTATTTCCTTTGCTGAAAACAGGCGATCCCCAGATTAATGTAGGCTTCCGCCATTTGGGGATCGGCGATAATTATCTTGCGGTAAGACTCTTCCGCCTTGTCGTAGCGCCCATCCTGCAGTTCTTGCGCGGCCGTTTCCGGGGAAGGAGAAGGTTCTTGCCGGCCTACCCCTGTTCCAGCAAGGGTTACCCATAGGAGAAATGCAATCTTCAAAACTGAAGCCTCAACGCGAACTGGATCTCGCGCGGATCGTTGAGTTGACTACCTATCGCGCCGAAAGAGGTACTCTCAACAGTAGTGTTGGGAAGCCCGAATCGAACCCGGTTAAAGGTGTTGAAGAAATTGGCCATGAAGGTTAGTTTGCGGGTTTCGGACCCCAGGAAAAAGTCCTTCGCCAGAGAGAAATCTTCGTTTAGCATTCCCGGACCGCGCAGGTTGGAAAAGTAGCGAGGGGCATCGCCGAAGGTCAGGTAGGCCGGCCTGGAGTACGCAGCAGGGTTGATATAAAGCGCTGCGTTGGGATCACCATTCCATCCCGGGTTCTTTAAAGGTGTGCCCCAGTTCACATCTGCTCGATCCGTGGTGCCCACACCGTCGGCCTGGGTCGAGGTAATGGTCAGAGGATAGCCACTCTGGTATTGCTGAATGCCGCTAAGGCGCCAGCCTCCCACAGCAGCATTCACCACCCCGCCACGGTCGAGCAAGGCCCGTCCACGTCCCACAGGAAGATTGTAAACGTAGCTCAGAACGATTCGATGAGGAGTATCATCCGGACTGACGCTCTTGTCGGCTCTTCTGTCAAAAGTGTTTTCGGAAACAGAGTCCCCCGCCGGGTCGAAAATGCCCTCGAGAGGCATCTCATACTGGACGTTGGAGATCAGTTTCGACCAGGTATAGGCAACCTGCAACCAGAGCCCATGGGACATTTGATGTTCCATGCTTAGTTCCATGGCGTGGAAAGTACTATGCCCCGACATGTCGGTATTCGCATAGTTGGTCAATCCGTAGTACTGAGGAAAGCGAGTCAGCGCCTGCCCCACCGTGAGACTGCTGGGGAAGGCGGCATAAGGAAGCTGGATACCGGCCGCCTGGGCTGCGGCTGATCCAATGGGTTGGAACACCAACGCACCATATTCTTGAACGTATTTCGGGTCGAGTTGGTCAGGATTCTCTTGCCAAGCGAAAATGTGGACGCCTGCGGAGCCTTGATAGGCGGCCGTGAAGGTCGTACTGCTGCCAAACCGGTGCTCGACGGTCGCGTTCCATGTACCCCACCGGGGCGCATGTCCGGAATAAGGGTATTGATAGTTGGGGTCGCACCCGAGGGAGCTGGTAACTGTGCAAATTGTGGGATCAATAGTGGGCGGCGGTGTTGAACCCGGCAACCCGCCCGCCAGGCTGGATACCTGAGTCCAGCTATTCACCGGAGAAAATGTGCGATCGCCGGAGAACCCCATCTGCATCCCATCCACGGCGCCCCACTTCTCGGGTTCGTAATAGACACCTCCACCCGCTCGCAGCACCGTATCCGGCTTCACGAGGTAAGCCACGCCCAGCCGGGGCCCCCAGGCATCCTCGCGGGCATTCGTCCAGTTACGGTTACCGGTGCGCCCGGTTCCATTTCCGCCAAAAAGAATTGCTCCAAGCAGCCCGCCTGCCGCTGGGTTCGGAGTATTAAAGTCCATGATGCTGGTGTTCCCGTACTTTTCCGAGGGTACGCCAGGAATTTCGTACCGGAGCCCCATGTTGATGGTGAGTTTATGAGTAACCTTCCAGTCGTCTTGCACAAACCCGGCATAGTATGGCCACCCCCAATTGTTGTGGTCGCCATACGAGTAGGAAGCCGCGCATGTCTGACCGAGTAGAAGGGAAGCGATGGACCAGCCAGTCTGGAAAGACGCTCCAGGCAATCCCGTGTTGCCATCGCAAAAACTTACGCTGCCGGACCTGCCACTTATGTCAAAACGGGAAGTCGCCGCCCATAGGTAGAGGAAACCGAACTTGATCTGGTGCGAACCCTTGATCTTATCCAGGGTGTCCCCGATCTGCCACGAGGTATTATAGATCGGGGCGTTCTGGTTACCGCCAAGCTGCGGATATCCATCCGTGAAGTTGTATACGCCGGGGTTTGTTGGATCACCCGGGGCGCCTTTCAGCAAAATGGTTGCCCGCTCTGCTGCCGTGAGTTGGTTCGCCCCGCTCCGTGTCTGATTCCACGAATGAGCCACATTCAATATCGTAGTTACTGAGGCCAGGAAGTGGTTCAGGAAGGTGGGAGTAACGGTGTAATCGTGGCTGAAACGGAAGAACTTACTCGTGGTGGTTCCCGTCCAAACGTTACCCAACGGTCCGGGGACCGGTCCCACCTGAGGAGGAGGGGAAAGCTTGTTAAAGCTCATGAAATACGCGAAATGGTTCTTGGGTGATGGGTAGAAGTCGATTTTGGTCGACCAAATGCGATCGTCTTCGCCCGGATTCGCAATTGACTCAATATTGTTTGTAATTCCGGGTAACGTAGGGACCGGCGTCAGCGCCAGCAGGGCCAGGGCTTCGGGATCGAGTCGATTCTGGGGAATTATATTCCCCTGAAACGGGTCTGTAACCGTCACACCGTTTACCACATGGGCTGTGTTGGGGTCATAAATGGGAATCAATTGCCCTGTGCTATTGACCAAGCCACTGAAATCGCCTTCCCTCATTGCCCCGGTAGGAACGGAGGTAAGCCCCGTGGAGGCCGCCGACGTAAACTTTGAATCTTCGAGTGAAAAGAAGAAGAAGAGCTTGTCTCGACCGTCGTAGACTTTGGGCACGTAAACCGGTCCACCTGCGGTAAAACCGAAGTCGTTTTGGTGCGTTATCGTGGTCGACGGGGAATAAAAGCCACGCGCATTGAAGGCTGTGTTTCTCGCATAATCAAACGCCGACGCATGAATCTGATTGGACCCGGATTTGGAGGCGAAGTTCCAAACGCCATTTCCCGCGCGACCGTACTCGGCAGAATATGAACCCGTCTGGACTTTGAATTCCTGAATCGCCTCAACGCTGATCGCCTTAAAATCCCCAGCGTCGTTCTCGCTCGCCGTCGTGGTCTCGCCGCCGTCGAGGAGCATGCTCGCCGACCTGCCTAATCCGCCGCCGACGCGAATCGAATTGGGGTCGTTGAGATCAGGAGAATAGGCCCCTGCGGTGAGCGTGATGAAACCCAGATCGCTTCGCACTGAGCCGGCCAGGCTCAGCGGCAATTGCAGAATCTGATTGGTGTTGAGGGTCGATCCCAATTCAGTCCTGTCGGATTGTAGTAACGCAGGCGCCGCCGTCACTTCGATTTTCTGCGTCACGGTGCCTACTTTCATGGCCACGTCGAGTCGAGTGGCAGTGTCAACCCCAACCCTGACGTTATTGGTCACTTCTGATTCGAACCCGGACTTAGTGACAGTGACCTGGTATAGGCCGACCGGAAGTTCAGCGAAAGTGTAAAAGCCGCCTGCCGAGGTAGTAGTAGTCTGAGACCGGCCGGTGGCCAAATTCATGGCCGAGACTGTAGCCTCAGGGATTGCGGCCCTGGAGGGATCTGTGATGCTACCTGTTATGGAACCACGATCCTGAGCGGTGGAAGTAAGAGCAAAGAGCAAGACCAGCACTGACGCCAAGAGTATGTACCTGTACATCGCGCCCCCCTGGTTCATTGATTCCCTGTAGTGCTACCCTGACTGGTTGTGGTGTAGCATGAGCGTAATGTCCTGTCAAGCTGTTTTTGCTCCTGATGTTTTTGCTCCTGAGAGGAGGTGTCTAAGTGTACCAGCGGTGTCTCGTGGCCAGCATCTTGGTTCTTTTTGCCGATGTGTGGATGGCTCAGGGTAATGCCCGTCTCCATATAACCCACCAATATGCCAACACCAATGCCCAAAGCCTGATCGGTCTTCCCATGGGCGACCATAAGACGATCGTCGACCAGCAGGGCAGCCTCCATTGGTCTCAATGGAGCTTAAAGCGGCGAGGGTTGGACGTCCCCTTTGGCTTCAGCGAACAAATGGACGGGACTGTTGATCTGCGATTGTTTCTGGGAACTCCCGCGGATCCTCCCGCGCCGCTGAAGGTCATTGGTCAAGAGCTTTACCGGGGGCGTTTCCCGTTTGTGGTTACGCACCTCGAAGCCGGTGAGCTGCGCGTGGAGGAGGTTGCGTTTTCAAGCAGTGCGCCACGATCCCGGATGGATGTGATCCGTGTCCGCTGCCGGAACGAGGGCTCGACGGGTCTTTCGGTTGTGGTACGCTTGAGTGCCAAACAACGAAATTTGCCCGCCTTCGTAAATGGCTCAGCCTTAGCCACGCGGGATGGGTATCTCGTGGCGCTGGCTCAGTCCGAGACTGGGGCGTTTTCTTCCGAGATTGGCGGACTTGAACTGGACTACCGGGTTGACATCCCCGCCGACCGTTCAATCACCCTTTGGGTGAAGACGCCTTATGATTTGCTGATGAAGGACCAGCCGTTAGTCGCGAGCTTGCGGGGAGAAGACCTTTTGAACGGCGCCGAGAACTTCTGGCGGGATTTTTGGGGCCACGGGATGAAAATCGACTTGCCTGAGAAAGAGCTTGCGGATTTCTATTACTCGTCTCTGGCCTATGTCTTCGTTCTAACCGAGCGCGATGCGCAAGGGGACCTATGGACCTTGGATGGTCCGGGTATGTACGTTCACTATTGGGGCCGGGGCGAATACTTCCAAGCGCGAGCCATGGAAGTGGCGGGATATCTGGATATCGCCCGGCAAACGGTAGAGCACTCCCTTCGCCTGCAAAGAGACGACGGAGAATGGGACTGGCCGGCGATCAGCGGCTGGCCGGCGTGGGACAGCATCGGAGGTAACGCGGGCTCGGTGTGGGACTGCTATCGCTTCAGCCGGGATCGCGCCTGGCTCGAACGCGCTTACCCGCCTCTCCTCGCGGCAGCGCGCTGGATTGATTATCACCGAGAGGAAACTGAACTCCCCGCCAACACTCCTCCCGGCGCTCAACCCATAAGGCGGCAGATCCCCTGGAGTTGCATGAAGGAGCCTGAGCCGCTGCTTCAGCCGGGTGAGAAGCCGTATTGGTGGGGACTGCTACCATGGGGATACGGGGACAGCGGATTGCCAGAAGGTCATGCCTTTCCTCACAACGTCATGGCGTTATACGAAGTCGACTGCGCTCGGAAGGCAGCCGAAGAGTTGGGCCGAACTGCCGATGCGAAGGCGTTGGCCGCAGAGTACGCAGACTTCAGGCAGGCGATACTGACTTCCATGCGCCGCGCTATTTCCTTGGAGAAAAACGGGCCACCTTACTTGCCTGCGATGCCCACGTATCCGCAGGCAGCTCTCTCCCAAAGCCTTCTGGCCGTGTATCCCGCTGAACTGCTCGCTCCTAACGATCCCTGGGTCACCGGTCTTCTGGCGCGCATTGAACATAGCGAACTGCAGGGGCTGCCAAGCAATATGGCGTGGCTTGGGTCAAGCGGTGTCTGGCCGGGAGAGTCCCTGAATGTGGCCGAGACCTATCTGCGCCGCGGCGACATTGAGAAAAGCCGCAACATGCTCATCGCTGCTCTTAACCACTCGTATACTACCAACGTTTGGAAAGAGGAGATTCGCGTCGATAGGACTTTGCCAGTCGCCTGCGTGGACAATGCACCGAATCACCGGGACATCCCGAATGGAGAAGGCACCGGCGACATGCCCGAGGCCTGGGGAAACGCCAACCTAGTGAATCTAGTCCGTGACATGTTGCTGAGGGAAGACGGGAGCAATCTATACTTGCTTTCGGGCTTTCCGGCGGATTGGATCGCCGTGGGAGACGCGGTGAGCGTGCAGGGTGCCCCGACAACTGATGGTGGCCATGCCGCCTCATTTCGCCTGACTTATCCTAAACTCGGAAGCATGGCGTTGACCGTGACACCACCAGGAGAATCGGTGAAGATGATCGCTCGATTCCCGATCGGCGAAGGCCGTTCGATCACCTCGGCGTCGGTGAACGGCAAGCCAGTCAAGGGCTATTCAGGCTCGCAGCTTCGGCTGGATCACGTGACCGGGGCTGTCGACGTGAAAGTGACATTCTGACCGATTTCTTGCCCCCGAAACCAGCCCGAGATGAGCTGTAAAAAAATGCTGGGCGGGGCACGCTATGGCGTACCCCTCAACAACTTAGAGAGGCCAAGGCACGCGCCTTGGAATTTTTCACAGATTCTCACCCCCTGGGCTATTTCCCAAGCTTCCGGTCGAAAAAGTCGGCCATCATCGAAAGAGCCTCCTTCGATTCCGGCAATTCATAGTCATACCAGAAAGCGTGGGGCAGTGCTTCAAAGACGACCAATTCCCCCTCCACGCCGGCACGCAGAAAAGCCCGGTGCAGGAGCGCCGTCCCACTCAGGAGTTGGTCGCGGGTGCTGGTCACGAAGAGCGTGGGTGGAAATCCCTGCAGATCTGCGTAAATGGGGGAGAGCACGGGATCCTTGGGATCAGTGTTGCCAACATATTGACTGAGGCTGTGCTCCTTGGTTGGCGGCACGAGCGGTCCGTTGAGTCCCCAGGACGTAAATATTGCCGCCGAGTCCCCAGCCTGACTCAAATCCCCCGTCCCGGAGAAGACACCCAGAACGCCGGGGAGCGACAGACCATCATG
>Ga0187783_10003181_pt1 | contig 12124 bp, 9 predicted proteins | sample 1015_SJ02_MP02_2_FD_132471 | JGI IMG/M metagenome (GOLD analysis project Ga0187783, IMG submission 132471) | Tropical peat soil microbial communities from peatlands in Department of Meta, Colombia - 1015_SJ02_MP02_20_MG | ecosystem: Environmental > Terrestrial > Soil > Wetlands > Peat | place... | reverse complement strand
TCGAAATGTTCGGGCTGGAGAGGCTCGCCACCAGTCGCCCGGCCCCGGGTGATTGGCCGGGCGGAGATACGCCCGCCACGGGCGCGGACGCCGCCGGCGAATTCGAAATATTCGAAGCGGAACTGCTCGCGACCTCGCGCCGTGCGGGCTGGGATGTCTGCGCGGCCGCTGAGACCTCCGCGGGGTAAGATTGCTTCGGCGGTGCCGCAGGATTCATGGCACTTGCGGGAGTGCGGGCCACTCCCTGCCGCCGGGCCGGCTGGCGTTCATCCGTTTGGGCTACCACTGGTGCGGGCGTTGCGGGCCGAACAGATGTGGATCGATTGGAGACGGCCGCAGAATTCGGGGAGTCACTCGTTGGTTGATCCTGTGGTTGAGAGGCGCGCAACCCCACGTAAGCGATTACCAGGACTGCCACAATGGCAATCCCACCAAGCGCAAATTCAGGAGCAGAGAATTTCTCCCGGTCGAATCTTGAATTCGTCATATCGATTCTGCAGACCAAAAACCCAAGTTGCTCGAAGGACGCATTGCGTCGGGAGCCTTGCGCATCTGGCGCTGAACGCCTCGAGATCAGCCATTGGGCGTGAACGCCTTTTGCCGGTCTCGAGCGATGTCGAGTGCCAAACGTGAAGTGATGGCGATAGGGGAATCAGGGGTCGTAGAGCCGGCGACAAACCGCTTGTCGAATGGACCTTTGACGATCAAAGCCGGACTTCGATCCGACGATTGGCGGCAGGGGTGGAGATCGGCCGTGTAGATCAGTCATGGCTATATTACTCCCCTTGATACACCTGCCACTGTGCGCGAAGCGGCGGTGCCAGTTCCGTCTACCAAATCCACCCGCGGCGATCGGCCGTTGTCTCTGAACGAACGGCAGGTCAGGCCATAATGGCATCTCAACCGCAAGTGTATGGAACTGCTCGTGATCGACTCCCCTCAATGAAACTCAAGCAGGCAGATGGGTGATACATCTCTAAGGTCTCGCGAAGCCCGGTTCACTAGCCCATCAGTCTTGTTGCGGTGTATGCTATTGGAGTTGGCCGCAATCAACTGGTCCGCTACGTCCGCCATGCGCTGCGCCAGAGTCGCTGATAATCTGCTCAAGAAAGCAAATAATCCGTTCAGGTATGCCAGTATCAGCGCGAGCAGCGCGGCACCGCTCACAAATAGTATAAGGCCCGTCTGCGACTTCCCGTAATAAAGTGAATGTGCGCCTGAGTAGAGAAAGATGAACGCTGGCAGTGCGACGGCGCTGGTCAGCGGCGCCAGGACTTGAGCGCAATAAACTGGTTTCTCACCCGGATCGGCAATGACGACGATCAGGATGACGATGATCAGCATGTGTCCGATTCCGTCTATTCTGCCGAAGTCGAGCGTTGCGGATGTGAGTATGAGCGCGAGAACGAGAGCCGCGAGACGACGGACCATCGGTGTCCAGAACAGGGCGAAGGCCAAACCAAATTCAACAACGCCTGCCGCGGTGATGAAGGTGGCGACATCAAATCCCAGGGTCAGTTCTGGATGCTCTGCCGCAATGGGCGCGATCCACGACGGAAATACGAATTTCTCCATTGACGGCCACAGCAGGGAAAGCGCCACGGTCCATCGCAAGCAATCCAACCGCCAGCGCAACAGGGCGGGCCTTTGCGACACTGAGAGCACGAAATAGATGGCAAGGCCGGGGAAGACCGGATAATCCAACAAATGAAATACACCATAAACGGCGACGCTATAGCCATAAAGGACCAGGATGCCTGCGCCGGCGGCCGGGAGTGTGGCACGGCCGAACAGATAGATGGGAATGAGCACCTGGATGGCCGACAGCCATGCGGCGTTGCCTTTGAGTTCGGGTGTCAGGATCACGCTGCCATTGGCCCATAACAAGGCGAACGACACAGCTGTCGCGGCCCGCAGAAGGTCGCTGGCGCGCTTGTTGACGGTGTCGGTCAGTCGGTTGAGGATGCCTGAAACGGTGGCCCCAATGGGAGTTAATTCAACTTGGCAGGCAATATAGAATACGGTGACGAATACTATTACCAGGACTCCTAATATAGGTGTGAACACAGCCTCCAGCGGAATCGGTTGGTCGGCAACATTGCACGTCACAAACCACTTCACGTGAGCGGCTGCGCCTGTCGTCATTGATATCAAACTGATCACGACGCACCCAGCCGTACCGAGGAGCATCGTGACCTTCGACACAGGACTCTTGGCGTCAGGCATCGGCAAATGGCGTTCCTGCATGGCCGTCCTATTGATGTGATTCGCTGCCAGCGCAGCCCTTTGATTCTCAATTTCCTCTTGCAATTCTCGCGCCGACGCTTGAGCGGACGTCGGGCGATCGGTCAACCGTCGGCCTCGCGACAATCGCAGCGCTAGCAACGGAAATGTGCATTCTCATGGCTATCACGGGGCCGCTGTGTGATTGATAACATAAACGGGAGTTATTGGCCGACACAGCTGATAATCAGAAAGTTTCTCATCAACCCAGTCTTATAACGGGCCATCTAAAAGACAGCGTAGACATGGGGAATTGATGTTGAAACGATCGGCCGATCAACGACGCAGACAGGTCAAGTGCCGTATGGAACGTCGATTCGGACCGCGGCCCCTCAATACTATTTGAAGCATTTGGATATCGTTATTTCAAAGGCCCCGGCGCTGCACCGCAATACTCGGTCACGAGTGGCCGCATCACGGCCGATGAGTCATCGTGTCGCAGTTTCGGGGAGCGAGTGATGCGTCCGCCAAGTGGTTTCACGATACCGCCATGGGCGCGAATGCATGCGATTCGGTCCATCGACCGCCTCATTCGCATTCGAAGAAGAGTGTGAATTGAGTGAAATGAAATGGCCCAAAGCGGATGATCTGCTTTGGATGCTTGCATCAGCACTGGGGAATTGATCTTGCCGTTTGCGTGCCCCTTTGTGTGCGTCTGCCGTCTAGAAAGTCACGGCAGTTATCGGCCCGTAGGAAGCGAGCGCCCCGGCGCCCGTCCGAACCCGGCCGGCGCGAGCTCGGGTAAACGCAGCATCGCTCACACGTCGTATTTCGCCCGTTCGCCCCGCCAATGCGAAGGGCGATCGCAAGGATTTGGGAGGCGGCGCCGCCAAGCTTGGGCTGGATGCGAAAACACGAGGACATGTCCAGCACTGCTGAATTATAGTGCGACACTCGCTGTGGCCGAACCGCCACGATCGTCCGGCGGCTTGTCCGGTCTGATACGGCACGCCTGTGAGAGGGCTCGCCTCGGCCCGAATACTGCAATATAGTGCAATATAGTGCATTTAGAATTATAGTGCGGCGCACGGCGCCCGAAAATAGGGGGATGGAAGCAATGGGTCATCATCGGCGATTCCTCGGGGTGGCCGTGACGATCGGCCTGCTGACGAGTGGGTGGGCCATCGAAGCGTCCGCCGAAGACCCTCCATTCTGGGCGGTGGGTCGCCCCGATTCCGACGTTGCGGCCAAAATGGCACCTGTGCCGGCCTTGCCGGTGGCCACCCCGGCAGACAAATTGCCGATCGCAAAAATGAAGGTGCCGCCCGGCTTCAAGGTGGAGGTGTGGGCGAGCGGGGTGCTCGACGCACGAGGATTGCGGCAAGGTGACCAAGGAACTGTCTTTGTCAGCTCACTTTTTGTGGCCGGCAAAGTGTACGCGATCGTTGACCGGAACGGGACACGGCAAGTCAAGACTATTGCCGAAAAGCTCATGCTTCCAAATGGCATTGAGTATCACAAGGGCGCACTCTACGTCGCGACTCCAAAGGAGATCACGCGCTATGACGACATCGAGGCGCATCTGGACGATCCGCCGAAACCGGTCTCGATATATGACAAGCTTCCGGGCGATGTACCGCATGGCTGGAAATTCATAAAGGTCGGGCCTGACGGCAAACTGTACGTGCCGGTGGGGGCGCCGTGCAACATCTGTATGCCGGACGATCAGCACGCCCAGATTCGCCGCATCAATCTCGATGGCAGCGGCATGGAGGTTGTCGCGTCGGGGGTGCGGAACACGGTCGGTTTCGATTGGGATCCGCGAACCAAAGATCTTTGGTTCACCGACAATGGCCGTGATTGGCTCTCCGAGGACCTTCCCAACGATGAATTGAATCATGTCACGAAATCAGGGGAACACTTCGGTTTCCCGTTCTGTCATCAGGGAAATTTTACCGATCCGGAATTCGGATGGGGGCGATCGTGCGACGAGTTTGTGCCCCCGGCCTATCTGTTGGGCCCGCACGCTGCTGCGCTCGGCATGCGCTTCTACACCGGCAAGATGTTTCCGAAGAAATATCACGATGCTATCTTCATTGCTCGGCACGGCCCCTGGAACCGTACAAAGAAGTACGCCGCAGATGTTCTGGCTGTCTTTGTCAGCAAGGATGGCAAGATGCAGTCTGTCGAACCGTTCCTGACCGGCCTGGTGGAGAACAACACCTACCTTGGTCGACCGGTCGACGTGCTGGTCATGAAAGATGGTTCTTTGCTCGTTTCCGATGATCACAACGGTGCCATCTATCGGATTTCCTATGGCCGCTGAATAAGCAAGGAGTGGCGGGACACCCGCCGCATCCGCACGCCATTTGAGCTGCGATCGGACGGGGAAGCCAGTGCACGGGTGGACTTATGGCGTGGGAGCCGCGCTGCTCGCCGGCACAATAGCGCCGAGCTTCGCCGATCCGTCTCCCGACCTCATCGCAGTCTGTGTCAACTGCCATGGGCCGGCTGGTGAGTCGATGCAGCTAGAAATTCCCTCGCTCGGCGGCCAGCCCGGTCTCTACGCAATGTTCCAGTTGTTTTTGTTTCGTGAGGGTCGACGGACACCCGGCCCCATGACCGAACTTGCCAAACAGTTTACTGACGATGACCTGCGCACTCTGTCGGAGGCGATCAGCAAGTGGGCTCCGCCCCGGCCTGCGACCGTCGCACCGGATTCGACACGGTTCGATAAGGGACGCGCTCTTGCCGCGGCGCATCACTGTGGTATCTGTCACAATGCCGACTTTTCCGGCCACGATCAGATACCAAGGCTGGCAAACCAACGCGAAGATTATCTACTCAAGGCACTGCGGGAATTCAAATCCGGAGCACGAATCGGATTTCGAGGTGCGATGGCCGAGGAGGTCGTGCCGCTCAAAGATGATGACTTTGTCAATCTGTCACATTTTTTGGCATATCTTCCAACCAAGCAATCGATGCCTGCACCGGATGCTAAGGACGCAGCGCCATCCGGCACGGCGAAATCGCCAACACTCCCATCAAGCCAAAAAGCTGGCCAGTGATAGGGCAACGGACCTGGATGCTGATCGACCCAAAATCGCCGCCGGCGGCATGGCTGTCGCGGTCAGTGGGCATGCTTCTGTTGGGGCGCGCAGGGTGGGACTTTACTGAGGGAGTTGACGCATGAACGCACCGATACCAAAGCTCCTCGTCGAGTCGACTTGGCGTGGTCGTCTGTTCGGTGCGCAGTGGCGCATCGCCTCAGGTGGATCACGTGACGTCATCGAGCCGGCGACCGAAACCGTGCTTACCCGTGTGGGTCATGCCTCGGCCGAGGATGTCCGCCTCGCCGCCCTCGAGGCGCGGGGGGCGCAACCGGACTGGGCCGCCATGTCCCATGATGAGCGTGCGGTCATCCTGCGCCGGGCTGCCGGTCTTCTGCAGGACAATCGCGACGAACTGGTCCATTGGATCATGCGCGAGACTGGCGGCATCGAACCGAAGGCCGGCTTCGAAGTCGAGATGGTGACCGGCATCCTGCACCGTTGCGCCGCTATGGTCACCGAGCCTCAGGGAGTGGTTTTGCCGAGCGCTGCCGGCCGACTGTCATTCGCGCGGCGCGTGCCTCACGGTGTCGTTGGCGTGATTTCGCCATTCAATTTTCCGCTGATCCTGTCGAGTCGCGCGGTCGCACCGGCGCTGGCGACCGGCAATGCCGTGGTGCTCAAGCCGGATCCCCGCACGGCGATCTCCGGCGGATTCATCATCGCCCGGCTGTTCGAGCAAGCCGGTCTGCCCCGGGGGGTGCTCCAGGTCCTGCCAGGTGGTTTGGAGGCCGGCGAAGCCATCTGCACCGATGCCAATATTGCGATGGTGTCGTTTACCGGATCGAGTGCAGTCGGCCGGCGGGTCGGCGAACTGGCCGGCCGGCATCTCAAGAAGGTCCAGTTGGAACTGGGCGGAAAGAATGCCGTCATCGTGCTGGACGATGCCAATCTGGATCTGATCGCATCCAACATCGCGTTCGGCGCCTGGTTCCATCAAGGCCAGATCTGCATGACTACCGGTTTGGTGCTCGTCCACCAATCCGTCGTCGAAGCTCTGACCGACAAGATCGTGGCGAAGGCCAAGCATCTCCCAGTGGGGGATCCGACCTCGGGTCAGGTGGCGCTAGGTCCGATCATCAGCCGCGGTCAGATTGAGCGCATCCATGGCATCGTCAAGGATTCAGTCAGCAGCGGAGCGACGCTGGCGGCCGGCGGCAGCTTCGACGGTCCATTCTATCGACCGACGGTACTCACCGGCGTAAAGCCTGGCATGCGCGCGTTCGATGAGGAAGTGTTTGGACCGGTCGTGTCGATCGTCGTCTTCGATACGGATGATGAGGCAGTCGCGCTGGCGAACCACAACGAATACGGCTTGGCGGCAGGGGTATTTTCGGCTTCCATCGGCAGGGCCTTGGCGATTGGCAACCGGCTGCGGACCGGTCTGCTCCACGTCAATGACCAGACCGTAGCCGACGAGCCACACGTTCCCTTTGGCGGCACTGGTGCGTCGGGTAACGGCACTCGTATCGGCGGTCCGGCCAACTGGGAGGAATTTACTCATTGGCAATGGGTAACAATCAAAGACAAGCCAAATCCCTATCCGTTCTGACGGTGGGGATGGGACCAGTGTGTTGTGTGCTGATGCAGCCGTGTGGATCGGCACAAGCTGCGCGTGTGCGCCGCGATAATCGGTCCACGGGCACGGCATGCGTCGAACCGTCGGACGAAGGGGTCTGACAGACGAGAGGGAGGAAGTGATGTACCTGCAGCAGAGTCGTTGGTCTTGGATTGTTGCCGCGGCGGTCTTGTCAGGCCTCAGGCTGTCACCCGCCGTGGCGGCGGATGCGCCCAACAGCATCAGGATCGGTTACACCATCTCCTTGTCCGGCGTGAACGCGCAAGGAGCCGCGGTAACCACGCTGCCCGGCTACAAGCTGTGGGTCGATGACGTCAACAAGAAAGGCGGGATCATGGTCAAGGAATTCGGCAAACGAATTCCGATTGAAGTGACCGAGTACGACGACACCAGCAGCGCTGAGACGGCCGTGCGGCTGACTGAGAAACTCATGAGCCAGGACAAGGTCGACTTCGTACTCCCACCCTGGAGCACCGGATTTAATCTCGCGGTTGCGCCTGTCTATGCCCGCTACGGCTATCCGCAACTCGCTGTGACCGCCAACTCCAATGACGAGGAGCCTCTGGTCAAGCAGATGCCCACGCTATTTTTCTTCCTCAACCAGCCATCTAACTTTGGTGCTGCGCTGGTGGAAGTTCTGGGGAAGTTGAAGAGCAACCAACAAATCAACAACAAGATCGTCATGCTCAACGTCGCGGACCAGTTCGGAGCGGAGGCCTCCTCCGGCGTTGCCCCGGTCCTTGAGCAGGCAGGCTTTAACATCGTGCTGCGCAAGAGCTATCCGCTTGGTGCCTCCGATCTAACCAACGAAATCAAGGAAGCCAAGGCTTCGGGCGCGGATACCTTTGTCGCCTATAGTTACCCGCCGGACACATTCATGCTCACTGGCACCGCGATTACCCAGAGCTACAACCCAAAAATATTCTATACGGCGGTAGGCACCGCGTTTGCGCAATATCAGGGCAATTTCAAAGACAAGGTGCAGGGTGTGCTGGGCATTGGCGGTTGGGATCCAACCCTGCCCGGCGCGCAGGACTATGTGGCCCGTCAGACCGCGTTAACCGGCAGCCCACCTGATGGCTGGGCCTCGCCTGTGACCTACGCCAGTCTGCAAGTGCTCGAACAGGCCATCGAGAAGGCCGGCACGCTTGACCGCAAAAAGGTTCTCGATACGCTTGAGACAGGCGGACCATGGCAGACGATCGTTGGCCCGGTCGATCTCAAGACACACATACGCGGTAAGCAGTGGGGTGTGGGTCAATGGCAGAACGGCCAATTCGTCGGCATCGCGCCCGGAGATCTGTCCGGAGCCAGGGCCATCGTCTTCCCGAAGCCCGCGTGGTAAGAGCTGGAACAATCGCGTTTTGCCGACGACGGATCGTCACACCGTGCTTGGCGATCCGCACGGCCCCTCACAACCCGTTTGCCCGGCGTCCCGTTGAGGCGCGACGGACCTCCATTGGATGTCGGTGATCGAAGTCATTCTGGGCGGTGTGATCCTTGGCGGTCTCTATGCCTTGGTCGCGATCGGGCTTAACTTACAGTATGGGGTTGCCGGCATCTTCAACCTCGCCTACGGCGAATTTCTTATGCTCGCGGCGTTTGCCGCGTTTTGGCTCTATACGGTTGGCAGCATCAGTCCGATCGTTGGAATGGTCGTTTCCGTTCCGGCGGTTTTCGCGGTCAACTGGCTGATCTATCGGGTACTGATGGTGCCGCTGGTGCGCCGCGCCCGTACCCGAGAACAGTTGGAAGGCGAAACGATTCTCGCCACCTTTGGGCTGCTGTTTGTGCTTCGCGGGGCCGCGCAGCTCGCCTTCACACCCGATAACCGGTACTACAACTATCTGGGCGATCCAGTTCGCATTGCCGGCTTCACCTTCGCGACCAATCGTGTGCTCGCGTTTGGCGTGGCGTGCGTGTTCGGGGTGGCAATCTGGCTGACGTTGACCCGCACACGGTTTGGCGCGGCCCTGCGCGCCCTTGCTATCGATTCGACCGGCGCTCGCCTGGTCGGGATCGACGCCAGCGCGTTGGCTGCCCTGGCGTTTGCCAGCGGTGGTGCGCTGGTCGCGGTGGCCGGGACCCTTGTCAGCATGTTCTTATCGTTCAATCCAGCAATCGGCATCGAATTTACCATGAAGGGGCTGGTCGTGGTAATGATGGGTGGTGTCGGCAACATGGTCGGCAGCTTGGTTGCCGGAATCTTGCTCGGTGTCGCCGAGTCGCTGTGTTCCTATCTGCTTGATTCAGGCCTTACCCTAGCTGTTGCATACCTGCTCTTTCTGGTTGTCTTGCTGGTCAGACCGCGCGGTCTGTTTGGAACTCCCTGAGAATGCCGGCGTCCATCATCGTCGCCACGCTTGCAGCTCTGACGGCGATGCTGGCTGCCACACCATGGCTGGTTTCCGACTACGGCCTTGGTTTTATGATCAATTTAATGTGCTACTTGGCCCTCACAGTCGCCTGGGCTCTGTTTTCCGGCACTACGCGTTATGTGTCGCTTGCCACATCGGCCTTCTTCGGGCTTGGTGCCTATACGGTCGCCATGTTGATCCATGCGATGCCGATTTTTGCCACCTTTGCGGTGGCAGCGGCACTGGGGGCGCTGGCCGCCTTGCTGGTGGGATTAGTGACACTTCGCATTTCTGGAATGTTTTTCGTTATCTTCAGTTTTGGCCTTTCTGAAATGATCCGCCAGTTGCTCGTATGGTGGGAGATCAACAAGACCCACACGCTTGGCCGTTACGTATTTGTCCCCTTCAGCAACACCATGATTTATGAGCATTTGCTCGGCCTGACCGTCCTGGTCTTCCTGGTAGGTTGGCTGGTGGGACGTTCGCGGTTTGGCCTCGCGTTGTTGGTCATCGGCGACGACGAGGTCGTCGCCCGCCAGGTCGGTATCAACGTGCCGCTGACCAAGGTTGTGATGTTCATCATCTCCTCAATTTTTATGACGCTCGTGGGTGCGGTGATGGCGCCGCGTTTTGGCTATCTAACTCCAAATTTCGCATTTAATCCGCTGATTTCCTTCCAAGTGGTGATCATGGCGTTGCTGGGCGGCATGCACCGTCTGTGGGGTCCGGTGCTGGGCGTCATTCCTATGATCGTGCTCTCTGAACTCCTGCAGGTGAGGTTCCCCTTCTGGTACAGTGTTCTTCTGGGTCTCGTGTTTATGGTGATAGTCTATTTTCTGCCGCGCGGTGTCACCGGTCTGCTCGAGAGCGGATGGGCGCGGTTGGGCCAGCCGATCATGTTGCCCAGGGGTTTTACAGGACCGTTGGTCGACGCTTGGGCGTGGCTCTCCCGACCGGTGTCGCTGCCACGCGGCATTGCTGGACTTATCGAGGACGCCTGGAAACGGCTGGCTCGATGATCGCCGAGGGCGCGAGGACGTGATGAATGCCGTGCTTAAGGTTGATGGCCTCACCAAGCGGTTCGGCGGCTTGATTGCAGTGAACGATGTGTCACTTTCGGTTTCGGCTGGGGAAGTTCTGGGGCTGATTGGACCCAACGGCTCAGGTAAGACCACCTTGCTCAATCTGATTGCCGGTGCGATCCGGCCGGACGCTGGGAGTATTTGCCTCGACGGCGAAGACGTGACGCGGCTGCCGGACTATGTGCGTGTGCGTCGCCGTATCAACCGCACTTTTCAGCTGGTGCGTATGCCGGCAAACCTGCCGGTCATTGCCATTGTCAAGGCAGGCGTTCTGTTTGGTGCCGAACCCAGTCGCTACAGGGACGCGGTTTACGAAGCCGCCGGAGTGCTGGGAGAACTCAATCTCCTTCTCAAGGCGGATCGCAGACTTGATCAGCTGACCTACATCGAGCAGAAGCGCGTCGAGCTTGCTCGAGCGCTTGCCACCAGACCGCGGGTTCTGCTGTTGGACGAGTGGCTGTCGGGTCTGAGCCCCAGCGAAGTCGATGGCGGCATGTCGGTGGTGTGGAGCCTCGCGGCCCAGGGGATGGCTGTGATTCTGGTCGAGCACATCATGACGGCAGTGCGTGCCTTATGTGGTCGAGTGGTTGCGATGAATGCCGGCGTCAAGATCGCCGAGGGAGCGCCGGCAGATGTGTTGGGTGATTCGGAAGTTATCCGGGCCTATCTTGGTGACGATGATGCTTGAGGTCGATGCCCTCAGTCACGCCTACGGCCGTCACGAGGCCCTGCATCAGATAAACCTTCGCGTCGAAAAAGGCGAGACGGTGGCGATCCTCGGCGCAAACGGCGCCGGCAAGACCACGCTGCTCAATGCAATTGCCGGTCTAGTGCAGCCCAGGAATGCCTCGATCAGGTTCATGGGTGTCGAGCTCGTCGGGATGTCACCGCATCGTATTGTCGAACTGGGCATCGCAACCGTGCCGGAGAATCGGCGACTGTTCCAGCCGATGACGGTCAGGGAGAATTTGATCTTGGGCGCCTATCCGCCGCGCGCCCGCGCTGGAGCGAGCGCCAATCTCGATCGTATTCTCGAGTTGTTCCCAAGGCTTGCTGAGCGGCGAGGGCAGGCGGTGCGTACCATGAGTGGCGGTGAACAGCAGATGGTGGCAATCGGCCGGGCCCTCATGGCCAATCCACAGCTTCTGCTGCTGGACGAACCCTCCCTGGGGCTTTCGCCGCGGGTGGCCTCGGAGCTATTCGGTGTTCTGGCTGGCATTGCCCGCGCCGGCGTGGTCAGCATCCTGATGGTTGAGCAGAATGCGCGCAGAGCGCTGGCGATCGCACACCGCGCCTACCTGCTGTCGCTTGGCCGGATCGTAGGGCAGGGCGAGGCGGAGAAACTCGCGCTGGACAGCGCGGTGGCACGTTCCTATCTCGGATTGTGACCCCTTTGGCGTCTGCGCAACCGGGTGGCGGATGGTGGGCGACGAGGCCGATCCATCCAAGGAGCGACGGCATTGACGATGGATGATCGTCAAGTGAGTGCTGTAGCCGATTTCGGGGAGACCAACAACCTACCAGAATAGGTAGGGTGTTGCCATCGTGCATCAGTTTCGGGCGGCCGTTCGCGCCTGCGGAGACCGGATTACAGCAATCCTCTCCACTTCAAAATCGGCGGACCGCGATCGACCTCAGCCGGGCCCAAGGCCTTAAGGTCGGCGGCGAGGGCCTGCTCAAATCGCTATGTACCGCCCTGTCTCGCCCTCAATCGCTTAGATGCGTTGCCGAGGTTGTCTTGCATTGAGCCTAATTGAGCGGGAAGGGCATTAG
>Ga0187783_10003180_pt1 | contig 12125 bp, 7 predicted proteins | sample 1015_SJ02_MP02_2_FD_132471 | JGI IMG/M metagenome (GOLD analysis project Ga0187783, IMG submission 132471) | Tropical peat soil microbial communities from peatlands in Department of Meta, Colombia - 1015_SJ02_MP02_20_MG | ecosystem: Environmental > Terrestrial > Soil > Wetlands > Peat | place... | reverse complement strand
CTCCAGCCGGCGAACGCCTCGAGCAGCAGATCAGGACGCTTCTTGGATATAACGCGGCCGAGAAAGAGAATCACTTTGGCCTCGTCGGGAATCTTCCACCGGCGTCGAAACTCGCCGCGCGCCGGAACGTCATCGGGTTGATCGACCCCATTTCGCCTGACCACGATCCGCGCCGTCTCGACGCCGGCACCGGCGAGCTCCTCTCGTTCCTGCTCGGAAGTGGCAATCAAAAATCGCGCCCCATCGGCCAGTCGTCTTCCGAAGAATCGGCGATACACCTTCTTAAGCGCGAGATTGCGAATGATGGGCTGGTACATCCCCATCGGTTCGAGGACGTAGGGAATTCCCTCGCGCCGACAAAAATAGCCGACCACCGGGCCGAGAAGATCGTAGACGCCGTAAACATGAACTACATCGAAGCGCCTGAGGGAAGCCCGGCAAAATGCTACCACACGCGGATTGATGGTGAGCGCGCGATAGCGAGCGATGGTGGGCAGAAACACCCCGTTCACGCCGTCTTCCGTCTGCTGCCAGCCCCATTCGCAGCGCTCAAACTGGGCGCCGGGTTTCGCGCGGCGGGCAATACCAAGGTCGGCCGTAAGCACGGTGATCTCGTGCCCTCGCCGGACGAGCGCGCCGGCGATGGCTCGCACCTTGAAGACGGTCCCGCCTCTCTCTTCGAAAGGGGAGTAAGACTGAACTATTTTTAGAACGCGCATGCGAGATCGGGACTCGCGCCCCAGCGCGAGTTGGTCGTCGGACGGGCGGGCTGGCACGCCTCATCGAAAGAAGCGCGTTCAGGATACTACCGGACTCAGGGTTATGCCAGACCGCAGTCGCCGAGCACACGCTCGAGGTCGGAACGGAAGGTATCGAAGCTGTAGCGCGAGCGAACCATCTGAGCGCCCGTGCGCCCCAGAGACAAGCGCAGCGATTCGCTCATCAGCAATCGCTCGAGCATGCCGATGAGCTCGTCGAGATCGCCCGCGGGAACCAGCAGTCCGTTTTGGCCGTGCTCGATTATGTCGCTCACCCCGCCCGCCGCGGCTCCAACCACCGGCTTGCCGAATGCCATGGCTTCAAGAAACACCAAACCGAAGCCCTCCCCGGTGCTGGGCAGGGCGAAGACGTCACAGCGCGAGTAACACGCCGCTGTCTCGGCGGTCGAAATGTTGTCGAAGAACTGGACCCTCGACGCGATCCCCAAACCGGTGGCGAGCCCTTGGTGACGCTCGAGGTCATCCCCGCGCCCCACAACGACGAGCTGCAAAGAGGGGTGCCGCGGCGCAAGCTGCGCCACGGCTCGAATGAGCTGGTCGACGCCCTTGTATCTTTCCTTGGTCACGAGTCGCGCCACAGCCAGAAGGATCAAGCCATCAGGGAATCGAGCGGGCACCGGCGGCAGCTCACCCCTTCGAGCCATTTCGAGCAAAATTGGATTAACCGGCCATGCCACTCGTCTCGTCTTTGCTGCCGCGATGTGGTGAACTTCAACGATTTTATCGACCGTATACCGGCTGGGCGCGAGGAAGAGATCGGCTCGGCGAAAAGCGAGTCGCCGCAAAACGGGCAGGCGCTTCCATACCTCGACGCCGTGTGAAACGACAATCACTTTCAGCTTCGGATTTAGAAGTTTAAGTTGCACGGCAGGGAGCGCAAGGTAGGGATGCCCGGCCAGGACGATCCGTGTCGGGTTGCGCGCTAGCCCGAGCGCGGATCGACTGAAGCGGACTTTCGCTCTTCCAAAGCCGCGAAACGAGATTTTTTCGAATGGGGACGGCAGCGCGTGGACTCCCGGCGGATCGTTCAGAGACAGGAAATCTGTCGACCAGTGGCGACAGGAGGCGATGTCGACCAGAGCCGCCGCCGTTAAGCGGCTCGCCTCCTGGACTCCGCCAACGCCCGCAAGTTCGGTAAAAAGCGCGACGAGACGTCTGCTTGAGTCACCGCGCTGGGGTCGCGCCGAATCTCGCGAGTTGCTCACGTTTCCCGCCGCCGCGGCGGCACCTTCAACTGGCGCGAAGGGGGAGCGATTTTCTGCAACTCCCGACGAACGGTCAGGAGCCGCCCAAATCATAGATGCACTTCGCTTCTTTAGCCAAGCTTCTTCCGCATGGCCAACCGGCAGATTGTCTCGACGCATCCGTGACCCCGGCCGCAGGCATGGGCGCATGCCTACTCTACCATCCTCCCCACCCGCATCCCGTCGACAGAGGGAGTACGGCTCGGCGCCATACCGAGTTGCCAGGCAACGTTGTCCGGCAGGTCTTCCGACTCAGATTCGAACGGGATCACCGTTCTTGGGTTGAAGCGGGAACCCGAGCCGCTTGCCGGCTTGGCCGATGCGGTGATCAAGGCTTGCCTGCCTGCTGTGGCCCTGGCCGGGCGGAATGAGCTCCGCGACCACTTCGCCGCGATCCGTCACGAGGACAGTCTCGCCGGAGCAAACATCCCGCACGTACTCGCTCAGCCGGTTCTTCAAATCCCGAGGGAAGCTACATTGTGGATCCGACTTTCACGCTTGCCGGACCACAGCGGCCTTCCCCTTCGCTGGGGTTTCGCAGGGCGAATTCGATCGGGCAACGTGGCGCAAAGACCGCTTGCGTGGACTACGCACGCGCAGTCTCCCTCGGGTCATGGAGGCTCGAATCAGCGGGCTGGTTAAGGTAATCTCCGATGGAATTTCGCATCCGAGGACTGGTTGACGGCAGACGAGGAGGGGTTCATGAAGGGATTCAGTCTCCTGTTGTGTTTTGCTCTGTTCCTAATTCCCGCACCTTCCACAGCGCAGGCTACCAAGCAAGTGACGGTGCCCGAGATACCCTACCGCTCGGTCCCGGATCTTCTGAAGTTGCCGCCAGAGTTGTATTTGGGAGAGGTTGCCGGGGTGGCCGTCAACTCCCGGGGACACATCTTCGTCTTTTCGCGCGGCAACACAAGCGGGCCTGCCTACGGCGCGGCAGCCGCACAATTGCTCGAGTTTGGCCCCGATGGACGCTTCCTTCGCGAGATTGGCCACAACCTGTATGCGTGGTCCTTCGCCCACACGGTGAAGGTCGACGCCGAAGACAACGTCTGGGTAACCGACAAGGGCTCGGACATGGTCATCAAGTTCGATCCAGCCGGACGCGTGGCCATGGTGCTCGGCCGCAAACAGGAGGCTTCCGACGAGGGCACCGAGCCGCTCAGACACATCCACCCACCCCTGCCTGCCGTCGACGGCATGTTTCGACAGGTGACCGACGTCGCCTGGGACTCGGCAGGAAACGCGTTTATCAGTGACGGCTACATCAACTCGCGCGTGGCCAAGGTGGATAAGAACGGCAATTGGCTGAAATCGTTCGGAGAACCGGGCAGCGGTCCCGGACAATTCAGCGTGCCGCACAGCATCGCTGTGGACGCCGAGGGGCACGTCTACGTAGCCGATCGCGGCAATCGCCGCATCCAGGTCTTTGATGGGGAGGGAAATTTTCTGCGCCAGTTCACCATCGACCTGCCCGTTGACCCGCGTGCGCGTCCGGCCATCGGCAACCAGCCCACCGCGACGACCGGAGCCATGGCGCCCGGCGCGCCTTGGGCGATCTGTATTACCCCGGGACCCCAACAGGTTCTCTATGCCTCCGATGCCTTCCCAGGGCGCATCTACAAGCTCACGCTCGAAGGCCGCATCCTCGGTGTTCTTGGTGAATCCGGCAAACAGCTCAAGCAATTCGGCTGGATACACGAAATGGCCTGCCCGTCGGAGAACGAGCTTTATGTGGCCGAATTGCTGAATTGGCGCGTGCAGAAACTGATTTTGATGAGCGACAACGCGACGCATTGACGACGGCGGTCGCGATGGTGATTCACCTTGGCCCCTGGGGCACCCTGGAGACGCCGGACAAGCTCTCGAGCAGCATCGCCGTGCTGATCAGGAACACCCACAGAGGGAAGATGAGTGCAGCCCACAGAACGACACCAACTGTTACCAATAGAAGCGCTCCAGAAGCGTAGCCGAGGAATGCCATCCAGCGCGGAACGATCCTGGTTCGCAGCAAAATGGTGGAGGTCGAAAACACGAAGACGCTGGCCATCTTGGTTCCGTACACGTTCATGGCTTGATAGACCTGCGCGCGACCCAGAGCGTAAGAGCCGGCCGGAAGGAGAATTTCCGGCACACCCTGCAAGATTCGGATCAGCCCACCCGCCAGTACGGCCGATGTGAAAATCAGCGCAATATAAAGCAACCCGCTCCCCAGGAACACCGTGGCGAAAAAGCGGTCCTCGAGCACTCCCAGGCGATTGCGCACCACGGCAATAAACCACAGGAACGCAATGCCCGCGAAGGGCAGCAGGTTCAGAGCGAGCGGAATTTCCTTCCCGTGGGTCATCACATCGAGCTCCGCTTGCGCGCGATTGGCCGGAATCGAAATCCAGACCAGCAACTGGCTGGCGATCAGGAGCAGCGAAAAGATCATGCCGGCAATGGCCGCGGCCCGAGGTGCCTTCAGTCTTTCATGGATCAGCGAATCATCTTGAGCCATGGTGAATTTTCCCACGCGGCCCCCATTATCTTTTTTCTCCTGTCCTCGCGGCGCTTGGACTGTCATTTTTGACAGTGCTCGAAGCGGGCGGAGCTTTTCTATTCTCAACTCGCTCTCGAAGGCTCAGCGCACGTGATCGGTGTTCTGTCAAAAGGCTTTGCCTCATCTCTCCGCCGTCGCGATGCCGGTCGACGATCAAACGGAAAAGAAATTGCACATGGCCGCAAGCCTTGCTGAAAGAGCACGCGCCCTGGGCAGCGCTTCGGCCTCGCCCTGGGCGGGCGATTCCCCAGTACTCGGCACGGGCCCCCATGACTTTTTCAGCTCGCCCCTCTGGCGGCGAACACGGAGAAAACAATGGAAGCAAGCAGGACGTCTCCCCTAGATTACGCGGAAACGAACGAGCAGAGGCGATTGAATGAGGCGCGCGAGACGAATGTCCCGTGGAAGAAGTGGGGACCTTATTTGAGCGAGAGACAGTGGGGCACGGTTCGCGAAGACTACAGCCAAGACGGAAATGCTTGGAACTACTTCACACATGATCAAGCTCGCTCACGCGCGTACCGATGGGGTGAAGACGGCCTGGCCGGCATCTCCGACGACCAGCAGCAACTCTGCTTTGCCATAGCCCTGTGGAACGGCCACGACCCCATCTTAAAGGAACGTTTGTTCGGCCTCACCAATAGCGAAGGCAACCACGGAGAAGACGTTAAGGAATACTACTTCTACCTCGACAGCACGCCGACGCATTCGTACATGAAGTATCTGTACAAATATCCGCAGAGGGAATACCCCTACCGCGACCTCGTTGAGACGAATCGTCGTCGCTCCCGGGACGAATTCGAGTATGAGCTCCTCGACACCGGCATTTTCGATGATGACCGATACTTCGATGTCTTCGTCGAATACGCCAAGGCCAGCCCGGAAGACCTGCTGGTCCGCATCACGGTTCACAACCGCGGTCCGCAGACGGCAGAGCTTCATCTTCTGCCCACCCTGTGGTTTCGCAACACCTGGTCTTGGGACAAGGGTGCGGCCAAACCGAATCTCCGGCAGATCGACAACGGAACAATTGGCGCTGCTCATCCCCAGCTGGGCGATCGAACGCTGGTTTGTGATGGCAACCCGGAGCTCCTCTTCACCGAGAATGAGTCCAACGCGAGCCGGCTTTGGAGTCAGCCAAACCCATCACCCTATGTGAAGGATGCCTTTCACGAATACCTGATCCTGCGCAAACGAGAAGCTGTCAACCCGTCGAAAAAAGGAACCAAAGCCGCTGCGCACTACAGCCTGGAAATCCCCGGCGGAGGCCACAAGGTCGTGCGACTGCGATTGACCCTCGACCCCTTGCCGGACCCTTTCCGAACTTTTGACGACACGGTGGCCATGCGCCTGGCCGATGCGGACGAGTTTTACAATCGGATAACGCCGCATTCCCTGGGCAAGGAGGAACGTCGCGTCCACCGGCAGGCGCTTGCTGGGATGCTGTGGAGCAAACAGTACTACTACTTCGACCTGGACCGCTGGCTCGACGAGCACGGCGCTCATCCCTTGATGGGCGACACGCATCGCACCGTGCGAAACAACCAGTGGTTCCATATGCTGAACAGCGACATCATTTCGATGCCGGACAAGTGGGAGTATCCCTGGTATGCGGCCTGGGACTTGGCCTTTCACACCCTGGCCCTTTCACTTGCGGACTTCGATTTCGCAAAGGAACAGCTCCTTTTGATGTTGCGAACTCTCTATTCGCATCCGAGCGGGCAGATTCCGGCCTACGAATGGAATTTCAGCGACGTGAATCCTCCCGTTCATGCTTGGGCCACGCTGTTTCTCTACAACATCGAAAAGGAACTCGGCCGGGCTGATCTACGTTTTCTCGAACGATCCTTTCAAAGCCTGATGCTGAACTTTAACTGGTGGGTGAATCGCAAAGATCCCGAGGGAAAGAACGTGTTCGCCGGAGGCTTTCTTGGCTTAGACAACATCGGCGTCTTTGATCGCAGTGCGGAACTCCCCACGGGCGGGCACCTCGATCAGGCCGACGGCACGGCGTGGATGGCCTTTTATTGCCAGAGCATGCTGGAAATGGCCACCATTCTTGTGGAGGCCGATCCCGTCTACGAAGAAATCGCGTATCGCTTCCTCGAACATTTTCTGTGGATCACCTACGCGATGGACCGGATCGGGGAGCACCGTGACCAAATGTGGGACCCCAAAGACGGCTTCTTCTATGATCTGCTGCACCTGCCCAACGGGGATACCAAGCGCTTAAGGGTTCGCTCCATGGTCGGGCTCCTGCCGCTCTGTGCCTCGACCGTTCTTGAACCCGGGCTCGCCGAACACCATCCCCGCATCCGAGAGCTCGTTGACTTGTTCAAGAAACGCCATCCCGAGTTGCTCGAGCATATTGCCCCGGCTGACAACAGGTTCATCGGGTATCGGGGGCGCAGGTTGATGGCCGTATGCAACAAAGAGAAGACCGAGCGGATACTCGCCTACATGCTCGATGAAAAGGAATTCCTCAGCCCCTATGGCATCCGTTCTTTGTCTCGTTACCACCTTGAGCACCCTTTCACCTTCGACATCGCCGGGCAGGAGTTCAAGGTCGAGTATCTGCCCGCGGAATCGAACACCGGGATGTTCGGCGGCAATTCGAACTGGAGGGGACCCATCTGGATGCCTGTAAACGGCCTGCTGATTCGGGCCTTGCTGAATCTCTATCAGTTCTATGGGAATGACTTCAAAGTCGAATGCCCCACCGGATCGGGGAAATATATGACCTTGTACGAAGTGGCGGAAGAGATCGGCCGCCGATTGTCCAGCATTTTTCTGCCCGATGCGAATGGCCGTCGCCCGGTTTACGGAGGAACCAAGAAGTTTCAGGAAGATCCGTACTGGAAAGATTACATCCTGTTCCACGAGTACTTCCATGGGGACAATGGCGCGGGCCTGGGGGCCAGCCATCAGACCGGATGGACGGGAGCCATTGCACGCTCGCTCGATCTGTTTGCTCGCAGTTCGGCGGCCACCTGGCTCCGCGAGGCTAAGGCAGACATTGCGGCCGAGATGACTCGCGCCGAGGTTGCCGGGTAGGCCGTGCCCGGCAAACGCAAACCGATTCGAACCGGTCCTCGTCGATTCCCCGCCTTCCCTCGTTCGGCGACCAGGACCCTGGTAGCGCTGATCTCACTTCTCGTGTTGGCCGCAGCGCTCGCCGCTGCGGCGGAACTCAAAGAGGATACCGTTGCGGCTTGGAACAGCTATGTTCGGCAGGTCGAGTCCGTGCTCGACCGCCGCGGCACCGGTGGAAGTGCATTCCTGTGGGTGGATGAATCGCCGGACCGCAAGCAAGGCGTGCTCGCGGGGGCTCTGCTGGCCGTCCCGCAGGATCTGCGCAGCGTGCCGCACGGACTGATCCACCACTGGATCGGCGCCATGTTCATTCCGGGGGCAACACTCGATGAGGTCAGGCGCGTGCTGGCTGACTACGGGCGCTATCCCGACTTCTACCGCCCCATGGTGGTGAATTCAAAACTGATCGAGCGGACTGAGGACTATGAGAGGGCAACGCTGCTCATGACAGAGAAGGCCTTCGCCGTTACCGCGGCAGTCCAGATCGATGAGGAGGCCCACGTCAGAAGGCTCGACGCGAACCGCATGTGCATGATGAGCCACTCGGTCCGCGTGCAGGAGATCACAAACTACGGAGAAGCGGACGAGCACATGTTTCCTGAGGGGCAAGGGCCGGGCTACGTATGGCGCACCCTGGGAATATCGCGGGTCGAACAGCGTGACGGCGGCGCCTACGTCGAGGTGGAAATGATCGACCTCAGCCGCAACATTCCCGCCGTGCTTCGCTGGATCGTCAAACCACTTACGCAGAAGGTCTCCCGCGGCATCGTTCTCGACGTGCTCAAGGACACCGAGGACGCTGTGCGTCGGGAAGTCCAGGCCGATGCGTCGGGAACCCCGAAAAAGTCTCGACCGGTTTCGCGAGCAGGGGCGTACGCTCCGGCAGCAACTTTCTAGCGCTGCCCGCACGGCGGAAGCGAAGCGGGGTTCAAGGCCCGGCGTGCTCGAGCAGCGGCTCGGAAAGTCGGATGGGAATTCCGAAATTTGACCCGCCAAAACCGCGCAGCACGGCATAGGTTACGCCGATGACCTTGCCTTGCTCGTTGAAGAGCGGCCCGCCCGATCCGCCAGAAGTGGTTTGCGCGTCGAAGAGAATTTTATCGGGCAGGATGTCCCCAATATGGCCCTGCGTGACGATGGGACGGATCAAATTGCGCCGCGCGAGCTCGTCGAGCATGTCGGAAACGTCGCCGCCGCTCGTATCGGCGATCCGCTCAACCGTAGCTTCGTCGGCACGAGCCAGAATGGCAGCCAGACCCGTCGCGTACCCCATCAAGACCACCGCTTCGCCGGGCACGGCGGCGCCCTTGCTTACATCCATGGCCAGGACAGGAAGTCTTAGCTCCTCCAGATCGACGCGCATGGTGGCCAGGTCGGCACCCTCGGAAATGTTCTCGATCTCGGCGCGAAAGGCGTGCGGATGGCCAGGGAAGTAAGCTCGAATCGTAGAAATTTCCGGCTGAAAGCCCTGCAGGGTCAAATCACCGAGCTGCTCATTCTTCCACCAGGGCTCGGCCACATGATGGTTTGTCACGACGCGCCCGTCCGCTCGGGCAAGAAAACCGGTGCCGAAAATGTCCGTCTTCACTTCCGGCCCGCGACCGTCGAGGGTAAGGACGGGGTTGCCGTCGCTGTCCCGGATCGGTTCTCCTTGCGCGTTTAGCCCCGCGTATCGCAGGCGCTGTCCGCTCTCCTTGTCGCGAAACGCCACCGAAACGTGCAGCAGGCAAACGCTCGTCACGTCCGCCGCAATCAGGTTCTCCGCAGCGTCCCCGCTCTGCTCGATACGCTTCAGCCGCGCATTCGTATCCGCCAGCTGTTTCTCGAGCGTCGCAATTTCAGCCGAGTTCCTCTCCGCACCGGCCATGCGAGCCTTGAGATCGTCGGCCTGCCTCTCTAGTTCCGCGCGCCCGGCGGAATGCGCTTCGGTTCCTCCCTGTTTTTCGCGCAGCTCGCGCACTCGGGACACCAGATCATGCTGGCGAAAGGGGTCGCCACCCAGTTGTGCGATGATCGCATTCATATTTCTGGTTTGGTGCTGCGCGGTGCGCACGAACAGGAGATAGATGCCCACCATCACGACGACTGCCGCGAATGCCGCGCCTACACCAATCTTCAATTCGCGCCCGAGCGAGTAGGCATCACTCGCCATCTTTTCGGTAACGGCCAGGGCCTCGAACGCGGTGTGAGCGATCTGTTGACCTTCTTCCGCAATGCGCACTTTTTCGCGGAGATCGTGTTCCGTCCCACGCTTGCGCAGCTGGGCTCGCACCCGGGCCAAGAGTTCGCCATCGTCCCAGGGCACGGAGACCGCGTCGTCGGCGCCGAGATCGAGCGCCGCGGCGCGTTCCGTGGGCTTCTCGCCGACGAGAAGTACAACGCGCAGGCGCTCGCTCACTGGCAGATCACGAACGGTCGCCAGAATTTCGGGAATGGCTCTGCCGCTCGCTGTTGCATCCAGCACGAGAAGATCGGCGGCAGCTCGGCGGACCTCTTCGACCGCTTCGGCCCACGCTCGGAACTCGGCAACAACATAACCCTGAGTCTCCAGCGTTTGCTTGAGGCCGTCGCGAATTCCCGCTTGCTCCCCAACGACTACGACCTTGTGACCGGGTTCATCCATCGCTATTCTCTTTGACAGGGCCTGAACTTGCTTCCCCCGGCTTCGACGAATTTCAGCCGATCCGGGCTCCCAACCACACTTACGGCGCTCTGGTTGCCCTCTCCTGACCCGGGAATACGCGCACCTGGCGCCGCTTGGTCAAGAAAGCAATCCCCCATTCGAGCAGGACGAAGAATCGGTTTGCGAAGCCGATCAGAAAATAGATGTGCACGACCGCCCAGATAACCCAGGCCGGAAAACCGGTGAAGCGCAGAAAGCGCAGATCGGCGAGAGCGTACGTGCGCCCCACGATGGCCAAGTCGCCCTTATCCCAATACCGGAACGGCCCCGTCGGCGAGTGCCCGGCGACGCGTCGGCGGATCAGCCGCGCCACGTACTGCCCTTCTTGAATCGCCGGCTGGGCAACGCCGGGCATGGTTATCGGCTGCTTCGATTTAAATCCGAGCAGGTTGCGCGACTCGGCCACCACGTGGGCCGTGTCGCCAATGGCAAAAATCTCGGGATGCCCGGGCACCGAAAGGTCCGCGCCAACGATGACCCTTCCCGAGCGGTCCATGGCCGCCCCCAGCCAGCGCCCGGCCGGCGAGGCCAGCACGCCTGCTCCCCACAGCACCGTTCCCGCCGCAACCCTCTGCCCGTTGGCCACGATTCCGCTCGAATCGACGGTCGTGACGCGGGTGTTGGTGTACACCTTGACGCCCAGATCCTCAAGATGCCGCTGGGCGCTGGCGGAGAGAACCGCAGGGAAGGTGGGAAGTATGCGCGGAGCCGCCTCGTACAGCAGGATCTCGGCCGACCCCGGATCAATGTGCCGGAAGTCGCGGCGTAGCGCGATACGCGACATTTCTGCCAGCGTGCCGGCCATCTCGACGCCCACCGTGCCCGCGCCGACCAGCACGAAGGTGAGCAACTGCCTGATCCCGGCGGCATTCGACCCATCGAGCGCGGCGATTTCCTCGGCGCGTTCAAACGCCGTCAGAACCTTGCCGCGAATCAGGTCCGCGTCATCGAGCGATTCCAGGCCAGGCGCCAGCGGGCGCCACTCATCATGACCGAAGTAGTTGTACTGAATGCCGGTGGCCAGGATAAGAAAATCGTAGGGAATTTCGTGCCCTCGCAGGTGAACGAGCCGCCTCGCCGTGTCTACCCCGGTAACTTCATCCTGCAGGACTTCGACATTACGCTGTCGGCTCAGGATCGAGCGTAGTGGCCCGGCTATCTCGTCGGCGGACAGCAGGCCGGTGGCCACCTGATACAGCATGGGACGAAACAGGTGGTAGTTCCGCCGGTCGATGAGCACCACGCGCACGGGCGCGCCGGCCAGGGCACGCGTCAGGAACAGCCCACCGAATCCACCACCGACGACGACGACTCGAGGCCCCAAGACTCCCACGACGAGCTCCCCATCCGCGATTGTAGCAGCGCGAAACGAAGCCCAGCAATTGACCGACTCGAGTCCGAGCCTCGCCCCATACCCGGAATGCTCGGCCTCGAGGGACGCTCGCTATCGCCAGGATGGAGAGTCGTGCCAGAGAATGAAAGGTGCCTCAAGGGGCACAAGCGCTCCGCTGTGCTGAGGAACTAGGCGCGGTGTGTAGTCGGCTGCCGGGCGAACCACGGGGATAGCAACGGTGTACATAAAACCGTTAGCCGAGCCGACCAGGCGCTGGCCACGAGTCAGCGCCTGTATGCTTGGGGCGCTGCCGTTCTGGCCCTCCGCGTAGAGTTCGGCCTTGACCGCGTCGGGGTCGAGATCGTCAAGAAAGACCTGAACCTCAAACAGGTATTGCTCATCCCGCTTCTCAACCTGTGCGGAACCGAACCGCAACGTCGGCCAGTGTTTG
>Ga0187783_10003179_pt1 | contig 12128 bp, 10 predicted proteins | sample 1015_SJ02_MP02_2_FD_132471 | JGI IMG/M metagenome (GOLD analysis project Ga0187783, IMG submission 132471) | Tropical peat soil microbial communities from peatlands in Department of Meta, Colombia - 1015_SJ02_MP02_20_MG | ecosystem: Environmental > Terrestrial > Soil > Wetlands > Peat | place... | reverse complement strand
GGCGGAAAAGTTCCAGGCAGATCTAAACGGATCTCCCGCGTTCGCGATTCTAGGGGTGGGGCCTTCCGGTGTCAACGAGACCCGCTCCCCTAACTTAAGACTCGGCGGAAACCGGCCCAGCATCGGCTTCGGACACTGCGGCCGATCCCCCTTTCGTGAGCTGCATTCCTAGGCACGCCACGCCGCATCGCAGGGGATCGGAAAACCATCAAATCCGGAAGGAGCCGGGCGATGCGGATCTGGGGAGGATTTGCTATCCTTAGGGGATTCAGCCGCTATGAAGTCCTCTAACCCACTCTGGAAGGAGCACCTGGCCGGGCGGTTGCCGGACGATCTAGCCCGCGAGGTGGACATCTTTGACGCTGAAGTTGCACTGCGCAAGCAGGGCAAGCTCGACGAGCGCCTCTTTGCGGAGACTCGGCTGCGCCGGGGAACCTATGGTCAGCGTTATGACAATGGCCAGCGGCACGACGGGGCCAAAGTCCAGGAGATGAAGTATCCGTCCGGGGCCCTTACGAAAGGGCCGTCTACAATGTGGGATGCGCCGGGTATGCAGCGAATCAAGATTCCCGCGGGCGGCCTCAACGCCGAACAGCTCGAGACCCTGGCGGAGCTTGCCGAGGAGTATTCCGATGGCATCGCCCACGTCACCACGCGTCAGGATTTCCAGCTCCACTATGTCCATATCGAGGACACACCGACCGTGATGCGCCGTTTGGCGGCCGTCAAGATCACCACGCGTGAGGCCTGCGGGAATTCAGTTCGTAACGTCACGGCGTGCCCCTACGCCGGCACTTGCACGGATGAAGTTTTCGATGTCACACCGTACGCGCGGGCGCTCTCGAAATTCCTACTGGGTCACCCGGACTGCCAGAACTTCGGTCGAAAATTCAAGCCCGCTTTCAGCGGTTGCGCGCAGCATGCGTGCGGCCTTACCAGCCTTCATGACATCGGTTTCATTGCTGTGACGCGCAAGGAAAATGGGGTGGAGAGGCGCGGATTCGACGTATCTGTCGGCGGTGGTCTGGGTGCGGTTCCGTATATGGCCAAGCGTTTTGATTCCTTTGTCCCCGTCGAGGAAATACTTCCTCTCACGCAGGCGGTCGCACGCGTGTTCGGGCGGCTCGGCGAGAAGAAGAACCGGAGCCGGGCCCGCATCAAGTTCCTCATTCAGGATTTGGGGATCGAGAAATTCAAGGAGCTGGTCCTCGAAGAGCGCAGGACGCTAGCTTTCGACCCGCGTTGGACGGACTTTCTTGAAGAAGCCGAGCAATTCACCGAAAGCCCCCTGCGGCCGGGCGGAGAAGCGTCCGATGTGGGCTCTGAAGCCTATCAGCGTTGGCTGAAAGCAAACACGCGGCCGCAAAAGCAGCCGGGCTACGTTGTCGTCGCCATCGCCCTGCCCCTGGGCGACATTACGGCAAACCAGCTGCGTTCACTCGCCGATGTGGTGCGCAGATTTACCAAGGAAACAGTCCGAACCACGGTGGAGCAGAATTTCGTCATCCGCTGGGTCAGTCGGAAGGATCTGTCGGAATTGTATCAGGCCCTCGCAGCCGTGCATTTAGCCGATCCAGGCGCCGGCACGATTGTTGACGTGGTGACGTGCCCTGGTACGGATACCTGCAAGCTCGGAATTTCCTCTTCGCGGGGGCTCGCGGCGGAACTCCGCAAGCAGCTCGCCGAAAGAAGTTTTGAGTCCGACGAAGCTGTCGAGAATCTGCACATCAAAATCAGTGGCTGCTTCAATAGCTGCGGCCAGCATCACGTGGCAGACCTCGGCTTCTATGGAGTGAGCCGTAAGGTCGGAGGATATGCGGTTCCGCATTTCCAGGTTGTGCTGGGCGGCGAATGGGAGCACAACGGGGGCTCGTACGGATTGCCGGTGGCCGCCATTCCCTCGAAGAATATCCCAAAGGTCGTGACGCGCCTCACCGGCCGCTATGTGGAAGGCCGGAATCATGGCGAGTCCTTTAAGGATTTCATCAAGCGTGTCGGCAAGATGGAACTTAAGAGTCTGCTCGATGATTTGGCGCGCCCGCCCGCGGGTGATCGCTCGTTTTTCAGCGATTGGGGCGATCCCCGCGAGTATAGCCTGGAAGATATGGGTGTCGGTGAGTGCGCGGGCGAAGTGGTGTCGGCCGTGGAGTTCGATCTCGGCGCCGCCGAAAGGGAAGTGTTCGAAGCGCAACTGGCCTTCGAAAATGGCCATATCGAGCAGGCCGGCAAAACCGCCTACCGAGCCATGCTGCATGGCGCGAAAGCTCTTGTGAAGATCAACAATCCCGGCGTATCGGAGGATGCGGATCAAATCGTGGCCGAGTTTCGCAAGCATTACTTCGATACGCAGAAGTTCTACGATCCGTTCGCCGGGGGGAAGTTCGCTCAGTACCTGTTCGACGCCCACCGGACTTCCGGCGTTCCTTACACCGCGGATGCGAGCCGTTACCTGATCGACGAATCCCAACTCTTCATCGACGCCGCGCACAGTTGTTACAACCGACTGGGCCTTTCGGTCGCCGTCTGAAGCCAGGAAACGGCGCCGAATGGACCTTCAGCATGTCAACGTGAAATTCCTTGTCAGCGACCCTGCGTCGGTCGATCTGGAACCGCTGATTCCTGTGTTCCATCGTTGGATTCAAGAGCAAGTCTTCGAAGAGCTGTTGCTCGACATCGCCGACTATCGGCATGTTCATGACGGGCCGGGGATCGTGTTGATCGGGCATCAAGCCGACTACAGTCTCGACAACACCGATGGCCGCCTGGGTGTTCGTTACAATCGTAAGGCGCCGCTGGACGGAGGGAACGAGGATCGACTCAAGCAGGCAGCCAGCTCGGCGCTCAGAGCCTGCCAACGCCTCGAAGCCGAAGGCGTCCTAGCTGAAAAGATTCGCTTTAATGGTCGGGACGTGGAGTTCTTCATCAACGACCGCTTGCTTGCGCCCAATCGTGAGGAAGTTCGTCGGCTCCTCGACCCCGAGTTCAAAGCATTCTTCGGCACGCTGTTTTGCGGGAGCGATTACGGGATGTCGTATGACACCGATGCTCGCAGGCTTCTGCGCGTGTCCGTACAAGCTTCGAAGCATTTTTCGGTCACCGAGCTGCTCAAAAACCTTGAAGGTTCGACTGGTCTGGATCACTAAAATCGCGCCGAACCTTCCATTCCCGCGAGCCTGCGCGGATCGTTCCCGGGAATCGTCATCTGAAACATAGACTCGACGCTGGTGTAGTCTTGATATCCGAGTCGCGCGATGGGCCGAATCTTCAGCACGTCGATGCGGCCATCCGGCCCGATCGCTCCTTCGTCGATGTGGATCCCGATCACTCGCCCGATCATGATATCGACGGTGCCCATCGTTCCGTTGCCCGGCAGGCGAAGGGTCTGGTGGTAGCGGCACTCGAAGTGGATCGGCGACTCGGCCACGCGGCAAGGTTTGACGAGCCGCGACGGCTGCTTCGTCACCCCCGCGAGCTCAAACTCGTCAACTTCCGACGGGACCTCCTCCGCAGATTTGTTTACCGCCTCGCGCAGCTCGTAGGTGGCCATATTCCAGACGAACTCGCCGGTCGCCTCCGTGTTCAGGACGCTGTCCTTGCGCCGCCCTGTCGTGGACTGGTTCGCCGCAAACATGACATAGGGTGGGTCAAACGTGAGGTTCTGAAACTGGCTGAACGGAGCGAGATTGTTCACACCGTGGCGGCTCACGGTGGAAATCCATCCGATCGGCCTAGGGACGACGCAGGACTTAAATGGATCCCGCGGAAGTCCGTGTTCGGTTCTGCCGGGCTCGTAGAACATCGCCACCCTCCTTGCTATTTCATGGCACGCGGATCAACCCTGATGACGCTTGCAACGGCCCGACTTATTCATCGCCGTGTGGCAGCGAAGGATCCCCTCGTCAGGCCCCAGCAAGGATGGTAGCGCAGAATTCCTTTGACACGGCTGAGGTTCGCGCCTGCCTCCCACATCAGGAGTTGAGCCTAAAAAAAGCCTTTCGGGCGACTGATTTCTGAGCGATCGCTTCGCCGTATTCCCGGGTAGTGAGTCCACAACATCCGAGGATCGCAAACCGCGTATCCGCAGAGTCGTTCTGCTCGCGGTGAACCACAACGAAAAAGGGGACATTTCTAACGAGTTTTGACAAAAGCGGGTTGTGCCTTGACAACGCTGCGAACGTCCAATACGGTACTCATTTGCTTTGCCGGCTTCAGAGCCACCCTACAATCCCTTGGGCCAATCGATCACGGGAGGGAATAGAAATGCCTCATAAGTTGCAGAACATCCTCGCGCGCGTTCCGAGCGACATTGAGATCGCCCAGGCCGCCACGCCCATCCCCATCGACCAGCTCGCTGCGGAGGTCGGGATTCAGCCGGACGAGATTGAGCTCTACGGTAAGACCAAGGCCAAGGTCCATTTATCGGTTCGCGATCGCCTTAAGAACGTGCCCAACGGCAAATATATCGTGGTAACCGCTATTACACCCACGCCGTTGGGAGAGGGCAAGACCACGACCACGGTCGGTCTGAGCCAGGCTCTCGGCGCTCATCTTGGAAAGAAGGTCTTCACCTGCGTTCGCCAGCCGAGCCAGGGACCGACGTTCGGAATCAAGGGTGGAGCGGCGGGCGGTGGCTACAGCCAGATCATCCCCATGGAGGAATTCAATCTCCACCTCACCGGCGATATTCACGCCATCACGGCAGCCAACAATCTCCTGGCGGCAGCGATCGATACCCGCTGGTTCCACGAGAAGTCGCAGAATGCGGAGGCCCTTTTCGAACGCCTCTGTCCTCCTGCCAAGGACGGCAGCCGCCGCTTTTCTCCGGTAATGCTGCGCCGGCTGCGAAAGCTTGGGATCTCCAAGACAAATCCAAACGATCTGAGTGCGGAAGAGCGCACTCGCTTTGCACGTCTTGACATCGACCCCGACAGCATTACCTGGCGTCGCGTGACGGACACGAATGACCGTATGCTCCGTCAGATCACGATCGGTCAGGGTCCGGAAGAAAAGGGCGTCACGCGCGTCACCGGCTACGACATTTCCGTTGCCAGCGAGATTATGGCGATCCTGGCGCTGACCACGAGTCTTGCGGATATGCGCGAGCGATTGGGCAGAATGGTCATTGGGACCAGCCTGGCAGGCGAAGCGATCACGGCGGACGACATCGGCGTCGGCGGCGCTCTCACGGTTCTGATGAAAGACGCTATCTATCCCAATCTGATGCAGACACTCGAGGGCACACCCGCATTTGTTCATGCAGGTCCGTTTGCGAATATCGCCCACGGCAACTCCTCTATTGTGGCGGACCAGATTGCGCTCAAGCTCGTAGGCCCGGAGGGCTATGTTGTCACCGAATCTGGGTTCGGCGCGGACATCGGCATGGAAAAGTTCTTCGACATCAAATGCCGCTACAGCGGCCTTGTGCCAAACTGCGTCGTCATGGTGGCGACGATCCGAGCACTCAAAATGCACGGAGGCGGGCCCAAAGTCGTTGCGGGCCAGCCCTTGAATCACGCCTATGTCGAGGAGAATCTCGCACTGCTCGAAAAGGGTTGCGCGAATCTGGTCAAGATGGTCCAGAACGCGAAGCGCTTCGGCATTCCCGTTGTAGTCGGCGTGAACCGCTTCCAACATGACACCCCCGCCGAAATCGAATTGGTGCGCCGAAAAGCCATCGAAGCTGGCGCACACGACGCGGTCGTATCGAATCATTGGGCCGAAGGAGGCGCGGGAGCTGTGGCCTTGGGCCGCGCGGTCATCGACGCGTGCGGCCAACCGAGCAAATTCCAGTTCCTCTATCCGCTCGACATCCCTATCAAGCAAAAGATCGAGACGATTGTGCGCGATATGTACGGCGGGTCAGGAGTCGAATACCTGCCCGAGGCCGAGAAGAAGATTGCACTGTACACACGCCTCGGTTTCGACAAACTGCCGATGTGTATGGCCAAGACACATTTAAGCCTCAGCCATGATCCCAACCTCAAGGGTGCGCCGACGGGTTTCACGGTTCCGGTGCGAGATGTCCGCGCCAGTGTCGGAGCGGGCTTTCTCTATCCTCTTCTCGGGACGATGAGCACGATGCCGGGACTGTCAACCCGCCCGGGCTACTACGAAATCGACATTGACCTAGCGACAGGGCGCGTGATTGGTCTGTCCTGAAACGTGTGCGGTTGCGCGTGGGAATGGCGTGGGATAGACTGGCCGGCCTGATTGCAAAGCCCCAGGATCAATGGAAGCTGCCGAACAGGAAAAACTCAGGATTCTCATACGCCACTCCGCCATTGAGAAGCGTGTTCGAGCCGTCGCGCAGCACATCACACGTGATTTCAAGGGGCAGCGCCTCCATCTGATCGGCGTCCTCAAAGGCGCGTGCATTTTCCTCTCTGACCTCGTTCGTGAGATTAACCTGGAAACCTCCATTGACTTCATCGCCGTCTCCAGCTACGGCAGAGGCAAGGACAGCTCCGGTCAAGTCCGTTTGCTGAAGGACCTGGACTCGAACATCAAGGGTCTCAACGTTATCCTGGTCGAGGACATCCTCGACACCGGCCTGACGCTTAACTATCTTTTGCGCGTTTTAAAGCAACGTAAGCCGAAAACCCTTCGTGTTGCTGCTCTGCTCGATAAGCCAGCCCGCCGGTTGAGGCCGGTCAAGGCCGATTACATCGGCTTCCAAATTCCGAATGACTTCGTTGTGGGCTACGGGCTTGATTACGCCGAGCGCTATCGCAATCTAAAAGACGTCTGTGTTTTGTCTCTTCCGCCGGAACAAGCCGAGTAGGCACCTAACAATCGTATTTCCAATAGTTTAAAAGATATCGATCGGTGCCCGGGCTCGGCTGTGCCGCCTGCTATAATTGATTGCCTCGCGCCGGTGCGGGTCGGGGTTTTGCTGGTGGCACTTGCCGGTTGCCGTGCGCTCACTTACGTCCAATGGATTCGCTCAATCTCAATTCCGTGCAGGAAATCCCTGAACAGACTCTTGCCGTCCTTTCTGAGATCAGCCAGGAGATCAACGCCTCCCTGAACCTCGATCAGGTCCTCGCCAGCGCCGCACAGCAGATCCGGCGATTGATCGACTACGAGATTTTCGCGGTCCTATTGCCGGAGGAAACGACCGGCAGTCTCTACATTCGCTTCGCGATCGGCCACCGAGCCGAGGTCGTCGAGAATTGGCGGATACCGGTCGGCGACGGAATCATTGGCGCGGCGGCCGCGACCGGGCAAGCGATTCGGGTCGGAGACGTCCTGAAGGATCGACGATATTTGCCGGCCGTCGACGCGGTCCGCTCGGAAATCGCCGTGCCGCTTATCGTACGCGGCCACGTGATCGGAGTCCTGGACATTGAAAGCCGCCAGGTGGACTATTTCACGCCTGCCCAGCAGACGGTTTTAACACTCGTAGCCAGCCGAATCAGCACCGCCGTCGAAAACGCGAGGCTCTACGAGAAGGCGCAAAAGCAAGCCGAGACGCTGTTGTTGCTTACCGAGATCGGCCGCGAAGCGAGCGCAAGCTTGGAAGTCGAAGAGGTGTTGCGCCGTGCCGTGGAGCTCACGAAGCGCCTGATTGACTACCAGATTTTTAGCATCCTTTTGTACGACGATGTCGCGGCTGTCTTTCGTCATCGGGTTACGGTGAAATTCGGTCAGCGCGTGCAGGAAAAATCGACCGTTCCGGCGCATGAAGGGATTGTCGGAGCGGCCGCGAAGCTTCGCCGCCCGGTTGTCGTGGCTGATGTTTCCCTCGATCCGCGTTACCGCATGCTGAACCCCGAGACGCGCTCGGAGCTCTCTGTGCCGATGATCTATAAGAACCGCGTTGTCGGAGTGATGGACTTGGAGAGTCCACAGCTGAACTATTTCACGGCCGACCATGTTCAGGTGCTCTCCATTCTTGCCGCGCACCTGGCGGTCTCGATTGAAAACGCCCGCCTTTACGAACGTGTAGCGCGCGATGAAAGCCGCATGGAGCGAGATCTCAATGCGGCGCGTCGGATTCAAGGCGCGTTGTTGCCTTCGCCGCCGGGCCCGGAATTCGGGCTGGAGATTGCTGCCCGGGTGGTCTCCTCGCGGGAGTTGAGTGGCGACCTGTACGACTTTCTTCGCTATGGCCCGCAGGATCTCGGCGTCGCTTTAGGCGACGTGAGCGGGAAGGGAAGTGCGGCTGCTCTCTATGGTGCGGTGGCCGTGGGCACGCTGCGCAGCCTCGGGTCCCAGAAGCCACGCCCCGCCAATTTGCTTCGCGCTATCAATGGCTTCCTCGGTGAGCGCTTGATCGAAGGCCGTTTCATGACGCTCTGCTTTGCCACTTGGCATCGACGCCGGCGTCGCCTGCGCATCGCCAACGCGGGGCAAGAACAGCCGCTGCTTCTTCATCAGGGGCGGTGCGAGAAAATCTCATTGGCTGGCTTCCCATTAGGAATTTTCGAAGAGGTTAGCTACGATGAGAAAACCTTTGTCCTCGATCCCAATGATATTGTCGTGCTGTATTCCGACGGCATCGGCGACGCGCAGAGCTCGAACGGTGAGTTTTTTGGTTCTAATCGTGTCAGCCAGATTGTCACGGAAAATCAGCACCTATCCGCCGATGGGATCGCCGACAAAATTCTAGAGTTGGCCGACGCCTTTTCCGGCGGCCAGCATCCCTCCGATGACCGCACACTGATCGTCCTCAAGGTGAGATAAGCTCAGTTCGTGTGGGCTCAACGTTCACTCCAACGCAGCTTGCTTCGAAGCACTTCGAAATAGGTTTTCTGCGGTGGACGCACCAGAGTCACACGGCTGGCTGATTTCGTGACGATCACGCGGTCCTTGGGCTCCAGCTGAAACCCCATTTGGCCGTCCAGGGTGATATAGACTGGCTCCTCGGCGGGACCAAAGTCCAATTCGATGGTCGCGGAGTGCGGTATCACGAGGGGCCGATTCGTCAGCATGTGTGGACAGATCGGCGTAATCACGAATGCGTCGAGCTGTGGATCGATAATGGGCCCGCCCGCGGCGAGCGAATACGCCGTCGAGCCGGTCGGGGTCGCCACGATGATCCCATCCGCCCGATAGCGCCCTACGTGGTTTCGGTCTACATACACATCGAATTCCAGCATGCGCGCAAGAGCTGCCTTCGTCGCCACCGCATCGTTCAGCGCGCGTTGCCTATCCGATGCGTGACCCTTACGAATAATCTCCGCGTCGAGCATCATTCGCTCGCTGGTGGTGTGTTTGCCGGCGATTACCTGTTCCAGCACGGGATACATCTCCTCCAGCGTCACGCTCGTGAGAAATCCGAGACCACCGAGATTGACCGCCAAAATGGGAATACTCTGACTCCCCAGCGCGCGTGCCGCCGAAAGAAGCGTCCCGTCACCACCGAGAACAATCAACAGGGCAATCCTTTCGCTCAGTGCTTCTCGCGGCAGGGCCGGCGCGGGGAGGTTGATGCACGCCCGGGTTTCTTCGTCGACAAAGACTTCGATCTTGCGCTGGCGCAGCCATTCCAGCAGGCCGGGCGCGACGGAGGACACAAGGTCCCGGTTCGGTTTGCAGATGATGCCCGCAGAGTGAATCATCGACGTGGACCGAGCATCTTAAGCTATTCGCGCCGCCTCGCGTGGAGAAAAAACTCCTGGTTTCCTTCTGCCCCGGCAACGCGGCTTGCGCGAACCGCCACAATTTCAAGTCCTGCCTCCGTCGCTGCTCTCCTTACTCGGTCCATCGACTTCTGGTGCAGCGCGGGCTCCCGCACGATGCCGCCTTTCCCGACTTCGCCTCTTTCCAGCTCAAACTGGGGCTTGATAAGGATCAGGAAATCAGCGGCTGGTTCCGCCAGTGGCACGAGCGCGGGCAGAACTTTGCACACGGAAATGAAGGACACGTCGACGACGATCCGCTCGACCGCCTCTTGAATATCCTCTCTCCGCAAATAGCGGGCGTTGCGCTCCACGCGCACGACTCGGGTGTCCTGTTGCAACTTCCAGGCCAGCTGGTCAATCGTTACGTCGACGGCATACACCTTCCGTGCTCCGTGCTGCAGCAGGCAATCGGTGAATCCGCAGTTCGAGCTGCCGACGTCCAGACAGATCTTCGCCTGCACATTCACGCCGAAGTCCTCGAGTGCGCCCTCGAGCTTCAGTCCTCCACGGCTTGCATAAGCGAGGGGCTCGCCAATCAGTTCGATGCGCGCATCCGGCCGAACGCGAGCGCCCGCTTTCGTCGCCGGGGTTCCGTTCACCCGTACGTGTCCTGCAAGCAGCAACGCCTGTGCGCGCTCACGCGAGGGAGCCAGTCCGCGCTCGACGAGGATCAGATCGAGCCGCACCTGGCCTGGTCTTGCTCCTTTTGGAGACGAAAGGTGATCGGAATGCTGATCTCGTCGTTTTGGGCTCATGCCATCGGCTTGCATCAGGAACGGCGTGCGACCAAAAACTCGGCGAGCTGCCTCAGGCGTGCCGCACGCTCGCCAAAGAAGGCAAGCTCCGCTAGGGCCTTTTTCTCCAAATCCGCCGCAATCGCGCGCGACTTCTCGATCCCGTACAGTGCCGGGTAGGTGGCCTTGGCCTGAGCCCGGTCTTTGCCTGCGGTTTTGCCGAGCGTTGCCGATGATTCTTCGACGTCCAGCAAATCGTCGACGACTTGAAAGGCCCATCCGATGGAGTCGCCGAATCGGCGCAGCCGTTCCACGTCATCGCTCGGTGCACCGCCGGCGATTGCGCCTGCCACAATCGAACCGCGAATCAGCGCAGCCGTCTTTGAGCGATGAATATATTCGATCGTCTGTCGATCGACCGGCTTCCCGCCCGCTTCGATATCCGCTACCTGCCCACCGACCATTCCGTCGACTGTCCCCGCGGCAGCGGCGATTTCGGCGATCACGCGAACACCCCGTGCCGGCGCCAGCGGCGCTGTGGCCAGGGTTTGAAAGGCCAGCGTCAACAGAGCGTCACCGGCCAAAATCGCCATCGCCTCACCGAACATCTTGTGGCTCGTCGGCTTTCCGCGGCGCAGATCGTCGTTGTCCAATGCCGGCAAATCATCATGGATCAGTGAATAGGTGTGGATGCATTCGACCGCAGATCCTACCCGGATGGCACCTTGCAGATCTTGCGAAAACAGACGGGCTGTCTCGATACAGAGTACTGGTCGAACTCTCTTGCCGCCCGCTCGAATGCTGTAGCGCATCGCGCGATGGATCGACGCTGGCTGTGTGCTTTCGGAAGGAAGAATCTGGTCGAGGGCCGCTTCGACGGCCGCGCGATCTGACTCGAAGAAATCGGGGAGTGTCATGCTACGGGCTGGATTCGAAATGTGCGAGGCGGCTACGATGATTCATCTTCGGGCTCAAACGGCTCCGGCGCAATCTTGCCGTCTGCCTTTTTCAGAAGGATTTCGACGCGCCCCTCGGCTTCTTCGAGCTGCTTTTGGCATTCGCGCGACAGCTTGACGCCCTCCTCGAAGAGTTTCATGGCCTCGTCTAGGGACAGCTCGGGGCTTTCCAACCGCTTCACCACCTCTTCGAGCCGCGCCAGCGATCTTTCGAAATCGCCCTTGCGCGGCGCTTCCGTAGCCTTATGGATCGTTGAGCTCATCGATATCACCGGTACCGCGACGTGTCTTCGCTTGCAAAAATCAGGCCCGCGACGGGAGCATTCTAGCGCAGCCCAGAGAACGTCAACAATGCCCTTATTCAGCCCTCCGCAGTCGGCTCATCGGGGGTGCTTGCGCTCGAGCGGATGTGGATGCAAAATGAAGCGCATGCCCCTGGAGTTCACCACCTCGTACGTGAAGGATTCTTGCGACATCCTCCGCTATTACAAGAGACTGGGGGAGCAAGCGATGGCGCAAACCTCCGACGAAGCGCTACTCGCCGCGCCCGACTCGGAATCGAACTCGATCGCCGTCATCGTGAAGCACTTGGCCGGCAACATGCGCTCCCGCTGGACCGATTTTCTCACCTCCGACGGAGAAAAGCCCGACCGCAATCGAGACGCCGAGTTTGAGTCTCCCCCTCAAACACGGGCCGAAATCGGGGCGCTGTGGGAATCCGCTTGGGGGATCGTGTTCAACTCGCTCACCGCCCTGACAGACAAGGACCTCGACCGAACGATCCGCATTCGCGGCGAGCGTCATTCCGTGAT
>Ga0187783_10003178_pt1 | contig 12130 bp, 11 predicted proteins | sample 1015_SJ02_MP02_2_FD_132471 | JGI IMG/M metagenome (GOLD analysis project Ga0187783, IMG submission 132471) | Tropical peat soil microbial communities from peatlands in Department of Meta, Colombia - 1015_SJ02_MP02_20_MG | ecosystem: Environmental > Terrestrial > Soil > Wetlands > Peat | place... | reverse complement strand
GTGATCCCGTCCCGGGTCGCGTTCTGGTCGTTGATCGTGACGTTGACCTCGTGGTCGGCGGCGAGGTCGCCGACCGAGAAGTAGATCGTGCTGTCGCCGGGCGCGCTGCCCTCGTTGAAGGAGATGCAGCTCCCCGTGCAGAAATCTTGGGTGAAGTCGCCGTAGGCGTTGTAGGTGTCGATCCCGATCTCGGTCACGGACGGATGCGGCGCGGCGGAGGGCGCCGCGATCGACGCAGTCGACGCCGTCGGCGCCACCGCGACGGGCGACGAGGGGGCCGCGCGCGGCATTGAAGCGGCGCCCAGCCCAGCGAGCAGCGAGAGGGTCAGTACGGCAACCAACGCGACAGCGACGACGGTGCGGCGCGACATCGTATGAGACCGCGTGCCTCTGGTATAAGAACCCGCCGCGGTTTTCGAAACGGTCGCCCAGGGCGTCGGCGGGGCCGCAAAGCGGCCGGCCGGGGCTCCCTCGGCGACCGGCGAACGAAATTTAACTGTCCAGCCCTACCGGCCCCGTATGCCGGAGATCCTCCCCGGAGTCCACCAAGTGGACGGCGTCGACCCCAGCCCGGACTTCTCGACCCATGTCTACCTGGTCAAGGACAAAGGCTCGAGCTGGACCCTCATCGACACCGGGCTTCCGGGCGCGCACGCGGCGATCGAGCGCTACATGGGGCAGCACAAGATCGACCCGTCGTCGATCAAGAAGATCCTCCTCACGCACCTGCACCGGGACCATACCGGTTCGCTGAAGGCGATGGCGAACCACACCCACGCGAAGACCTACGCCCACTGGATCGAGGCGGCGTTCATCGCTGGCGAACCCCCGTACGATGGCCCGGGCACCCCGCCCGCCGAGCATCTCAAGGTCGACGAGACGTTCAAGGACGGCGACACGATCGACGCGGCGGGAGGGCTCATCGCCTACCACACTCCCGGTCATACTCCCGGGCACACCTCGTACTATCAGCCCGAACGCAAGTTGCTGTTCTCGGGCGACCTGTTCTTCGTCTTCGGCGAGAAGGTCGTGCTCACGGTGCCGGACTACACCCACCACTCCGGGACCGCCCTGATCTCCGCTCGTCGGATGAACCAGCTCTCGGTCGAGTCGCTGCTCTCGTACCACGGCGGACCGCTGCTCAAGAACGCCGGGAAGGCGATGCGCGCTTTCTCGACCGAGCCGTAGGCGCCCGAGGCCCGGTCGGGCGCGCGGCAGTGGGACTGGCCAGATTTGAACTGGCGTCTCGGAGTCCCGAACCCCGAAGGATGGACCAAGCTACCCCACAGTCCCAGACCGCGGTCGGCGACTACGGCCCGATATTTGAGCCCGCGGTCGCCGGCGCAGACCGCGACGGTTCGACGGGCGTTTCGCGACCCCTCGCCCGGAGTATTCAACCTCCCGGACCGCTTGCGGAGTGCCGAATGTCCGATGCTGCCGCCACGCCTCCGATCGAGGGGGTCGCACCACTCGCCTCGCTGTCCTGGAGCATTCCCGGGCTTCGGGACGACCCCACGATGTGCGTCCGATGCCGTTCGGCCCAGCTTCTCTGCGGCAAGCCGGTTTGCCCCATCCTCGTACGGTATCACGCCTTCGAACGGACCCTCCCGCTCCTGGGGCGCCGGGACCTGGCCGGCAGTTCGCCCCCCGGAGTCTTTGTGGGACGGTATGGGTACCCCAAGGTCTCCTTCGGGCCGCTCCTCAGCCCGGAGCACGGGTCGACCGAGCTCCTCGACAGCCCGGAGGATTGGGTCGGACGTTCGGTCGCGGAGGTCGTCTCGTTCCGGACCGGCCTCGTCCGAGGGACCTCCCCGATCCGGGTGACCGACGCCGAGCAACCGATCCGATTGCTCGAGGACCTCCAACTGCTCGGAATCGCGGCGGAGTCCGCGGAGAGCGAGACCGTCTTTCGGCGACCCCCCCGGGGTCACATCGCCCTCTCGGATTCCGCTCCGCCGTTCGGACCGTCGGCTCCCATCGAACGGTTCCGCCTCGACGTCCGTCGCGTCGACCCCCATCTTGACCGTCTGTCGTCGGACACCGCGGCGAACGCCCGGGTCGCGGTCGGGGAGCTGTACGAGCGGGGGGTGCGGGTCAGCCGCATCCAGCGGGCGTTCAGCGTCGGGACCCTCGGGCGTCGCGGGCGACGTCGTCTCGTGCCGACCCGGTGGAGCATCACCGCCGTCGACGACCTCCTGTCGAAGAAGAATCTCGAGCGCGTGCGCCTCCTCCCCGAGCTCTCTGAGATCCGGGTGCACCGGCTGACGGCCCTCGACAACCGGTGGCTGATCGCCTTCCTTCCCGGAGCGTATCGGTACGAGTCGATCGAGACCTGGTACCCGAACACGCTGTGGAATCCGAGCCCGACGCGGCTCGTGATCATGGGCGACCACGAAGGGCACGACGGCCGAACGACCTACGCGTCGATCGGGGGTTGTTACTATGCGGCCCGGCTCGCGACGAGCGAGGGGCTGCTCTCTCTGGGCCGCCAGGCCGGGGTGGTCGTCCTTCGGGAGGTGCATCCGGGCGAGATCCTGCCCCTCGGCGTCTGGAACGTCCGCGAGTACGTCCGGGCGGCGATGGCCCAACCTGCGGAGCGCGTGGCCTCGCTCGCCGAACTGGGGGAGATGATCGGGACGACGTTCGCCATCCCGCTCGAGCGGTGGCTGCGGGCGAGCGCCGTGCTCCACGACGCCCGCACCCAGCGGCGGCTCGACGACTGGCTCACCGACCCCTCGCCCGAACGATCGTCGCCCGCTAGCTGAAGCGCTCGCCGCAGCGGCCGCAGAACGTGTCGGACGCCGCACGCGCGGTTCCGCACCGCGCGCAGACGGTCGGAGTGCGCGGTGTGCCGCAGCCCCGGCAGAACGCATCGGTCGAACTGGTAGGGTACCCGCAGCTCGGGCAGCGCGCCGAGCCGGCCGCGCTCTCGGCCGCCGCGGACGGGTCGACCGGAGCCGGTCCGACCTCCGAGCGACTGCCGGGTCCCGGCGCGACGGTCTCGACCTTGCCTCCGAGTCCCCGACGGCCTTTGAGGGCGAGGCGGAACGCTTCCGAGTAGTCACCGGTGTCGAACGCCGAGCGGGCCTTGGTCTGGAAGTCGATCCCGGCGAGGGTGCCCGGGTCGGTCGGCCGCGTCGCCCGGGCGCTCTCGAGGTCGGAGTCCAGGAGGCGCATCTCGAACTGCGACTCGACGCGGCCGCGCGGGAGGCCCGGGGCCGGTGGGTTCGGAGAGGCTGCCGACATCGCTCCTCCGTTCGTTGGGACTGTCGCGGGGCCGGGGCGCGCGTTGGTCGGAAGGAGGCTGGGCTCGAGCGGCGCGGCGGACGGGAGCGGGGCCCCGGGCATCGGGCCCTGCCGGGCCTTGACCAGCGCCTCGTGGGCGGCGGTCGCGTGCTCGTACGCCCGGTCGAACTGTCGCAGGTCGAGGGCGGACTGGGCTTGCGCGATCCGCTCCCGCGCGCGGCGTGTGTCGACCCCCTGCCGGGCGACGATATCCTCCTCGCGCCGCGACATCATGACGCGGTTGAACGCCCGGTCGGCGTCGAGCCGCGGCGAGTGCTTCAGCTCGTCCAGCAGCTGGTTGCGGCGCCGGCGGATCCGGTTGAGCGTGAGCAGCGCGATCCCGACGACGACCACGACGAGGACGATGGCGACGAACAGCAGCGCATAGACCTGCTCCGTCGGCACGCGCCTCGAGCCCTCCGGTCGGTCCCCGGGCCGGTCGGCCAGGGTCGGACCATGAAGTATGTGGCCGGGTCCGGTATTTAGACCGACGCTTCGCGCCGCGGGGGTTCCGAACGCCTCAGAAGACCGTCAGCTTCCCCGTGAGGAGACGGCGCGGGATCGTGTCGATCTTGTCCATCCAGCCGTTGGCAACCCCCTCGGCGGCCGACTTCACCGCCGAGAGCTTCACGCCGTCCGCCGGGAGGATCTGGAGGCTCGCGACCTGCGGCTGGTCGACGGGCTTCCCGATCTGGGAGAGGATGCGGACGTGGATCTCCTTGACGTTCCCTCCGGTCTCCTTGACGATGTCGGAGGCGATCAGGTTGCCGAGGATGTTGTACAGCTTCCCGACGTGATTGACCGGGTTCTTCCCGGCCGACGCTTCGAGGCTCATCGGGCGGCAGGGGGTGATCAGGCCGTTCGCCCGGTTCCCTCGCCCGACCGAACCGTCGTCCCCCGCCTCCATCGAGCAGCCCGTCACGGTGAGGTAGTACCGGCCGAGCTCGGGGTCGTCGGCGGTGTTGACGTCGATCGCGACCTCGCGGTGCGTCAGCTTGGCCGCCTGGTCCGCGAGCTGCTCGGCGATCTGGTCGCAGACCGCGCGGTACTCCTTCGGGTTCGCGACCTCGCTGTCGACCAGCGCGGCGGCGACCGTCAGGCGGATCTTGTCGCCCTGGCGGTAGCCCATCACCTTGACATCCTCGCCGAGCGCGGGGAGCTTCTTCTTCAGCTTGAGCGTGAGGAACCGCTCGCTCTCGAGCACGAGCCGCTCGAGGTCGGAAAGCGGAGCGAAGCCGACGCCGAACGAGGTGTCGTTCGAGAGGACCTGCTTCTGCTCGAACACGCCGCGCAGGTCGACCGACCCCTGGCCGATCCGGCAGTCGAACTCGACGTGCTGGTCGATGTCGATGTGGGCGCAGACCGACTGGACGTACTTCCGGGCCGCCTCGATCGACGTGTCCCGGATCGGGAGCTTCTCGCCGTTGACCTCGCTCGTCGCGCGGCCGACCAGCAGCATGTAGATCGGCTTCGTGACCTTCCCGCCGCCGAACTTCGGCTCGGAGGCTCCGCCCACGACCTGCGTCTCGTCCGTGTTGTGGTGCAGGATGTGGCCGAACTCGTCCAGGTAGAGGCGGCTCAGCGCCTGGCTGACCGACTCCGACACGCCGTCCGCGATCGAGTCCGGGTGGCCGAGCCCCTTGCGCTCGACCATTTCGACCGCTTGGTCTTCGATATGGACGGTCCGGAGCGGCTCCACCTGGAAGTTGCGGGGCATCGAGGTCACTCGGTCGGCGGAGCCGGGGGTGGGTTTAACGGTTGCCCCGGTCAATGGTCGAACGAGAGGCGCGGGGCGTCCCCGGCGTTGCGTCCCGCGCAGAGGGATTTCCTCATGTGGGGTCCCGCGCGGGCGTAGCCGCGGCCGCGGTAGTACTCCCGGGTGCCGACCGCGCTGGTCACGTACACCCCGGAGTAGCCCGCCGCCCGGACCTCCTCTTCGGCGGTCGCCAGCAACGCGCGGCCGAACCCCCGATGTTGCAGGTCCGTGGACCGTTGCGGGGCCGCGCCCACCGCGACCTCACTGCCGACGACCTTCAACTCCCGGATCACCGGTGCGTCGAGCCCTCCCGGGGTCTCCTCGGACGGGAAGCGAAGCCGAAGGAAGCCCGCGACGGTGTCCGTCCCTTCGTCCTCCCACGAGAGGAACACCTCGCGTCCTCCGTTCGCACGGTATTCGGTGCGTCTCGGGCGGAAGGCGTCGGGCGCCGGGGTCGCCCGTCGTCCGGGCTCCCGGCAGCGGAGGCAACGACAATCGGTCCCCTCCGACCGCAACCGCGCGATCGCCAGTTGCCGGACGTTGCTCGCGCGCACGCCCGCGGCGACCAGCCGGGACGGGATGTCCCGCTGGATCCGCTGGATGCGGACCCACGGCGGCACGATCCGCTTCATCGCCGCCAGCAGCTCGACCGCGGTCTCGGTGGAGTAGGGCTGGTATCGCCCGCCGGTCCACTCGTCGAAGAGCGGCGTGCCGGGGAGCACGAGCGTGGGGTAGATCTTGAGCAGGTCCGGCCGGAACTCGGGTTCCTCCCACAGCCGTCGGAAGTCGGCGAGGTCGGCCGCGGGGTCCATTCCGGGGAGCCCGAGCATCAGGTGGTAGCAGACCTTGAGCCCCCGGTCCCGGGCCTCGCGGGTGGCCCGCGCGACGTCGGCGGCGTCGTGGGCGCGGCCGACCGCCTCGAGGACTCCGTCGTGCAGGCATTCGACCCCGATCTCCACTCGCGTGACCCCGGCATCGAGCAGGAACGGGAGCACCCGGCCGTCGCACCAGTCCGGTCGGGTCTCGACCGTCAGGCCGACCATCCGGTGCGCCGCCGTCTCGTTCGCCGCGATCGCGTCCGCGAGCGTCGGACGGGGGGCTCCGTTCAGCCCGTCGTAGATGCCGTGCAGCGTCGTCTCCTGGTATGAGCGGGGACGCGACGGGAACGTCCCGCCCATCACGATGACCTCGACCTTGGAGGTGGGGTGCCCGATCGCGTCGAGCGTCGCCAGCCGGTGGCGGGTGATCTCGCGGGCGTCCCAGTGAAACTGGGCGCCGCGCAACGCCGACGGCTCCTCGCCGGTGTAGCTCTGCGGGCTCGCGTTCTCGACGCCCCCGGGACAGTACGTGCACCGGCCGTGCGGGCAGCGCGCCGGGGCCGTCATCACCGCCACGACCGCGACGCCGGAGAGCGTGCGGGACGGCTTGCGGCGGACCGCGCCTGCAAAGCGCGCCCGTTCCTCCGGCGGCAGTCGCTCGACCCAGTCGACGTTGGAGAGGATCGGACCGACCCCGCCCCGCTTGGCCCGCGCGAGCTTCTCCCGATGCAACGACTCCGGCGTGGTGGTCGCGGTGTCCGCGGTCAGCGATGGATCCATTGCCGGCTCTCCCCGGTGACGAGGTACGGGGCCCGTCGCAGGTCGTCGACGGTCCGAGAGCCGGTGAGGAACATCGCCACCTTCAACTCGTGCACCAGGATCTCGAGCTCGCGCCGGGTCTCCTCGTAGCCGACCGACGCGGCGGGCAGCACCCCACCGGCGGTACCGGCCGCGGTCGCGCCGAGCGCCAGGGCGCGAGCGACGTCGAGGCCCGAACGCACCCCGCCGCTCGCGACGACCGGGAGGCCCAGCGGCACGAGCTCGAGCACCGAGACCGGGGACGGGATACCCCAATCCCAGAACGTCTTTCCGACGCGGGCTTCCCGTTCCGCTCCCTGGTCGACCGCGCGATAATGCTCGACCGCGGCGAACGACGTTCCGCCGGTGCCGCTCACGTCGAACGCCCGGACCTTCCGCTCCCGCAGCGATTCGGCGACCTCGCGCGAGATCCCGGCGCCCGTCTCCTTGACGAGCACGGGGAACCGCTCGGCGAGCTTCCCGATCTGGGCGAGACAGCCGCGCGCGCGCCGGTCGCCTTCCGGCTGGACCATCTCCTGGAGGAAGTTGAGGTGGATCGCGAGGACGTCGGCGTGGATCAGCTCCATCGCCGCGCGGACCTCCTCCGGGCCGACGACGTGGTCGTCCGGACCCTGCGGGATGATCTGCGGTGCTCCGATGTTGGCGAACTTGAGCGGGACCGCGTGCTGCGCGACGGTCGCGTAGCTCTCGGGATACTGCCCCTTCAGGATCGCGGCCCGCTCGCTGCCGACGCCCATCGCGACCCCGACGTCCGCGGCGGCGCGGGCGAGGTTGTCGTTGATCTTCGCCGCGTCCGGGAACCCGCCGGTCATGCCGGTGATCACGATCGGAGCCGCGAGCCGGTGTCCGAGGAGCGTGACGGATGGGTCGATCTCGGAGAAGTCGAGCTCCGGGAGCGCCTTGTGGATCAACTGGACGTCGTTCCAGTACCGATATCGACCCTCGACGTCGCGGCCCAGCACGACCTTGACATGCTCCGCCTTCCGGTGGCTCAGGTCGAGACCCGCGGTGTCCGGCGACTTACCCGGACCGCGCGCGCGCCCAGCTCCCGTAGACCTTCTCCCCCCGGAGGGCGCGTGAGAGTTCGCCATCCTTGAGTCCGCTAATAAGACCTGCGTCCACGCCGGCGGAGGCGATGCGCAGCATCGACTCCGCCTTGCCCCGGATCCCGCCGGTCACGTCCACGCCGCCGGGGGCCGGCCGCAACGTCGCGACGACCGACGCGGTCACCTCGGCGACCACCGGCCGTCGGCCTCGGGGCGGGCCTTCCAGGATCCCGGGGACGTCGCTCACGAAGACGACGCGCGAGGGGCGGAGCGGAGCGACGAGCGCTTCCGCGATCGTGTCCGCGCTGAGGATGGACGACCCCCACCCTTCGTCCGGAACGACGTCGCCGAACGAGACCGGCACGAGGCCGCGTGCGAGGGCCTCCGCGAACGGGGCCGGTTCGAACGCGACGAGCCGGCCCTCCCGGTTGCGGGCGTGGGTCGCGATCGGCACCGAGACCGCCGAGACGCCGGCGTGCACGAGCGCCCGCAGCACGAGCAGGTGGAGCCGACGGACCTCGGCGGCGACGATCGCGGCCCCGCGCGCCCGGCCCGCCGCCGGCTCGGTCTCGAGCGGCGCGCGCGCGAGCCCGAACTGCTTCGCGCCCGGGTGTCCGAACGAGCCGGCGCCGTGCAGGACGACGACGTTATGGGCTCCCGACCCCGCGATCTCGTGCGCGAGGCGCGCGAGGACCTTCGGGCGCGCGCGCTCGACCTCGCGCTTCCTCGTAATGACCGACCCGCCGAGTTTCACGACGACCGGGGACGGTGCGCTGGTCGGCGAGGCCGGCATCCCCGCGTGTCCCGCGCGTTAGGCGTGGTCCCAACCCGCGCGTCGGTCGAGGAACATGAGACAGCCGATCAGCACGAGGAACGGACCCCAGCCGAACTCGAGGTTGAACGTGTAGAGCCACCACCAGATCACGACGAGGCCCGCGGCCGAGATCAGCGCGGCGGCCACGACCCACGGTAGGGAGATCGGGCTCGCCGTATGCGCCGCGTGGGCCGAGAGGGAGGCGTGCTCCGACATCGCCGCGCGAGAGACGATGCTCCTTCAAATGGATTCGGTCGAATCGCCGCGTCCGTTCGACGGGCGCGGGTCCCCAGAACGGCGCGTGACGACGCGTCGCGCGAAAATTTTGGAAAAAATGACAGAAGGTTGATATGGCCCCCCTTCCTCGGACCGCCGCCCGAGGCCCGGGTAGGCGTCGACGGTGCCACCTACTAGCGAAGACCGGCCGGCGGAAACGCCGGCGCGGTGGGACCCGAACCAAGCCAACAACGGGACGGCCACCCCCGTCAGTGACCGTCCGCCGGCGGGCGGAGCGACGCCCGTGCCGTCGTACGGCACCGCCGCCCCGCCCGCCGGAACGTCGACCGCCGAGTTCCTGGACTCGTTCCTCCAGACGAAGAGCGAACTGTTTCGGGAGAATCGGGAGGTGCTCCGCGACTCGTACGTGCCCGCCCGATTGCCGCACCGCGACAACGAGATCCGTCAGGTCGCCGAAGTGCTCGCCCCGGCCCTGCGCGGCGACGTCCCGTCGAACCTCCTGATCTACGGGAAGATCGGAACGGGGAAGACCGCGGTCGTCACCCAGGTCCGCCAGGACCTCCAGCGGCGGGCTGGGGCGACCGGCAAGGTCGCCTTCATCAGCGTCAACTGCGGCAACATCGACACGGCGTACAGCCTGCTGCAGAACATCGGGAACACCTTCGCCAAGACGGACGCCGACCGGATCCCCACGGGCTGGTCGCTCGACCGCGTCCAGGCCGCCATGCGGCGGCTGATGGACGGCAAGGGCGGGACGATCGTCCTCGTCCTCGACGAGATCGACCGGCTGGTCGCCCGCAGCGGGGACAACGTCCTCTACACGCTGAGCCAGCTGAACACGGAGCTGGAAACGGCCCGCCTCGTGCTCCTCGGGATCTCGAACGACCTCAAGTTCACCAACCACCTCGACGCGCGGGTCCGCAGCCGTCTCAACGAGGAGAAGATCCTCTTCGACCCGTACAAGGCGCCCCAGCTCCAGGACATCCTGCAGGACCGGGCGAAGGCTGCGTTCCGGGACGGCGTCGTCGACCCCGGCGTGATCGAGCTGTGCGCGGCGTACGCCCAGCTGGAGAGCGGCGACGCCCGGCGGGCCCTCGCGCTGCTCCGGCTCGCCGCCGAGATGGCCGAGCGGGACCACGCCAAGCGGATCACCCGCGACCACGTCGTCAAGGCGAAGAACCGGCTCGAGAAGGACATCATCGTCGACTGCTGCCGCTCGCTACCGCCGCACTGCAAGGTGCTGCTCTACGCGATCCTGCAGTCGTACGAGCGCCGCCGTACCGGGGTGCTGACCGGGGAGGTCTACGATAACTACAAGCGGCTCGCCGAACGGCTCGGACTGCCGCCGCTCCACGCGCGCTCGATCTCGAACTACGTCAGCGAGCTCGAATCGCTGGGGCTGATCCGCGCGACGATCGTCTCGCGGGGCCGCGGGGGCCGGACCCGGGAGATCCAGGTCGACGTGCCGATCTCGGAGACGATGCCGGCGCTCGAAGAGGACCCGCTTCTCGGGCCGATCGCCCGCCCGAAGAGTCGCGGCCAGACGCTGCTCACCAACTTCGACAACCCCGGTCGGACGGGGCCGTACTGAGTCGGGCGGTCAGCTGGTCGCCGCGTCGCTCGCGACCGGCGCGGCGGCGAGCGTCGCGTCGTCGGCCCGGCGGCGCGCGCGCTCCCGACGAAGTTCCCGCAGGTCCCGCTCGAGTTCCCGGAGCTCTGCGGCGACCCGACGGACCCGGACGCGCGCGACCCGCTCGGTCGCCGCGATCTCCCGGTCGAGCGCCTCGTCGGAGCCGCGAAACCCGCTCATTCCCCGCCGTCGTCCTCGATCTGCGCCTTCTGGAGCTTCGAGGAAAAGTCGACGAAGACGGTCTTGAGCTCGGTGAACTCGTCGATCGCGACGCTGCCGGCCTCGCGGCCCCCGTTCCCGGTGTTCTTCACGCCGCCGAACGGCAGCTGGACCTCCGCGCCGATCGTCGGCGCGTTCACGTAGGTGATGCCGGCCTCCAGGTCCTCCATCGCCCGGAACGCCCGATTGACGTCCCGGGTGTAGATGGAGGACGAGAGCCCGTAGTCGACGTCGTTCGCGACCCGGACCGCCTCCGCGTAGTCCTTCACCTTGATCACGGAGAGCACGGGCCCGAAGATCTCCTCCTTCGAGATCCGGGAGCCGTGCTTCGTCTCGAAGACCGTCGGCCCGATGAAGTAGCCGCGGTCGTAGATCCCGCCGGTCAGCTTCGTGCCGCCGTACCGGAGCTTCGCCTCCTTCTTTCCGATCGCGATGTACTCGAGGATCTTGCGCTCCTGGTCCGCGGACGCCACGGGTCCCATGCCCGTCTTCGGGTCGAGAGGGTCACCGACCGGGAACCGGTCGAGCCGGTTCGTGAGCCGCCCGAGGAAGTCGTCGTAGACGTCCTCGTGGACGATGAGACGACTGGTGGCGGTGCACCGCTGGCCGGAGGTGCCGAACGCCCCGAACAGGACTCCGTCGAGCGCGAGACCGAGGTCGGCGTCCTCCATCAGGATCACCGGGTTCTTTCCCCCGAGCTCGAGGTGGACCATCTTGAGCGACTGCGCCCCGCGAACGTAGACGTCCCGGCCGGTCTCGACCCCGCCGGTGAACGAGATCGTCCGCACGCGCGGGTCCGCGACGAGCGCGTTCCCGACGACCGACCCCGCGCCGGTGACGAAGTTGAGCACTCCGGCGGGGAGGCCCGCGTCCTCGTAGATCTTGACGACCTCGACCGCGCAGCGGGCGGTGTTCGACGCGGGCTTGAAGACGACCGTGTTCCCCGAGATCAACGCGGCGGCGATCTTCCAGTTCGGGATCGCCGTCGGGAAGTTCCACGGCGTGATGCAGCCGACGACCCCTTTCGGCTGGCGAACGGTGAGGCAGAACTTCGAACGGAGCTCCGACGGCACGGTCTCGCCCACGAGCCGGCGGCCCTCGCCGGCCATGTACTCGATGAAGTCGATCGACTCCTGGACGTCGCCGAGCCCTTCGCCGATCACCTTCCCCATCTCGCGCGTGACGATCTGGCCGACCTCCGGCTTGCGTTGCTTCAACAGACGCGCCGCTTCGAGCAGGAGGTCGCCCCGCTTCGGCGCCGGGGTCTCCTTCCAGGCCGGGAACGCCTTCTGCGCGGCCGTGACCGCCCGGTCGACGTCCTCCGCCGTGCCCGCCACGAACGAGGCGATCGGTTCCCGCGTCGCCGGGTTCACCGTCTCGAACCGCTTCGCCTTCGCGGGCGAGGTCCACTTTCCTCCGAGGAAGAGCCCGAACTGTTCGACCGCCGACGGCATCCGTGTCACGACCGGGAGCGCGGACGGGGGGCGCCGCTAAAAGCGTCTCCCT
>Ga0187783_10003177_pt1 | contig 12131 bp, 6 predicted proteins | sample 1015_SJ02_MP02_2_FD_132471 | JGI IMG/M metagenome (GOLD analysis project Ga0187783, IMG submission 132471) | Tropical peat soil microbial communities from peatlands in Department of Meta, Colombia - 1015_SJ02_MP02_20_MG | ecosystem: Environmental > Terrestrial > Soil > Wetlands > Peat | place... | reverse complement strand
CGTGGCCGCTGCGCGGCACCAGGGTGCCGATCGCCGCCTCCACCGAGAAGGTGCCACTCCCCTGCATGGGGACGCACTCGTGCGTGCCGCTCGCGGACACCAGCTGCAGCAGCCGCTCGCGGATGCGGGCGGTGATGCTGTTGAAGTCGACGTCCCAGGAACCCCAGTCGCGCAGCATGGCCTCTCGCGTGCGCAGCGAGGTGGACAGCGGTCCGGGGGTGAGAAGGTAGGGTTCGGTGCTCATCGGAGTGCACGCTCGCGGTGGGCTCGCAATTTTAACCATTCGCGCGCTGCGGCAGCATGCGGCGCAGCGCGTAGGCGCCCAGCAGCACCGCGAGGCTCACGAGGCCGAAGATGAGCGCGATGCGCTGCTCGGGGATCACGCCCATGGCGGCGACGATGGCCAGCATGGCGATGATCGTGAGCCGCGTGAGCCAGGGGTAGCCCCACATGCGCAGCCGCAGGCGCGCCGGCATCTCCCGCTCGAGCCGCCGGCGCAATTTGAGCTCGGCGATGGCGATCAGCACGTAGACGAAGATCGCGACGGTGCCGTAGGAATTGACCAGGAAGGCGAACACCCGGTCGGGGGAGAGGTAGCTCATCACCACCGTGAGATAGCCGAAGGCGGTGCTCGCGAGGATGGCGGCCACCGGTACCCCGCGGGCGTCGAGCCGGGCGAAGGCCGCCGGGGCGTCGCCGCGGCGCGCGAGCGCCATCAGCATGCGCGAGGAGGCGAACAGGCCCGAGTTGAGTGCCGACAGCACCGCCGTCAGGATCACGAGGCTCATCACCGTCGCCGCCGCGGGGATCCGCAGCGTCTCCATGACACTGACGTACGGGCGTGCCATGCGCGCCGTATCGTTCCACGGCACGATCGCCACCACGAGGAAGATCGAGCCGATGTAGAACACCAGCACGCGCCAGATCACCGACTGCGTCGTCGCCGCCACGGCGCGCTCGGGCTCGGCCGATTCGGCCGCCGCAATGGTCACGATCTCCGCGCCGAAATAGAACCCGGTGGCGGCGACCGCCCCGGTGAGCACCGGCACGATGCCATTCGGCATGAAGCCGCCGTGGGCCGTCAGGTGGCCGATGCCACCGTGCGCGCCGGGCCATGCACCGAGGGCGAACGCCGCGCCCGCGCACAGAAAGGCAACGATCGCGGCCACCTTGATCGAGGCAAACCAGAACTCGGCCTCACCGTAGGAGCGCACCGAGAGGAGGTTGACGATGGTGAACAGCGTCATGAGGCCGAGCGTGTACTGCCACGGCGCAATTCCCGGCCACCAGCCGCCGAGGATCTTCGCCCCGGCAACCGCTTCGAGCGCCACGACGATCACCCAGAAATACCAGTACATCCAGCCGGTGAGGAAGCCGGCGAGGTCGCCGAGCGCGAGGCGGTTGTACTCGTAGAAGCCGCCGACCGCCGGGTAGGCGACCGCCATCTCGCCGAGCATGCGCATGACGAGCACGACGAGCATCCCGGTGAGCGCGAAGGAGATGATGGCCGCGGGCCCGGCCGCGCCGATCACCACCCCGCTGCCGACGAAGAGCCCGGCGCCGATGACGCCGCCGAGCGCGATCATCTGCAGGTGACGGCGCCTGAGCGAGCGGCGCAGCCCCGTGGCGTCCGCCACCTCCGCGGTCAGTGCGCCCTCAGCCGTCATGCGACCCATGGCCTGGAACTCGCGGTGGCGGGACAGTGCCAGCGCGCCCCTCACGCGTACTGCCGGTACTTCGGCAGATAGCGCACCGGCTTCGAGAGCGCGTCGCGCCGGAAGGGATCGCCGAGCTCCTGCGTGACCATCATCTCGAGCACCGTGGTCCTGCCCTCGGCCTGGGCCCGCGCCGCCGCGCCCAGCGCCGGGCCGACATCGGTCAGCCGCTCGACGGTCACGCCCTCGCAGCCGAAGGCGCGCGCCACCGCCGACCAGCTCGGGTTCTCGAGGTTCACGCCCTGGTAGCGGCGGGAATAGAAGTCGACGTGGTTCTTTTTTTCCGCGCCCCACTGGCTGTTGTTGAACACGACCACGGTCACGCCGATGCGCTCGCGGACGCAGGTGAGGAGCTCGTTGAAGCTGATACCCCAGGCACCATCGCCGACGTAGGCGAACGCCGGCCGGGTGGGGCAGGCGACCTTCGCGCCGCAGATGACCGGAAAGGCGTAGCCACAGTTGCCGAAGCTCATGGCGGCGAACATCGAGCGTGGCTGCTCGAAGCGCAGGTAGGAGTTGGCGACCGAGCAGATGTTGCCGATGTCGGTCGAGACCATGGCGCCGGCGGGCAGCGCCTGCTCGAGCGCCCGCAGCAGCTCCCGCGGGTGCATGTACTTCGAGTTGGCCGCGACCTCGAGCGAGTAGGGATCGCGCTCGTGGGTCCACTCGGCGAGCTCGCGCTCCCACGCGGCTTTTTCGGCGGCAATGCGTGCGAGGCGTTCGCTGCGGTCGGCGCCGCCCCCGAGCGCGCGACCCTTGAGGCGCTCGATGAGCGCCACGGCGGCCGCGCGCGCATCGCCGTGGATGCCGACCGCGATGGGCTTCACCAGCCCGAGCATGCGCGGATCGCTGTCGATCTGGATGATCTGCGCCGCGCGCGGCCAGTAGTCGAGGCCGTGTTGGGGCAGGGTGCCAAAGGGGCCGAGGCGCGTGCCGAGCGCGAGCACGACGTCCGCCTGAGCGATGAGCTTCATGGCGGCCTTGGCGCCCTGGTAGCCGAGCGGGCCGGCGGTGAGCGCATGCGAGGCGGGAAAGGAGTCGTTGTGCAGGTAGCTGTTGCAGACGGCCGCACCGAGGAGCTCGGCGAGCGCGACCGTCTCCGCGGTCGCTCCCGCGGCAATTACCCCGCCGCCGCAGAGGATCACCGGGAAGCGTGCACCGGCGAGGAGCGCCGCGGCGCTCTCGAGCGCTGCCGCATCGCCCGCGCCGAGCCCGATACGGAGTGGCTCGGTAATGGTCGCCTCGATCTCGCCGTAGAAATAGTCGCGCGGAATGTTGAGCTGCGCCGGTCCCCTCTCGAGCATCGCACGGTCGAAGCAGCGCGCGGCGATCTCGGCCATGCGCCTGGGGTTGTTGACGTGCCCCTGGTAGCGGGTGATCTTCGAGAAGATCGGCAGCTGCTCGGTTTCCTGGAAGCCGCCGAGGCCCATCGTCATCGAGCCGGTCTCGGGGGTGATGAAGACGACCGGGGAGTGGGCCCAGTAGGCGGCCGCGACCCCGGTCACGAAGTTGGTGACGCCCGGACCGTTCTGTGCGATGCAGACACCGTGGCGGCCCGAGGCGCGCGCATACCCATCGGCCATGTGGATCGCACCCTGCTCGTGTGCCACCGGTACGAAGCGGATGCCGGCGGCGGGGAAGATGTCGAGCGCGTCCATGAACGCCGAGCCGACGATGCCGAAGACATCCGTCACGCCCTGTGCCGCGAGCGTCTCGACGAGCGCTTCCGAGGCCCCCATCTTCTGTGGCGCTTTCATGAGCGGCTCCGTTGTTGGCGTTTCGGCAATCGAGACGATTTGTCTCAAAACTTGCTTAATCTTACAATAGAGTTACAGCGGAGCAAGGCGAATTCCGCTCTCGCAGTTCCTGTATCCTGTCTATCGGAATGGGCCTCTTGCCATGGATACCCGTGCGCTGAAACTGCCGGTGGAGACGCCGGAGATCGCAACCGAGACCTCCTCCACGCTGAAGGCGTTTGGGGTACTCGAGGTGCTGGTGCGTGCGGGGCGGGCGGTGACGCTGTCCGAGCTCATGCAGGCGACCGAGCTGCCGAAGCCGACGCTGCACCGCACGCTCGCACTTTTCGAGGAGGCGGGGTTTCTGACCCGTGAGCCGGCGGGCCGCGCCTACATCGTCGGCGACCGGCTGTCGCGCTTCGCGCTCGATGTGCTGCGCAGCGATGCCGCCGCGGCCGAGCGGCGCACGGTACTGCGCCGGGTGGTGAGTGAGATCGCCGAGAGCTGCAATCTTGCGGTCCTGCAGAAGGGGGCCTTGATCTACCTCGACCGTATCGAGGCCCCCTGGCCGCTGCGGCTGCATCTCCCCGAGGGGGGTGTGGCGCTGCCGTTGCACAGCTGCGCGAGCGGCAAGCTGCTGCTGGCGCACCTGCCGCCGGGCGAGCGCCAGCGGCTGCTCGAGCTGATGCCGCTGCAGCGCTTCACCGAGCGCACCATCACCGATCGCGCGGTGCTCGCCTCCGAGCTCGACCGGATCGTGAGCGTCGGGTATGCGGTCGACAACGAGGAATACGTGCTCGGGGTCGCCTGTGTTGCCGTGCCGGTGCGCAGTCGGCGCGATGACGTGATCGCTGCGATTGCGGTACAGGCCGCCACCGCGCGCCTGCCGCTGATGCGTGCCATAGAATTCGTCCCGCGCCTGCGCTCGGCGGCGGCGCAGATCGGGTCCACTTTCGGCTGACACCACCCGCAGCGCGCGCCCGCAGTCCCGTAAGCGGTGCCCGGCGTGCACCAAGATCGACACGGAGATTCACATGGAGATGACGCTCGAGAAACTTGAACGCCACTGGATGCCCTTCACTCCCAACCGCGACTTCAAGCGCCACCCGCGCATGTTCGTGCGTGCAAGCGGCATGCACTATTTCGACCCGAGCGGCCGGGAGGTTCTCGATGGCAGCTCGGGCCTCTTCTGCTCGCCCGCGGGCCACTGCCGACCGGAGATCGCGCAGGCGGTCGCCGAACAGCTGCAGACGCTCGACTACACGCCATCGTTCCTGCGCGGCCACCCCGGGGCGTTCGCGCTCGCCGATCGCGTCGCGGCGCTCACCCCGAAGGGCATCGATCACGTCTTTTTCTGCAACTCGGGCTCCGAGGCCATCGACACGGCCATCAAGGTCGCGCTCGCCTATCACCTCGCCCGCAACGAGGGGCAGCGTACCTATCTCATCTCGCGCGAGCGCGCCTATCACGGCGTCAACATCGGCGGCACGGCGCTCGGCGGCATGGTGCGCAACCGCGAGACTTTCGGCGCATTGATGCCGGCGGTGCTGCATCTGCGGCACACGCTGCTCCCCGAGAACCGGCTCACCCGGGGCCTCCCAGGGCGTGGCGTCGAGCTCGCCGATGACCTGCAGCGGTTCGTGAATCTCGTCGGCGAGAAGCGCATCGCCGCGGTCTTCGTCGAGCCGATCGCCGGATCGACCGGCGTCATCCTGCCTCCGCGCGGCTACCTCGAGCGGCTGCGCGAGATCTGCACGCGCTACGGGATCCTGCTGGTGTTCGATGAGGTGATCTGTGGCTTTGGCCGCACCGGCGCACCGTTTGCCGCGACGGCCTTTGACGTGACGCCCGACATCATCACGATGGCCAAGGCACTCACCAACGGTGCGCAGCCGATGGGCGCCGTGGCGGTGCGCGACGACATCTATCGCACCATCGTCGATGCCGCGCCCGACGGGTTGCCGGAATTCTTCCACGGCTATACCTACACTGCGCACCCGGCGGCGTGCGCCGCAGGACTCGCGACACTTGCCCTCTACGAGCGCGAGAAGCTGTTCACGCGTGCCGCGGAGCTCTCCGGCTACTTCCTCGATGCGATGTTCGCCCTGCAGGACCTGGCGGCCGTCGCCGATATCCGCGGGTTCGGGCTGCTCGCCGGCATCGAGGTCAAGCCCGGCAAGGCGCCCGGGGCGCGCGGTGCCGAGCTGCAGGGGAAGCTCTTCGATCGCGGGCTGCACGTGAAGACCACCGGCGACGTCGCCATCATGGCGCCGGCATTCATCGCCAGCCGGGCCGACATCGACCAGATGGCCTCGATGCTGCGCGAGGCGATCGCCGAGTACTGACACGGCGTCCGTCCTTCAGGTGGAGAGCCTTCCCGCGCACGCGCGCGTCGTGATCATCGGCGGCGGCATCGTCGGCTGCAGCGTCGCCTATCACCTCGCGAAGCGCGGCTGCAGCGACGTGCTGCTGCTCGAGCGCCGGCGGTTGACCTGCGGCACCACCTGGCACGCCGCCGGACTCGTCGGGCAGCTGCGCGCGACGCACAACCTGACGCGGCTCGCGCAGTACACGACACAGCTCTACGCGGGCCTCGAGCGCGAGACCGGCCAGGCGACGGGTTTCAGGCAAGTCGGCTCCATTGCGGTCGCGGCGAGCGAGCCGCGGCTCGAGGAGCTCAAGCGCGGCGCCTCGATGGCTCGCTCGTTCGGTCTCGAGGTCGAGCTGCTCTCCCCGGGCGAGGCCGGTGAGCGCTGGCCGCTGCTCTCAACCGCCGGCCTCGTCGGCGCGGTGTACCTGCCGAAGGACGGTCAGACCAATCCCGTCGACACCACGCAGGCACTCGCCCGCGGCGCGCGCCATGGCGGCGTGCGCATCATCGAGAACGTCAAGGTCACCGCCATCCGCAGCGCGCACGGGCGGGTCACCGGCGTCGCGACTGAGCAGGGCGAGGTGGGCGCCGATGCCATCGTCAACTGCGCCGGCATGTGGGCGCGCGAGGTCGGCGCCTGGGCGGAGGTCAACGTTCCGCTGCACGCCGCCGAGCACTTCTACATCGTGACGGAGCCGATCACGGGACTTGCCTCCCCGCTTCCGATCCTGCGCGATGCGGATGCGGGCGCCTACTTCAAGGAGGACACCGGAAAACTCCTCGTGGGCTGGTTCGAGCCACACGCCAAGCCCTGGGGCGAGGCGGGTATCCCCGAGAACTTCGCTTTCGATCAGTTGCCCGCCGACCTCGCCCACATCGAGCCGATGTTCGCGCAGGCCATGCGACGGGTGCCGGTACTCGCATCCGCAGGTGTGCAGGTGTTCTTCAACGGCCCCGAGAGCTTCACGCCCGACGATCGCTACCTGCTCGGCGAGACACCGGAGCTCGCCGGGATGTACGTGGCCGCCGGCTTCAACTCCATCGGCATCCAGTCGGCCGGGGGTGCCGGCAAGGTGTTGGCGGACTGGATCATCGACGGACATCCGCCCTTCGACCTGTGGGACGTCGACATTCGGCGCTGCGCCGCCTTCCAGCGCAACAAGCGCTATCTGCGCGAGCGCACGGAGGAGACGCTCGGCCTCCTTTACGCCATGCATTGGCCCTTCCGGCAGCCGCAAAGCGCCCGCGGCGTGCGCAAGTCCGCCCTGCACGATCGTCTCGCTGCCGCCGGGGCCTGCTTCGGGGAGGTGGCAGGCTACGAGCGTGCCAACTGGTTCGCCCCGCCCGGGAGCGAACCGCGTTACGAGTACAGCTACGGCCGGCAGAACTGGTTCGCCGCCTCGGCCGCCGAGCATCAGGCGGTCCGCGAGCGCGTCGGGCTTTTCGATCAGTCCTCGTTCGGTAAGTTTGTGCTCAAGGGGGGCGATGCGGCTGCGGTGCTCGCACGGATCTGCGCCAATGACGTCGAGGTGCCGCTCGGCCGGGTCGTCTACACCCAGTGGCTCAACGAGCGCGGGGGCATCGAGGCAGACCTCACCGTGACGCGCGAGGCCGCGGATGCCTATTTCATCGTGACCTCGTGCGCGACGCAGACCCGCGATTTCAGCTGGCTCACCCGCAGCATCCCCGGCGGGTCGCACGCCGTGGCGCTCGATGTGTCCTCCGCCTACGCGGTGCTCGGCCTCATGGGGCCGCGCAGCCGCGAGCTGCTCGCGACGCTCACTGATGCGGATCTCTCGACCGCGGCATTTCCCTTCGCGACCTCCCGGATCATCGATGTCGGCTATGCCCGCGTGCGGGTGAGCCGCATCACCTACGTGGGCGAGCTCGGCTACGAGCTCTACATCCCCACGGAGTTCGCGCAGTCGGTCTACGACGCGATCGTCAGCGCCGGTGGTGCTTTCGGCCTGCGCCTCGCCGGATACCACGCCATGAACAGCCTGCGGATGGAAAAGGCCTACCGTCACTGGGGCCATGACGTCTCCGACGAGGACACCCCGCTCGAAGCGGGGCTCGGGTTCGCCATCGCTTGGGAGAAACCCGGCGGCTTCCTCGGGCGCGAGGCACTCCTGCGGCAGCGCGAGGGCGGCCTCGCACGCCGCCTCGTGGCCGTTGCGCTCGAGCACCCCGATCGTCTCCTCTATCACAATGAGCCACTGTGGCGGAATGGTCGGCTGGTCGGCCGGATCAGCTCGGGAATGTTCGGTCACACCGTCGGCACAGCGCTCGGTCTCGGCTACGTGAGCGACGGCGGAGCGGCGCTGAGCGATGAATGGATCGCGGCCGGACGCTACGAGGTCGAGCTCGCCACCGAGCGGATTCCCGCCCGGGTCTCCCTGCAGCCGTTCTACGACCCCGCGCGCGAGCGGGTGAAATGCTGACTCCGGCGCAGGCCGCATGAAAAGTCGCGCGCGCGTCGTCGTCATCGGCGGCGGCGCAGTCGGCTGCAGCGCGCTCTATCACCTCACACGGCTTGGCTGGGACGACGTCGTACTGCTCGAGCGGGATGAGCTGACCGCGGGTTCGACCTGGCACGCCGCGGGCAATTGTCCGAACTTCTCGACCTCCTGGGCGATCCTCAGGCTGCAGCACTACTCGACCGGGCTCTATGCGCGTCTCGCGCAGGAGGTCGGCTACGAGATCAACTACCACCGCACCGGCAGCATTCGACTCGCACACACCGCCGACCGCGTCGATGAGTTCCGCCACATCGCCTCCCAGGCGCGCGCCCAGGGCCTCGCTTTCGAGCTTCTCTCGCCGGTGGAGATCAAGGCACGACACCCCTTCCTCGAGCTCGATGGCATCCGGCTCGGGCTGTGGGACCCCGACGATGGCGACATCGATCCGGCGCAGCTCACCCAGGCGCTCGCCAAGGGCGCGCGTGATCGCGGCGCAGCGATCTACCGGCACACCCCGGTGACCGCGGTGCGGGAGCTTTCCGCGGGCGGCTGGCGGGTGGAGACGCCGTCGGGATCGATCGAGGCCGAGTACGTGATCAACGCGGCCGGCTACCGCGGCGGCGAGGTCGCTGCCCTCATCGGTGAGTACCTGCCGATCGTCACGCTCTCGCACCAGTACCTCGTCACCGAGGGCATCCCGGCGCTCACCGCGCGGGGCACGGCGCGCCTGCCGCTCGTGCGCGATCCCGACGCCAGCTACTACCTGCGCCAGGAGCGGCATGGACTGCTGCTCGGGCCTTACGAAGCGCCTGCGAGGGCGCACTGGCTCGAGGGCCTGCCGGGCGAGTTCGCGCATCAGCTGTTTCCCGATGATCTCGGGCGCATCGAGTCTTACATCGAGGCGGCCTGTGCGCGGCTCCCACTGCTCGGATCCGTGGGCGTGCGCCGCGTCATCAACGGTCCGATCCCGTACGCACCGGACGGCAATCCGCTCATCGGCCCGGCCGCGCGCGCGCGCAACTTCTTCCACTGCTGCGCGTTCACCTTCGGCATCGTGCAGGCCGGTGGTGCCGGGCGAATCGTGGCCGAGTGGGTCGTGAACGGCGAGCCCGACTGGGAGGTGTGGCCACTCGACACGCGGCGTTTCCTGGCCTTCGCTGACCGGATCTATGCGCGCGCGCGGGCGCTCGACACCTACCAGAACGAATACGGCGTCGCCTACCCGCAGGAGGAGCGTGCGGCGGGCCGCCCGGCGAAGACCTCTCCGCTGCACGAGCGGCTGCGCGCGCAGGGCGCCGTGTTCGGCGCCCGCGGCGGCTGGGAGCGCACAGTGTACTTCGCACGTGGTGACGACCCACCGGGGCCGGAGTGCTCGTTCCGCAGGCCGCGCTGGCATTTCGCGGTGGCGCGCGAGTGCGCGGCGGTGGCGGGCGGCGTGGCGCTCATCGACCTGCCGGGCGCCACCAGGCTCGAGGTGCAGGGAGCAGACGCCGCGACCTGGCTCGATCACCTGATCTGCGGGCGGCTGCCCGCGGCGGGGCGTACGGCCCTCGCCTACTGCTGCTCACCGCGCGGGGGCGTGGTCGCCGAGATGACGGTGTCGCAGGTCGCGGAGGGACGCTTCCTGCTCATCTCGGCCGCGGCCGGTGAGCGTCACGACGAGCACTGGCTCCGCAGCCACCTGCGGCGCGGGCAGCGCGTCACCATTGCCAACCTCACGGACCGCTACGGATCGCTCACGGTGGTCGGCGCGCGCGCGCGCGAGCTGCTCTCCTGCGTCACCGACGCGGACCTCTCGAACGCTGCCTTTCCCTGGCTCAGCGCGCGCACCATCCGCATCGGCGGCACCGAAGTGCTCGCGCTGCGTGTCAGCTACGCGGGCGAGCTCGGCTGGGAGCTCCATGTCGCGAACAGCGGGCTCGAGAGCGTGTACGACCGGCTCGTTGCCGCCGGCGGCCGGTTGGCGCTCGCGCACGCCGGGCTCTATGCCCTCGAGAGCCTGCGACTCGAGAAGTGCTACCGCAGCTGGAAGGTGGATCTGAGCCGCGAATACAGTCCGTTCGCCTCATCGCTCGATCGCTTCGTGCAACTCGACAAATCGGCGGACTTCATCGGCCGCGAGGCGCTGCGCCGCGAGGCAGCGACCGGCACCAAAGAGCGCCTCGTGCCGCTCGTCGTGGCCGCAGGCGATGCCGACGCGGCGGCCGTCTCCATCGTCTACCGCGGTAGCGAAGTCGCCGGGCTCGTCACCTCGGGAGGCTATGGGTATCGCCTGAATCGCAGCATTGCGCTCGCCTATGTGCGCAGTGACCTCGCCTCGCCCGGCACGGAGCTCGAGGTGGAGATCCTCGGCGAGCGCTGTCCGGCGATCGTCGGGCGCGAGCCGCTTTACGACCCGGACAACCTGCGGTTGCGCAGCTAGCGTGCAGTTGCGCAGCTAGCGTGCGGTTGCGGAGTTAGTGTGCGCTCGGCAGCACGCGCGCCACGCCGCCGCGGCCGCGCGGGTCGGCCACCGCATCGACACCTGCCGCGCCGATGACGATCACCTCGATCTCGCCGTTGAAGTCCTGCGTGACGAAACGGTAACCGCGGTCCGCAAGCGCAGTGCGCACCGCCGGAGCGAGCTGCGCGTACGGCTCCTCGAAAAGGGTATCCGGCGGCAGCAGCTGATGGTGGATCCGCGGCGCGGCGACGGCGGCCTCGAGCGGCAGGTGAAAGTCGTGCCAGTTGGTGAGCACCTGGAAGATCGAGGTCGCAATGCGCGAGCCGCCCGGTGTACCGATGACGACGGCCACCCGGCCGCCGCGCGTGAGGATCGTGGGCGCCATGGTCGAGAGCGGGCGCTTGCCGGGGGCGATGGCGTTGGCATCGCCGCCGACAACGCCGTAGGTGTTCGGCGTACCGGCCTTTGCCGAGAAGTCGTCCATCTCGTCGTTGAGCAGAAACCCCGCACCGCTCACCACCTCGCCGCAGCCGAACCAGTCGTTGAGCGTATAGGTGTTGGACACCGCGTTGCCGGAGCGGTCGACGATCGAAAAATGGGTGGTCTCGTGGTGCAGGGCAAGTCCCGGGTGCACCTCACCGGTCGGTGTGGGGCGCGCGAGGTCGACTTCGGCGGCGCGCCGCGCCAGGTAAGCGGGGTCGAGGAGCTGCGCCACCGGTCCCCGGTGGAAGTCCGGATCGCCCAGATAGTCGGCGCGATCGGCGAACACCCGCTTCTCGATCTCGGCGAGCAGGTGGACGTACTGCGCTGAGTTGAGTGCCACGCCGGCGAAGGCCGGGGCGAGATCGGTCCTCATCGCCAACATCGAAAGCAGCGCGATACCGCCCGAGCTCGGCAGCGGAGCGGTGAGCACGCGGTAACCGGCCCAGTCGCCGGCGAGCGGCTCACGCCACACCGCCCGATAGCCGCCGAGGTCGGCGTGCGCGATGTGACCTCCGTCGCGCGCCATCTGAGCGAGCAGCAGCTCGGCGGTGCGTCCGGCGTAGAACCCCCGCGGACCCTCTGCGGCGATGCGCCGCAGCGTCGCTTCGAGCTCCGGCTGGCGGAAGATGCCCTCCCTCGTGAGCGAGCCAAAGTAAGTCAGGAAGTTGGTGCGTCCGCGGAGCTCACCGGCGCGCTCGTCGCGTCTCGCGGCAAGCTGCGGACTGACACGAAAGCCATCGTGCGCATAACCGATGGCGGGAGCCAGCTCGGTGCGCCAGGGGAGCCGTCCAAAGCGCCGATGCAGCTGCCACAGGCCCGCCACAGTTCCGGGAACCGCCGCCGCGCCGGCGCCGACGGTGGTCGCGCCCGCCGCCACCTCGCCGCTCGCATCGAGATACATACCGGGTTGCGCGGCCGCCGGCG
>Ga0187783_10003176_pt1 | contig 12131 bp, 13 predicted proteins | sample 1015_SJ02_MP02_2_FD_132471 | JGI IMG/M metagenome (GOLD analysis project Ga0187783, IMG submission 132471) | Tropical peat soil microbial communities from peatlands in Department of Meta, Colombia - 1015_SJ02_MP02_20_MG | ecosystem: Environmental > Terrestrial > Soil > Wetlands > Peat | place... | reverse complement strand
CTGTGCCAGCTGGTCGTCGCCAAGCAGCTCGCCGTTGAGGTCGGTCACGATGAACTCGTCTTCATCGCTTTCATCGGCCGGTTCGCGATGGAGCACCGCATAAGAAGTTCCCTCGCGGGGATCCTCCAGGATGCCGACGACTTCGAACGGCAGTGCCGCGCCGTCGTTGGTCGCGATGAGCAGCACGTCGGCCAGCTCCAGCGGACCGCGAGCTTCCTCGCCTTCACCATCCGGGTTGGACATCGAACGCCCCCTTCTATCGCAGGCAACGAGCCACGTTTGCTTGGTGTTCCGCCAGGGTTTTCGCAAAGACGTGAGCGCCGCTGCCGCAGTAGACGTAATACAGATCGTCGCCTTTCGACGGATGGAGGGCAGCCTCCAGCGAGCGACGCCCGGGATTGGCAATCGGCGTCGGCGGAAGCCCGGCATGCACGTAGGTATTGTACGGCGATCGAACCTGCAAATCCGAAAACGAGAGGACGCTCTTATAGCGCGGCAGCGCGTACTCGATCGTCGCGTCGATTTGCAGCGGCATTCGCAATCGTAGGCGGTTGTAGATGACCTCAGCGATGCGAGGGCGATCGGCCTCGCGTTTGGCCTCGCGTTCGACCAACGATGCGATCGTTACGGCTTGTGGAACCGTGACGCGAAGGCGTCGCGCCCGGGTTGCCGCATCGGCCGGCAGTTCCCTGTAGAACTCGGCGGTAAGCATCGCGGCGACCTCGCTCGGCGCCGCCCCCAGCGGCACCAGATACGTGCTGGGGAAAAGGAAGCCCTCGAGACTCTGCGTCTGCGCGCCGTCGATCACCAGCCGCTGATGCATGAAGTTCTGCAAGAATCCCGATGCCGAGCCGATGCCCTCGCTTTGCAGCCGCGCGGCGATTTGGGCGGCAGTGAAACCTTCGGGAATCGTCACCCACGAAGCCGCTTGAGCGCCGACGGTCGTGATTGCCTGCAGGACTTCGCGCTGGGTCACGCGCGCCGGAAACCGGTATTCCCCCGCAAGCACGTCACCCTCGACTCCGAGAAATCGCGCCAAAATGCGGAACGCAAAGACGTGCTGGATGACGCCCGCAGCCGCGAGCCGCTGCGCGGCTTGCGAAAAAGTCGAGCCGCGATCGATCACCACTAGCGTGGAGCCGGCCGGGTGCGAACGATCGCCGCCGACCGCATACCAAAACCAACCGCAAGCGGCCGCTCCGATGGCGAGCGCGGCGGCGGCGGCGTACGCCAGCCGGCGAGCAACGCTCACCGTCCGCGTTCGTTGCGACGGCGCGCGAGAAACGTTTCGAGCGTCAGGGCGGCCGCCATTTGGTCAACCACCGCCCGGCGTTTTTTCCGCGAGAGGTCGGCCGCGATCAGGCTTTTGGTCGCTTGTGCGGTCGTCATTCGCTCGTCTACACGGTGAATCGCTCCGAAGAAAATGCCGCGAAGATGCTCGACGAACGCGTCGACGGCATCCGCTGCCGGCCCCCGCATCCCGCCCAGCGTGATCGGGTCGCCGACAACCAGCTCGTCGACGTTATACTCGTCCAAATAGCGCTTGATGCATGCCATGTCCGCGTCGCGATTGCTGCGGGTTATCGTTGCAACGGGCAGCGCAAACGTTAGGCTAGGATCGCAGACTGCGACGCCGATACGCTTCGTGCCGATGTCGAGGGCCATGACCACCTCGCTATGCTCCAAGGTTAGAGAGCTGTGCGAACGACTTTGGCCGCTTCCCTAGATGGTGCGAAACGAGCTCTTCCACCGCCAAGGCGGCTGCCGGCGTCGCGAAGAGCGCCGCAGCAGCCCCTTCTCTGGGCGTCGCCAGCGCGCGCAGATTCGCGACGTCGCCCTCTTCAAGGTAAGGTAAATCACGCCGGCGCTCGCGGCATCGTTCGTCCACGATGCCGCCGGCTTGGGCATCGAGCCAAACTGGGCCCGCGAGCGGTGCCCCGCAGTGCACGCAAGTCTCCAGCGGCGGCGCCAGCCCGAGCATATCGAGCAGGCGCAACGAGAAGCGCGGCAGCAGGGCGCGCGGCGTCGTCGAGATTGCAATCGCCGCAAGCGCGCCAACCAAAAGCCCGTAGATATCGGGCAGCGCTAAGTCCGGTTCGCAGAACGCATCAATGAGTTCGGCGACGACCGCTGCAACGGCATAGCGTTCGGGCTCGACCAGCTGCGTCCAGACGGCTCGGCGAATCTCGGCCGACACGATGATCTCCAACGACCGCCCGCGGTGCATCAGAAAGTCGCACTCGGTAAACGACTCTAGGCGACCGGCCAGATGGCTGCGCGGCCGGCGTACGCTCTTGGCCACCGCATCGAGCTTCCCGCGTTCTGCCGTGAAGAGGGTGAGGATTCGGTCGGCCTCGCCGAGCTGCCGGCCGCGCAACACCACGCCTCGCGTCTTATAGGCGCGCGGTTGCGTCAGTGTTCTCCGAATCCTGTGGTTGTGCTATCGCGCCGTTGGTATAGATGCGAACCGCCAAAATGCGTCGCCCACGCGTTCGATCCACGCGCAATCTCGTGTGATCGGCAGCCTGGATCTCTTCGCCTTCATTGGGAAGCCTTCCGAACAGTCCGACCGTGTAACCGCCGATCGTCTCAAAGTCCTCGGTGGGAAGATCCGTGCCGAGCCGAGCGTTGACGTCTTCGATGTTGGTGCCGGCTTCGACCACCGCTTCGTGCTCGGAAACGACGGAAATCGATTCCTGCTCGTCAACGTCGTGTTCGTCGCGGATTTCGCCCACGATCTCTTCCAGAAGATCTTCCATCGTGACCAGTCCGGCCGTTCCACCGTATTCATCTACCACGATCGCCAGCGAAAACTTATCCCGCTGCATTTCGCGCAGCAGGTCTGCAATTTTTTTCGTCTCCGGAACGTGCACCGCCGGCCGCATCAGTGCGCCGACGCTGGTATGGGCCAACGATCCGTTGGCCAGCGCGATCAGCAGCTCGCGATCGTGGATAACGCCGACGATGTCGTCTTTCGACTCCTGGTAAACGGGCAGTTTAGAGTACCCCTCGGCAATCACCACGTCCAGCACCCGCCGCGGCGGATCGTTTATCGGAACCGCGACCATCTCGGGCCGCGGCTTCATCACCTCGCGCACGATAGTGTCGCCGAATTCCATCACCGAGTGAATCAGCTCGCGTTCTTGCTCCTCGATCACGCGCTGCTCCGCGCCGACGTTGACCAGCGCCCGAATATCTTCTTCCGTAACGTATGGGCGGTGCGCGTGCTTGATGCCGAATAGCCGCAAGATCCAATCCGTAACCACTTGGAAGGTCCGCGCGATCGGTGTGAGGACGTATGCGACGTAGCGGATGGGCAGCGCCAATCGAAGCGCCCAGCGGTCGCTGTCGCCGGTTGCGACCGTTTTGGGCACGATCTCTCCGAAAAGCAAAAAGATCGCCGTCATGACGATGGTCGAGATGATCGCTCCCGACGGGATCCCAAGCGCGATCGCAATGTAGGTAGCGAGCGAATCGGCTGCCAGCAGCACGATCGTGTTTCCCACCAGGATCGCGGTGAGAAAGCGCGTCTTCTCGTCGACGAGATGCTCGAGGTTGGCCGCGCCTCGTACTCGGCGCTCGGCGATCGCCCGGGCCCTGATCCGCGAAATGGAAACGAGCGCGGCCTCCGACGCGGCGAAAAAGGCCGCTACGAGTACGAGCACGATCAGTGCGGCGATCTGGAAGGGCAGGCTGGCGGGGGTACTTGGGCCGGGATCGGTGTTCAAGTCGGCGCCATTATAGCATAACGTGCGGCCGCACCAGCACGTAGATCGCCAGGGCGACCAGCGTCCCGACGACGGCTCCCCAGAAAACCTCGAATGGCCGGTGAATACGGGCCTCGACGCGGCTTTGTGCCACCAGAAACGCGGCGAAATAGGCCAAAATGGCGGCCAGCGGCTTTTGATAAAAAAGCGCCAACACGGTAGCCACGGCAAAGGCGAGGGCCGCGTGGCCGGACACCGCGCCCCCCTGAAGCGCCGAGCCGCGCCCGGCCCGCGCCTTGACGAAGACCGTTACGATCGCCACCACCGCAAGCGAGATCAGCGCGACGTTGGCCGGCACCGAGTGGACCGCAACGAAGACCTGCTGGCCGCCCCCGATGATCCCTTGATAGAAGATAAGGTAGGCGCACAGCGCCGCACCGATCGCCGAAACGAGCACCGCTCCGGCTGCGGCATCTTTCGCTGTCTTCGCCAGCGGATGATGCGCCACGGTCAGGAGATCCACGATCGCTTCGACCGCCGTGTTCATTAGCTCCAAGCTTAGAACCAGCGCCACCAAAGTAACGGTAGCAATGACGTAGTAGCGATCCAGGCGCAAGATGAGCGTCGCGAGCAGCACGAGAGCACCGAGGACAAAGTGCACTCGCATGTTCGGCTCGGTCCGCGTCGCGTAGATTATTCCTTCGAACGCGTGGTGAAACGAACGCAAAAGGCGGCTTCGCGCGATCGGCAGATAGTGCGGTTCGCGTTTCTCGCGCTCGTCGGCCGGATGATGCATCAACGCTCTCGCCCGTACGGCCAGGGCATCGCTATCGCATCGGCCAGGCGTCGCTCCTCGCGCTGCATTGCGTGCCGTTGCGTAGCCACGACGTGGTCGTGCCCCTTCAAGTGGAGCAACCCGTGAATCAGCAGCCGGTAAATCTCGCGCTGAAGCGGCGCGTCGTAGGCCTGCGCCTGTCGCCGGGCGGTTTCAACGGAGATCACGACGTCGCCCAGGAGCCGTTCGACCTCTCCCCGCTCCGGCGCATCGCCAAGCGGAAAGCTTAGCACGTCGGTGGCCGAATCGCGGCCGCGGTACTGGCGGTTCAGCGCTCGGATCGCCGCATCGTCCACCAGCGAAAGCGAGAGCGTCGCGCCGCCCTCACCCAGTGCCGCGAGCAGCCGGCGTGCGGTCGCAACCAACGCCCGCCGATCGACGCCGCTGCGGCGGACGTCGTTTCGCAGGTAAATCAACGTAAGCCGGCTCGCGCGCCGGACTCGTACGCACGGATTATTTTGGCGACCAGCGGATGGCGCACGACGTCCGACCCGTCGAGCTCGACAACGCCGACGTCATCGAGCTCGGCCAGTCGAGCAGCAGCCGCGCGCAACCCGCTGCGCTGCCCGGCGGGAAGATCGATTTGGGTGACGTCGCCGGTAACCACCATCTTGGAGCCGCTGCCTAGCCGGGTCAGAAACATCATCAGCTGGTCGTCGGTCGCGTTCTGCGCTTCGTCCAGAATCACGAATGAATCGGCCAGCGTCCGTCCACGCATAAAGGCCAGCGGCGCGACCTCGAGCGTTCCCCGCTCCATGAACTTGTTTACGGTCGCGTCGTCGATCAGCTCGGACAACGCATCGAAGAGCGGACGCATATACGGATCGAACTTCTCGCGCAGATCGCCAGGCAGAAAACCCAGACGCTCACCGGCCTCGACGGCCGGACGGGAGAGAACTATCCGCGAAACGTCGCGCCGCTTCAGCGCGCGCACGGCCATCACGATCGCCAGGTAGGTCTTTCCCGTGCCGGCCGGCCCGATGCCGAAGGCAAGGGTCGAGCCTTCTACGGCGCCTACGAAACGGCGCTGCCCGGGAGTGCGCGGCCGGACTTCGCGACCGCGATGCGTGCGCAGCAACGTGCTCGGCAAAGGTGCAGGGTCGTTTGCATCGGAGAGCGCCAGCGCCACGTCGTCGGGGGTAATGTGCGCGCCTTCAACCGCCGCGCCCAGCACTCGGCGAACGACTTGCTCGGCGCGCGCGACCGCGGCATCTTCGCCGGCGAGGGTCAGCCGGTCGCCGTCGGTACGGACGCTAACGTCGAGCGAGGCCTCAATCGCCGAGAGATTGCGATCGTACTCGCCAAAGAGCCGAACGCGATCGGAGAGCTCGCCAAGGTCGATGGACCGTTGCGCCGTCAATGCATACGATATTCGTCACCGAAGGCGCGGGGCTTGCCGAAGACTTCGGCGGCGATGATGCCGCGCACGACGTCCCGTTTATTCCGGAACAGGCCGCGGCGTCGCGGTGGTAGTTCCGGCGTCAGGCTGGGAGGCGCCGCCACGGGGGCTCGAGGCGCGCGAGGAGGCTGCGCAACAACCGGCGTCGGTTGCGGCTGCCCTTGGGCGGGTGGCTCTTTGCCGGCTTGCAGGCGAGCTTGCTCGAGGTAGGCGCGCGCTTGCTCGCGGAACTGCGATGGCGCGCCCTGCCTGCGCAGGCTCGAGACCATGCTCCCCACGACGCCGATCATCAGCAGCCCTACCCAAACGAGCAGGCTGACGTCGCGCATACGGCCTTACTTCGGCGCGGGGCCCGGTGGAGGCGGCGGCTGCACGTCGGTAGAGCTCTCCGCCGAGGATCCGATCGAGGAGCGCATCTCGGTATCGGCCTGTACGTTCTTGAGCCGGTAATAATCCATCACCCCGAGGTTGCCGCGAAGGAACGCCTGCGCGATGGCCTGCGGGATCGTGGCTTCAGCCTCCACGACTTTCGCCCGCATGGCTTGGGTCTCGGCCTTTTGCTCCTGCTCGGCCGCCAGCGCCGCATACTGGCGTTCGGCGGCCTTAGCTTGCGCGATCCGCCGATCGGCTTCGGCTTGACTGGTCTGCAGTTCGGCGCCGATGTTCTTGCCGACGTCCACGTCGGCGATGTCGATCGACACTATTTCAAACGCGGTGCCGGCATCGAGTCCCTTGGCCAAGACCGTCTTGCTGATCCGATCGGGATACTCGAGGACCTCCTTGTGGTCCACCGCCGCTCCCACAGCCGAGACGACGCCTTCACCAACGCGGGCAACAATAGTCGGCTCGCCCGCGCCGCCAACGTATCGATCCAGGTTGCTGCGGACGGTTATTCTTGCCTTGACGTTGAGCTGAATGCCGTTCTGAGCAACGCCTTGAAAGATCGGCGTCTCGATGACCTTCGGGTTCACCGACGTTTGCAGGGCCTCGAGCACGTTGCGCCCGGCCAGATCGATCGCCGCGGCGCGCTGCCATTCGAGCGGAATCTGAGCACGCTGAGCGGCGATCATCGCCAGGGTAACGTTTTCAACGTTTCCTCCTGCGAGAAAGTGTGACTGCATCTGATCGACGCTAAGATTCAAGCCGGCTTTGCGCGCCCGCACGTAGTTGGTGACGATGACGCCGGGCGGAATTCCGATCAAACGCATCCTGACCAGCGCCACGATGCCCAGCGGAACTCCGGCCGCGATGGTCCGGATCCACAAGCCGATCGGGAAGTAATAGAGAAACGCAAAGAACACGATAAGCGCGATGAGAACGATAATCGCGCCGCTGACGGCAATCATACTTGCTCCTATGACGTGACGGGTTCGACGAAAATTCGGGCGCCTTCGACGCGCACCACTCGGACTGGAGTTCCCGCCGCGATGAACTCGCCCTCGGTCAGCACGTCAACCCTGCGCCCCTCGATCGACGCGATGCCCGCAGGGCGCAAGTAGCTGACCGCCGTGCCCGAACGGCCGCGAAGCTCACGATAGTCGCGGCTAGCGACGTAGTCCGGACCCTGTGCGGCGACGAGCGCCAGCCGCTGCGCCCAAGCGTTTTGCGGGACGGCGCGCACGGTCAGTGTGAAGATAATAACCGTTAGCACGATTGCGGTCGCAATCGTTTCGATTCCCACGAAGAAAAAGGGCAGACCAAACGCGCATAGCACCGCTACCAAAAGCGCAGCCGCACCGAGAATCCCGGGCAATCCGTGGCCGGGCACGACGTGCAGCTCCCACAGTATTCCAACGACGCCAAGCAGCGCCAGCGCGATAACGAACGCGTTGGAAAAGCCGGCGTAGACGTGGCTGCCGAAGAACAGCGCGAAGGCTCCCACGCCGATGATCCCGGCGATGGCGTGTAACGTCTGCATTTCGATCAGCAGCCCGAGCATGCCGATGCTCAGCAGCAGACCGCTGACGATCGGATCGGTCGCAAACCGGGCGACCTGCTCTGCCCAGGTGAACGACTCGCTCACCCGAGGCGCATTACCTAAGTGCAGTTGCTCGAGCGCCGCGTCGAGTGTCGGGGCGATCGAACTCGCCACTCCGGCACGCACCGCATCGTCGGTGTTGAGCGTGAGAATCGTGCCGGTGCGCTTATATTCGGGCAGATCGACATTCTTGTCGACCATGGCTGCGGCCAACTTCGGATTGCGATGGTTGCGCTCGGCGGTGGACTCAAACTCGGCACGCAACGCGGAAATCGTCTTAACCGTTGCTGGAATCGGTTCGGCCGCGCCGATCGAAGCGCCCGGCGCCATCACGATGCGGCCGGCGGTCAGCGTTATCAGCGCGGCAGCCGAATAGGCGCGCTGGCCGACGTAGGCGACGACCGGCTCTTGCGCGGCAAAGAGCGCGTCGCGAATCCGAAAGGCTGCTTCGACCAGGCCGCCGGGGCTATTCACTTCCAAGACGACGGCGCGAGCATGCTGGTCATTGGCTTCGGCCACGGAGCGCTCAACCAAATGGGCCATGCCGTCGTCGACCGTGCCGGTAATCGGAACGATCACGATCGGCCGATCCGGCGCTTGACCGAGGGCGAGCCCCGTCAAGCCGGTCAGTACCAGAGAGCACCACACCAACGGACGCAAAGCCTTCATGCCGCTTGTTACCGCGCGAGGCGCCCCGAGTTACAACGCCGACAATACTTCGCCAACGACTAGCCGGACCAGGTTGCCGTCGGCCAAGCCGCGCAGTTGCGGCATCACGGCCTTCATCACCGCACCCGCGTTGCGCGAGTCGGGAGGCAGCTGCGCCACCACGGCGGCGACGATCTCGCGAATCTCTTCCGGGGTGCGTTGCGCCGGTAAATACGTCAGCAGGATCTCGCGCTCTCTGCGTTCCTTTTCGGCCAGGTCGCTTCGCCCGGCCCGCTCGAACTCGGCCAACGAGTCGGAACGCTGTTTCACCAGCCTGCGCACGACGTCGAGCTCGTCGGCATCGGAAAGCTCGCGTCCGCTTTCGGTCCGCTTGTAAATGAAGCCCGAGAGCGCCGAACGCAGCGTGTCGAGGCGCAACTGGTCGCGAGCCCGCATCGCGTCTTTCAGATCGGACGAGATCCGATCTTTTAGCGCACCCACGAGTCCGGCGAGCTAGGCGCGGCGCTTACGAGCCGCGGCCGACTTTTTCTTACGGCGAACGCTTGGCTTTTCGTAATGTTCGTGTTTGCGCGCCTCGGCCAGAATGCCGGCCTTTTGGGTAGCCTTCTTAAAGCGGCGCAATGCGCTCTCAATAGTTTCGCCCGGAGCGATGCGAACTTCCACCTTTTGACGACCCCCCTTTCGGCGCGCCGTCGCTGGCGCGACGGCACGAAAAATTAGGCCCCAATGGGCCGTGCCACTAACCCTAACACACTAGGCTGTGAGCGTCAAACGCGGGACACAACTACCCGTTTTCGCCGTTCTCTTAACCCGGCGGCCAGCTCATCGGCCTTCCCGCCAGGACGTGGACGTGCGCGTGGTTCACCGTTTGACCGCCGTCGGCACCGGTATTGACGACGACCCGGAATCCGCCCGCGCCCCCGCGCGCGCGACCCAGGTTTGCGGCAACCTCCATGATCAGTCCCAACAGGCCGTCACCGGCCCGCGACACGTCCACGATCGTGCCGTAATGCTTTGCCGGCATGACCAGCAGATGCGTCGGCGCTTGCGGGTTGAGATCTTCGATGGCGACCACAACTTCGTCGCGATGAACCACTTTGGCCGGAATCTCGCCGGCCGAAATCTTACAGAACACGCAGGCGTCCATTAGTGGGTGCGTATCCAGAAGGTCCAGGACTTCACCGTCGTGTTCCCGGCCCGGTCCGAAACCCGCACGGTCGCGTGAACTGGTCCGTCGGGGTACGCGAACTGCGGGAGATACTGAATGAACTGTCCGGTGCGAACGCATTCCGAAGTGACGTCGCGGCCATTGAGCCAAAGAAGCGCGCTGCCCGGATCTACCGGTACGGCGTCAGCGGCAAAGCTGGCATAGACCGCCGGCTGCCGGCTGTTGATCGTGACTCCGGCGTCGGGCGCGACATCGGAGATTCCGGGGCCGATACTGGAGGCCGAAACGGTCTGCAAAGCGGGCGCTTCCGCGGTGACGTTTCCCACCGTGAGCCGACCGATCACTGCGACGTCGTTGAAGTTGACGCCCCGCGGAAGCGTATAGCTTCCGACGTAGACGCCCGGAGTGCGCTGCAGCATGATTTGATCGATCACGTCCGAGCCGAGATCGAAGCTGGCTGCGGCCCCGGCGGTGCCGTGCATCGTCACGTGAATCGTTTCTCCCGGCCGGAGCGGATGATTTGCATCGCTGGAAACGTCGCCGATCGCAACGGCACCCGATGCCGACGCTCCCGTGGTCAAGCTTCGGCTGGCAAGAATCTCACGCACTTCGTTGCTCTCGACGTTATATCTGACGGTCACTTCGTCGTTGGCGCGGAGATCGCTCAAGGACGAGGCTTTCCCGTTGAGCGAGATCTCAGCAGTACGGCCCGGCGCGATAACCTGCCCGTCGGCCAGCACGAATTCGTCTCCCGCGATCGCTACGATCTGCCCGTTACGCGATCCGTACTCGTCCACCACTCGCTCCACCCGGCCATCCTTGCGCATCTCGACCATCGCGAAGTCTCCCGGTCGGACGTCGCCCAGCTCGCCTGGCGAAGTGACATTGACGTTGACGTCCTCGACGTCGATCGTCGCGTTCGGCGCGATCTTGATCGTCTTCGTTCCCCCGTTGAATTCCAACGTCAGCGTCGGGGGATCGGAGAGCACGTCGACTGCCGCAACGGTGCCGAAGCGCTGGTAACCGTTCCCGGTCGAAACGAAACCGTTCGACGAGCGGCCGATCAGCTGCGAAACGATCGTAACCGAGTTGCTCTTCCGATCGAATCGTGCTTGCGCGCCCAAAACATCGGTAAAAAACCGCAACGGCACGTAGAGCACGTAGTCGATCTCGATCGGCGGCGTTTCCAACGTTACTTGCCTGCGGTCGATTTGCGCGTTTGGATCGCCGACGGTCACGGTAATGGTCTTCGACCCGACCAGGGTTGTGATCGAGTTGCCGCTGCGGTCGAACGGCAAACCCAGTGCCTCGATGGTCCGGCGAACCGGGACCAGGAGCACGCTGTGCTCGAAGCGCGGCGGTGGATCGAGCGAGAGCGCACTACCATTGATGACGATCGCAATCGGCCGGGGCTGCGCCGCCGCCAGTAAGATCGCGAGTGCGGCGATACCCCGCCTCATCGCTCCTCTAACAACTCTCGATAGACGTCGGCGGTCGCGCGCGCGCAGCGATCCCAGGTTAAATCGCGGGCGATCGCGCGACCAAGTGCGACTGCGCGCGTCCGCAGCGCCTCGTCGCTCAGAATGCGCTCTAAAGAAATCTGCAGTTCTCGCGCGTCGCTCGGTGCAAACGTCACTGCGGCGCTCGCAAGCGCCCTTGGAACCGCCTCTCGGCTCGCGACGACGGGACACCCCACCGCCATCGCCTCCAGCATCGGCAATCCAAATCCCTCCCGCAATGCCGGCGCAACCAGGCTGCGGGCTCCGGCGTAGTAGGCGGCCAGACGCTCTGCGCTGACGTCCCCGAGCGCGACGATCGAGCGCGACGGGCCGCTCCTCCGCTGCAGCTCCCCCCCGAAATCGTCGGGTCCAGTCACGTACAAATCGATCGGCCACGCTTGCGGCAACGCCGACCACGCCGCAAAGAGGGTCGCCAGGTCCTTGTGGCGCCGATGATTGCCAACGTAGAGCAGATACGGCCGCGCGCCGTCATGCGGCGCGACCGGACGGAGAAAAAACTCGGCCACGCCCAGTGGAATCACCCGAATCTTGTTACGGTTCACACCCAGAAACGCGACCAAATCGTCCACGGTGCGCTCGTCGTCGGTGATTACCCGCGCGGCGCGCGCGCAGGCGGCTCGCACCACCGTGGCATAGTATGGGCCGACCTTGGCTTTGAAGTACGCCGGGAAGCGCAGATGAATCAGGTCGTGAATCGTCAAGATGAATTTTCCCGGAGCAAAGAGCGGGACGTATTGCGAGAGAAAGTGCATCACGTCGAGCTTCGCCGACCGGATCGCCAACGGAAGGCCGATTTGCTCGCTCCACCCGAAGTTTGCGCCGGCCGCAAAGGTTGTGTACGAGAACTCGGGAGCG
>Ga0187783_10003175_pt1 | contig 12133 bp, 9 predicted proteins | sample 1015_SJ02_MP02_2_FD_132471 | JGI IMG/M metagenome (GOLD analysis project Ga0187783, IMG submission 132471) | Tropical peat soil microbial communities from peatlands in Department of Meta, Colombia - 1015_SJ02_MP02_20_MG | ecosystem: Environmental > Terrestrial > Soil > Wetlands > Peat | place... | reverse complement strand
GCTGGAGGGGGCTTCGATGCATTCGTCGAGCACCATAATAATGTCCCCGCCTAAAGCGATCTCGATTTCAAGCGCCTTTTCCGGCGACAGGAAATGCTCGGAACCATCCAGATGAGAGCGGAAACGCACACCTTCGTCGCTGACCTTGCGCCGTTCGCTCAGACTGAAGACCTGATAGCCCCCCGAGTCGGTGAGAATCGGCCGGGGCCAAGACATGAAACGATGCAGCCCTCCCAGTTCACGAATCAGCGCGTGGCCAGGACGCAGATAGAGATGATGGGTGTTGGCGAGGATGATCTGGGCATCGAGATTTTCCAGATCCTGCTGGGTCTGTCCCTTCACCGTGGCAGCCGTGCCGACGGGCATGAAGGCGGGCGTCTCGATCACGCCGTGCGGCGTGGTTAGCCGCCCCAGCCGAGCCCCTGACGGATCGGTTGCGAGAATCTCGAAGCGAAACCCCATCGGGCGAGTGTATCAGGTGAAGGCCGCCGTGACGCCTGCCGATGCCAGTGCGATGACCGCATACACGATGAGCAGCCAGGCGAAGGCCGCACCGGTCGAGAGTTTCTTAGGTGCCGCCGCGTGGTATCCGATGGCCATCAGAACCAGCGGCCAGACCGTAAACACATCCACAAATCGGAGCAGAACCACCAACCAGGCGGCTGAGTCGCGGGACAGAAAAGCCGAGGCGTTGGAAGCGACCAGGTTTTGCAAGTCGATCGTCGAGGGATCCTTGAAAAGTACGACCAGTATTCCCAATAGACCCCTGAGGATGCCGGGCGATGATGCATAGCAGGCAATGGCAAGCGACGTCTTGAAACGGAGGCTCGTCCCAGCCAAACCGTTAAACAGCCCCAAGAGCACCGCGGCCACGACCAGAGCGACCAAGAAAGGCGAGACTGCGCCGATGGCGTAGACAAAAGGCGGCGCGTACCTCACCTGCATCTCCAAGGCCTGCTCTTGCTGTTCGGGCGAAATCTGCTGGATGCGCGAGTTGGCTTGCATCTGCTTTTCGAAGAAAGCACGCCACCCCACACGATGAGCGAACAGGCCGATTACGATCAGCGAAAGCACGGTTAAGACGGCGATGGGCGCAAACCACGTTGGCTTGCGCACGATGGACTCAAACGTGGCCTGAGGGTTCAAGAGTACGCCGAAGATCCTACTTAGGGAGTTGGCGCGCTCGGTCGATTCGGGGGCCTGAGCTGCGATGTCGCCCATCTACTGTCTCCTTTTGGGTGGAATGAAGGAGTGGCTCCAACTTCTACGCGCGGGGATGGTCAAAGTTACAACCGATCGACCACAGCTATCGCGTCAATACGCGCGTGACATTCGGAGAGATCAGCTCGTAGCGAATGTTGCGCCAGCGGATACGTCTGGTCAAGAGCGAGGCAATGAAATTCCAACTGAAGAGAAACGGCACGATCGGAGCGAGCGCGGTCCAGACCCAACCCCACCGGTTGAGCTGGGCTTTCCATTCTGGCAGCATTTCGCTGACAGCGATCGTCCGCAGAGCTCCTTTGGCCGTCGCGAGCAAGATCATTACGAGCGCCATGAGCGCCAGTTGAATCCAGGGGTCGCCATCGATCATGGCGCCGAGGATGACGATCGCGGCGTAGACCAGCGTGATCGAATAGCTTAGGTTGGCAGTGGCTCCCCAAAGCCACCGACGTGGCGAATAGACTCGCGCGATCAAAATCTGGCGATTGGTGAACTCGATTAGAGAGGAGCCTGTCCAGGGATGGAGTGTTGCGGCCAGGCATTCCGGGCAAAAAACGATGTCTTTGCCGGCGGCTGCAAGGGCATTGGTCAGAGCGAAGTCGTCGCTCGCGGCTCCGCTCCAAGCTTCGAGAACGTTGGCATCGTCAAACGTCTTGCGCCGGATCGCCGTTCCGCCGCCCCAGCAGAAGTTCTCGCGAGGGCGGCTGAGGAGCGTGGCCACCGCTGCATTCCAAGCTGACGCCAGCGCGCTTGCAAACCCACCTTCACCGACGCGGCGGCTGGGAATCACCCAGCGGTACGCTGTCGTGGCGCCGATCTCCGCGTCCTGCAGCGGGGCGGCCAACTTGCCGAGCCAGCGCGGCGGCAACCTCACATCGGAGTCGACGAACACAATGACTTCGAATTTCTCGGGCAGCGATTCGATGGTGCGGCGAAGGTTCCACACCTTTTCGCTACAGTCCTGCGGCGGACCGGCAATCACGATGTGCACGGGCCGATCGGTTGCCGCCTTGACGCGCTCGATTACCTTGAGCGCAGGGTCGAGGCTCGTGGCCAGGGGAAAATAGATCTCGTAGGTGGGGTAATCGAACCGTGTGAGTGCCTTCAGGTTTTCTTCCAGCCCGGGCTCGGTTCCCTTGCAAGGGCAGATCACCGCGGCAACCGGCGCATAAAATCCGGCGTGGGAGGCCAGGCGCCGTCGCACCATGCGAAACCATTCCCAACCGTCCCAAAAGGCGTACGCGCCCAGCGCGATTTGAACGATCACCAGGATGTAGAACAGGTACACCATTAAAAACAGGATAGCAAAACGGGCCGGTGAAGTGCGGTTCGACTCAAGTGTGCTTGCTAGAACAGCACCCTCAGTTTTCGCGGCGCCGGGAGAAGACTTTGCGCAGCACCCGGTCCGCCGCGGTGTTGACCTCGAGCTGAAATCTTCCGGCGGCGCGGCGGGCTTGCTCCATCAGAGAAGGATCCAGGAGCAAGGCCACACGATCGACAAAGGGGCCCGACGCGGCGCCCGGTCGGGCCGGGCGCGAGGAACGGTGTGCGCTCAGCATTCGATAGATGTCCAGGTCGTGCCAGAATTCCCTGGCCTCTTCGTCGCTCCACTCCATGGCCTGGCCCAGGGCGACGAAAAACTCCTCGCGAAAAAGATCCAGGAAGGGAATCGCTAACTCGAGGGCCGCTTTGGTAGCCGGGCGTGATTTTGCTCGCGAGCGGCGCTTTTTTCCCCGCGCAGGGTGCTTTGCTCCCCGCACCGTGACGCGTACTTTCAATCTCATCGGCAGCGCCGCTTCGATGCGCATCACCGCCGCCAACACCGACTCGCGGCGAATTCTCTCGAGCTGCTCGCGATAAAACGCAGGCTGATCGGCACGACCAGGACGACGATATTCCGCTGCGTAGAGATCGAGAAACCGTGCCACCATCTCGCCGCGATCGAGCGTCGCGAGCAACTGCGCTGCCGCTTCGCGCGCGCGCACGACCAATTCTCGGGGTCGGTAGGGCATCGACGAGTAGCTCCACGCGAATCAGCGCAGTGCCGCCATGGCCAAGGTGTTGCTGGGCAAAAGAAAAAGGCCCGGACGGGAATCCGCCGGGCCTGGCTGGTTTGCCCTGTTTAGTGCACTGGGCCAACGGCCGGACGGTCCTCGCCGCGCGGGCCTCCGCCCACCGGCGGCCGCACGGTCTTCTCGAATTTGCCCAGCGCAATTTCCAGCGCCTCTTCCACCCGGCGCACGAAGTGGATCTGTATGCCTTCCAGCATCTCGGGCGGGAGATCCTCTTGAACGTTCGGCTCGTTCTCCGAAGGCAAGATGACCTCTCGGATGCCGGCGCGTTTGGCACCGAGCACCTTCTCCTTCACGCCTCCGATCGGCAGCACCACGCCAGAGAGCGAAATCTCTCCGGTCATCGCCACCCGCGGGCGAACGGCCCGGCCACTCAGCAAGCTCACCAGCGCCGTGACCATCGCAATGCCCGCCGATGGACCGTCCTTGGGAATCGCGCCCGATGGAACGTGAATGTGCAAGTCGAGCTTGCGGAAAAAGTCCGCATCGATGCCGTAACGGTCGGAGTTCGAGCGCACCCAGCTGAGAGCGGCCCGCATGGACTCCTGCATGACCTCGCCGAGGTGTCCGGTCATGGTGAAGCCCTTGCCTCCGCGCGCCTTGCTGGCTTCGATGAAGACGATGTCGCCTCCGACGGGGGTCCACACCAGACCGATCGATACGCCGGGCTGCTGGACACGTTCCTCGACTTCCTTTTCCAGTCGGAACTTCGGCACACCGAGCGCTTCTCGAATCACATCGACGGTGACGACGAGCTTGTCTGTCTTGCCTTCGGCGATGCGACGAGCCTGTTTGCGCACCAGCGTGGCAATCTCGCGTTCGAGGTTTCGTACGCCCGCCTCTCGCGTGTAGTGATGGATGAGGTCATGCAGCGCTTCGTCGGTAAACTCGATCTGCTCGCCCAGAGTCAAGCCGTTCTCCTTGGTCTGGCGCGGGAGCAGGAACCGCTTGGCGATGTGAACCTTTTCCTCCTCGGTATAACCCGGAACTTCCAAAATCTCCATGCGGTCGCGCAGCGGCTCAGGAATGGGATCGAGCCAGTTGGCGGTCATCACAAAGATCACCTTGGAAAGGTCAAACGGCACATCCAGGTAGTGATCGCGGAAGGTTGAATTCTGCTCGGGATCGAGCACCTCCATCAGCGCCGCAGACGGGTCGCCGCGGAAGTCGCGGCCGAGCTTGTCCACCTCGTCCAGCATCAGCACGGGGTCCATCGTTTCGGCACGGCGGATTCCCTGGATGATCTGGCCGGGCAGAGCGCCAATGTAGGTTCGGCGGTGACCGCGAATCTCCGCTTCGTCGTGCATTCCGCCCAGCGAAATGCGCACGAACTTGCGACCGAGTGCACGGGCGATCGATTTTCCGAGCGATGTCTTGCCGACGCCCGGAGGCCCCACAAAGCAAAGGATCGGACCTTTCATGCCGGGCTGCAGTTTTTTCACTGCCAAGTAGTCAAGGATGCGCTCCTTCACCTTCTCGAGATCATAGTGATCCTCGTCGAGGATCTGCTGAGCCTTCACAATGTCGATTTGCTGCTCGGTGGCGCCGGAGGTCTTATTCCATGGAAGCGACGTCATCCACTCGAGGTAGGTCCGCGAAACCATATACTCGGCCGATGCCGGCGTCATTTTCGCGAGTCTTTTCAGTTCGCGCTCGCACTCTTTCTTGGCCTCCGCCGACATCCCCGATTCCTCCACCCTCTTGCGAAGTTCTTCCACCTCGCTCTGGGCGTCGTCGGATTCGCCCAGTTCTTTCTGAATTGCTTTCATCTGCTCGCGCAACAGAAACTCACGCTGGCTCTGGCTGACTTGTTCCTGCACTTGGTCGTGGATTTTGCTGCGAAGCTCCAGCACCTCTTTTTCCTTCGTCAACTCGTTGATCAATGCTTCCAGCCTCTTGCGAACGCTAAACGTCTCCAGAAGTTCCTGGCGAACCATCGTGTTGAGGGAAGGCAGGGTGGCGGCCACGAAATCTGCCAGGCGGGTGGCTGTGTCGACATTCATCACTTCGGTTTGCAAATCATCGGAAAGCTGCGGCGAACGCGCGACGACTTCCCGGAACAGCTCCTGGACGTTCCTCACCAGGGCGGTCAATTCCGGACCCGGCTGATCGTCGCTGTCGGGCTGCTCCTCGACGCGGGCGCGCAAAAATGGCTTGAGTCCAACGACTTCGAGCACGCGGATGCGATGCAACCCCTCGAGAAACGCCACTACGTTACCGTTGGGCATGCGCACCATCTTGTGCACTTTGGCCAGCGTTCCGACGCTGTGAAGATCGGAGCCGGCCGGCAATTCCACGCGGGGATCCAGCTGTGCCACAACACCCAGCAATTTCTCAGCGCCTTCAAGCGAATCCAGCAGCGCGAGTGAGCTCTCCCGTCCGACCGGCAAAGGCATCACGGCTCCGGGAAAAAGCACAGTATCCCGCACGGGAAGAATGGGCAGCTCCTCCGGAGTCACTCTGGCAGGTGTAGTCACGTCTGCCTCCTTGGGTAAAATGCCAAAACCAATGGTCAAAAGTCCATAGAGCAGCTCAACAAGCTGCACAGTCAGTTAGATGCAGGGAAAGGGAAAAGGATCCATATATGTTCGCCTTCTGATATAAAGCAATATGAGTCTCTTGCACTAATGGGTCTGTCTAGGCGCCCTTGGGCCTCCGATCTATCTAGAACCATCCCTTTTGTTTGCTCTATCCCCTGCTGATCAGGTCCTGAACGAACCGCAGGGCGCTTTCCTTTGTCCTCAGCGTGCCGTTCAGCTGTGCTTCCTCGACCGCTTCGAGGATCTTGCGGAAGGCTGGGCCTGGGGCAAATCCGAGGTCGATCAAATCCTCCCCGCTTAACAGACGGGGCGGACGGACCTCGGCGGGGGGCGTTTCGGCGATGAATCGCTTGACGAGGTCGTAGTTGTCCAGATTCCCGTGGCTTGAGGCGCAATCCAACCGATGCAATTCCAGATGTTCATCGAAGTGCTGGAGCCGCACAAAACGCTTGAGCGTGGAAGGTCTCATGTCGGGCACGTCCTTAAAGCGCATGTGATTGGCCACCAAGGCGGCAATCTGCTCGGTATCGTGCTTGGAGAATCGCAAGCGGTGACAAATGTCCTCGGTCATGCGCGTGCCGACCTCGACGTGCTCGTCAAATCGGATCCGACCGTTCGGCCCGGAAGGGGGCGTGAAGGTTGGGGGCTTGCCGACATCATGCAGCAGCGCGCCCCAGGCGAGCGTCGGCGAACAGGGCTGGGGCAGCCGCTCGAGCATCATGAGCGTGTGCGTCCAAACGTCACCCTCGGGATGAAACTCGGGGGGCTGCTCGACACCCTTCATTTGAGCGATCTCCGGCAACAGCTCGGCCAACAGCCCCGTTTCATCCAGGAGCTCAAACCCGCGCCGTGGCGCTCGGTCGGTGAGAATTTTGCTGAGTTCGTCGCGTAGGCGCTCGGCGGAAACCTGATGGATCTCCGAGGCAAGCTTCTGGATGGCGCTGAAGGTGCTCGCTTCGATGGCATATCGAAAGCGCGCTGCAAACCGCACGGCGCGAAGCATGCGCAGCTTATCTTCGCCGAAGCGGTCCAGGGGTCGGCCGATGGCGCGGATGATTCCCGCGCGCAGATCGTCGCGTCCGCCGACGAGATCGAGAACTTCGCCGCTTTCTGGATCCAGAAGCAGCGCGTTGATGGTGAAATCGCGTCGTTTCGCATCTTCTTGCGGGGAATTCGTGTACGCGACGCCATCTGGATGGCGGCCATCGGAATAGCCGAGATCGGAGCGAAACGTCGCGACCTCCACCTCAACCGACTTCCCTGTGCCCGATTGTTCGGTGACGATGATCACTCCGAATTGTGCACCCACGGCCAGGCTGTGCGGGAAAAGCTCCTGCACGCGGTCCGGACGGGCGTCGGTGGCGACGTCGTAATCGGCGGCTTCGCGACCAAGAAGAATGTCGCGTACACATCCACCGACCAGGTAGGCCTGATGACCTGCTTCCCGCAGGGTACGGCAGATTCGATCGGCAAGTTCGCGGGTGTCCACGGCTCGATTATGTGCGAAACACGCGGGCAGGGAAAGCCGAGAGCGTCGGGCCGAACGCGGCCAGACTCTTAGCCATCGACTCGAACCACCATGCAGGTAATGTCATCGTGCTGGCGCGCGAGACCGACGAATGCATTCACCTGGTTCATCACGCGCTCCAGCGTGGCGGCCGCGCGCTCCTGCGGCACGGACCGAATCGAGGCCAATAGTCGCGATTCACCAAATTCCTCGCCCCGCTCGTCGACCGCTTCGACAAGCCCGTCGGTGAAAATCACAAGAAGGTCAGCTGGCCGAAGCACGAGCGTCTGAGATTCATATTTCAACTCGCCGTCGGTAAATAGCGGCAGTCCGAAGGGCGGACCGCCCCTTGAGAGGCGCTCGATCTCGCCGGAATTGTGGCGAAGCACCGGATCGTTTTGTCCGGCGTTGGTGTACCGCATTTCGTGCGTTTGTGGATTGACCTCCGCAAGGAAGGCTGTGGTGAACCGGCGGCCGTCCATATTGTGGGCGCGCGTGTAGCGATCTAATCCGGTTACTATGCCTTCTAGGTTTGCAGGTGTCGCCGAAAGGGCGCGCAGGCTGGCTTGGAAGGTGGCCATGAGGAGAGCCGCCGGCACGCTCTTGCCAGCCACATCGGCCACGATGAGGAGCAGAGGTTTTAGGTCGGGAAGCGGCCGCAAAAAAGCGTCGTAGTAATCGCCCGCGACCGTATTTTGCGGACGCGTCGCAAAGGCGATGTCCAGGCCAGAGACCGCGGGCGGGACCTCAGGAACCAGCCGCTGCTGGATTTCACGCGCAATCTCGAGATCGCGCTTCATCGCTACGCGGTCCGCCAGCTCAAGAGCCAGCAGCAGAAACAGAATCAAGGAGCCGAAGCCAGCCAGCTGGATGCTGACCTCATGTTTTCCCCACCTTACATCGGGCTCGACAATCAGGAAAGCAATGGCGATCAGCAGAAGGACGCGACGCGCCGGTGTGAGCTTCATCAGCATCGCCTGAAACAGCGCCCACACCGATAGCCAGATTCTTCCCGGGCCACGCGCCTGGCGGTGAACCTGGTTCCAATCGACTTCCCGCGAATAAAGGCCGTAGCTGGCCTTGGCTTCCGATAGGAACTGGCCCCAGAGCTGTTCGAGTGCGAGGCCTTCGGTGATGCGAGCCCAAAAAAGCCCAACGCGACCTCGTCGTGTTCGGGGAGTGTCGGGCATCGAACTCGACGGTACCGACGTCATGGGCATGATGAGTTGGGAAGACCAGAACGCACGCGGTCAGTCCTTGTGGGTTTCCAGTGAGCTGGCCAGCTGCACCTTAGAGAAGCCAAACTTGTCGCGGAGGCGATCGGTCGTACGAGCCAGACGCTCCAGCTTTTCGCGGCGGCCCGGATCGAGCAGGTCCAGTTGGCCCGATCCGGCCGAAAACGATGACAACGCGACGCCCACCAGCCGCAGCATGGCCCGGCGGTTCCAGGTGCGATCCAGAAGCTCGCCGATCCTGTCCAGAAGAACGGAGTCGAGATCGGTCGGTTCGGCGAGCGTCTGGTTTCGTGTGATGGTTTTGAAATCGGCAAACCGCACAGTGAGAGTCACCGTACGGGCATAAAGGCCGGCATCGCGCAGGCGTTTCGCGGCTTTCTGGCACAGGCGGCTGACAGTAGAGCGCAATTGGCCGAAGTCGTTGGTGTCTTCGCCAAATGTTTGATTGTGCGAGATCGACTTGGGTTCCGCATCGACGAAGAACTCGTAGGAGTCGATGCCTCGGGCCTTGCGGTAAAGGGCCGTGCCCCAGCGGCCAAAGGATTCTTCCAGCTGTTCACGTGATGCCAGCTGCAGTTGAGCGATCGTTTCGATGCCCAGAGCCTTGAGCGCCGCTTCGGTTACTCTGCCGATTCCCGGAATGCGCCGCACCGCGAGAGGAGCCAGAAAGGCCGATTCACTCCCGGAAGGAACCCAAAGGAGCCCGCGTGGCTTGGCCTGATCACTGGCAACCTTCGCCACCAGGTGCGTCGAGCCGAGCCCACCGGAGCAGGGCAGCCCGGTGGCGGATGTGATCTCGTCCAGGAGCTCGTGGGAGGCGGCCAGCGCCGGACCGTGCAAGCGCTCGGTGCCGGAGAGATCAAGATAGGCCTCGTCGATCGAGGCCATTTCGACAAGGGGGGAGTATTTTGCAAGGATGCGAGCGACGCGATCGCTCCATTCCTCGTAGCGAGCATGATGACGGTCCAGGAAAACCGCAGGGGGGCACAGCTTGGCTGCCGTGCGCAGCGGCATGGCCGAGGAGACGCCATACCCGCGAGCCTCGTAGCTGGCTGAGGTCACAACGCCCCGCTGGTCGCGTTGGCCCCCTACGATGACCGGTAAGCCCCTCAGTTCGGGATGCGCAAGCAATTCCACAGACACGAAAAACGCGTCCATGTCGACATGCAGAATCGAAGTGGTCGCACCAGCTATCGCCTCCCGCAGGTTGTGCTTCGCTCGAAATTGCGCCAGTTTGGGCATCAGCTTCAGCAGAGCGGCATAGCTAACCGCGCCCACCGTCACCGCGGGCAAGGCCGCTCAGACGTGCTCGGCCGCGAGGACGCGGGGGATGCCGGCCAGATCGTCCGTGGTGCGGATGTTGACCCAGCCGGTTTCGGCTTGGAGCATGGCTTGAACCCTGTCTGCCGCACCGTAGCCGAGCTCGACAACGAGGATTCCTTCGGGAGCCAGCAACTGGGCGGCTTGCTCGATCAAACGTGCGTAGGTCTCGACGCCCCTCTCGCCTCCCACCAACGCTGCTTCCGGCTCGTGGTCGCGGACCTCTCGCGCCAGCAAGCTGACGTCGTCGCGAGCGATGTAAGGGGGATTGCTGACGATCAGATCAAACAAACACGATGGGGGACGGAACTCCCGAACAAGGCCTTCGAGCAGGTCTGTTTCAAGGAAACGGACGCGATGCAGGACACCATGGCGGGCGGCATTGCGACGGGCGACTTCAAGAGCCAGCGCGGAAATATCGGAGGCGAAGACGACAGAGTGCGGAAGTTCCCGTGCGAGCACCACGGCAAGACATCCAGAACCGGTTCCTACATCCGCGACCTGAAAGGTCGTGCTCGGCGTCCCAGTGGCTGTGTCGATCGAGATGCCTCGTGAGCCGAGGCGCTCGAGCGCGACCTCCACAACGTGTTCGGTCTCGGGCCGTGGGATCAACACATCGGGGGTCACTTCGAATGTGAGGCCCCAAAATTCCTGCCGGCCGGTGAGATATTGAGTGGGTTCGCCGGCCACGCGACGCGCGACGAGTGCGAAAAACTTTTCCCACGTGGCCGGATCCATCTGAGCCTCGCTGTGCGTGTAAACCCAGGCTCGATCACGACCGAGTGTGTGCTCGAGTAGCACTTCGGCAGCCAGCGTGTGCGAGGGGATTTGTGCCGCTCGCAATCGCGCCATGCCTTCTTTCAACGCCGAGCGGATATCGCCCGCAGGAGCGATCACCGATTTGTTTCGCTCATTCAAATTTTCCGGCACGGGTAACTTAGCAACCGATGGCTATTCTAGCGCGCTGCGCCGGTATTTGCGCAGAAGCCCTTCCGAGGCGGGTCAGCGAGTCCAGCGAAGGCCGGGTCCAAGGCACACGATGAAAAGCAGGCCTGAGACCGCTACCGAAATGATCCACGGAAAGCTGTGCGGGATTGCTGCCACCTGTTCCGCTGTGGGAGGAGAGCGCCGCCGAATGATCCCGGGAAGACTCCACATGCCTGCATTGGCCCCCAACGTGGATGCCAGCGCCGAGGAGACCACGTAGAACCAGCCGAGGGGATTCAGCAGACCGGCAAGTCCCGCGAAGGCACCTTCGGCGATGTAAGGGGTCCAACAGAGGATCCGAATTCTCCGCGGGGGCGCTCCCGCTTGGTCGAACGGCTGTAGCGCTCGAGCAACCACGATCAACGACGCGGCATAGGCAGGCACCCCGACAAGCAAAAGCCCGAGCCGCCACAGCCAATGTGGCTGAAGTCCGGCAATCACGGCTGCCCAATCGCCGAAGTTGGTCACGCCAGAAAACAGAAAGTAGCCTGTGCCCGTGAAGAGATTCCCTGCCATCGCCAGCACCAGAAAGTAGTGGGTCGTGGGCTTGTAGCGCTTCCGTTTTGCTAGGAGCAACCAGAAGATGGCAGCGAAGAGCAGGTTGACAAGGGTGCCGCTTGCGGAAATCCAGCGCGTTTCGATGTCGCTGGAGAGCGCGACCGTACTGAGTGTCAGGTGATGAGCCCCGCTGAGCCATGCCGAGACGGCGTGGCCCAAACCCTCATGCAGGATATTCTGGAGAATATACGCCGCGATCGAGGTGAAGATAATCGTAAGGAGGTCGTCCCGAGCCGGAACAGGTGAGGTGGCCATCCCCCGTTGTTCTATCAGGCTCCGGAAACCTTGTATACGGGGACGAGGAAAACCGCTTCGTAATCGACGCCGCGGGCTTTGCCTTTCGCTTCAATTTCCCAGTAGGTCGGAAGCCCGGCCGCGAGATCGGTGGCGGGCTGGTCGGGCGGCAAGCGAAACTCGATGGAAACGTCATTGCTCGCAAGCCCAATGAGGCGATCGCGATCGTAGGTCGCGACATCCTTGTAAAGCTCGTAGCAAACGACCCGGGTCGAGCGATCCGGCCCTTGGCCCGTGTTGACACCCCTTTCCTGGACACAGCGCAAGGTGAGCGTAAGCTGATCGATCGCGCAGAGGCGGTGCGGCGACCGTAGCCGAGCGCGAAGCGTTCCGCCGAGAGCAAAGGGAAGCGATTCGTAGGTGAGGAAGCTGTGGCCATAGAGCAGAACCTCGAAAAGT
>Ga0187783_10003174_pt1 | contig 12134 bp, 6 predicted proteins | sample 1015_SJ02_MP02_2_FD_132471 | JGI IMG/M metagenome (GOLD analysis project Ga0187783, IMG submission 132471) | Tropical peat soil microbial communities from peatlands in Department of Meta, Colombia - 1015_SJ02_MP02_20_MG | ecosystem: Environmental > Terrestrial > Soil > Wetlands > Peat | place... | reverse complement strand
GCCATAGGATCGCCCGAAGCGCGCACGGCCAGGTCCTTGGGCGCATACCAGATGACGGAATTGTCGGCTTGCTGCTTGTAGGGCATGTAGATTTGGGGCTCGGCCGTTCGCTCCAGGCCTCGTGCTTTGACATCGCCTACCACGCCGACGATCGTGCGATCGGCGAACGCGAAGTGAATGGTATGTCCTATGGGATTCTCATCCGGCCAATATCGCTGGACAAACGAGCGGCTCACCACGCACACGAGCTGTTTCGCCTGGTCGTCGGATTCTTCGACGTCGCGGCCGCGGAGAAGCGGAATCCCGAGCGTTTCAAAGAAACCGGGCGTAACAAAACGAACGTAGGCGTCATGAAATTCCGACTCGCCGAATTGGCGGCCGGGAATCGTGTAAGGCTGAAGGCCGCCTCGTAACGACATCGGCATAAAACTGATGTAGGCGGCGCTTTTGACCCCCGGCAGCGCTCGAACCTGCGGCACCACTTGGTTGTAAAATACAGTGCGCGTCGCGGTTTTTTCGTACTTGGGCATCGGCAGAGAGGTGCGAAGTGTAAGAATTCCGTCAGTGCGAAAGCCCGGATCGACGGCTTGCACTCGCCACAACGCACGGATCATCAGGCCCGCTGAGATCAATAACGCCACGGACGCGAGCACCTCGCCGATTACCAGCGCGCCGCGCAAACGCTCACGGCGTCCGCCAACTCCACCGCGCGATCCTTCTTGCAGCCCGCCGGCGGCTCCGCTGCACGCCCTGAGCGCAGGGATGACCCCGAATCCGACTCCCGTAAGACAAGTCACAAGGGCTGCGAATCCGATCAGCCGAAAATCGACTGCAATCGTGCCCGACATCGGCAGCGAGACGGGAACCAGGACAAACAGCACCGGAGCGGCCGCCACAGCCACCGCGACACCCAGGGTTCCCCCAGCGATTGCCAGTACCAGACTCTCAGTGAGGAGTTGGCGAATTAGCCGTTCACGGCCCGCTCCCATTGCGGATCGAACGGCCAGTTCTTTGCGCCGAGTCAAGGCGCGAGCTAGCAGGAGATTCGCGAGGTTCGTGCACGCGATCAGCAATACGCAAAAGGCCGCGCCTAGCAATCCTTCGTACGCCAGGCGCGATCCATTCGAGATCTCGCTCCTGAGGCTGAGCACTCGAGCGTTTACGTTTTTGTTCTCCTTGGGATACTGCCGCTGTAACTGCGCGCTGATGAGGCGCATTTCGGCTTGCGCCCGTGCCATCGACACCCCAGGCTTCAGCTTCGCTACAACGAAGATCCAATTGTCATTTCGGTCCTCAAAATAGGATTCGCCAAAGCGCATCGCCGTCCAGATTTGGACATCGCGGCGCGGGAAGATGAAATCCGGCGGCATCACGCCAATGATGGTGTAGGGCTGGTCGTCGAGCACAACGCGGCGGCCGAGCGCCGACGCATCGCCTCCAAATTGTGATTGCCACAGCTCATAGCTCAAGACCAGCGTTGCGGGCGCTCCTTCACGATCGTCTTCGGCCGCAAAGATACGTCCCAGAGCGGCATGTGCGCCGAGCATGGGAAACAGGTCCGCGTTGACCGACGCGCCAGTAAGATGCCGCGGCTCGCCGATTCCGGCGAGATTCACTTCGAGAGAGCGATAAGACGACATCGCTTCGAATGAATGGCTCATGCGCTTCCAGTCGCGATAATTCGCCGGGGAGGGCTCGAGCTGGTTGTAACCTCCGGGAGACAGATCTTCCCAAAGCTTCACCAGCCGGTCTGAATCGGCAAAGGGCAGCGGCCGGATCAATACTTGATCGATCAGCGAGAAGGCAGAAGTGCTCGCTCCAATGCCCAAGGCGGCGACCGCAATCGCGGTCAGTGCGAATCCGGGCGAGCCTTTGAGCGAGCGCGCAGTATAGCGGAGATCCTGCCGGAGCATGTCGAGGTGCGCCTGGAACGCATTCACCAGAGTCTCGAAAAGTGCTTCAATCCAAACGCCAGCGAGGCCAAGGAACCCCGAGGCATCGCGCAGGCGGTAGCGGAATACGGCGCACATTTCCTCCCTGTACTCATTTCGAAATGACGATGGGTACAAGTGAAGCAGGGCTTGGTAGAACCGCATCGCTCAAATCTTCCTGGGCGCAAGCCCAGTCGCGCGTGCAAACTCAATCATCTTCGCCAGGCGGCGCGCTTCGGCCCGGGCGACCGCGCGGCCAAAGTCGGTGAGCCGGTAATAACGGCGGCGCTCATCGTCGAGTTCCGGATCGGGCCGGTCGCTCGACTCAACCACCAGCCCTTGCTCGAGCATTCGTTGGAGGGAGCGGTAAAGGGTCCCGGCGCTGAGCTTTAACTCGCCATCGGTTCGCGATGCTACGTCCTGAATGATCCCGTACCCGTGGCGATCGCGATCGGCGAGGGCGATCAGGATATGAAATGTCGCGGGAGCGAGAGGGAGCAGTGAATTGGGACGCTCCATGGGACTAGTATATCCACTGCGGATATATTGTCAATGGGTATAAGTCGCCCGCGTTGGAGTTGTCTTTATGCCGCGCGGGATGCTCCAAGCCATTGACTTCTGAAGAAAAACCTGTTAAGTTACCTACCGGTCGGTCGCTGTGTATCGACCGTCTTGGGGTTTTCGAAATTGGGCATTGGTAGGGAGAAAGAATAGACGCGGGGATTTAACTACAGCTTCAGGAGAAATCACGATGTTGCGAGTAACTTCCAGGTTGATGTTGCTATTGGCCTTAGCGAGCACGCTGGTACTGGCTCAGGCTCCTACAGGAACCATCAGCGGCATAGTAACAGATCAAAGCGGCGCGGTCATTCCGAATGCCACAGTGACCCTCACACACAAGGATACCGGGGTCACGCGTACCGCCACTACTAACGCCGAGGGCCTTTACAGCGCACCGGCTTTGGCGATCGGTCTGTACGAGGTTCGCGTGGAAGCCAATGGCTTTAAGACCTCCGTGCGTGAGGCGACAGTCGCGGTCGGCGGCGAAACGCAGGTAAACATGCCGATGAGCGTCGGCACCAACAAGGAAGTGGTTTCGGTTGAGGCAGCCTCCGCGCAGATGAACTACGACACCAACACAATTCAGGGTGTGGTCGAGCGATCCAACATCGAGGACCTTCCGCTGAATGGCCGCAGTTATCTGCAATTGGCTGGGGTAGAACCGGGCGTCCAAATCGCATTTGGAACGGTCGCGCAGTTCAACGTTCTCTATACAGTTAGCGTCTTGGGAGCCGGGAACCGAACGGCCGTGACGATTGACGGCGGCAACGTTTCCGACAACATCGACGTAGGCGGCGGTATGTCGTCGATGAATTTCTCGCAGGACACCGTGCAGGAGTTCCAGCTTTCAGAAGTCAATTTTGACATTTCGACCCCGATCGCCGCGGGCGGCGCAATCAACGTGGTTACCCGCTCGGGCTCCAATGACTGGCACGGAAGCGCATACTTCTATTATCGCGACCACAATATGGCTGCGTATCCGAATCTCCAGCGCGTCGGCGCGGCGAGCCCCTTCTTCGTGCGTCGGAATCCAGGCGCCACGTTGGGGGGACCGATCAAGAAGGACAAGTTGTTCTTCTTCTTCAACTATGAGTACCTGAATCAGGTGCAGGCGGTAGCGATCAATACCACTGACCCGGCGTTTGTGCCCCTGGAGGCCAACTATAACAGCCCGTACGCAAGCAAGCAGATCAGCACGCGCTTCGACTATCACATCAACGACAAGCACAACCTATTCTTACGCTATTCGCACGACGGAAACGCGGGCTTTGGGCAGTCGCTGGAGTACGGCGATCCATCCAACTGGGCGCACAATACCAACTGGGCGGATCAGGCGATTATCGGGCTGACCAGTTCCCTGACGCCAACCATCGTCAACGATCTGCGCTTCCAGTACAACTACTGGGGCAACCATAACCTCCCCGCCTCGCCGTCGGATTGCTCTGGCTCCTGCGTGGCGGGCAGCCTGCCAAATATCTTCACATTTGTCGGCGGCAACTACCCGCCGGTCGGTCCCAATTTCAATGCTCCGCAGGGACGCAACACTCGCCGGTTCGAGACCATTGAGTCACTCATCTGGCAAAAAGGCGCACACCGGCTAAAATTTGGAGGCGACCTCAATCCAACGGGATCGATTGGTGAATGGGGATTCTGCACGCCGATGTGCCTCGGCGCGTTCTCCCCTACGTACATCAAGAATCTCGGACTTGCCGCTCTGTTCCCGACCATGCCGTCCGTGCTGACCAGCGATTCGCAGGTGTTGAATCTTCCGCTGTTTGGCTACGGCGCGTCCATCTTCAGCGGCGTCGGAGTGGGGTCAACTTCTTTGCCCGGCGCTTATGATTACGGCCAGAACATCGGCTACAACCAGTACCGCGCCTACTTTCAGGATGTCTGGAAGGTAAAGGAGAATTTCACATTTAACTACGGGTTGGCTTGGAACGCGCAGACCGGCTTCTACCCGTCGGGCGTGAACTTGCCGCAGTACTTGGCCCCGATCCTCGGTTCCAATGCGCTTGGGCAGACTCGAAATAACACGAAGGAAATGCAGCCTGCGCTAGGCTTTGCCTGGAGTCCGTTCCACAACAACAAGACTGTGATCCGCGGCGGCGCTGGAATTTATTGGGACAGCACACCGGGTTACTACAAGCTGCGGTCTGCTTCCTCGATTGATCCTCCAGGCTCGGCCCGGAACACGCTCTCCGAGAGTGCCTTTACCAACGACATCGCCGGCCCCTTCGGTGGCTCTGGCGTTCTCGTGATCGGCGGCAGCACAGCGACATGCCCGTATGGAGCCTTGGGCGTTCCCTGTTCAGTCCTTCCGATCGGGGCGCCGCTTCCGCTCGAAGCACTCACCACTATGACGGTTGGACAGTTCGTAGGGTTGGTGAACAACGAACTGCCGGCGGTCGAAGGTGTGCTGTCACCCGCGAACCCGCAGCGCAGCGGGGCGTTCCCCTATCCAAATATCAACTACGCCAAGCAGGGCGTCGAGATCTATCCACAGAATTTTCCGCTCGCGCGCAGCTACCAGACTTCACTCGGCATCCAGCACGACTTGGGCGGCGGCTTCGTGATCAGCGCCGACTGGGCGCGGCGTCAGGGCGAGAACGTGAGCTTGGGCGAGGTGGATCAGAACCTCTTCAATCGATTCCAGGGCAGCACAACCCCTGTTCCGGTGATCCCTCTTTGCACCACCACTCCCGATCTCAATCCGACCGATGAATGCTCCAGCGGCTCGATCACCATCTGGAACGATGAAGGCCGCGCAATTTACGAGGGCCTGCTGGTGAAGGCGCAGAAGCGCTTCTCGCATCGTTACCAATTCGTGGCCTCGTACGCATACGCGCACGCCACCGACGAAACCGTGTGGAACGACGCCAAATGGATGGCGGGGTACGGGCAGTACCTTCCCCACCAGAACCTCAATCTCGCTGGAACAGTGAATCTGCCCTGGGGCTTTACTCTGAGCCTGGATTCCACGATGGTCAGTTCCACGCCGACCACTCCTACCGTTTCGACCACTGCGGGTCTCATTCTCCCCGGGACAGTTCCCGCGGGCACAAGCGAGCCGCTTCCCGGTGTGACCTACGGGAGTCTAAACGCTGGAACCAGTCAATCCGCTCTGGCTGCGGCTGTCTCGAGCTATAACTCGAGCGTGGTGGGAACGGTGAACGCAGAAGGCTCCAAGATTGCCGATTATCTTATTCTGCCGAAGAACTACGCTACTGGCGAGCCGACCATCGCGCAGAATTTTCGTCTCACCAAAGTATTCACCTTCAAGGAGAGGTATAAGTTCAACATTTTTGGCGAGGTGTTCAACGCCTTCAATATCTCGAACGTGACGATCGGCACGCTTTCGTTAGACACGTCGACTAACTCCGCCGCGGTCTGCCAGCAGGGTTCGGTCGCTCCCGGTACGACCGGCGCAATCGCTTGTCAGTTCGGTCAGGTGACCGGCCGCCAGGGGCAGACATTCGGATCGGCAGGTGCACGTGCATTCCAGTTTGGTGGACGTTTCGTGTTCTAGTCAGGAATGGGAAGTGGGGAATAGGCCACTCTCTGCTTCCCGTCACTAGACTTTCGCTGGAATCATGATCGGGGCGTTCGCCAGCAACGCATCCTCGAAAGAGAAATCGGGCTTGGGGAATCCGTTGTGGCGCAGATACCATCGATAAGTTTCCTTTAGCCCAGCGCCGAACTCAGTCGGCTTGAACTTCAATACGCGTTGAGCCTTAGCGGTCACCTGCGTAATCGGCGGCATGTCGAAGTAGTAGCCGAAATACAACTTGGTTCCCACCGGATGCCCGCCTGCCCGTAGAATATATTCCCGCGGAATGCGTACGAATTTCGCCGATTTGCCGCAAGCTTTCGCGAACGCCTCCACGGCTTCCATCTGGGACAGGGGGCGCGGGTTGGCGATGTTGAATGCGTGTCCCACGGTAGCCGGCTCGTCGAGCGATTTGAGACTGGCTTTCACTAAGTCCTTGACATAGACAAACTGCATGAGACGGCGTCCGTCGCCGGGGAGGATAATCGAGCGCCCCGCCCGCAGCCGGTCCCAAAAATACGCCTCGCGATAATACGGCGAGCATTGTCCGTAAACGTAAGGGGGGCGCAGCGTCACTACCGGAAGCCCGATCCGCTGATGCAGCCGGAACAGCGCTCGCTCGCTCATCGCCTTGTTTCGCGTGTAGAGTTCCGGCGCATCGTCAGGAGCCAGCGCATCGCCTTCATGATGATTCAGTCCATCGCCATATGCCGCCACACTCGACATGAAAATATAGCGTTGAAGATTCTGCGTCGAGAGCGCGCGGACAGTCCCTTCGACCTGGGTCGCAGTGGTGCCCCGTTCCGGGTCGTACACATTATCGAAAACGGCGTCGAAACGCTTGCCCGCAAGCGCCGACTTCATGGCCGCCGGATCGTTGCGGTCACAGGTGATGTTTTTCACGCGCCGTCCCAGATCGTGTTTCGGACGGCGATGCAGCACCGTCACGGAATGGCCCAATTTCAACAGTTCAGCCACAAGGGTGCGGCCGATGAACTGCGTCCCACCGATTACTAGGCAATTCATGATCGAGAAACGAGTCGCGAAAAGTTAGTCGTAGTATTCCAGCCCCAAATGCGTGATCAGATCCTCGCCCTGCATCCACCGGAGCGTGTTCTTGAGTTTCATGAGCTGGATGAAGATGTCGTGCTCCGGATAGAGGCCGGGCGCTGTCATGGGTCCTTTAAAGTAAAAAGAAAGCCATTCTTGAATGCCGCGCATGCCGGCGCGCTGCGCCAAGTCGAGGAATAGGACCAAATCGAGCACCAGCGGAGCGGCAAGGATCGAATCCCGGCAAAGGAAATTCACCTTGATCTGCATCGGGTATCCCATCCACCCGAAGATATCGATGTTGTCCCAGCCTTCCTTCGCATCCCCGCGCGGCGGATAGTAATTAATACGGACAGCGTGATAGACGTCCTTGTAAAGATCGGGGTATAGACTGGGCTGCAAGATGTGCTCGAGCGCGCTGAGCTTGGTTTCTTCCTTGGTCTTGAACGATCCCGGGTCTTCCAAAACTTCGCCGTCACGGTTGCCGAGAATGTTGGTCGAAAACCAGCCGCTCAATCCGAGCATCCGCGCCTTGAGACCGGGCGCGATCAGCGTCTTCATAAACGTCTGGCCGGTCTTGAAGTCTTTGCCGCAAATCGGCACGCTGCGCTCGCGCGCGAGCTCGAGCAGCGCCGGAGTGTCGGTCGTCAGATTCGGAGCGCCGTTGGCGAAGGGCACACCGGACTTGAGCGCCGCGTACGCGTAGATCTGGCTGGGCGCGATTTCAGGATCGTTCTTCATCAGCCCGCACTCAAAATCCTTGAGCGTCTGGTGCACGGAGGCAGGCTTGTGAAACACTTCCGTCGAGGCGCACCAGATCATGATGAGCCTGTCGGCGTTGTTGTTTTTCCGGAAAATGTCGATGTCCTCCATCAACATTTCCGCTTTGTCCATTTTTGTGCCGTGATCTTTTACGTTGGGTCCGTGGAGCCGGCGCACGTAATCCTGATCGAAGACCGCCTTCATCGGCCGAATCTTCTCAAGAGGCTCGCGCACCTTCTCGAGGTCCGCCGGATCGAGAACCTTGGCGTGCGCCGCCGCTTCGTAGGCGTTATCTTCAAAGATGTCCCAACCGCCGAACACCAGATCATTCAGCCCCGCGAGCGGGACAAAATCCTTGATCAATGGCGATCGATTGTCAGTTCGCTTGCCGAGACGAATGGTCGAGAGCTGAGTCAGCGACCCGATCGGCTTGGCAAAGCCCCTCTTCACGGCCTCGACGCCCGCTATGAACGTCGTGCTCACAGCGCCGATTCCTGGAATCAGGACTGCCAGTTTTCCTTCGGCGGGCGCAATGTGAACATTCTCTTTTTGGGCCAAAGCAGTTGACTCCTTAAGTTAGGTTCCCGGCGGGTGCGCTCCCCGGCCTACTTGAGGCACACCACACGCCGCTCGTGTTTTCCAAATTAAGGGAGCGGTTGCCTACCTTAAGATATACTAACATCTTATGCCGAATCGCGCGACTGCGGCCATCTCCGCTCTCGTCGTGGACGATGAAAAACTGGCATCGGACGAGTTGGCATTTCTGCTCAAAGAGTTCGACGACGTCGAGGTGATCGCAACCGCCTCGAATGGACTGGAAGCGGTGAAGGTCATCGAGGATCTGGAGCCGGATCTGGTTTTCCTGGATGTGCAGATGCCCGGTCTCGACGGCCTGGGGGTCGTCCGCAAGCTGCGCGAGAAGGGCGTGCCCCTACCCTACTTCGTATTTGCGACCGCCTACGATCAATACGCGGTCGAGGCGTTTCGTTGGGAAGCGCTGGATTATGTTCTGAAGCCGGTGGACCGGGAGCGACTGGCGCAAGCCATTGAGCGTGCGAGGCGTGCCGTCGCCGAGCGCACAAGATCGCAACAGCCCGAGCCGCCTCCACCGAAGCCCTCGTTGCAGCGCACCAAGCTATTAGTGAAGAGCAGCCACAGAAATTTCATCGTCGACGCGCAGGATGTCGTCTACGCGACCATCGACGACGGATTGATCACTGTGGTCGCGACGAATCTCGAAGGGCAATCCAATTACCGCACTATCGAGGAATTGCAATCCAATCTTGATCCGGACATGTTCTGGCGGGTGCATCGGTCTTTCCTGGTCAATATTCATCGGATCAAGGAAGTGATTCCCTGGTTCAAGTCGAGCTACCAACTGAAGATGGACGACAAGAAGCAGACCGAGATTCCAGTTAGCCGCGTTCAGACTAAGCGGCTGCGGGCGTTGCTCAAGTTGTAGCCATGGAATCGCGCCAGGAGCCTTGGCCAAGCCTTCCTCTTGATGCGTGGAAGGACACTTATGCGACGCTGCATCTGTGGACTCAGATCGTAGGCAAAATGCGGCTCGTCCTGTGTCCATGGGTCAATCACTCGTGGAACGTGGCTCTGTATGTGACCTCGACCGGGCTGACGACTTCGCCGATCCCCCTTGGGGTCAGGACATTCCAGATTGATTTCGATTTCATCGAGCACCAGTTAAAAATCCAAGCGAGCGATGGGCGCAAAGCAGGCTTTCCGCTTGAACCTCAATCGGTGAAATCCTTTTACGGGCGCCTGATGAAGGACATGGAAGCTCTCGACCTCGACGTGAAGATTTGTACGAAACCGAACGAGGTTCCTGATCCGATTAGATTCGATCAGGACGAAACACACAGGGCTTACGATCCGGAGTATGCGAATCGATTCTGGCGGATTCTGGTCCAGGCGGACCGGATCTTCAAGGAGTTTCGCGGCAGGTTTATCGGCAAATGCAGTCCGGTGCATCTTTTCTGGGGCGCGCTAGATCTCGCGGTGACGCGGTTTTCGGGGCGAACGGCTCCGCGCCATCCCGGCGGTATTGCGAACCTGCCCGATTCCGTGACCGAAGAGGCATACTCGCATGAAGTGAGCAGTTGTGGATTCTGGCCCGGAGGCGGCGCAGTTCCTTATCCGGCGTTCTATTCTTACGCGTACCCACAACCGGAAGGATTCTCGAAGCAGGTAATCAAACCGGCAGGGGCGTTTTATAGCGCCGACTTCGGGGAATTCATTCTGCCCTACGACGCCGTACGTGGGTCTCAGGCGCCGGACGATATGCTGCTTGAATTTCTTGAGTCGACTTACGAAGCGGCCGCGAATTTGGCGCACTGGGATCGTAGGGCGTTAGAGCGTCCGGTGCGGCCAGATGGAGCGTGATCGTGCCGCTCGTTCACACTCGCGGTTCGGAGTCGGCGCATGCGAACCGCGACCGTGAGGGAGCGGCAACGGCGAGCGCGATGATCCGGCTTGTGCTGATCTTCGCGCTTGCGCCGGGTTGGCTCTCGAACGGATACGGACAAACCGCGGCAAAGACCGTGACCTTCGCGCGCGACGTCGCGCCGATCTTCCAGGAAAAATGCGAGACGTGTCACCGGCCGGGACAGGGCGCGCCGATGAATCTCCAGACGTACGAGGAAATCCGGCCCTGGGCCCGTGCCATCAAGCTGCGCGTCGCAACCCGAAACATGCCGCCGTGGCATCTGGACAAGACCATCGGGATTCAGGAATATGAAAACGACCGTTCCCTTTCCGAGAAACAAATCAAGACCGTCGTCGAGTGGGTAGACGAAGGCGCTCCGCTCGGTGACCCCAAAGACCTGCCCCCTCCCAAGGTGTGGCCTGCCGATTCCGGCTGGCAATACGCTAAGATCCTTGGCCACGAACCCGATCTCGTCGTAGATTCCGCGCCCCTGACGATTCCGGCGATTGGGCAGGACCAGTGGTGGAAGCCGGTTTCCGATGTTCCCCTCACTGAAGGACACTGGATTCGCGCCGTGGAAATGCGGCCTGCGACTGTGGCAGGTCGAAAAGTAACGCACCACGCGGTCACGACCCTGGTTCAATATGAGCCGGGCGCCAATGAAGACGTCAGCGGCAACGAAGCGGGTCTTTTGATGGAGTGGTCGATCGGCAAGAGCTACGACGCGTTTCGCCAGGATACCGGAAAGCTAATTCTCCCGGGCGCCAAAATTCGCTGGGATATACACTATCACTCGGTTGGCGAGAAGATCACGGACCATCTCCAACTGGCGCTCTATTTTTATCCGAAGGGCGAAACGCCGCCTCACCGGACGCGTCTGTCGTCTCCTTTGGCCATGTACGCCAAAAGCGATCTGGATATCCCGCCGAACTCGATCGCCGTGTCGCAGGGTTTCACGCAGCTTCGTTCGGCGGCGCGCATCGAGAACTTTCAACCGCACATGCACCTGCGTGGCAAGGCCATGGCGATGCAGGCCATCCTGCCCGGCGGCACAACGGAAATGCTCAGCTATGTCGACAGGTTCGACTTCAACTGGATGAACAACTACATCTACACCGACGAATCCGCGCCGGTGCTTCCCAAAGGAACCTTGCTGCGCATCACTGCCTGGTACGACAACACCTCTGCTAACCAATACAATCCCGATCCGGAGCAGTGGGTCGGCTACGGCCAGCGCACCGTGGATGAAATGGGCGAGGCGTTCGTCAACCTCACCAATATCAGCGACGAAGAGTACGCCGAGTGGGCAGCCACACACAAATCCGCAGTCCACAGCGTTCCAGCCGGTGTCCCACCTGTGTTCGAATCGCGCTTCCAGTTCAAGCAAGTGCCCTTCGAGCGGCCTCGCGAAAGCGGCCAGAGTGTGACGCCTTCTTTTGAAGGCTGGTGGCAGAATCCGGATGGATCCTACAATCTCCTGTTCGGCTACATGAACCGCAATTCCAAAGAGACGCTGGACGTGCCGATCGGCGCGAACAACTTCATTAGTCCCGGGCCGGCCGATCAGGGCCAGCCGACTCACTTCCTTCCTCGCCGCGAGAAGGGCGTTTTTGCCGTCACCGTTCCCAAGGATTTCGGCGACCGGAGAATCACGTGGACCATCGTCTCAAACGGGCACACACTTTCAGTTCCGGGCCATCTGGGCGCCGCTTGGGTGATCCGTCCGATGTCGGAAATCAGCATCGGCAATACTCCGCCGACGATCAGCTTTGATGAAAAAGGCCCGGCCGTTCAGGGTCCCAAACCGATGGTTGTAGAGCGTGCGGCCAAAGCCGGCGAG
>Ga0187783_10003173_pt1 | contig 12139 bp, 9 predicted proteins | sample 1015_SJ02_MP02_2_FD_132471 | JGI IMG/M metagenome (GOLD analysis project Ga0187783, IMG submission 132471) | Tropical peat soil microbial communities from peatlands in Department of Meta, Colombia - 1015_SJ02_MP02_20_MG | ecosystem: Environmental > Terrestrial > Soil > Wetlands > Peat | place... | reverse complement strand
CGATACCGGCCATGGCGTCGTCGCTCTCGAGCTGGTCGGCGCCGGGGCACAGGCGAGATTTCGTCTCTATTCCGAGAGCGGTGCCGGCTGGCCCGCGGAGGAGTCGCGAATCGAGACCGAGCGTGCCGATGGCAGTCGCGAGCTCTTCAGCTTCCGCGCGCACAGCGGCTACCTCGAGTCGGCACAGCCGGTGCCCGAGCCGCACGAGTTCGTGGCGCGGCTGCGCCTGGGCTGCCACGGACACAGCCACGACTACGACCTGGAGTTCGTCGGACCGCAGCACCGTCACGCCATCAGCGCCTACGAGCCGCTCGACCTGACCGCGCCCGGATACCAGGATCCGCACGAGCTGGCGCACGCCAACGACATTCGCCGGCGCTTCGCCGGCCGCAATGTCACGACGGGGCAGATCGTCGTGTTCGGGCTCACCGGTGGCCTCTTGCCCTGTCCCGCATCGATTACCGTGCTGTTGCTGTGTCTGCAGCTGAAGAAGATTGCTCTCGGCGCCACGCTGGTGCTGTGCTTCAGCGTTGGGCTCGCGCTCACCCTGGTGGCCTCAGGAAGCGTCGCGGCACTCGGAGTGCGGCACGCCGCGCGTCACTTCTCGGGTTTCGGCGAGCTGGCGCGCAGGGCTCCGTACGTGTCGGGGGCCGTGATTTTGCTGGTGGGCCTGTACGTGGGCTACCGGGGGCTGCACGCTCTCGGCTGACCGCTGCGCTGCTGCGGGCTGTCCGCAGCGCGCGATTGCGCATGCAGGCGGCGCAAGAGTAGGGTGAATGTTATGAAAGCTCTTCTGCGGCCCGCGCGCCGTACCGGAGCCCTCGCGCTGGCGCTCGCTTTCCTCGTGCTCCCCGCCGCTGCCCCGGCCGGCGAGGCGGCCTCAACGCCTGCGCAGACGGGCCCGGCGCCCGCAGCCGCGGGCTCGATGTCCGCGCAGCCCGGCACCGCGTTGGTGCTCGACATCGACGGCGCGATCGGCCCGGCGACTGCGCGCTACGTAGTGCACGGCATCGAGACGGCGCAAAAACGCGGCAGCCGCCTGGTGATCCTCGAGCTCGATACTCCTGGCGGTCTCGACGGCTCGATGCGCGACATCATCCGCGCGATCCTCGCCTCAGCGGTGCCGGTGGTGAGTTATGTGAGCCCGCCGGGAGCCCGCGCGGCGAGCGCCGGCACCTATATTCTCTATGCGAGCCATATCGCCGCCATGGCGCCGGCTACCAATCTCGGCGCCGCGACGCCGGTATCGATCGGCGGCGAGCCTGAGCCGGCCCCGCTGCCGTTCCCCGGCGCCGGCAACCCGGGCAAGAGTGACGAGGGTGCCGGGAAGAACGGGGCGGGTGGCACGAGCGGCGCGGGCGGCGCCGCTGGCGGTAGCGGCAAGGGCAGCAACAGCAGCAGCAATGGCGGCAATGGCAGTGGCAACAGCGAGCCGCCGCCACCTCCCGGCAGCGCGATGGAGCGCAAGGTCGTCAACGATGCGGTCGCCTACATCCGCGGTCTCGCGGAGCTGCGCGGCCGCAACGCCGACTGGGCCGAGCAGGCGGTGCGCGGCGCCGCGAGCCTTCCGGCGACGGCGGCACTCGAGCAGAAGGTCATCGACATCATCGCCCGCGATCTGCCCGACCTGCTCGCAGGCATCGATGGACGCGAAGTCAAGGTCGACAACCGCACCGTGAAGCTCGAGACGAGGGGCCTCACCGTGGTGTCGATTAAGCCCGACTGGCGCACCGAGCTGCTGGCGGTGATCACCAACCCGACGGTTGCCTACGGACTCATGGTGATCGGCATCTGGGGTCTGCTGCTCGAGGGATATAACCCCGGGGCCGTGCTGCCCGGAGTTGCCGGCTCGATCTGTCTGCTGATTGCGCTGTTCGCCTTCCAGATCCTGTCGGTGAATTACGCCGGACTGGCGCTGGTAGTGGTCGGCACCGGGATGATCATCGCCGAGTTCTTCTTTCCGACCTACGGCTCGCTCGGCGTCGGCGGATTGATCGCCTTCATCGTCGGCTCGCTCATTCTCTTCGACACCGACGTGCCAGGGATGAACGTCGGCCGGCCGTTGATTGCCGCTTTCGCCACCGTGGGTGCTCTGATGATCGCCGGTATCGTCTACCTGGCGACGCGCTCGATGCGCCGCCCGGTCGCGACCGGCACCCAGGGCATGATCGGCGCGAGCGCCGAGGTAGTCGCGGACTTCAGCGGCAAGGGGCGGGTGCGCTTTGGCGGTGAGCTGTGGAACGCGCGCAGCGAGCGCGCGCTGCGCGCCGGCGAGCTGGCGCGCATCGTCAGGGTGGAAGGTCTAACATTATGGGTCGAGCCACAGTGAGTGCGGCTCAGGCCGCCCGGAGACGTGCATGCCGTTCCTGATCGCCATTGTCATACTCTTCCTCATCCTGATATTCAGCGCCATCAACGTTCTCAACGAGTACGAACGGGCGGTGGTGTTCACGTTGGGCCGCTTCACCGGCATCAAGGGCCCGGGCCTGGTGCTGATCTGGCCCGCGGTGCAGAGAATGCGGCGAGTGGATCTGCGGGTGATCGTGCTGAGCGTCCCCAAGCAGGACGTCATCACGCGCGACAACGTGTCGGTTAAGGTGAACGCGGTGGTCTACTTCCGCATCGTCGACCCCGGTAAGGCCATCATCCAGGTGGCGAACGCCTTCGATGCCACCAGTCAGGTGGCGCAGACCACGCTGCGCTCGGTAGTCGGCCAGCACGAGATGGACGACCTCCTCGCGCAGCGCGACAAGCTGAACATCGACCTGCAGCGCCTTCTCGACCAGGCCACGGAGGCGTGGGGCATCAAGGTGTCGACGGTCGAGATCAAGGACGTCGATCTCGACGAGACCATGATCCGCGCCATGGCGAAGCAGGCCGAGGCCGAGCGCACTCGGCGCGCCAAGATCATCAACGCCGAAGGCGAGAAGCAGGCGGCGGACACGCTGGTGGCGGCGGCGACGGCGCTCGCGGCACAGCCGAGCGCACTGCAGCTGCGCTACCTGCAGACACTCGCCGACATCGCCCACGAGCGCACCCAGCTGCTGGTCTTCCCGCTGCCCCTCGATCTGATCAAGCCGCTGCTCGGCATGCGCGGTGAATAGCGCCCGCACGCTCGCTGCCGCCGGTGTCCTCCTGGCGCTCGCCACTCTCTGCGGCGCCTTCGGTGCCCACGCGTTGAAGGCGCACCTGCCGGCCGACCGGCTGCAGCTGTGGGATACGGCGGTGCGCTATCACTTTTTCCAGGCGCTTGGGCTGATGGGCGTGGGGCTGGCACTGCGCTTTCTCGACAGCGCCGCGCTGCGCACCGCGGCCACGCTCGTCGTGACCGGCATCGTGCTGTTCTGCGGCAGCCTGTACGCGCTCGCCCTCGGTGCGGCGCGCCCCGTCGGCGTGCTGACGCCCCTCGGCGGGCTCGCCTGGATCGGCGGCTGGCTGCTGTTCGCCGCGGGTGCATGGCGCCACTGACTCTGAGCTCTTGAGTCTTCCCCGGAGGCATGAACCCATGTCGTATCGCTTGCATTCTCTGACCGTCGTGAGCGGCATCGCTGCGGCGGCGCTGACGGCAGCTTACGCACCCCAGAGCACGCCGGCCGCAACCTCGGCCGGCCACGCGCAGATCGGCGAGTGGGGCGTGGACCTCACGTCGCGCGATCTGTCGGTGAAGCCCGGGGACGACTTCTACCGCTACGCCAACGGTCACTGGGTCGATACGCACGAGATTCCTGCGGATCGCACCAGCTGGGGAGCCTTCGATGAGCTCCAGGAGCGCTCGGTGCAACAGGTGCGGGACATCCTCGACGCCCTGTCCGGGGATGCTCCCCCGGGCAGCAATGAGCAGAAGCTGCATGACTACTATCAGTCCTACCTCGACACCGACACCATCGATCGCCTCGGCTTGACACCGGCGCGTGCGGGCCTCACCGACATCAGCAACGCCGGCAGCTACGAGGACATCGCCCGCCTCATGGGGCGGCCGCAACTGCGCTTGACCGCGCCCCTGAGGCTGGACATGGCTCCGGACGAGAAGGATCCCGATCACTACATGGTGGTGATCCTGCAGAACGGCCTCGGACTGCCCGACCGCGACTACTACCTGAAGGACGAGCCGGTTTACCGCGAGCTGCGCAGCAAGTACGCAGCGCACATCGAGCGACTGCTGAAGCTGGCCGGCGACACGGATCCCGCCGGCGAAGCGCAGACGATCGTCGAACTGGAGACGCAGATCGCGCAGGCACACTGGCCGCGCGCCAAGCGCCGTGAGCGCGACCTGACCTACAACCCCCACAGCCGCGAGGAGCTGCCGGCCTTCGCCCCGGGGCTGCCGTGGCTGGCGTTGCTGAGCGGCGCGGAGCTCGAAGGTCAGCAACGCTTCGTGGTGCGCGAAAGCGATGCCGTGCAGAAGCTCGCCGCACTTTTTGCCAAAGTCCCCGTGCCGCAGTGGCAGTCGTATCTGCGCTATCACTATCTGGTTGGTAATGCCGATGTGCTGCCGAAGGCGTTCGACGACGAGGTGTTCGATTTCTACGGTCGCACCCTCCATGGGCAGCAGGAGCAACGGGCCCGCTGGAAGCGCGCGGTGCGCGCGGTCGACCTGGGCCTCGGCGAGGCGGCCGGTGAGCTGTACGTGAAGCGCTATTTCCCACCCTCCTCCAGGCAGCAGATGATCGAGCTGGTCGAGAACCTGCGCGCCGCCTACCGCGAGCACATCGAGCATCTGCCGTGGATGGGTCCGCAGACGCGCAAGCTGGCGCTGGAGAAGCTGGCAACGTTCCATCCCAAGATCGGCTATCCCGACAAGTGGCGCGATTACTCGGCCCTCGAGGTACGCGCCGGGGATGCGTTCGGCAACGTTGCGCGCGCAGTGGGCTTCGAATGGCGGCGGCAGTTGCAGCGCCTCGGCGGCCCGACCGATCGCGGCGAGTGGGGCATGACGCCGCAGACCATCAACGCCTATTACAACCCCACCTTCAACGAGGTGGTGTTTCCCGCCGCGATTCTGCAGCCGCCCTTTTTCGACCCGCACGCCGACGCGGCCGTCAACTACGGCGGCATCGGCGGCGTCATCGGACACGAGATGGGCCACGGCTTCGATGACCAGGGAGCCAAATCCGACGCGCGCGGCGTGCTGCGCAACTGGTGGCAGACACAGGATGAGCAGGCGTTCCATCGGCGCGTCGACCGCCTCGATGGTCAGTATTCCACCTTCGAGCCGCTGCCGGGGCTGAAGGTCAACGGCCGCCTGACACTCGGTGAGAACATCGGTGATCTCGGCGGGCTGTCGGTGTCCAGCGCCGCCTACCACCGCTCGCTGCGCGGCAAGCTCGCCGCAGTGCTGAGCGGCCTCACGGGCGATCAGCGCTTTTTCCTCTCCTGGGCGCAGGTGTGGCGCGAGAAGCAGCGTGACGAGGACCTGCGTACGCAGGTCACGAGCAATCCGCACAGTCCGGCGAAATACCGCGTCAACGGCGTGGTGCGCAACATCGATGCCTGGTATCGGGCCTTCAACGTGCAAGCGGGCGAGCTGTTGTATCTGCCGCCGGACGAGCGCGTGAACATCTGGTGACGCAATCGGCGCTGCCGATCGATGCGGCGCTGCCGGCGCTGCGTGAAGCGCTCGCGACGCACCGCTCCGCGGTGCTGCAGGCACCGCCGGGCGCCGGCAAGAGCACTGTGGTACCGCTGGCGCTGCTGCATGAGCCGTGGGCGCGCGGCAAGCGGCTGCTGATGCTTGAGCCGCGGCGGCTCGCGACGCGTGCCATCGCGGCGCGCATGGCGCACAGCCTCGATGAGAGTGTCGGCGGCACGATCGGCTATCGCATGCGCCTCGACACGCGCATCTCCCGCGGCACCCGCCTCGAGGTCATCACCGAGGGCGTGCTGACACGGCTGCTGCAGGAGGACCCGGCGCTCGAGGGCGTCGCCGCCGTGGTCTTCGATGAGTTCCACGAGCGCAGCCTGCAGGCGGACCTGGGACTTGCGCTCACGCTCGATGCGCGCGCCGTGCTGACGCCCGACCTGCGCATCCTGGTCATGTCGGCGACGCTCGAGGCCTCGGCGGTGGCGCACCTCATCGGTGAGGCGCCGGTGATCACTGCGCCGGTACGCGAGTTCGCGCTCGAGGTGCGCTACGCGGGCAGCGGCGCGCCTGCGTTACCAGCCGTCTCGCGGGCGTACGAGCCGCCCGAGAGGTTCATTGCCCGGCTGGTGAGGCGCGCGTTGCGCGAAGAGCCGGGCGACCTGCTCGTGTTCCTGCCCGGTGCGGCCGAGATCCGCCGGGTGCAGTCGCTACTCGAGGCCGAAGCGCTCGGCGATGAGGTGAGGATCCTGCCGCTCTACGGTGAGCTCGGCGGCGAGCGGCAGGATGCCGCGCTGGCGCCGGCCGCTTCCGGCACGCGCAAGGTAGTGCTGGCCACCAACATCGCCGAAACCGGCCTCACCATTCCCGGGGTACGCGTGGTGGTCGACTCGGGACTCGTGCGTCGGGCAAGCTTCGATCCCGTGACCGGCATGAGCCGGCTTACGACGCAGCGCATCTCGCGCGCCTCGGCCGAGCAGCGCGCCGGCCGTGCGGCGCGCACCGCAGCGGGTGTCTGCTACCGCGCCTGGAGTGAGGGCGCGCACGGCGCGCTCGCCGCCTTCACGCCCCCCGAGATCACCGATGCCGACCTCGCACCGCTCGCGCTGGAGCTCGCCAGCTGGGGTGCGCACGGGGCTGACGCACTGCGCTGGCTGGATGCGCCGCCGGCGGCGATGCTGGCGAGCGCGCGCGATCTGCTCGAGCGTCTCGGTGCGCTCGATGCCACCGGTAGGATCAGCGTCCATGGCCGCGAGATGGCGCGCCTCGGTGTGCATCCGCGCCTCGCGCACATGCTGCTGCGGGCGCGCGAGCTCGGCTTGATGCCGTTGGCAGCGGAGCTCGCGGCGCTCCTCTCGGAGCGCGACCTGCTGCGTGGTGACCGCCGCGGGCGCGATGCCGACATCGGCACCCGGCTCGAGATCCTGCAGGGTAGCCGTGCGGGCACGGCGGCGCAGCGGGCACCGCAAGAGCGCGCACTGCTCGAGCGGGCACGGCGCGCGGCGCGCGATCTCGAGCGGCAGCTGCGGGCCGCCGACACGAAGGCGACGGTACCCGGCGATGGCGACACGGGGGTGCTGCTGGCGTTCGCCTATCCCGATCGCATCGGCCGCCGGCGCAGCGGCGGCGATGGCCGCTATACGCTCGCTAACGGCCGCGGCGCCACATTCGCCGAGGCGCAGTCGCTCGCGCGGCGCGAGTTCATCGTCGCGGTCGATCTCGACGATCGCGAGCGCGATGCACGCATCCTGCTGGCCGCTGCCATCGAGCGTGCGGCGCTGTTCACGCATTTCGCCGACCGCATTCGCCGCCGCGAGTCGGTCGAGTGGAGCACGCGCGAGCAGGGCGTTCTGGCAAGGCGGATACTCGAACTCGATGCGCTGGTGCTCGAGGAGCACCCGCTCACGGAGATTCCCGCCGCGGCGGCGCGCCGCGCCATGCTCGCGGGCGTGCGCGAGCTCGGTGTGGCAGCGCTGCCCTGGGATCGGGCGGCGCGTGATCTGCAGGCGCGCATCGAGTTCGTGCGTGCCAGCGGCGCTGGCGGCCGCGGCGCGAGCTGGCCGGAGGTAGACGACGCCACGCTCGGCGCGACGCTGGATAGCTGGCTCGCCCCCGCTCTCGAGGGCGTGACGCGCCGCGAGCACCTCGCGCGCATCGCTCTCGTCGAGGCGCTGCGCGCGCAGCTCACTGCGCGCCAGCAGCGCGACCTCGAGGAATGCGCACCGACGCATCTCACGCTGCCCGGCGGCTCGCGGGTGCGAGTCGACTATTGCGGCGAGCACGCACCGGCGGTGTCGGTACGTCTGCAGGAAGTCTTTGGGCTCACCGCCACGCCGCGTCTCGGACGCGCGGCAATCCCGGTCACCCTTACGCTGCTGTCACCCGCCCAGCGCCCGCTGCAGGTGACCCGCGATCTCGAGAGCTTCTGGCGCGGTGCCTACGCCCAAGTGCGCAAGGATCTGCGCGGACGCTACCCGAAGCACTACTGGCCGGAGAATCCTCTCGAGGCTCAACCGACGCGCGGCACCCGGCGCCGTCACTGAGGGCGGCGGCCGGGGGCGGTGCTGCCGGCGCAAGGTGCGCGCGCCGGCAGCACCGGCGCGCGCTCTTTAGCGGGCTTCGTAGAAAGCTCTCAGCCCCCGCTCTTCATTTTGGCCTTTGCGTCCTGGCACTCGGCCTTGGTGATCTCGAGGAACCCCTTACCCTTGCAGGAGTTCTGTCCCTTGCAGGCGTTATTGGCGCTCTTGCAGGCGGACTGCCCCTTGCAGGCATTCACGCCCTTACAGTGGATCTTTGCGTCGCTGGCGGTATCCGCAGCACTGACCAGGCTGCTGCCGAAGAGCATCGCAGCGGCGGTTGCTACGGCCAGACCGGAGGTGTTTCTCAATCGCATGGCTGACATTCCTCGTTGACGTTTGACGTTATGGACGGGCCGCGCAAGGGCCCGGTCGCGAAGAAGACCGGCGACGGCGGGAGTTTATCACCCGCCGCCGGCCCTGCCGTATGCCGGGGCAGCTGCGGCCCCGGCGCGCTGATCGAACCAGCGCTCGAGCCGGCGATCGATCGACACTGCTCCCGCCCCGGCGATCGCCAGCCACAGGAACAGCGCCAGGTACTCGAACTCATCGAACCCGAGCAGCGTTTCGAGCGAGTCGACGTCCGCCCACTTTGCCGAGCGGATGGCGACGATCATCACGACCCCGAGGGCGCCGGCGGAGACGCGCGTGAGCAGCCCGAGAAGCAGGAACAACCCGCCGAAGAACTCCACTCCCGATACGAACGGCGCCAGCACGTGTGCGCCGCGGATGCCCCAGCTGACGAAGTTTTCGGTCACCTGCTCCAAGGCATGCAGCTTCCCCCAGCCGCTCCAGAGAAACACCCATCCCACGGTGATGCGCGCAAAGAGCGGCGCGAGCCAGGTGAGGTGTCCGGCGACACGCCGGGGCCAGTCGATGAGCCATTGAACCAGAAACTTCACGGGGCGCTCCTTAGTTCCTTGTGGTGGCGGGAACAGCTGGCCGACTAGACCGGGCGGCTCGCCGCGATATTGCCGGGCGCTGCTGCCTGCATGCGTATAATCGCCGCCTTCGGCACGTCGGCGACATGCGCAATTCTCAGCCTGATTCCCCGGTCTCCTCAATCGGTGATCGGCTGCCCGGGGCGGACTCACCGGCGCCGATGGCGCAGCTGTTCGAATCGCTGCGACCGGATCTGCTGCGCTTTGCGCACTGGCTCTCGCGCGACCGGGCACTCGCGGAGGATATCGTGCAGGAATCGCTGCTTCGTGCCTGGCGCTCCCGGGATGCGCTCAAGGAGCCCGCCGCGGCACGTGCCTGGCTGCTGACGATCGTGCGCCGCGAACACGCGCGGCTCTACGAGCGCAAGCGCCTGGAGCTGGTGCCGCTCGAAGAAGTTACCGAGACGGCGGCCGCGCCGAGAGTCGCCGCGCCGGACGGCGATCTGCTGACGCTGCGCCATGCGATCCTGAGATTACCGCTCGAATATCGTGAACCTCTCGTGCTGCAGGTCCTCGGCGGCTTCTCTACCGAGGAGATTGCGCGCGAGCTCAGCCTGTCCGCCACAGCCGTGCTGACACGGCTGTTCCGGGCGCGCAACAAGCTGCGGGCGATCTGCGGAATGACTCCGGCCGCTGAGGTCGCCGACGGCGGGCGTGCGCCATGACCTGCGACGAGGCACGCCTGCAGATCGGTGCCGAGCCATCGGCCGCGAGCCCGGAACTCGAAGAGCACCTGCGCGCGTGTGCCGCCTGTACGCGGTTTCACGAGGAGATGCTCGGCCTGGATGCTGACATCCGTCGCGCGCTGCAGCAGCCGCCTGAGGTTGCCGCACGCCGTGCGCGCCGGCGGCGGGCTCTGTGGCAGGAGTTGGCGCTGGCCGCGGGCCTCGTGCTCGCGATGGCGGCGGGCCTCAGCGTGTGGCTGCTACGGCCCAGCGATACGCTGGCGCACGAGGTGGTCGTGCACGTACAGGGTGAGCCCGAGAGCTGGCTCGCCACGCAGCACGCGAGCAGCGGCGAGATCGCCGCGGCGCTGCGCGGGGCGGGTGTCGAGCTCGAGCTCACCTCCGACAGGATCACCTACGCGCAGAGCTGCTGGTTTCGCGGTCACTATGTGCCGCATCTCGTCGTGCAGACCACCCAGGGGCCCGCGACCGTGATGATCCTGCGTCACGAGCACGTCGCCGCCCGCCGCAGCTTTCACGAGGACGGGATGAGCGGCGTGATCGTGCCGGCCGGGGCGGGCAGCATTGCCATACTCGCTCGCGGTGGCGGCAACCTCGATGCCGTCGCCGGGCAGATGCAGCAGGATGTTCGTTGGCTGCCGCAGCCGCGCTGACGGCTGAAAGCTACGGCGAGGGACCGCAGAATCAACCGATGAGCTCGCAGTCGTCGACCCGGCGAAAGACCCGGGCAGGAGTCGCAGCGTGGGTGCAATCACTCGACGTCAATGGTTTGCGGGGGCTGGCAGCGTGTACGCCTCCTGGCTGACGCGCGTGGCCCGGGGCGCGAGCGGCGCCGGTGGCGCCGGCGACGCAAGCGGTGACGGCGTGCCGCCCGCGCCGGTGGCGCGCGTCGCCGTCGTCAAGGACACGTACTTTGGTGAGACCGTGAGTGATCCCTACCGCTGGATGGAGAACGACAAGGACCCCGAGTGGCTGCCGTTCCTCAAGGGCCAGAACGCGCACGCCCGCGCACTGCTCGACCGCATCCCCGGGCGGCAAGCTCTTCTCAAGCGCATCGAGCAGCTCTCGGGCGATACGGCCATCACCCGCGGCGCCGCTCTTGCCGGCGGTCGGCTGTTCTTCGAACAGCGCCCCATGGGCACCGACAATTACAAGCTGTTCGTACGTGAGAACGGCCGCGATCGCGTGCTCATAGATCCGACGCAACTGAGAGCTGCGGGCACTCACCAGTCGCTCGACTGGTGGGCGCCCTCACCTGACGGCACGCACGTCGTCTACGGGGTGTCGAAGGACGGCAGCGAGGACTCGATCCTGCACGTGCTGACCGCCGCCGACGGGCGCGACCTGCCCGAGCGTATTCCCAACACCGAGGCGGCCGAGCCCAACTGGCTCGACGACGGCAGCGGCTTCTTCTACAACCAGCTCACGGGCGCCGTCGATACTCCTGAGCGCTATCTCGACAGCCTCGCCCGCTTCCACCGCCTCGGCTCCGATCCGGCCGCCGATCCTGTGCTGATGAAGCGCGGCCTCGACGCCAATGTCGTCTATGAGCGCATCCAGGGGCCATACATCCTCACCAGCCTCGGCGCTGACCACGCGCTGCTCGTGCTGCACGACGTACGCACGGAAGTGCGCGTGTTCATCGCCCCGCTCGCCGACGTGCTCACGCAGCGCGCGCGCTGGGTGCCGGTAGCCTCCTTCGAGGATGAGATTACCGATGTCGACATCGACGGCGAGACGCTCTGGCTGCTTGCCAACAAAGGACATCCCCGCGGGCGGCTGCTGCGGGCTTCCGTCTCCGCCCCGCGTGTGGACGAGGCCGTTGAGGTCATTCCCGAGAGCGAGGTAGTGATCGAGAGCTTGCAGCGCGCCCGCAACGGGCTGTACCTGCAGGTGCTGGACGGCGGCATCAGCCGCCTTCGCCACCTCGGCCACGACGGCCGGCTCGCCGAAGTGGCGCTGCCGTTCGAGGGCTCGCTGCACGCGCTCAGCACCAATCCGGCGCAGGACGGCGCTTTGTTCTCCTTCACCGGGTGGCTCACTCCGGCAGACATTTTCTCAGTGGATTCGGCGGGAAAGGTCGCCGCCACCGGTCTCACGCCGAAGCCGGCCATCGATGTGAGCGCCTACGAGGCCCGGCGCTACTTCGCCACCGCCCGCGACGGCGCGAAGATCCCCTACACGCTGATTCATAAGAAAGGGCTGCGGCACGACGGGCGCACCCCGGCCTGGATCTCCGCCTACGGCTCCTACGGAGCCGTCGGCTACGCGCCCGCTTTCGCCGGCAAGACCCTGGCGCTCATCGACGCCGGGTTCATCGTCGGCTACGCCGGGGTGCGAGGCGGTGGCGAGTACGGG
>Ga0187783_10003172_pt1 | contig 12140 bp, 14 predicted proteins | sample 1015_SJ02_MP02_2_FD_132471 | JGI IMG/M metagenome (GOLD analysis project Ga0187783, IMG submission 132471) | Tropical peat soil microbial communities from peatlands in Department of Meta, Colombia - 1015_SJ02_MP02_20_MG | ecosystem: Environmental > Terrestrial > Soil > Wetlands > Peat | place... | reverse complement strand
TCCACCAGTTCGTGGCCGAGGTTCGCGGTCTCCGGGTTCCCTCGCACGGTCACGACGCCCTCCTCGACGGACAGCATGAACAGCGCCGGGTCCACGAGGAACGAACGCAGGACCACGTCGTCGGTGATCTCGGCGAGGATCTCTTCGTCTGGGCGGTCGAATACGGAAAGCAGGTCGGCGCGGCTGACGATGCCGACCAGGAAGCCGCCTTCGTCGACCACGGGAAGCCGCCTGACCTGGAGGCTGTACATCATCCGGGCGGCGTGCTCGACCGAATCGCCGGGCCTGACGGTCACCGCCGGGTGGGTCATCAGATCACCGGCGGTGAGGCCTTCGGCCTTCTCGTGCTCCCTTCGGTGCAGGATGCTGCCGATTCTGCCGGGAATCCCGGAGTCCCCGTCGGCCTGCGCCTCCCTGGCCAGCAGGTCGCCCTCGGACACGACGCCGATCACCTTCCCCTCATCGTCAATGACCGGAAAGCCGCTGACCCGGAACTGCCGCAGGGTAGCGGCAAGCTCCTTGTAGGTCGCGCCGCGTTTGACCGCTACGACCTGGGTGGACATAAGGTCCCTGACGGTTGTGCTCATCGTTTTCGTCCTTTCTCACGCCGTCCGGCCGTCAGCCGGCGGGCGGATAGCTCAGGCGGTCGCGCACCGCGACCACGCCCTGGACGTGCCGGACACGGCGGACGATCTCGCCGCCCACCACGGCGTTCCCTGGCGTTCCCTGCAGGGTCACCACGCCGTCCTTCACCGTTACCGTCAATTCCTTCGGCTCGACGAGGAACTCGCCCCGCATCACGTCGTTGACGATCTCGGTACGAATCTCCTTGTCCGAGCGGTCGAAGACGGCCAGCACGTCGGCTCGGCTGATGATGCCCGCGAGCCGGCCGGCCGCGTCGACCACCGGCAGCCGCTTGACCCTGCGCGTGTACATCACGCGGGCGGCGTGCTCGACGGAGTCCTCGGGCCGGATCGTGACCGCCGGGCTCGTCATCAGGTCGCCCGCCGTGATTCCGCGCGCCTTCTCCTGTTCCTTGCGGCGCAGCAGGCCCGTGATCATTCCCGGCATGCCGTCATCACCGCCGACCAGGGCCTGCTTGGTCAGCAGGTCGGCCTCCGAGACGACGCCGATTACCCTGCCGCCGTCGTCCAGGACGGGGAAGGCGCTGACCCGGTGCTCACGCAAGATGGCGGCCATCTCCCGGAATGACGCTTCCTTCCTGACCCAGATGACGCGGGTGGTCATGACGTCCCTGACGGTGGACTTCATCGTCGGCACCCTCTCGCCTCAGCGGCTGAGGACGACCTTCAGCGCGCCGGTGTCGGCAGCGCGGGCGAAGACGTCATACGCCTCGTCGAAGTCATCCATGTCGAAGTGGTGGGTGACGAACCGCTTGGCGTCGATCTGGCCGCTGGTGACCAGGCGCATCAGGGCCGGGGTGGAGGAGGTGTCCACCAGGCCGGTGGTGATCGTGATGTCCCTGATCCACTGGTCTTCCAGGTGCAGCGAGGCGGCCTGGCCGTGCACGCCGATGTTCGCGATCCGGCCGCAGGGCCTGATCAGCTTGACGGCCAGCTCGAACGTGTCAGGCACCCCGACGGCCTCGATGGACACGTCGGCGCCCAGGCGTCCGGTCAGCTCCCTGATGACGTCGAGCGGGTCCTGGCGGGAGTTGTTTACGACCACGTCGGCGCCGAAGTGCTTGGCCGCCTCGAGCCGGGCATCGGACAAGTCGATGGCCACGATATGCCTGGGACTGTACAGCTGCGCGCCGGCGATGGCCGAAAGGCCGACCGGGCCGGCCCCGACGACCGCCACGACGTCACCCGGGCGCACGCCACCCGCTAGGACACCCACCTCGTAGCCGGTCGGCAAGATGTCGGCCAGCATCAAGATCTCCTCATTCGTGACGCCGCTGGGGACCTGGTAAGTGGACATGTCGGCGAACGGCACGCGGACGTACTCGGCCTGGGTGCCGTCGATCTTGTGCCCGAGGACCCAGCCTCCGCCGTCCAGGCATTGCCCGTAGCGGCCCTCCTTGCAGAACCGGCAGGTCCCGCACGCGCTGATGCAGGAGACCAGCACCCGGTCGCCGGGCGCCAGCGTGTGCACGCCGTCGCCGACCTCCTCGACGGTGCCCACGGCCTCGTGGCCGAGGATCCGGCCCTGGTGCACCGCGGGAACGTCGCCCTTGAGGATGTGCAGGTCGGTGCCGCAGATGGTGACCGCGTCGACCCGCACGATGGCATCGCCGTCGTCGGTGATCTCCGGCTCCGGCACCTCTTCCCAGCTCTTGTGTCCCGGGCCGTGGTAAACGATGGCTCGCATGCCTGCCTCCTTGGCTCATGAAGTTCCAGTACCAGCCTCGTCGCCATCCCCGGCCGAGGGCAGGGCCGAAGGTCCGTTCCGGCCGGGTTAAAGGTCACTGCCCAGGTCCGGCGCCTGAGGCTAAGGTCGTGACCAGGCGACCAGGGAAGGACCAGGCATGGCTGACCGTACGATCGAGGAACTCGACGAGGCCGAGAGCCTGCGGCTGATTGCGCCCGGAGGAATCGGCCGCATCGCCTATCAGAGCCGGTTCGGCCCGGCCGTGCTGCCGGTGAACTACAAGTGGCACGAAGGGACGATCGTGTTCCGGACCACCCGGCACAGCGCGCTGGACGAGGACCTGCAGACGGGGATCTCGAGCGGGGAATACGTCGTGGCCTTCGAGGTCGACGAGATCGACGTCCCCGGACGTCAGGGCTGGAGCGTGCTCATCCAGGGACCCGCCCACCACGTCGAAGCCGAAGCAGAGCGCCAAGCCGCCGCGGAGGCGGGCGTCGAGCCGTGGCCCGCCGGCGAGCGGGAACTGTTCCTGCGGATCGCGCCGCGCCGCGTCACCGGCCGCCGCATCAAGCCCGCCTAGCGCCAGCGGAGCTAACGCGCGGCCAGGTGGACGATGGCGACCGGGCAGGGCGAATGCTGCAGCACCGTCCCGGCGACCGAGCCGAGGCTCATGCCGTCAAGGCCGCCCAGGCCACGCGAACCCACTACGAGCAGCTGAGCCTCAGCCGCGGCCGTCAGCAGCACCGAACGCGGTGCGCCGAACGTAACCTGCCGCAGCACCGTGACCTCTGGGCGCTCCTTCTCGGCGGCCGTCAGCAGGCGGCTGAACTCCTCTTCCATCTGCGCCGCGCCGCCGATCTTGCCGGGCGCGTCCGCCGTGGCGCATACCGCGACGAGCGGCACGTCGCGCAGCGCGGCCTCCTCCAAACCGAACGTCAGAGCGGCCTGCGATGCCGGTGAACCGTCGATGCCGGCCACCACGGGGCCGGGGGACTGGTTGACCGGCCGCCAGCGGCCGCGGACGACCACTACCCGTCCCCGCCCGTGGCAGGCCAGCTGCCAGGACACCGGCCCAAGCAGCGACCCGGCCAGCCTGCCATGGCCGCAGGAACCGACCACCAGCATCTCCGCGGTGCCGCTCCGCTCGCACAGCACGCGCGCGGGCGAGCCTTCGGCGAGCACGGTACGGACCTCGGCCAGGTCCGGGACCGACCCGGCGAGCCGGACCCCGCGGGCCAGGATCGCCTCTCCCCGCCGCCGGGCATCTTCCCATGCTCCCGGATCGCTGAGCAGCGCCAGGTCATCTGGCGGCCAGGCCAGGCAGATAGTCAGTATGGTCTCACGGGCCCGGGTTTCCCTGGCGGCCCAGCGCACCGCCTCATCGCTGCCCGCCGAGCCGTCATACCCAGCGATGATCCCGTCAGTGATTCCAGTCATGGAGACCTCCCTGCCTGCTCGTCATCTGAGTCCTGCGGCCCGCGCTGTGGTGAGCGCGGGCCGCAGGAGGTTGCGTCTACCTGGTCGTGCTGGTTGCCGTGGCCGGTGCGGTCACGCGACCCCGGCCGGGGCCTGTTCGCTGACCGGGGTGGCGTCTGCCGCGGCGGGCTTGCGGCCGGTGGCCAGGGCGAACACCGAGCCGATCAAGGTCAGGCCGCCGAGGCCGAAGGCGATGAGGGCGGCGATGTACATGATCTGGGAGACCTTCCACCAGCCGTAGGCGTTAAGCAGCATGGCCCGCAGCGTGGTGCCCTTGAACACGGTCGCCACCTGGTCGGCCAGCGTGGTGTTGGTCGGCTGGGCGATGGCCAGCTCAGACAGCTGGGCGTAGGTCTTGCCGCCGCCGATCTCGGTCAGGTGCACCGCGATGAAGTGATCAGCGTAGGCCTCGGCCTGCTGGCCGGTGAGCATCTGCTGCCCGGCGTACTGGGAGACGGACGGGATCATGCTCGGGGTGATCTCGGTGCCCGCCTTGGGGTGCGCGAACGCGGCCTGCGGCGGGAAGAAGATCTGCTGGGCGGCGAGCTGGTTCTGCACGGTGTTGTGCACGTAGGTGGAGCCCCACAACAGCAGGCCGCCGGCCACGGCCAGCAGCACCGCGGCGGCGAAGCCCCCGATGGCGAGCGTGAGACGAGAGTTGCGGCGCATCGTAATGCCTCCTGATCGGTGCGGGCCGGGTTCTCTCGGTCCGCTGTGTTTGACCGTCGATTGCGAGTGTTCCGCCTGCCCCGCCGCCCGCGGCACGGTCGGATGTCACCGGCCCGCCGGGACCTCAGTCACCTAAAGTGCGGGCCCTAATACCGGGGGCTCCAGCGCGGCCCGGTCGCCAGCCAGTCCTCGTCCCAGTCGGCCAGCCTGCGCCTGTCCAGTGCCCAGCGGACCAGTCCGGCCGCGACCATCAGCGCGACGGCGAGGACCAGGACCGTGAGCCCTTCGGCCACGCCAACGCGGATCGCGACCTGGACGTGCCGCAATGGCGGGCCGACCGCCTGGCCGGCCTGGTCGGTCCAGACCAGCACGGTGCTGCCCGCCGCCGAACTGCTGGGGACGGGGATCAAGCCGGTCCGCGGGCGCCCGTCTGGCGCCGTCCACCGTGCGTACGCCAGTGGCCCGAGTGCCACCCCGTACAGATCGGTGTTCCAACTCAGCGGCGCCTGCAGCAGGACCGCGCGGACCTGGTACTCGGCGGAGACCTAGGCGCGATGTTCGGCGGTGAACCGAGCGCTGGCCCAGTGCCCTGCCACGTGAGCGGCAAACGGGGCGGCGGCGAGGAATGCGGCGGCCAGCAGGCCAAGCACGGCGGTCTCGATCCGGTCAGAAGCGCGGCGCAGCGGATTACGGTCGGGCCGCCGCCCGCGCGCCATCCGGCCCAGCCAGGTGGTCCTCGCCGCCGCCGGGGCACACCGTGGTCCCATCGGTCTCACCTCGCCTGATCGACATGATCTGCGGCTCCACCGTCCAGTGCTGCCGCCCGGGGGGCTAGGGCCGATTTCCCTGCCTGGCCAGGACCTTGTGCCTGCCTGACCCGGCCAAAGGGCCGATGGTCCTGAGGTGAGGTGCCCATTGGCGCTAGCCGCATGCGGCCGCTCGGCCCAGGCTGCTGGCGGGAACACCGATGAGGAGGAAGCTCACATGCCAACCAGAGTGGCTATCCTGGCCGTCCTGGTCGGCGGCCAGCTATAGGTGCCGCTTTCATCGGGACGAGTGGCCTCGGCTCCATCCGGTATGGCCCATGGTCCCGGCGATAGGTGACTAACCGCACTTGGCCGGCCGCTGCGGATGGAGCGAGGCTGAGCCCGACCCAGATCCGAAGGGGCGGTGATGTCCCGTGACCGAGATCACGGCGGCGGCCTTGGCCACGCATCCATTCCTGCACGGAATGAGCCGCGATCAGCTGGGCGTGCTCGCGGAGACCGCCCGCGAAGTGAGGTTCCCGGCGCGGCACCGGCTGTTTGAGGACGGCGGCCATGCCACCCGCTGCTGGCTGATCCGGTCCGGCCAGGTCGCGCTGGATCTGCACGTGCCGGGGGAGGGTCCGATGGTGGTCGAGACCATCGGGATGGGCGAGCTGCTGGGCTGGTCGTGGCTGTTCCCGCCGTATCAGTGGGCGTTCGGCGCGGTGGCTCTCACCCCCGTCGACGCCTTCGAGTTCGACGGGGCGGCGGTTCGGGCGGCGTGCGCGGCCGACCACGCGCTCGGCTACGAGCTCACTGGCCGGCTCATCCGGATCCTCGCCGGCAGGCTCCAGGCCACCAGGATCAGGCTGCTCGGCCGGTCAGGCCAGGCAGCGAGCGTGTACTGACGACCTCGGCGCGCCGCCTGGTTTTCCGGCCTGAGCAGCGGGGTTCCTGTGCAGGACCAGGAGGAATTCGGCTGTGCCGCGGCTGGCGAGTGAGCCGAGGAAGCCGTATCCCTTCGGCGGTGCGATGCCCCATTCGGAGAACATGACGGGGATCGATCCGGCGGCCTGCATCACCGACCCGTCCCGTCGTCCGGAGAGCGCGAACCTCACCTGGCGCGAGGTGCCGTTCATCGCGAGGTATCCGGTGCCCGTCACGGTGATGACCGCTCCCGAGCCGAAGGCGGGGCCGAGCACCACCGGCTCTGCGAGGGTGAAGATCGCGGTGGGATGATCTCGGGTGCCGAGGCTGCGCGCGAACTGCGGCTGGGTCTTGCCGCCGACCTCGATGCTGGTCAGGCTGACGTGGAACGTCGCGCTGATGACGCGGTTACCGGCTATCACGATGGTGCCCGTGACGGCGGTCGTCCTGCCGACAACATCGTTGCTGAAGCCGAGGGCTGCTTCCCTGACCCGGAATCCGGCGACCGATCCGGATCCCGCGGCCCATGTGCCGTCAAGTGGGCCCACGGGGGTGCTGGCGTGAGCCGTCGGCAGCACCAGGGCAGGCGCGGCGGGCTGGAGCTTGATGAAGGCCCCGGCGGCCGCGACGATCAGGACGGCCGCCCCCACGGCACCGCCCAGTATCCACCGCCACCAGCGGCGCTTGCGAGACCGCGCCAGGGTGGCCGGATCCGGTTCGACCCGGAAGACGGGATAGCGCGGCGCGATCGCCTCGAAGTCCGCCAGAGGCGCGCGCCGGTCGACGGGGACGTGCGGGCGGGCGCCTGGGACCTGCTCAAGGTACCGCTGGATGATCGGCGGGCGCTCACTGACCGGCACCTCGACCAGGCGGCACTGGATGGCACGTCGGCGCCGCAGCATCGCCCGCCCGCCCGCGGCGCGCACGTTCTGGACCCAGTTGCACTGCCCGCCAAGCATCGGCACGAGATACCACTGGCCATGCCAGTCAGCCATCCCAAGCGGGAACCGGGTCACTCGCCGCGAACGGCGCCCGGCGACCTCAAGGATCACCCATCGCCTGGGCAGCAATCCCAGCCCGAACACGGCCATCCACAGCCGCGCGAAACGGCGCGCGGTGGCGTCGGCCCGGCCTCCGGCATACATCGCTCGTAGCCGGTCGTCAGAGAAAGGCCAGCTAGCCATGGTGTCCTCCTCCTGTCCGCCTGGCGGTCGCCGCTAGACGTCGGCGAGTGCCGAGGCTCGCGCATTGTCCGTTCTGCCTCCATGCACTAGGGTGAAGGATGGCAAACTTGAAACATAGAGTCTTAAGTCCTTAGGGGCGCTGATGAGCTACCTGCAGCCGCCAACCGGGCTGGCCAGGAGACGGCGCCGGCTCTCGGACGAGGAGACCGAGCAGCGGATGCTCGGGACGGCCGTGGCCATGGTGAACCGCACCGGCTTGACGGTGAGCCTGGATCACATCGGACTTGAGGACGTCATCCGCGACGCCGGCGTCTCGCGGAGTGCCGTGTACCGGCGCTGGCCTTATAAGGACCTGTTCATCAGCGACCTGGTGAAGCAGCTAGCCAAGGACGCGACTCCGACCATCGTCGCTGACGAGCTGTCGATGATCAGGCGTATCGCGGCCGAGCACTCCGGCTGGCTTGAGACACCGGAGCTCCGTCACGGGCTGGTCATCGAGCTGTTCAGGCAGCTGCCGCTGCTGGACTTCCAGACCCTGTTCGAGTCGGCAGGATGGCGCACGTACCTGGCCCTGCACGCCACGTTCATGAGCCTGGCCGACGGCGAGCTGCGCGACCAGGTGGGACTGGCGCTGGCCCAGTCCGAGCAGGAACACCGGACCCGGGTCGCGCAGGCCTGGGAGCAGCTGGCCGGACTGCTCGGGTACCGGCTGCGTCCCGAGTCAGGGGTCACGTTCGAGGTCATCGCCGCGCTGCTCGATGCCACCATCCGCGGGCTGGTCATCATGGCGCTGGCCACGCCCGGCATTGCCGCGCACCGGGCGCAAGCCACCCCGTTCGGGGCGGCTGCCAGGCAGGAGTGGTCCCTGCCGGCGCTGGGCCTGGCCGCCATCGCATCCGCATTCCTCGAGCCCGACCCCGCCGTCGGATGGGACACCGACCGGATCGCCCGGGTCCGCCAGGCCCTGAGCTGCCTGGCGCTCCCTGATGCGTGAGCGGACGTGTCGCACGCATCAGGTGGCGGCCGTCCAGGTGTGCACGGGCTGGCCCGTGGCCGCGAGAGACAGGTAGCAGTCGAACATCACCGCGAGGGCCTGCTGCCTCGTGCGGCCACGCTCGGCTGCGGTCAGCGCGGTGCGCTGCCACGCCGCCCCCGTCTGCCTGGTGGCCGTCCGCGCGCCGATGACCGCGAGCAGGCGATCCGCCTCCACTGCGTCCACGCTGGCGCCGACCAGCCCCTCACGCGCGGCGGGCAGGAGCTCGGTCACCAGGTCGGCTGCGGGCAGCGTGCGGACCCGATCGCCGCCGGCCGGCCAGCTCAGCTCGGCGTCCAGGCCGTGCTGGGCCGCGCGGTAGAAGCCGTGATCGGCGCGCTCGAACGGCAGCGCGTAGGTCCACCGCTGGTCTCGGCCGGCCAGCCACAGCGTCAGCCCGATCAGGAAGGCGGCGTTGGCCATCATGTCCGTCACGGTCGGCCCGGCGGGCAGCGCCCGCATCTCGATCCGCAGATGGCCGCCGGCCGCGGGATCGTAAATGGCCCGGTTCCACCGCCAGACCGTGCCCTGGTGGAGTCTGAGCTCGTCCAGGCACGGCACGCCGGACTGGTCTTCGGCGAGCGGCCCGGGTGGGCCGCCCAGGGAGGGCAGCAGCGGCTCGTGCAGCCGGACGCTCTCGGCGAACACCTCGAGCACCCCGCCCCGCAGCCACCCGGTACCGAAGGAGGTCCGGGAAGGCCGGCGCCTCGGCCCGTGGCCGTCACGGTCCTCGACCGCCTGCTTGAACAGCGCAATCCTGGTCTCCTCCCACAGCCGGTGCCCGAGGAACGTGGGCGAGTTGCCCGCCACCGCGAGCACCGGGGCCGTGGCCAGCTGCGCCGCGTTGTACACCCGGGCGAAGTCCGGCGGAGCGACCCGCAGGTGGACCTGGAACGAGGTATTCGCCCCTTCCAGGGCCACGTGCTCGCTGGTCAGCTCGAGCGGCTCCTCTCCTGCGATGCGGATCTGGATCGGGCCGCGGCGGAGCCGCCGCAGGCCGCGGCCAAGGGCCCGGTAGCGCGCCGCATCCGTCACGGCGCCGTCGTCAAGATGCGCCCTGGTTAGCGTGGGCAGCACGCCGATCAGCGCTATCCGGCCCTGATGCGCCCGCGCCGCGTCACCGGCCCGGGCCAGCAGCACCTCAAGCTCACCGGCCAGGGCGGCGAACGGCCGGCCAGCCAGCGGGACCGGCGAGGAGTTGAGCTCCAGGTTGAAGCGATTGAGCTCGACGGTGATCCGGCGGTCGGCGGCCTCGGCGCGAACCGCCTGATTCAGCGGCAGCGGCCGCCCCATGCGGTCGACAAGGAAGAGCTCGAGCTCGGCGCCGGTCGTGACCGGTCCTGCCCCGAAGCCCGGCCGTTCCAGCAGCCGCCCGAACTCGGACAGATTCCGCTCAAGCCGCTCGCGGAACAGCGCGTAATCGCGGTCGTCGAACTCGTCCCTGGTGATCTCGGTACCCATGGCCTCACCTCGCCGCCCCGACCAGCCGGCCGGTCAGCGTAGCGGGCAGCATCCGGATGTAGTGGTTCCTGGCTCCCCGTGCCCAGGCCTGCAGCGGCAACTCGCGCAGCCGCGCCAGCTCGACTGGGTCGGTCACCTCGGTGATTTCGCCCCGCACGACCACGCTCCAGCCCGCGCGGGTGGCCGCATCGGTCCTGTCCACCTCGAAGCAGGCCGGAATGCCCCGGCAGGCGGCGTACAGCTTGGTTCCTTCTTCGGTGCGGAATACCACCGTGTGCCGGTCGAGGACGTAGTTGACGGGGAACACGACGGGCCCCCGTTCATCGACGACGGCGAGCCGGCCGAGATGCTCGGTTTCCAGCAGCCCGAAGCACTCCGCCCTGGTCAGCTCGCGCAGCCGGCCGGCGGCTCCTGGCCCTCGATCACCGGCGCTCGAGCCCGACATAGCCGCCGCCCGGTGAGAGCAGCACATCGCCGGGATCGCGCCGCACGCTGTCCGCCGCCTGGATGACCATCCCGATCCTGAGCACGAGATGCGGGTAGGCGCCGTCGCTCACGTGGGTCCGGACGTACTCGCGCAGCCAGGGCAGCTCGACCGGCTGGCTGTGCAGCGCCACCGCGGCACCGCAGGTGCTCGCGGTCAACAGGATCCGCTGCAGCGCCTGCCCGGCGTTGACCCAGTCCACCTGGCGGTCGGTCGCGGTCGTGAGCACCCCGACCACGCCTGCGGCCCGGGGCAGCCGAGCCGAGCTCAGCGGTGGCATGCCCCAGCCGTGACCGTGCGCGAAATCGCGGCCGGGGAAGTACGGCTCGGTGCGCTCGGGCCGCGCCGGATAGGAGGTAGCCGGCACCCCGTCGCTGCGTGCACTGCCCGGCGCGGGAGCCCATCTGGCCAGTTCCGTGACGCGCTGAGCATCCAGCCGATGGACGCGTTCCGCCGTCTCCACGGCCGCCGCGAGCATTGCCCGCCGCCTATCGTCCGCCACGATGCGCAGCGCCGTCCCGTCTCGCGCGGCGGTCTCGCGCAGCGCGGCGAGCGTGCCGTGCGGCAGCGGTTCAGGGTCGAACGCGCCGCGATGGGTTCTCCGCCGGTGTACCTGGCAGGCTAGCCACTGCTCGAATTCGCTGGCCGGCGCGCGGTGCCGCCAGCTCACCTGCGCCACGAGCGTCGGCTGTCCCGGGTCCGGCAGCACGCACGTCTGCGGAATGTACCCGAGGGACCGCAGGGCGAGCTGGACATTGAACAAGGCGGCGCCGCAGCTGATCATCATCTCGCGGCCGTCCGGGTCGGAGACGGGCAGCCCCCGGTCGGTGTCGGCGTACAAGCTCAGCTGCCGGCCATCGGCCACGAACCGCCAGGGCTGGGTGTTGTGCACGGACGGCGCCCAGACCGCTTCGGCCACGACGTACCTGGCGATCTCGTCCGCAGTCCCCGCCCGGCCGGTCGCGGGCTCCGCTGCGATTAGCTTCCTCATACCTCTAGCCGACTCTCGCGCCGCGAAAAGCTCCAGGTGCGAAGGTCCGCATCCGGCAGGACCTTCGGCCGCCTAACCGGACGACCAGCACGGGCCGGTCGGTCAGGTGGATGACCTTGTGCGCCGTACTGCCGAGGATGATCCCCGCTAGGTCTCCGCGGCCGCGCGAGCCTACCACGATGACGTCGGCGTCAAAGTCCTTCGCGTCCCCGACGATCTCGCGTGCGGCAAAACCGTAGACGGTGGTTCTCACCTCGCCCTGCGCTTTCACGCCGGCTCGAGTGAGCACCTCAACCGCCGCCGCAACCCCAGCATTAGCATCGTCACTGGTCTCGTCCATCACGGTCACGCCCTTGGTCGCGATCTCTCGTTCCCTCAGGTGCAGGACCCGCACCTCGCCCTTGGACAGGGTGGCGAGGTCTCGTGCCGCGAGAACCGCGCGGTCGGACATCTCCGAGTGGTCCACCGCCACCAGAATCCTGTCGTACATGGTCGTATCCTCTTCCGGCTCGAAAGCCCCGCTCGGCGGGACCCACTCTGCTCCGGTCTCACCATGGCGGCATCCGGAGCAGGCCACTAGGGACGAAAGGCACCATTCGGCTGTGACCTTGGTCTTCGCCCTGACGTGGATCATTGCCGGGCGGGCTGCCGCGTTTACGCGGCCAACCGGCGCCTGCTCAGGCGCCGGCCAGCCTGCCGCCCGATTACGGCCAGACCAACGGCGAAGAGGGCGGCGGCGGAACCTTGAGCCAGTTCAACGCGATCCGCCACCTGGGTCTGGTTGATCGGAGGATCGGCGAGGTCGCCCGCCTGGTTAACCCACACCATTACCTTGCTG
>Ga0187783_10003171_pt1 | contig 12140 bp, 13 predicted proteins | sample 1015_SJ02_MP02_2_FD_132471 | JGI IMG/M metagenome (GOLD analysis project Ga0187783, IMG submission 132471) | Tropical peat soil microbial communities from peatlands in Department of Meta, Colombia - 1015_SJ02_MP02_20_MG | ecosystem: Environmental > Terrestrial > Soil > Wetlands > Peat | place... | reverse complement strand
AGTGGCCGTAGACGTTAAGCAGCCGTACCATCTTCCGCGTGCAAACCGCCGAAGCACCGAAACGTCCCGTCGCTTCTGCGGTACTCTTTGTCCTGACCCTGCTTGCGCTTGCCTTGACCCATCTTCCGCGAGCGCACCCTGCTGATAGTCCATTTGTTGTGACCATGACAATGAAGACTGTCGTGAGCGTGGTCTTCGGATTAGCTTCACTGATCGTGATTCTTTCTAAACGCTCCACTCCAAAGGACAAATATTGGGCCTGCGCGACGGCGGGTCTTATCCTGGGATTCTGGTTGCGGTAACCGAACGTCTAGCCGGACACTTGCTGGAGAATTCCGTAAAGGCTTTTGTCATTGGGATTTAAGTGGTGAAAGAAGAGAGGGTGCTTTAGACTGAGGCAAAAGGGTTAGAGCCTGTGATTTGCCCACGCTGCAGTAACCCTGTTCCCATGAGATCGCTCTGGCAAGCAACCGGGCTTTCCGGCGTGGTCTGCCCCATTTGCAACGCCAGTCTCTGGCCCACGTATTTGCGCTCCGTCGTTCTTTTGGTTGTGGCGCTTCTGGCAGCCAACTTCGAAGCTAGTGTTCTTCGGCGGGCTGGGTACGACCTCGCCGTTGTAATGCTGGGCTGCGCCGTGACCCTTTTTGTCGTTTACGCGGGGCTCGCACCGTTCGTTCTTCGCCTTCGCTTGAAGGAAGGAGACCCCGCACTCCTACTGCACACCAAGCGGTGACAAATGGCACTGCGTTGGCTCGCCGTCGCACCTAGCCCCGCCTGAAACGGGCCACGTCGCTACGGTCGTTTATCGCTGATCGGGTGCGGTTGGCACTAGAGTGGGTTCGAGCTGGCAGCGGCAAGCTGTTCCACCGTGTTCGATATCGCTCGAACGGGAGCAGACACGTGCACGGTCTCGGCGACATCGTCCACGTCCACAACGATCGCGTCGCCGGATTTCGAGACCCGCACGTGCTCGTCGGGTTCTTTCACTTCCACGAACACGACATCGTCTGTATCGCGCAAACCGTCCAGCGTCGCTCGAATCGCCGGCATGTAAGGCTGTATTTCCCGAGCCGCTCGCGCCAGATCGCGCTGCCGCGCAAAGTGTACTGCAATCGGAGCCAGCATCGCGGGGGCAACCACGTTGATGTGAAGGCCTCGTGGCTCCCTCTCGATCACCTTCACGCAGACAAGACCTTCGCTGCATAGAACGCCTGCCACTGCCACCCCGGCCACCCCCAGCACAATCTTTCCGAGCAGTATCATCGTCTCACTCCTAACCGCTTGCAGTTCTCGCGATAGCCTCAGTCCTGCGAATTCCGCGAATCCACCCACACGCGGACCTTTTGGCTCGAGTCCTGTACGGTAACCAACAAGACGTCGCCTACATTACTCAAGGCTCGCAGTGCGGCCACAATGTCTAATTCATCGTTCTTCGCTGTGTCGAGGAGGGCGTCGACGACCTTGAGCGGAACCGTCACGTCGACCCTTTGTTCCTTGTTTTTCTTGTCAATCACATGAACGATGATGTTTCCGTTCGCCTTGGCCACACGGACATCCGAATCCTTCTCCTTGACCGTAACGAACTCGTTGTCTGGGGCAGTCCGTACCGCATCCAGCAGTGCCCGAACGTCCACACCGTTCATTTCGGTGTTATGAATCACGACCTTGCCGTCATGCAGGTCGTGATTGTTAATAGCCGGCAGAATCTTCTCGGCCATCGCGAGCGTCACGTTCACATTGACCCTCGCGCCCCTCGTCGGATCGTCGACGTTTACGTGCAGGTACCGTTCCGCAGGCGCCGCCATTGCAGGGCCCACCGCGGCCGTCGTTCCCGCGGCGAGCAAACAGAGCACCGTCGCGATTTGCGCTCGCCTTCGCATGGTTTCTCTCATCTGGTGCGGGCCTCCTCTGCCCTTGCTGCAAGGTAGTACGGAGTAAGCCCTTAAAATGTTCCCTGGAATTTGAGAATTCCCGAGGGCGAAGAATTGCCGAAGGCCATCGGAGGAGGCTTTGCACCGCTGTCGTCGCCTGGCTTGCCGCTGTGGCTTCTGCCGAGCGAGTCTATTAGAGGTTAGGCAAGGTGCCTTCGATGATTCCAACGGGAGAATGAAAATGAAGTTGAGCGAACTGATGATTCTTGGCAGCACTTTGGTGCGACACGTCCCCTATTCCGGAAATCCGTTGGTCACAAGGGAAGGCTGTGCCTTGCAGATTGCCGACTATGCAGCCGGCATGGGAAATCTTCGCTATAGCCATTCCTGGGCATACGGCTTCAACCAGACGATATGCCCTGCTTGTCATGACTCCATGCGGAATGCGGCGTACGCCGTTGTGCACCTAAACGATTGTCACAAATGGTCTATCGACAAAATCGCCCAGTGGGTTGCTTCCGTAGAGCCAACAAGCATCTCCCGGCTACCACGCCAGACAGCGTGCTCTGTAGAAGTCGCTTGAAAGGTTTTATAATTTCATCGGCAGGACTACAGGGTCTCTCGAAGGTCGATGATCCCAACCTGGTGAGCCATGAAGTCAGATCACAATCAGGTGAGTGCGACGGCTCTTCTCTTCTCCAAGTTTCTCGCTTGCTCAAACGCATACGCCATTTGCAGCACGCCCCAATCATCATGATGGCGCCCCACGATTTGTATCCCGATCGGCAATCCGCTTTTTGAGAAAGCACACGGCACCGACGCTGCCGGGTTTCCTGTCGTTGTGATGTAGTAGGCTGACTTCATCCAGGAGAGGTAGTTATCCATCCTCACGCCATGGATCTCGCTTGGGTAATGCTGCGTCGCGTCAAAGGGCAAAACCTGGTTCACCGGCAAAACATAAAACTCGTATTCGTCCAAAAATGCACGCACTCGTTCATAGAGTGCCGATCGCTTCAACTCAACCCGGGATAAATACGGACCCGTCAGCTTCTGACCTTCCGCCACGTGCCAGTGGATATACTCATTCAGTTGATCTCCTCTTGTGGCCATTAGGTCCCCAAATTTTGACTCGATCGCCCAGTGTCGCCACGCAAGGAAACATTCATTCGCATCGCGATAATCTGGTTCCGCTTCTTCCACCACGCAGCCGAGTGATTCAAAGACCTTGCTTTGTGCGCGAATGGTCTCCCTTATTTCCGGATCCCACGGCAATCCCATATCGCGGAACATCGCAATGCGCACCCCTTTAAAGCTTCGCCCCTCAAGGCGCTGCATGAATTGACTACCTGGCTGCTCAATGGAAATCGGCACCCGCTCGTCGGGTCCCGCCAATACGCTCAGAAAAAACGCGCAGTCTTTTACCGTCCGCGCCACCGGCCCGGAAACAGAGAACGTTTGCCACGCGAGATCTACGGGGGCGTTTGGCACTCTCCCGGGGGAAGGACGCAGACCCACTGCGTTGCAAAAATTTGGAGGATTGCGCAGCGATCCAGCATAGTCACTTCCATCCGCCAACGGCACCATTCCGCAAACCACGGCTACTGTCCCTCCCCCGGTGCTCCCCCCGGAGGTCTTGCTTAGATCGTAGGGATTCCGAGTCACCCCAAACACAGGATTGAACGTCTGGGATCCCAGGCCGAACTCCGGTACGTTTGTCTTTCCCATCACGATCCCGCCAGCCCTCTTTTCACGTTCCACCAAAAGGCAGTCTGTATCGGGAATGTTGTCCTTATACAACGGCGATCCGTAGGTCGTTCGGATACCCTTTGTCTCGTATAGATCCTTCACCCCGATCGGCAGCCCATAAAGAGATCCCAGCGGCTTCCCCTTGGCGAGCGCATCGTCTGCCAGTTGAGCCTTTTCCAACAATTGCTCCTCTTCCACGAGTGTGACGATGGCATTGACTTTCGCGTTCACGCGCGCGATCTGACTCAGGTGGGCCTTCATCACCTCCACAGCCGATAGCTTTTTCGTTCGGAGGAGTTCCACGAGCACAGTCGCCTCGGTGAAGCAGATGTCTTCGGAGGATGTTTGTGCGCGCTCGGTTCTCATGTTGCTGTCCTCCCTCGCATTTGCCGGATTTCCTAACAAGGGCCTAAGAATCCCGGTGACCGCCGCAGTGGATCCGACGTTTAATACTTGCCGCCGAGTCATGTCTTTCATCCTATCCTCCGTGAGGAAGACAAGTCTTTTTCAAACGCCATTCCCGAAGGGGCTCGCTTTTCTGCTACCCGTTGCTCATCGGATTGAAAACTGGTGCCGAGTCCGCCAAGAAGACTCTGATGAAACGGTACTCGTCTCGGAAGCCACTGCTGAATTAATCGCAACTGTGAGGAGTTGACGCGCCAGGGGTTACCCTTTCCGCAGGGCCGCCACAACCTCGTTCACAATGTCGCTCTTCAGGCTAAAAGGGTCCATCCCGATACTCAAGACGCAACCGCAAGAAACACAAAAATACTTGACGCCGTTGAAAGTACCCAGGTCTGGCTCATAAAGATGGAGACTGCCAACTCGTGCGGTCATAACTGGCTGCTTGCATTGCGGGCACGTTCCCATTCGAATCCTCCGTTTGACTAAGTCCACTGCTTGAAACGTTTCATTCTCGGGAAGGACAGAGCCAGTTTCGCCGTCGCGATTGCGGGCTAGTTTTCCTCCGTCAAATTCAAGGCCTGGAACATGGCGAGGCGCTGCTCTCGTAGCGGATCGTTAACCACCTTGCTCACGCTATTGATGACCATGGTCGCGCGGTCCTGTAGATCGTAAACGGGCCAATGCGGTAGCTTCGGCGTGTTGGGATCGCCCGTACGCGCGAACGCGATCCAAGCATCGCTGACCTTGTCGGCGAGGGCCATGGCGTCCGCTCCTCCTCCCGTCATCCGCGCGGAAATCTGCACGTTGTCAAAAGCAAACGGAATTTCGATGGTATGAGGTGACCGGAGGCGCCCACCTTGCACAGGGGTCTCCCAGGTGAAGTAATACAGGTACACGGGCCCTTTGCCTAGCGCGGCGCGCCTTTGGGCAATGATCATAGTGGGAGCGCCGTAGCGGCAATCACTAGCGATCAAGAAATAGATGTCTGAGGGCGATGCCTGGGGATTGAGCTTCTGGTAGAGAGCGATCATAGATGTCGCTTGGCCACCCAGCAGACCCGTCACACGCGCGCGCATCTCCGTCTCACTCAGCGAAAACGCGGAGGGATCGTTTTGGAAGAACGCCGTCATCTCCGTGCGCGTGCTGCCGATCATCAAGGGCACATCGGCGGAGACAGGCGAGGCCTTGGGAGAAAAGGGATGCTGCGGCAGGATTTTGCCGTCCACCGTAGGCGAGAATAAAAGTGACGCGTCCATGGCCGGGGTGTCCTTCGCCACCGCGAAGTACGCAGCCATGATTTTCTCGACCGAAAGCGTTTGCAGAGACCTTACATTCTTTTTCTCGACGCCTAGCTTGGCGAGGAGTTGTTCGCCATTGCGGACGGCGACGTCACGATCTGTCACCTTGATTGCCGCACCACTTTCTACGATCGCGCGGTGGAAAAGCCCCTTGGCCGAGGGCATTGCCAGCAGGGTCTCCACCTTGCGACCGCCACCGGACTGGCCGAAAACGGTTACCGTGTTGGGGTCGCCCCCAAATTGAGAAATATTTGTACGCACCCATTTGAGTGCCTGAACGATGTCCAACATACCCGCGTCCCCGGAGACTGCGAAATCCGGGCTAAATTCGCTTAGGTTCGCAAAGCCGAGAACATTGAGGCGATGATTTAAGGTCACGACAACCACATCGCCGCGTCGCGCGAGATTCGTGCCGTCGGTGCCCGGCGAAGATCCCGAACCGCTGCCGAAGCCTCCCCCGTGACACCACACCATCACCGGGCGTTTTCGGAAGGTATCGCCGAGGGCAGGCGTCCAAACGTTGAGCACGAGGCAATCCTCTCCCTCAGCTGGCATCTCGGAGCTTGTCCTAGGCGGCGGAGCCGACGGATCACGCTGCGGAGCGCTATATCCGTATTCAAGAGCGTCCCGTACGCCGCCCCAATCAGCCCGTTCTGCAGGTGCCATGAATCGGTTCGCGCCGGACGTGTCTGCTCCGTAGGGTATCCCTTTGAAGATTTTAATTCCGTTGTTCTCAACGCCTCGCACTTTGCCCGACGCAGTCTCGGCGATGACAAACTTCGTATCCTGCGCGTCTAGATCAGGAAGAAGTACAGCGCCGTAAACAGCAAAGGCTGAGATGTGTTTCAGAAAGTTCCGGCGGGTTGACAGAGAGAACCGGGGTGGCCAGGTCACGACCGTCTCCTTGCGGGCGATCTTATCATCTCGGCCGCGTTTTAAATCGACGAAGCAAATAGGGAATTGAGCAACTTACCCGGGGTTTTAATCACTGCGTAGCTGCTTTGACTGTCCCAGCTGCTACTTCAAATTCAAAGGTAGCTTTGAAGCCTCGGGCATGACCTGTAGCAACGGATCAGGTCGGATCTGCCGAATGAAAGGCCGGTCATGTTCCTGTCGCAACGAGCCCCATGGCGACAACCGCAGCGGTTCGTTTAGTCGCGTGTGAAAGACCGATGGCGATCAAAACGCAGACGGCTTGTATGACGAGACAAGCCCATTTCACCCAACTCACCGTCGAGTGGACCGCTACCCCTTCATCCCGCGTTGCCAGAGCGCACACAAGGCGGTGTTGTATAGCGCAAGCGCGGTTGTAATCTGCCCGAGGTGATTGTCGTGAGTCGATAGATAGGCGGCTTTGGAAAGCACGTCCGCATGCAAGTTTCCTTCGGTGGAACAGTCGATGATCACGACGCCGTCTTTCACATTTCGCACCAAATCCGCCTCGGACTGCGCCGGGAATGCGGTCACGATGATGTCAGCCGTCTTGAGGTACGCTTCCCGGTCTTCGGGCTGGGTCTGCGGATGGATCATGAGCGCGGTGGCCCCGATCCGCATCAGCATACTTTGCAGCGGAATGCCGATGCGCGGCGAGCTATTACAGATCGCCACCGTCGGACCGCTCTGCTGGGCATCGCGCGGAAACATGTTCTTGATCTCCCGATGCTGGTGCAGCAGAGTGAGGATCGCTTTGGCCGTGCACGGCACCACGCCTTCGTACTTCTCTTCTTCGTCGACCGTCTTGATGTTCAGCGCCATGCGACCGGTGTTTTCGACCGTGAGCCCTTCGATGTCCTTCTCCGGGCGCACCCGCCGCAGAAAATAGTCCTCGGTCTTGCCGAACGGGGCCGGAAAAAAGATAAATGTCCCGTAGATCTTGTCGTGGACTTGCGCGCCCATCAGAAGCAGTTCCAGGGCGTCGGCGCTGTTCGCTTCCTCCACTCGAAAATCCAGGCCGTGCTGCCGGAATTGCTTCCCCATATAGCTCGCGTACCGCCGGGAGCCACGGTCGACTTCCACGTTTGGCAACCGCGGCATGAACGCTGCGACGCGAATCTCCGCCCGATCAAGGCCGGTCTTCTCGACCTGCGCCAGTTTCTGTTCCGCCTGGGTAAACACTTCCTCGGCCGCTGCAATGCAGTTCAATCGCTTGCCCTGCGGAATTTGCTGCGTCCAGCTCATGTCAGGCGCGAACGAGCTTTTTCGCGCCTGCGGCATTTCCACTGTGTTCATATCGTCGGTTGATTATCGCGCGGCCGGCACCCGATGACAAAGCTCTCCGCAGGATGTCGACGAGTCAGAAACTACGCGGCAACGCACGTCTTTACCAACTTCCCCGTGAGATATTCGGGCTAAATGTCCAGCTTGTCGACTGACTTCAGGGGTTCGTCGCAATCGAATCCCGCCGGCGGGCGCGGAATCGAAACGCGTAAGCATTGGTCTCAACGTGGTTTTCGCAAAATCCCGCTTCTTCCAATCGGGCCGGAACGGTGTCTGGGTTGACAGGAGCTATGGAGTCCCCCATGTGAATCAGTTTCATCCGCACAGTCTGAAAGTCTACGCTATCGACGCCCACGAATACTCCCCCCGGTCTTAGGACCCTAAACACTTCGCGAAACACCCGGTCCTGAAGACCCGCCGAAGGAATGTGATGCAGCATGTGCAGTGAGATAGCACCTGAGAATTGGCAATCCTGCAACGGCATAGCGGTCGCGTCGCCCTGCACGACGGCCACATTCGTGCCGCGTAATCGCGAGGTCAAGCCTTTCGCCATGCGTGGGTCGATTTCAAGCGCGGTGATTCGACGTATATGTACCCGCAGCAAATCTGTGGTGATGCCATCACCAGGTCCCAGTTCCAGGACGTTCTCGCCCAGCTCAACGTCGGCGAGCGCAGAGGGCACCACGAACTTCTCTAGAACTGTGCGCCATGCTGCGGATCGGCACAAATGTCGGTGAACGAAATTCATCGCCTGTGTGCCTCTTTTCTGAGATTACAGATGGGTCATCCCTGCGCGCTTTTGCCAATACCTCAAAAAGCGACAACCTGCCTTCCTTGGTCCCAAGGCTAAGCGTTCAGCGCTGATCACCACACTTGCCACCATCCGCCGGGCGAGGTAGTGCGTTGCATCTGTGGGAACGACGCCGAGTCGATACTTCACGCGGTTTAACCGGCGTCACTTTGAAGCGGCGGTGGTTCGCTCCCAGAATCCCAAAGAGCCTTGTCTTAACTGAGCTAAGGACTCTTGTGGAACGGGATATTCTGCAAACCCACACGCCAGGCAAACGGTTATCTGCCCAACCGAGTAGACAGGTGTTAGCAATCCACGCGCGAATGACAACTCCACGTTAAGGCGGTCCAGTTCCGTTGATCCGCATTTGAGACATTTCGCCATGCGGCACCTCCCGGATGGCATCAAGGGCGGGCAACCTGCACATCCATATCACAATGCGCCAGCAAACTCAATTTTGTTCACACGACACTTAGCACTGTGGGAAATTCGGCGGCTGCGAGGAAGCGGGCGGCGAGCAGGCTGCTACTTCGCTGGAATACCCGCAGGGCTACCCTTCGGAACCACCATAAACACCAGAACCCTGGCCAGCTCCGTATCGCTTAGGTTTCGAAACGTGCGATGTACATGCATCGCAGGTTCGTACCAAAAATCACCCGCGGCGTATGTTTTGGGCTCCTCGGGGTCAACCTGATTCTCGACGCGACCCTCGAGGACATATGCAAACACCGGGCCCGGGTGTTTGTGGGGAGTCGAACTCGATTGGGGCTGGAGCGTGAGCATGAGCATGGTTGCCTCGGAATCGCCTAAGTTACCGATCGATTCGTGAATGAGCGACGTTATCCCGCGCGGATTCGAGTCCGCGTGTCCCTGCGCGTCATGCTGGGCTGCCTCAGCGCGCAAGAGAGCAATCGTCCCCGAGATGAAAGCGGCAAAAGTGGTGCCCAACACAGTGTTAATTTCACGGCGAGTCATCACGGCTATCTCTCCTTTTGTCGAACCGGTCGACAAAGCGGCGGTGTGACCGAGATTATCATCACGGGCTAAGACCGGACGCGAGACCATACACCTCGGTCTTCGGATGAAACTCCGACCATGCGAACCAGAATTCCGGCTCCAGAACGAGCTGCTTCAGTTGCGATCCCTTGAGGCGTCCGGAAACGCAGAGACCGTATGCGTTCCAGTAAGAATGAGTCTCGATGTCGATGAGCTGATCCGCTGCGGCATCGGCAGCCTGGAATTTGAGCTGCGTATCGCCTGCCTGTTACATCTGACAGTTGCTCGGAATGCTACGCGTTTAAGATGATCCAGTTCTAATCGTGCTTCTCAAACTGTTCAACAGACGATTCGGACTTACAGTCTGAAAACAATTCCCGCCGCGTATAGGGTCTCGCCGCAAAAGGAGGAAGTATGAGAAAAAGTTGGTTCCTGACAGGGATACCGCTCGCAGTGCTTGCTGTCATTGCTTCACTCGTTTTGGGATACTTTACGTTACGGGTAGCGTCCGCCGCCGCAGCGGCCCAAGCACCCGCTCAACCCCAGCAATATCCGCTGATGGACAAGATTGCCGATAAGATTATTCAGAAGTACCAAACCTCCTCCTGCGAACAGCTGGCCCAGGAAAAGGCTCAACAACAGGGCCAGCCGAAATCCGCTGAACAACAGCGTGCCATTGGGATTCTGCGCAACGATCCACAGATGCGCCAGGCCTTCATCAACAAAGTAGCTGCACCGATTGCCAACAAGCTTTTCGACTGCGGAATGATCCCGTGAGGAAAAGGAAGGCCTGCTGAGGTTTGATTCGGGCTTCACCATCGTGGGAACTGGTGGAGCTCTGCTCGGAAAATGACTCAGAGGCCCGGCGAGGGCGTTACTTGTCTCGATGAAAACAGCGTTTTACGGGCGGATGGCCTTTGGCGCGTCAGCGGTGTTGTTGGGCGTCATCGCACTGATGTGGTACGACTCTGACACCTGGCAAACCCTGCGTCAGATTTGGAGCCTACCTTTCGGTACCATCACCGGCGGGTGTCTCATGACCCTCCAAATTGTCGGTGGGATTGGGACGCAGTACCCAAAGACCGCGCGCTTGGCAGCGATCATTCTCGGCGTCGTCTATCTGCTTTTCTCGCTGGTCTGCATCCCCGGCATCATTGCCGGACCGTCCATTTATGCGCATTACGGGAGCTTCTTCGAACAGTTCTCCGCACTCTGCGGTGCGATTGCCCTGTACGCCGCAACGGAAGCGAATGAGGCACGGGCTGTAGCCTTCGGCCGAGTGGCGCGTCTTGGACTCGGGGTCTGCGCCATTTCATTTACCCTGGGTCAGATATTCTACCTTTCTGTGACAGCTGACTTGGTACCAAGGTGGATTCCGCCAAATCAGATGTTTTGGGCCATACTTACGACGATCGCGTTTGCCCTCGCGGCGATTGCCATTCTAATTAACCGCCAGGCACGGCTTGCGTTACGCCTAACGACCGCCATGCTGGCACTGTTTGGCATCCTGGTTTGGATTCCGCGCCTGATCGCTCACCCAGAGACACATCTGAACTGGTCCGAATTCGGCCTAACTTTCCTTATTACGGGGGCCTTCTGGATGGTGGCTAACCTGCAATCCTTCTAATCTAAGCTGCCTGGTACGCGCGGTGAGCGGAAGTTTGCAAGTTTGAATTACAACTTTCTTCCTAATCCACCTCGTCCACCCTCTCCCAACTCTCATCCGGATCAAACGCCGTAATTGCCTTCCCCGCATCCGCAGTCTGCGGCCCTAGATCCTTCTGATACACCACGCCATCCCGATCGATCATAAACGTCATCACGCCGGACGTCCGATATTCGGCCGGCCACGCCAAAAACGCATACCCTTTAGTCATCGCCCCGTTCACCAGATAACTCTTTGCCCCACCCGGAGCGTGTGCACCCTGCTCCTTCAAAATCCGGAAGTAATAGCCGTGAAATGGCTGGGCTTTCCTTTCGGTGTATCCTTCTGCCGACGCGTCGGCTGCCAGCGGTCCCAGGGGGCTGTCCGGCTCCCCCTGTTTCGCCACCCAATACAATCCATCCTGCTGACCCTGGGTGCTGACAAACTTCACAGCAAATTGATTCTCCTTTGCGCCGTTGCGCTTCAGCGCAAAATACTGCTCCTGCGCATCCGCCATCGCGTACAGCGTGCTGATCGCCCGCAATTCATTTCGGCCGACGCGCCGCGCCACTAACTCCTTCGCGCCAGCATCCACGTCAAACTGCCACTTTCCTTGTTCCAGCCGCTTCAGCGGAAAGGGAAACGGATAGTTTTCTGCCCCAAAGTTGAGCACCAGCAACCCTTTTTCCAGCCGCGCCCACCGATGCATCTCTTCGTAGTTTGCAGCAAAGTGCTCCATCCCGTTCTTGTCCTGCACCGGGTCGCCCGAAAAGACCGCATCCTTTGCGTTCGGACCAAAAATCGTCAGCATCGTGTTCGAATCGCCGTTCTTCGCCGCGTTGTACACCGCTTCCCCCGCGGCCTCAGGTGAGGCAAACACTTCTGGCCCCGCCGGAGCGGGAGGCGCCTGCTTCTGGCAGCTCGCAAAAAAAAGCAGCGAGCCAAGCGTTGCGGTCGTCATCAGTTGTCGCACTCTCCCACTCCACTCGTTTGGGCGTCTCCCGTTGTTCTTCATAAAAACTCCTTCGCTCAGCAGCGCTCTCCGATTTGTATGAGCGTGCCTAATTCTTTCGTGGTGTGGGGGCAGACCGAGCCGCCGGCTTGGCGGCAGGCGCAGGCTTCGCCGCGGGCGTCGGTCTCGGGGCCGGCTGCGTGTTCCCCAGACTCTGATT
>Ga0187783_10003170_pt1 | contig 12147 bp, 7 predicted proteins | sample 1015_SJ02_MP02_2_FD_132471 | JGI IMG/M metagenome (GOLD analysis project Ga0187783, IMG submission 132471) | Tropical peat soil microbial communities from peatlands in Department of Meta, Colombia - 1015_SJ02_MP02_20_MG | ecosystem: Environmental > Terrestrial > Soil > Wetlands > Peat | place... | reverse complement strand
GGCGACCTCGACAACACTGAATCTTTCCCTTCTGCAGTTGATTCCTTTTGTGTACAATCGACCGATCCCGAACACAGGAAAACCAGATCCGTGCATCTGGAACTTCGAACTGCGTCATGACCAACCTGGGGCGGTCTGCTGCTTCCAAACCCCCATTTCTCGATCGCTACCCTTGGTTGTCGGTGGTCTTACTTATCTTGGTACCCTTCGCTGTACACCTGCCGCTTTGGATTTTCGAGCGCAGCAGTGACCCAATCTGGTTCTTTTCCGGTGTGGTCGACGGACCACATCTCCTGCGATGGCCGTTTCTGGACCCCAACGTGGGAGCAACATCGGAAGCTCTCGGACGACTCACTGCCAGCGATTGGGTACATGGGATCGTGCCTTGGTGGAATCCTTATACGGGAATCGGGATGCCACTGGCGGGGGAGTTACAGCCGGGTGCGTTTTTCCTACCTTTCAATCTGCTGCTTCTGCTCGGCGAAGGTATCCTTTGGCAGAAAATCTTCATGCAAATCATCGCTGGTCTCGCCACTTTTGCCCTGGTGCGCGAACTCGGCTTAAGTCGGCTCGCGGCTTTGGTCGCGGGTATTCTCTACGCCCTCAATGGAACCATCGCCTGGACACCCGGACCGGCCGGAGTGTATTGCTCGCTACCCTTTCTGCCACTCTTGTTGTGGGGAGTTGAGCGTAGTCGGAGGGAACAACAGGGGCCGTTAAGCATATTGATTATTGGTGCCGCAACCGCCTGGTCGGTTCTAGCTGGTTTCCCGGAACCGGCGTACATCGGTGGCATGTTAGTTTTGGCTTGGGGCATCTACCGCTTCGTTTCTGAACGCAAGCGTTGGGTACTGGCCCAACGCGCAATGTTGGGCTGGGTGCTGGGTATGCTGATTGCCGCTCCGCTTCTGATCGCATTCGTAGATTATGTGGGGGAATCGGAGTCCTTTGCTCTGCATAAGTTGGGTGAACTGTCATTGCCTTGGGGAGCGTTTTCGGCAACGATCATGCCGTACGTGTACGGATCACCCGGGACCAGCTTGCATTCTGTGCCGCTATCTCGAATCTGGGACAACATCGGAGGATACGCGGGTACGCTGACGATTTTGATAGCCATTGTTGGTCTGAAAAGCAAATCTGCGCACCGCGGCTTGAAGTTCCTTCTGTCGGTCTGGATTCTGCTCGCCATGGCGAAGACCTTTGGCGTGCCGCCGATCACGGCGTGGATGAATTACATTCCCTTAATGCGGCAGACCGCCTTCTTCCGCTACTCCCCTCCATCCTGGGAATTCGCAATGATTATTCTCGCCGCTTTCGGGCTCGACGATTTCAAGAACAACAGCCCTAGCCTTTCGCCAGCTCTCGCCGTCGTGATCGGTATGCTGACAATCGGCATTGCTCTGGCGTGGCCGCAACGCGGGTTCTGGGAGCGTCCGAGAGACCTTGCTCCCATCATGTTTGTCCCCCTAGGGCTCTCGCTCACATGGGTGCTTGTTGGATTGATGGCAGCTGGCCTCAGCTGGAAATTGTTGCAGGGTGAGCAACGGCGTCTTCTCTTAGCCTCCCTGCTGGTAGTCGATGCAGTGTTAATGTTTATGCTGCCACAACTGACTTCGGCCCCCCGCGGTCAGATTGATACGCAGGCCATGCAATTCTTGCGAGATCATCAAGGTCTTTATCGTACTTACGCTCTCGGACCCATGGAGCCCAATTACAGTGCCTACTTCGGAGTGGCCAGCATCGATCACAACGTCGTGCCGGTTCCTAAGCTTTGGGCGAGCTATGTGGAAGCCAAACTGGTGCCTGGCGTCGATACCCACAACCCAGAGTTTTATTCCATGATTACGTTCTGGCCCGGTACGATGGATGGTAGTGAAGGCGAACGGGCCTTGAGCCAAAATCTGAAGAACTATCTCGACGTCGGTGTGCGATATTTAGTTACTAAACCCCACCAGAGCCCAACCCCTATGATATGGGTCCCTAGCACGCCACCTGAGAATCAATTCGGACCACCGGGAACGCCCTCCATCACTCCCAGATTGGGAAAGCTGTTTGCCCTCGCAGGACGGTATCGGGCAACCATCGAGGATCCCACACAATCAGCGGTAAAGCGCTTCCTCGTCAAAACCATACTAACGGTAATGCAACCGATACTTGGGAACGCTAGCCCGCCTGCCATGCCCCAAAACGGCGAAAGCGCAGAGCTTCCAGATCGAGACTACATCACTCTCGAGCCCGGCCAGTCGGTAAGGTTGAACGTGCTCGCGCCGACGCCGGTCTCTGGCTCACCCATTACCTCACTCGGAGTTGCGATGAGCACCTCCACCAAGGGCACCGGCATTCTAACCATCGAAATTTGCTCAGGAGGGGTGTGCCGAACCGGGCAGCGCCCATTGGCCGAGGCCCTCGAAGAGTCATCGTTCCTAGTTCCTTTAGCGCAACCGCTTTCCGCCCCCGCCCATTCACCGTTGCAGGTGACGCTCAGGTACGAGGACGGCGCGAAGCCTGTCAGGCTGCGGATGGTCGCTGGACAGGGGATTCAAGAGCCAAACAGTATTCTGCCAGGCCGTTCCGTGCTACTCATCTTCGAATATGGATTGGCACTACCGGAGATACGAATTGTCTATTCAGACTCGGTGATGAACATCTGGGAACTTCCGACCCCGGCGCCCTATTTTGAGGTTATTTCGGGCGGCCCTTGCACTCTTTCGACTGCGCGGCGCGACGACCTAACGGCAGAGTGTTCGGCACCCGCCAGGTTGCTGCGCAGAGAACTTTACATGTCAGGCTGGCGGGTGATGGTCAACGGAGGGCCCGCGGTAGCAGTCGAGCCGGAGGGCGTTTTTCAGGCGACATCCCTGTCGAAGGGGCAGAGCCACGTGCGATATCACTTTGCCCCACCTTACGTGGAGCTTGGGTGGGCTGGCAGTATGCTGGGAATGATCGGTCTGATCTCTCAGGTCATCCCAATCGTTAAAAGGCCGATCGCCCTCTCCATACACCAGCGACTCTGAACTTTCTTCGGCACAGAGTTTTGCCCGGGCATTGAGTCAGGCTTTTTCCATTGGCGTGTTCACATCCAGCAAGATAAAATCTTGGTTTACGAAGCCCGCATGTCTGCCTCTGGAGAGAACCAGGTATGCTCAGAGCAGTACCGTTCGCAGTTGATGATCGACCCGGGCACGAATTCTGTGCCGTTCACTGTCAGGGTGAAGCTCGGCCCGCCGGGCGCAGTTAGAACGGGCGGTTGATTTATCCACTGTACGCGTTCATTTGCGGCAGCAGTCCAATGCAATCTCTCTTCGACTTGCCACAGGGCCTGTTGGGGAGCGGGCTCGATTCCATGGAACCACTGGGTCAGGCGATCTTGAGTCTGGAACAAGACTGGCGTTGAGTGGTCCGATAAAATGCGACACTTGGAGGCGACTGTGAGGGTGAAGAAGGTGTGTTGGTGGACGTTTGTGATGAGCTTCTGGTTGATGGGATATGCGATCACCGGCTGGGCACTTTCCCCGTCCGATTTTAGGACTGAGGACTGCTCCGGGGCCTCCGTGCCCGCGGGATCTACCCGCATTTTCATCGCGGACCGGACGGATGGAAAGGCCGGAACTGGCACTTTATCCGATCCCTACGACGGTAGTTCGGCTGAGAAGCTTGACACGCTATTACGAGGCCGATCGGAAAGCGAGGTTGCGAATCTGATTGTTTGTATCGGTCCCGGGATGTTTCAGACCGAAGGAACCGGGGACTTCCTTATTGGGTCGGGACACGTGAATAAGGATCATCCCACCGGGTTCACGGTGAACCGGGCTTGGAAAGTTCATGGCGCCGGAGAAGAGCGAACTACGCTTCGCTTGGCTGACCTTTCAAAGTATCCGAACGGTAAAGTGCTTGAGGGAATCATCATCGGAACCTACAACTTCGACGCCTCTGGAGTTGAGGTCTCGCACATGACTTTGGATGACAATTACCCGGCACTGAAAGCGCTCTATAAATCCGATCTAGAACTACTTGGCGTCATGTTGCGGTCCGGCCACGGACACCAGTGGATCCACAACATTCACGTGATGAATACCTCAGGCGAAGGTCCTGAGGATTTCCCGGTAGGAATCACGTCGCAGAGCCCCACGCCTGAAAATTCCGATAATGTCATCGAATATGTAACCATGGACCATTGGTTCGGCGGTCTGTGTACTGCGATCGTGATCGCCGGCGGCTCCGGCGAAATTCGGCACAACACTGTTACCGGCTATCAGATCGGCTATGGGGGATGGAGCATGCTAGACGTGAAGTTTCACGACAACACGGCTCGAGAAACCAGTTACGGTTTCAATATCGACAGCTTAGAGAATAGCAAAATCGAAATTGCTTTCAATATGATTGAACGTCCCCAACTATACGGCATTGTCGTCGGCGGAAGTGGTCATTTCACGGACTTTTCCATTCATGACAATACCATCATCGCCGGTCCTAAGACTGTCTACGGGTTGGTGTTTCAGGGAAACGTGCACGGGGCGCACGTCCTACGGAACAAGATTACTGCCAATGGGCCAGCCGCGAACATGACAGGTTTTATCGAAAAGAACAGCCAGAACCTGAATAACGTATTTCAGGAAAACGTGGTGAATTCCTCGTTCAAGAACTCCTTACAGGGCTCCAATTGTCTATGGGGAAATGTTAGCGAGCGCGGAGCGCAACGAGCTGATCTACGCAATACAACGGGCGACAAATGCATTTCGGGTGATTAGGTGAACTGGAACATTCGACGAGGAACTGGCCCGAGCACTGTGTCTCCTATAGCTCAACCCGCACCCACCGCCGACATTTGCAGGTTAAAAGTCCAGGCAGTCGTGGTGACCCATAACCCCAAACCGGACTTCGAGCAAAATATTCGCGCCCTGGCGCCACAAGTAAGGCAGGTAATCATCGTTGACAACCAATCGTCAACGACTGTGCAAGAGGTGATCGCAAAGATCGCTTCCGCTCATAATTGCGAAACTATCTGGAGTGAGCAGAATCTGGGCATTGCCTCCGCGTTAAATCGCGGGGTCAAGCTGGCTTTGGCCGATAGCACATGCCAGTGGATTCTGACTCTCGATCAGGATAGCGCAGTCCCACCCGATTTCGTAGTGAATATGTTCAACGCGTACGAGGCCTGTCCCTTTAAAGAAGAAGTTGCGCTAGTTGGAGCCAACTACCAGTTGGCGTATCGACCCTTGCGGGAACCTGACGCGGGCAAAGATTCTGGAATCTTCCAAGAAGTAAAGACGTTGATGACTTCTGGCACACTAGTGAAGAAGAATGTGTTTGCACGTTGCGGAAGTTTCGATGAGTCCTTCTTTATGGACTATGTCGACCACGAGTTTTGCTTCCGAGTTCGTCGCTATGGGCTCCGGGTGATTCAAGCCAACCATGCTGTCTTGCATCATCAACTGGGGTCGCCAACTTTGCACCGGATATTGGGAAGGCGGTTCGTGACGCCGAACTATAGCCCCGACCGGCGTTATCATCAGGCCCGCAACCGCCTGATCTTTTATCGTAGGTACTTCCACAGCGACGCCTACTGGATAGCGGGTGAGGTGGTGCGATGGGTTCGGGAGGTAGCCAAGATGATCTTCGTCGAACGTGATCGCAAACAGAAGCTGGCTAGCATTGTCCGCGGCATATGGGACGGTATCCGGGATTCGAGCGCACTCGATGGGCAGAGCGCTGGCCTCTTGGCCTGTCGGCCACCCGAGGCTACGCGCAAAGATCAAGTTTGAAAAAAAGAGCTCTTACCCTTAGGCCCACGGCGGCGGGGTTGCCGGTGTGACCGATCCCGGTGCCGGCACAATGAGCTCCTGACTTGGTATGAATACAGAGGGAGCGTTTTTCACGACGGATAAACTATTCAGCGCTGCAAGACTTTTTCTTTGATTTGCATCAAAGATGCGTTCCTTCTCGTAGCTGCAACCTGAACCCTACGACAAAGGCATGATAGGTTGGCAGTGGGTAACACAGCATTCGAACTGGTTGAGATTTAGCAGCGAATTAGAAATCCTCTGGTGGCAAAGGAAAACCCGAATTTTTCCTCGCGCCCGGCGTCGTATCTATAGTCCTCGGGATATTCTTTCAGATATTCGGTCATGGCCTCGAAAGGGCCGGGACCGTAGGACGGGAACACCGGGTGACCGTTAAGGTTGGAGTCTTCGACAACCAGGTAATCACCAGCTACGAGTAAAGGTCTGAGCGTCTTCATCTCGGCCAATACGTGGGCTTTGGCATGGTGACTGTCCAAAATGGTGAATGCGGGGCCGGGGCATTCCTTCCGTAAGGTTGCAATTCGCTCACCTACCCGCGGGTCTAAAGAAGACATAAAGAGCAGTTCTATATCAGGATCGCGCCGCGTCTTCTCTGATACGGTCTCCGTGTCAATATCCACGGAAATAATCTTAAAGCGATTGCCGATTTGGCGCATGACTCCAGCAAAGAATAGCGCGGAACCTCCATACCGCGTGCCAAATTCGATAACTAAAGAAGGTTTCAGGGAGTAAAGAATTTCCTGATAGTTCCACATATCCATCGGCGATTTTAATGTCTTGACCCCGACCCAGGTTGTCGTATTCCATATGCACTTACGGTAATACCACAAGTGGTAGCGGGTTCCGGCCGACCGCAAGAAACCCATCCTCCCATAAAGCCTTTTCAAGAGGTTCATCGATCTTTACGGTCTCAGTTTCCTGCTAGAAGTTCTCAACAACCTAACTCCCGAACTCTCGTCCCTCTTTCATCTCACGGAAAAAGAGCGCACTCTTGCGCAAGAATGCTGGCACTGGCATGAACCGTTCGATTACCTGCAGGTCGGATTGATTGAAGTAGCCAAGCAGCACGAGGACGAGGGTATAAACGACCCCCATGGCTGCGCACGCCGTGATCATTTCGGGCCCGGAGAGCTTATGGATTGGAATAAAATGGATCGACAGTCCGCCCAAACACAATCCGAGAAAAACAGGTTTCACATAAATTCTTAGCAGAGTCCGCATTGCATAACCTGTCTCCCGATGGAAGAGAAAAACCAGATAGGCTGCCGCTCCCAAGACGGAAATGCTGGTGCCGTATAAAGCGCCAGTGAAACCGAACGAAGCGATCAGGATGGTGCTCACAACCAGGGTCCCCGTCATGCCAACCACCGCGAAACGCACGGCGGGCTTGAGAATTCCTTTGCCAATCAGCATTAGTAAAGCCGGGGCCGCGGCCAGGTTACCAATTTGCACTCCGGTCAGGACAATCAAAGCACGAGCTGTTCCATTAAAACCAGGACCGAGCCAAAGCTCGACAAAACGGTGGGCAAACAATGTGACGACCAAGACAATGCCGGCTCCCGCGACTGCCAAATACTTATGTGCGCGATAGTAAAGCGCTTCTGCCCGGACCCGGTCGCGCCGTGCCTCGAGTTCGGAACTAGCCGGCATGAGCGGAGTGATCAACAGAGCGGGCAAATTCCTGATTTTCATCGCCAGATCATTGGCGATGTCATACCATCCAGCGGGCGTAAGCCCGGCGAAGTGGGCCAGGAGAAGCTTTTCCGTATGGATGTACACCGCTGTAGCCATTTGTACAACATATATCTGGCTGCTGAAGGCAGACAATTCTCGGATGTCACACCATCGCACAGAAGCCGGCTGAAAGCGAAGCTGCGGCAGTAGATATCGAGCCGCTCCCACGGTCAGCAGGAATACAGTAATTGAAGTTAACACAAGAGCGTAAACGAGTCCCTTAATTCCGAACCCCAAATCAACAAACAGGGCAGCGCCAATCGCGGTGGTGATCGCATTCACAGCCCAGAGGAGATTTACGACATCAAGCCGCTGCAGCCCGGAAATCACCGAGGAGAACGGATAGGTAAGCAAATTTACCGCCATAGCAAACGTCAAAAGCTGAATAACAAACCGAAGTTGGTCATGGGGAACATGTACATTGTAAAAAAATGCGGCAATTAGTAAGTTGTACGTGAAATTGACCGCCATGACCCCAAGTACAGCCACCAGGAGAAATATAAGGATTCCCGCATTCACAACTCGATTTAGGTTGGTGTAATCTTCAAGAGTATAATGCTGGGAAACGTGTTTGGTCAGCGTTCCCATAACTCCAACATCAGCCAAAGATGTCATGCTATTGATGGACAGGAACACTGCCCAAGCCCCAAACCCTTGAGTACCTAAGTGCCGCAATAGGAACGGAGTAAGAAGGAGTGGAATAGGCCCAATTATGATTAGCCTGATAATACCGGATGCCACGTTGTGCACGATTTTGGTGCCGATCGACCGATCACGAGATTGTCCAGAAAGTGGAACTTCTAAATGACGAGACGTAGACATGGATTTGGTTGAATCGGTTGCTCGGCTGCGAGAGAATGCTTGACGTCGTATCTCACGAAGCTCACGACAAGCTGAGAGGACACTCCCATCAACAGCGGGTGCTTGATCGGCGATAAAATAGCGATTCTAGTCTGTTGTCACGTGCGAGTGTGCAATAAATGTATACCGTGTTCTATCCTTCAAGGCACACCCCAAGGTAAAAAGTCCAGGCCGTTGTGGTAACCCACAACCCCAAACCGGGCTTCGAGCAAAATCTTGGCGCCACAGCGACGCCTATTGGACGGTGGGTCAGGTGGTGCGATGGGGCCGGGAAGTAGACACGAGGATCATCGTCGAACATGATGGCAAACAGAAGCTGGCTAGCATTGGCCGCGGCCTATGGGACGGCATCCCGGATTCGAGCGCGCTCGATGGGCAGAACGCTGGCCTCGTGGCCTGTCGGCCAGCCAAAGCGATCACTGGAAAAGCGGCCTTTGGAGAATCGGAAAGTGCAAAGGCTCGACCGGTCTAATCGGAAGATATGGCTGTGGAGCCGCTGCCTGGAAAGGTGGCGCACTCCATTGCGAGATGGGAACCCAAGTCGGAGCATAGCTGAGGTCGCTTACGACGAACGTGATCGAGCCGTTCACCACGACCGAGTTCATGCCCATCAGGTTAATATTGCCTCCCGAAACAAACGTAACCGGCCCTTGAATGGTGTAAAACGTTGCCGACTCCCCAGCTCCGAGATTGGCTTGGATGGTGCTAATCGGTTCGACCGATGCGAGCAGACCCACGCTGTGGGCGCCGCCGATGTTAATTGTCGGAGCCGGAGTTATTTCCTTGGTGATACCGCTCGTCACCGGCACGTTGGTGCCGCCAAAAAAGACATTGTCCTCATAGACGATGTTAGCGCCATTGACGGCACGCACCACGGTATCTGCCGGATTCATAATGTGATTATGAATGAAGCGGATGCCGGAGGCCGTAGGCGTGGCAACATTCAGTAAGTAGCCGGCACCATTATTGCTGCCGCTGGTTTGGAAGCCGGCGCCGGAAATGGTCACGCCGGCAACGCCGCCCAAGTCGTTCTGGATCAAGTAGACCCCTTGGACGTATTCGTGATGGGGACTGTAGAAGGAAATGGCCCAGCCACCGTCGATTTCAACCGCAGTGGCTGCAGCTTGCGAGGTTAAGTTCCGGAAATTTATATCGATCGGAATGGCATACGTATTGCCTGGTCGACCCCCAATAAAAATGTTGGTGCCATCCCCCATTGCGGCCCCGTCGAACTGACAGTCGTTAAAATCGAGTCCGTAGGCTGCGCCTTCAATCCTTAGCGCGTTGCCCGCACCTTGGGGCCTGAATGCAAGAACTCTATTGAATGCGGTGAACTGGGTCATGCCATAATAACCGGAATTGGTTCCCTTCAGGTGTATGGCGTTACCGGCAAACCCAAATAGCATTATGTCGTGCAATTCTGAATACCACACTCCTGCATTGTAGAAATTGCTTGAATCAAGAAGAATGCCATCCTGAGACGTGTTGCCGGAGGCAGCGAAGATGCGGAAGCCCGAAAGCAGCACATGTTGTGCGGCTCCGTTAATATGCTGTGGAACGACCACCACCGGCAGAGTGCCATTCGTCGAATAGAGCGACGTAACACCCGAACCCATGCCGATGATCTGTAAATCACTTTCCAGGGTAATCTGCGTGACGGTGTAGTTGTAGGGTCCAAGATATATGGTGATCGCTTTCGTTCCAGGATCAATGCTTCCCAAGTTCAGGTTCGTGTTCGGGGAATATGCGTAAATGACGCACCCAGCAGCCGGACATGCCTGGATGGCGTCGGGAATTCCACCTGGGAAGCGGTCGGCAAACAAAACGTTGGCCAGGTTCCGCATTCCTACCACGCCGTTAGCTTCTGAGATTTGAGAACCAACGACGGACGTGGCCGCGTCGAACTTTGGAACAGAATTTAAAACGCCGCCCGTTGTAGTTACCGCGGAAGCATTGGTTTGGTTGACGGATACGTTGGTGTTAGTGACAACACTAGGCGCCGCAGAAACCGCATTCGTCGCGCTGCTCTGGGTTGATGTTGCACTCGACGCTCGCAAGAAAGCGGAAGCCGGAAGTCCTTGTAGAGTTTCCGCGTCAGCAGCCTTCAGTGCATAAGGGACGCTGACTAAGATAACGCGGGAATGTTCCTTCTCTCCTTCCAATTGCGGCCACACACCCAGCCACAACGGTCCAGGTGAGTTGAATATTTCTAAGGGTAAACCCTCGGTTGTTGTCAATCCGAGTATTACAGAGTATCGCCCTTGGGACCCAAGGGAGACATTTTGGACCTCTTGCCATAGTGGAGTTCCATCAAACGGCTGACCATAGATGGAGAATGTGACTCCCAGCACTCCAGTGCGTGGCTGCCCTGCGCTATCGACCAGCGACCCTGTGAATCGTATAAACCTTGGGACAGAGGAGCAGTTATCATGGGTGTCCGCGCATGGACTTTGCGCCGCAACGGTTGCGGATAACAGAAGGGCAACAGATATGCCGATCGAAACTCTCATGCTCTATAAGCGCAGTGTACATTTCTACCGCTCCGCTGTTCGCTGGCAGATAGTCCCTATTGAGCACAAAAGTAACCACTATCCTTAGGCTCCAGTTTCAAAACTTCTAATGTTGTTTTAACGAAATACTAATGTATTTCTGGGCTTCCATTTTTCTACGCGCAGGAGCGGCTCGTCGCAGATCATGGCTCGTGATGCAAGTGAACAGGCAAACGCTTTATTGCCGTGGTTCATCGTAAGTGTGAAACCGCTCTAGCAACAGTTAGCAGCCGTCAGGCACACTAACTCCCGTAGCGCGTTTCGATGGTATCAGGGCTTACTCAACAACTGAGAGTTTTTGACAAGTACCGCAAAAGGCTAGGCTGCATTCGATCGGCCCCGAGTTCGACCAGGAGGCGTTAGTAATGGTCGCAGCCTAGCTCCCAGAAGTTTGCTCCGACAGCGATGCCACCCCCGCCACCACTGGCCGAGGGATAACGCGGCGGGCAGCAGTTGGATACGGTCACGGGCGCTCTGCCGGCAGAGGCCGTGTCGAAACTTGGAAATGTGCCTTGAGTTGACAGATACGATCTAGGTGTTTTGACAGCGGGGTGCGATGGTGGCCATAACCACCTCAGCAATGGGAGAGCAGTGGATGCGCGGAGGGAGTTCGGGCCGCGAGCAACGCAAAACCGCTAAGATTAAGATGCCTTGCATAATCCTTCATGCGCCAGCCTGATGATAAACACTGATCGTATCTCCTGCCTTACGTGCCTCGCTGAACTCACCCGCACGGCGAAGTCCTCGCTCTCTCAGCCCAGCGGCCACGGCGGGATCGGAAAGTACTTTCTCCAGAGCACTCGCGATTGAGGAGACCGAGTAAGGGTCGGCGAGAACGGCTGCATCCGAAACCACCTCTTCCAGGGAGGACCCGTAGGAGGTTACCACCGGAATCCCGCACGCCATAGCTTCCACGAGTGGAAATCCGAAGCCCTCGCAAATTGACGGATACACAAACACTTCGGCGGCATTATAGAAGACCGGCAGATGATCATTGGGGACATATCCGACAAATCTTATCTTCGAATCCAGCGAGAGGCTGTGAACCTTCTCTAAAACTCTAGATGCCAGCCAATCTCGCTTGCCAACGATCACTAACTGTTGAGAAAAACCCTTGCCGGATAGTACAGAGAAAGCCTCGACGAGCCTTTCCAGATTCTTGCGGGCGTTAATCCGTCCGACGTACAAGAGGAATGGGGAGC
>Ga0187783_10003169_pt1 | contig 12151 bp, 10 predicted proteins | sample 1015_SJ02_MP02_2_FD_132471 | JGI IMG/M metagenome (GOLD analysis project Ga0187783, IMG submission 132471) | Tropical peat soil microbial communities from peatlands in Department of Meta, Colombia - 1015_SJ02_MP02_20_MG | ecosystem: Environmental > Terrestrial > Soil > Wetlands > Peat | place... | reverse complement strand
GTTGCGACCGCCACAGGCCGTCGCCGAGACGAGGCCGGCCCTCCCCGGACGCGCCGCGGCCGCCCGGCAGCCCATGCCCGGCTGGCCGGGAGGTGCCGGGTCCTCCGCTGGCTTCGGCGGGCAGGCCCTCTGGCCGCGTGACACGTGCCCGGAGGCCTGGCTCACCACCCTGCGGAGCGGCCGCAGGCCTGGCCATCCTGGCGCTCTGACCCGTGTCCTCGCCCCAGCGGACACGGCTTGCGCGGTACCGGTCGCGATCGGGCCACGGGCTGGCCTCGCCAGGACGCTGCCGGTTCGGTGAGTACCCACCGCGATATCCCTCGTCGGCTGGCTCGGCACCGGCAAGGTCCTGGCGATAGGCACCGCGGCCTCGCAAGCCGTTGTTCGCCGGCCTGGGCCCTTCCGGGCTTGGCAGGTAGCCGCTGGCGGGGCGCCGGTTGCCGTAGCCGGGACGGTTGCCCTCCTGGGCCGGTCGGCCTGCGTCCCGCGCGGGTCCGTTACCACGGATGACCTGGGGCCCCCTGCCAGCGGCGAGGCCGGCCCGGTAATCCAGCGGCCCGGAATCCCGTCGTGGCCGGCTGCTGTCATCGCTGTCGCCGCGCATTGGCCGCGGGCTTCGGCCGCCGTCAGCCGGGCTGCCGCGCGGCGGGAGCCTGCCAGCCGCAGACCAGCCGCCGTCGCGTCCTGGCGAGCGGCCCGGACTGCCTGGGTAGGGCTGGGCGCCGGGGACAGGCCTGCCTGACCGGGCAGCAGGTCGTGCGGCGGCGTCTCGATCCGAGGCCGTTAGGGTTTCAGGCCGGACTGGGCGGAACTGGCTCAGCCACTCCTCAGCCGGAATGTCGGTGCGCTCAGGCTGCCGACGCTCCTCACGCTTGCGGCGCACTGCTACCTCCACCCCTACGCGAAGACCGCTCGCGCGAGGTGCCAGCCCGTTCCAGCGCGCGCTCAAACTCCGCCCTACGGGCCAACAATCGCATGCACGCCGAGGCGTCGCAACCCGTCCGGGCACGCGGTCAGCACTGGGCTGGCCACGCGTTCAGGTGTCCGGCATCGGTGAGGTAGCGCCAGCGCGGCAGACCTGAAGCCACGCAGCACCGGCCTGGATGGCCGCGGCGCGCCGGTTATCGGCTCTGGCCAGGACCGCGTTCCCGCAGTTAAGGGGTCGGCTGGCAGCTCGGCAAGCACTTCCTGGGAGCATCGATGTCGGCTAGCGTTACGCGTGTTGTCGCATTTCCCGGTGATCAGTTCGCGTATTCGGAGGCACCGATGGATCGACAGGTTAAGTACACCTTGCCGGAATCTGACATGCCGCAGCACTGGTACAACGTGATACCTGATCTCCCGTCGCCACCGCCTCCGCCGCTGCACCCGGGCACCGGCCAGCCCGTCGGCCCGGACGACCTGGCGCCGCTGTTCCCGGCGGCGCTGATCGCCCAGGAGGTCTCGGCTGAGCGGCACATCGCCATTCCCGACGACGTCGTCGACGTCTACCGGCTATGGCGTCCCACGCCGCTGTTCCGGGCCCGCAGACTGGAGCGCGACCTGGATACGCCGGCCCGGATCTACTACAAGTACGAGGGCGGCAGCCCGGCCGGTTCGCACAAGCCGAACACCGCCGTGCCGCAGGCCTACTACAACGCCGCCGAGGGCGTGGCCAAGCTCACCACGGAGACCGGCGCAGGCCAGTGGGGCAGCGCCCTGGCGTTCGCATCCGCCCTGTTCGGCCTTCAGCTCAAAGTGTGGATGGTCCGTGCCTCCTACGACCAGAAGCCCTACCGCAAGATGCTGATGGAGACCTACGGCGCGACCGTGTACCCGAGCCCGTCAGATCGGACGAATGCAGGCCGGGCCGTGCTCGCCCAGCACCCGGACTCGACCGGCAGCCTCGGCATCGCCATCAGCGAGGCAGTCGAGGTGGCCGGCGGCGACCCGGATACCCGGTACTCGCTCGGCAGCGTGCTGAATCACGTGCTGATGCACCAGACGATCATCGGCGAAGAAGCACTCAAGCAGCTGGCAATGGCTGGTGATACGCCCGACGTGATCGTGGGCTGCACCGGCGGCGGCTCCAACTTCGGCGGCCTGGCATTCCCGTTCCTGCGGGAGAAGCTGGCTGGCCGGATGGACCCGGTCATCCGCGCAGTCGAGCCGGCTGCCTGTCCGTCGTTCACCCGCGGCATCTACGCCTACGACTTCGGTGACACGGCTGGTTTCACCCCGCTGCTGAAGATGCACACGCTGGGGCACGAGTTCATTCCGGACCCGATTCACGCCGGAGGCCTGCGCTATCACGGGATGTCACCGCTGCTCTCGCACATTTACGAGCTCGGCCTGATCGAGGCCGTGGCCAAGCCCCAGTCGGAGTGCTTCGCCGCAGGTCTGAGGTTCGCCAGGACTGAGGGCATCGTGCCGGCTCCCGAGCCGACCCACGCCGTTGCCGCCTGCATCGAAGAGGCGCTGCGGTGCAAGGAGACAGGCGAGCAGAAGGTCATCCTGACCGCCCTGTGCGGTCATGGCCTGCTCGATCTGCAGGCATACGGGGAGTACCTGTCCGGCGAACTGCGCGACCTCCAGCTCAGTGACAAGGTGATCGAGGAGGCGCTAGCTGGTCTCCCGGCTGGCGTGTGACCCGATGTGGCGAGTTCCCCGGTCTGGCGCGACTCGGTCTGGCGACTCAGTCACCGCGTAGCCGGCCCGCGTGATGACTCAAGAACTTGACTGAGGTCAACCAAGGGCAGCCAGCAGAGCCAGCAGGATCCGGGGCAGGCGCGCCCGACCCGGGCCGGGAGGAGGGGAATCGGCCCGGGCCTTCTGGCGCGCATCCGCGGCCGTCACAGCGGACGCACCTGCTGCTGCAGTGACATAAACGCGCGTTCACACAGCGATATAGTCGTACGCTCGCATGCCATCTTTTGTCAAGAGTTCGGCTGACAACCAACCCGCTCAAGTAGGCGTCTCAGACAGACCACACTGATTCCCTACTAGTGCCGGGGATGACCGAACTCGATGACTGCCGATATCCAGCCCTCGCTCGGCGACCGGCTGCCCATCGGCGGAACGGCCCTTCAGGCCAAGATCGCCGCGGCCGCGATCGAGCTGTTTTACAGCCAGGGCTCGGTCGCCACCACGGTCAGGGAGATCACTGCTGCCTGCGGCCTGACGCCTGGCGCCCTGTACAACCACTTCGCTTCCAAAGACCACTTGCTGTACGTGCTGGTCAGGGACATCCATTTGCAGGTGGACGCGCAGATGGCCGCCACGCTGGCCAACTCGGGACCGAACCCGGCTGACCAGCTGGCGGCGACGGTCAGGCTGCTAGTCGGACACTCGGCCGGGTTCAGAAAGCAGTCGCGGGTGGCGAACCGCGAGTTCACCTTCCTCACCGGGCCGTGGCGGCAGGAAGTCAGGGATATCCGCCGTCAGATACGCGACAGGATGACCGGCATCTTGCTGGCTGGAGCCGAGCGCGCCGTGTTCGCCCTGGCTGGCGGCGACGATCTCGCCTCAGCGACGCTCAGCTCGGTCACGATCACCAACATGTGCGTGCACATCAGCGCATGGGCGCTGGAGAACTACCCGCTCACCATCAGCGACCTTCAGGACCGGTACGCGCAGATAGCTCTCCGGGTGGCTGGAGCCCGGCCCGGATAAGCGCGCTGAAGTCGGCAGGGTCCATGTTGCCCCCGGACAGCACGACCGCGGTCCGGCCCGTAGCGGTGATCGCGCCCGATAGCAGCGCGGCCAGGGCAACCGCGCCGCTCGGTTCCACTACCACCTTGAGCCTGGCGAAGCAGAACCGCATCGCCTCGATGATCGCCTGCTCGGAAACGGTCACGACGTCATCGAGCAGCCTTGAGTTAACGGCGAAGGTGAGCTCGCCCGGCTCGCTGGCGCGCAGTCCGTCGGCGATCGTATCGGGCTCGCCGATGACCACCCGCCGGCCGGCCTGCAGGGACCGGCTGGTGTCGTCGGCATTGGACGGTTCAACGCCGACAACCGACGCGCGGGGCAGCACCCCCGTGACGGCGGTTGCCACGCCCGCGGCCAGCCCGCCACCGCCAACCGGGACGAGGACGAGATCCAGGTCGGCTGCCTGCTCGGTCAGCTCCAGCCCGGCTGTGCCCTGGCCGGCCATGACGTCATAGTCATCGAACGGCCGGATAAGTGTCATCGACCGCTCGGCTGCTATCTGCGCCGCCACCTGCTCGCGGCTCTCCCGAGCCGGGTCGTACCTGCGCAACTCGGCACCGTATCCGTCGATGGCGGCAAGCTTGGCAGGCGAGCCCGTGGCCGGCACGACAACGACGGCGTGAATTCCCAGCAGCCTGGCTGCCAGCGCGACGGCCGCGCCGTGGTTGCCCGAGGAGAAGGCGACGACGCCAGCCTGCCTGGCCTGCCCATCCAGCAGGCTCAGCCGGCTGTAGGCGCCGCGAAACTTGAATGACCCGCTGCGCTGGAACGGCTCGGCCTTCAGCAGGACCTCGGCCCCGCAGTCCCGGTTGAGGGTGGCCGAGGTCAGCACCGGCGTTCGGTGCGCCACGCCAGCGAGCCGCTTTGCGGCTGCCCGGACCCGGTCCAGGCTGAGTCCCTCGTCAGCCATGCGCTTCATCCTCCCGCCTGCGCCGCCGACTTGACTGTCTAGCACGGCGCCGGGAACGGGGCAGTGGCAGGCTGGCAACGCGGGGCCCGCGATGCGGAGGAGGCTGCACGTGCAGATACCCAAGCGGGACAATCCGCGGCAGACGGCAGACTTCGTCGGCCGGGCGCTGTCGTTCGTCGCTGCGATGCCAGCTAAGAAGCCGAGGGCGTCCGGCAGCCGCTGACCGCTGGCTGACTAGGCTGACCGCTCGGTCCCACATGCAGGGAGAAGATCATGCCCGATCGCAGCACCGAGCCGGCCGCACAGGTCAGCAGAGCCCGGCTGGCCGAGTTGATCACCAGGGAGCAAGCTACCTACCGGTCCAGGCATCCGCGCTCGGCCGAGGCATTCGGCGCCGGTGGCACGCACCTGCTCGGTGGCGTCCCGATGACCTGGATGCGAATGTGGTCGGGCGGCTTCCCGCTGTACCTCGACTCGGCCAGCGGAGCTCGGCTGACCGACATCGACGGCAACGAGTTCATCGACTTCTGCCTCGGCGACACCGGTGCCATGGCCGGCCACTCCCCCGCGGCCGTCCAGGCGGCCGTCATGCACCGCTACGCCGACCTCGGCGGCGCGACCACGATGCTCCCCACGAAGGACGCCGGATGGGTCGCAGCAGAGCTGACGCGCAGGTTCGGCGCGACGCACTGGAGCTTCACGCTCACCGCCACCGACGCGAACCGGTGGGCACTCAGGCTCGCCAGGCAGCTCACGAGGCGGCCTAGGGTGCTCGTGTTCAGCTTCTGCTACCACGGCAGCGTGGACGAGGCGTTCCTCGTGGCCACTCCCGGCGGCCCGCAGACGCGGGACGGCAATGTCGGCGCTCCGGTTGACCCGCGGGAGACCACGAGGGTCGTCGAGTTCAACGACGCCGAATCGCTCGATCGCGAGCTCGCCAGCGGCGACGTGGCGGCCGTGCTGATGGAACCTGCCCTGACCAACATCGGAATAGTGCTGCCCGAGCCCGGTTACCTGGCGTCGGTGCGGGCACTGACCCGCCGCCACGGCTGCCTGCTCATCAACGATGAGACACATACCTTCAGCGCCGGACCGGGCGGCTGCACCAGGGCCTGGCAGCTCGCGCCTGACATGGTCACGATCGGCAAGTGCATCGCCGGCGGCATCCCCGCTGGCGCCTTCGGCCTGTCGGCAGAGCTAGCCGACCAGATCCTGGCCGACAAGTCGGCCGACATCATCGACAGCGGCGGCGTTGGGGGCACCCTGGCCGGCAACGCGCTGTCGGTCGCGGCCATGCGTGCCACGCTTGAGCACGTGCTGACCGACGCCGCGTTCGACGGCATGATCTCCGTCGCTGACCGGTACACCGCTGGCGTGCGAGACGTACTGGCAAACAGAAAGCTGCCGTGGACTGTCACTCAGCTCGGCGCGCGGGCCGAGTATAGGTTCTGCGCGCACCCGCCGCGCAGCGGCGGCGAGTCCGCGGCCGCCGCAGACCCCGACCTTGACGAGTACTTGCATCTGTATCTGCTCAACCGCGGCATCCTGCTGACCCCGTTCCACAACATGGCGCTGATGTGCCCGGAGACAACCATGGGTGACGCGGACGCGCACACCGAGGTTTTCGATCAGGCGGCGGCCGAACTGCTCGGGTAGCAAGACAGGTCGGGGGCTGAAAGCGTGTGGTTTTCCCTGATGCCAGACTCGCTGTTCCGGCGGCATCATCTCAGCACGAGCCCACTACGGTGGCGCGTACTTCTAGCTCGAACCGGAGGATGAGATGGCACACCCGAACGAGGAACTGGCCCGCGAGAGTGCCGCGGCGTTCCAGCGCGGCGACCTGGAGGCCCTGCGGAACAAGTACTTCGCCGCTGACATCCGCTGGCACGTGCCAGGTCGAGGCCCGCTAGCCGGGACCTATGAAGGCGTGGACGAGGTGCTGGCCGTGTTCGGCCGCCTTTTCGAGCTCACCAATGGCACGTACACCGTCGAGGTACACGATGTGCTCGCCAACGACGAGCATGCGGTCACTCTTCTCGGTCAGCGGGCCGAGCGAGGCGGCAGTGTACTGACCGACAACGCCATCGTGGTGAGTCATATCAGGGACGGCAAGCTTGCCGAGGTCTGGACTGTGCAGACTGACCTCTACGCGAGCGACGAGCTTCTTTCCTAGCCGCACTGCTTTCCTGGCCGCGCTGCTTTCCCGGCCGCGCTGCTTTCCCGGCCGCGCTGCGAGGTTCTAAGTCGCCAAAACGGGTGCGTCCCATGGCGCTGCGGCGTGTACCGCCAGACAGTGGTTATGGTGGCGCCATGCCGGATCGCAAGGAGGTCATAGAAGTCGCAGGCCGAACCGTGACGGTCTCCAACCCGGACAAGGTGTACTTCCCGAGGACCGGGCACACCAAGCTGGACCTGGTCCGGTACTACCTCGATGTCGCTGACGGCGCGCTTCGCGGGGTCAGCGGTCGCCCTATGGTGCTCAAGCGTTTCGTGCACGGTGCTGAGGGCGCGGCGTTCTTCCAGAAGCGGGCGCCCACATCCAGGCCGGACTGGCTGGACAGCGTGGTGCTGAGCTTCCCGTCCGGGCGGACGGCCGAGGAAATCGTCATCACCGACGCCGCAGGCCTGGCCTGGGTCGTCAACCTCGGCTGCATCGACCTGAACCCGCACCCGATCCGAGCCGCCGATCTCGACCACCCGGACGAGCTGCGAGTGGACCTGGACCCGGTGCCCGGCATCGGCTGGCCGCAGATCGTGACCGTCGCGCTGATCGCGCGCGCCGTCCTTGCCGATTTTGGCCTGACGGGCTGGCCGAAGACGTCAGGGTCACGTGGCATGCACGTCTACGCGCGGATCGAACCGCGCTGGACCTTCACCGAAGTCCGCCGGGCCGCGGTGGCACTCGCCAGGGAGATCGAGCGCCGCGCGCCACACGAGGCAACGTCGCGCTGGTGGAAGGAGGAGCGGCAGGGCGTCTTCGTCGACTACAACCAGAACGCCAAGGACCGGACCGTGGCGTCGGCCTACTCGGTCCGCCCGACCCCGGACGCCCGGGTGTCGACGCCACTGTGGTGGCACGAGGTGCCCGGCTGCGACCCGGCCGCATTCACGATCGACACCGTGCCGGACCGTTACCGAACTGGCGGGGATCCGGGTGCGGGCATCGATGCTGCCGTCGGCTCGCTTGAGCCACTGCTCGAGCTGGCGGCAGCCGACGAGGCTGCCGGGCTGCCGGACGCGCCGTGGCCACCGCACTTCGAGAAGCAGGAGGGTGAAGCACCGCGCGTGCAGCCGTCCAAGCGCCGGTCCGGCGCTGCTGCCTCGGTTCCGCCGCCCGCGCCAGGCAAGGCCGCCGGGCCAACTGGGCGCAGGCGCACCTCGATGCCGCTGATCGAGGTAGCGCGAGCGGCCAGTAAGGCAGAGGCCATGGCTGGCCTGGACCGGTGGAAGCTTCGGCACCCGGATGCAGCTGCCCTGCTCGAGCCCGCGGACATCCTGGTCGACTCGATGCGGGGCCGGTCATCAACCTGGACGAGGATCCGGCTCAACCTCCGCCATGTGCCGGAGGCCGGCCGGCCGACGCAAGAACCGCTGGAGGTCGACTACGACCCATGGCAAACAGCCGACGGCTAGTGCCGATGGAATCAGCTCAGGCGCCGGGACTGAGACCGATCCAGCTCGGCGCGATCGGCGGCCTCGTTGGCCCGGCCGCTTTCACGCTGGCCTGGGTCGTGGCCGCGTTCCGGCAGCAGGGCTTGTCTTTCGCCGAGCCACAGATCAGTGGACTAGCCGCCGAGAACGCGCGCGACCCGTGGATCATGATCAGCGGCTTCCTGGTGCTAGGCGGCAGCGCGGTCGGCTTCGGGGCAGCGCTATCGGCCGCGCTCGGCGGCCGCCGGGAAGCTGGCCTGGGCCCGCCGGCAATCCAGGCGGCCGGCCTGCTGACAATCGCCGTCGGGTTGCTCCGGCGTGATCATGTGCTACTCACCGCTGGCCCGCAGTCCTGGCACAACCACGCGCATGACGTGGTGAGCGCTGTCGTCTACGTGCTGCTGGACGCTGCGCCGGTCCTGCTTGCCTGCCGGTTCCGGCGCGACCGGCGGTGGCGGGGGCTGGCCGCGCCGCTGGTCGCGGCCGCCGGGACGTCCGCGGCGCTGCTGGCGGCCTTCTACTCCGCTCCGCATCTGGGCTGGGATGCAACGCTGCAGCGCATCGCGGTCAGCCTGCCGCTGGCAGCGATGGCCGCCGTCGCTGCCCGGCTGCTCGTCCTGTGCCGGTCCGGCACCAACGTCACGACTGGCTGAACTTGATCAGGAACTCAAGCACGCCGTGATTCTGGGTCGTCACGAACGGCGGAAAGCTCGGGTTGCCGATGCCGAAGTCGGAGAACAGGACGGGGATCGAGCCGGAAACCTCGATTCCCGCGCTCGTCCGCTCGGCCTGCACCGCGAACGTGACCCGCCTGGTGTGACCGTGCAGGGTGAGGTCGGCGGCCGCGTGATAGGTCCTGATCTCACCGTCGGAGGGCAGCGTGCCAAGCTCGACCGGAGCCGTGAGCGTCAGCGTTCCGGTCGGGTAGCTGGCGGTCTGCATGATCCGCCCGTTGAACTGAACGTCACGCTCGCTCTCGTCGCTCTTGATCGTGGCCATCTGCACGGTGAATGAGGCGGCCGTGACCGCATCGCCGCGGATCGTCATGCTGCCGGCAATGTCGCTGGTGCGCCCTACGGCTACGTTCTGCTGGCCGGCCAGTACCTCGTCCACGCGATAGCCGACCACCGAGCCGGCAGCCACCCGCCAGCTCCCAGTCACGGCCTTGCTCGTCGTGGTCCCGGTGCCGGCTGCTGAGCTTGCGCTAGCCGGCTTCAGGCTGAGCGGCGCGGGCGCCGGGCCTTCGATCACGTGGATGTAGACCCAGGTGCCGCCCACCACCAGCACCACGAGCGCTGCCAAGCCGCCGATCAGCCATATCCCCAGCCGTCGTGCCCGGACTCGTGCCATGCACGTCTCCTCAGTCAGGCCGGGTCGCCAGTCCGCCCAGCACCTGGGTTCACTGTGGCAGGCGCGGCTCTGGTTACGCTCAGCCCTGGCGCTGAGATCCTGCTGAGCAGCTCATCCGACTGCCGGGATCAGCCCGGCCAGCAGCTCCAGGTGATCGAGGTCGGTCAGGTCCAGGACCTGCAGGTACACCCGCGTCGCACCGATTCCGGCGAACCGGGAGATCTTGGCGGCGATATCCTCGGGCGTTCCGACCATCCCGCGCTCCCGCAGTTCCTCGGGATCCTGGCCGATTGCCGCTGCCCGCCTGCCGAGTTCCTCGGGCGTCCGGCCGCAGCACACCGTCTGGGCGACTGAGTACGTCATCGAGGCTGGGTCCCGGCCCGCGGCCGCGCAAGCATCCCGGACCCGGCCGAACACGGCAGCGGAGTTCTCGACGGTTGCGAACGGCAGGTTGAATTCATCGGCGTACTGGGCGGCGAGACTCGGCGTGCGCTTGGCGCCGCCGCCCCCGATCAGCACCGGTGGCCGCGGCTTCTGGGCCGGCTTCGGCAGCGCGGGCGAGTCGGTCACCGTGTAGTACCTGCCGGTGAAGCTGAACGTCTGCCCGGCCGGCGTCTGCCACAGCCCGGTAATGATGGCCAGTTGCTCGGCGAACCGGTCGAAGCGCTCGCGCAGGTCAGGAAACGGGATCGCGTACGCAGCGTGCTCGGCCCCGTACCAGCCAGCCCCGAAGCCGAACTCGACTCGGCCGCCACTCATCTGGTCAACCTCAGCCACACAGATCGCCAGCGGGCCGGGGTAGCGGAACGTGGCCGGGCTCATCAGCGTGCCGAGCCTGATCCGGGAGGTCTCGCGGGCCAGGCCGGCCAGCGTGATCCACGCATCGGTCGGACCGGGCAGGCCCGCCACGTTGCCGATTTTGAGGTAGTGATCAGACCGGAAGAACGCGTCGAAGCCAAGGTCCTCGGTTGCCTTGGCCACTGCCAGCAGCGTGCCGTAGCTAGCGCCCTGCTGGGGCTCGGTGAAGATGCGCAGTTGCATGCCCACATCTTCGCGGGCCGGGCCGCCCCCGTGCCAACCCGGCCCGCGAATCCTGGCAATCCAGCCGCGTCTATCCGCGTGCGCCCGGATGCCGTGCCGGGGCCGCGCACCGCAGCCCGGCTATCACTGATCCGCGCACCAGGTACCAGACACCGGCTGGCCCAGTGCTCGCCGAAGGCGGAGCTATCACGAAGACATAGTCGGCCGCCCAGGCCAGTGCCCCACCCGCGGTTACCCTGGCCGCTGCGAGAGTCGCCGGGCTGGCCAGGTAGCTGGCAGAGGACGTGGTCCAGCCGAGATAGCCGTACCCGACTAGCGGATCGTCAGCAGCGAAGGTCGTGCCGGCCGGCAGCCGCAGCATCAGCCGGGCAGGCGCCGACGGCGATGGCGAATAGAACAACTGCCGCAGGTCCGGCGAGATGTACGCGGTCGCCATCCCGTTCGATCCGATCAGGGACGCGCTGCCTGCCGCTCGCAACTGGACCGGGACCGCGGCCGGCTTCATGGCCGGGAACGAGGCCGAATACCGCGCCACGAGCTGCGACGTTGCCCGGTTTGAGCTGCTGGCCACCGGCCAGACCAGCACGCTGCCGATGAAGATGGGCGCACCGACATAGCCGCGGCTGATGATCTCGGTGACTCCGGTCCCGAGATTAGCCTCCACGATCTCCTGCATGCGACCATCCGCCTCCGCCCACGCGGCGAGCTTCTGGTTATCGACGACCGGTCCGCTCAGCGCATTGCCGTGCTGCCCGGCCGGCTCGAGCGCCGTGATGCCGTGCTGCGGCGACCAGAGATAGACCGGGTGCCAGGAATTCGCCGCGCCGGCCCGGGTTGCCGCGAGGTCGGCCCAGATCAGGCGTCCGCCAGCGACGGACTCGCCGACAGCCTCATATGGCCCGGAAGGCAATGACTGGATCCGGGTGATGATGGACCCGGTGGTGGCGTTTTCCTCGGCGATGCCGCGGAAGCTGCTGCTGTCGGTGTAGACATACACGGCCGTGCCGTCCTGGTTGACCGCGATCGGCTGGATCGCGCCGGTCTGGCTGGGAGCAGCCGGGCGCGCCAGCGCGGCCGCCAGCGCCGCGTCGGGAGCGGCTGTGCACAGGCCCGACCTGGCCTGGCCGGTGGCCACAGGCCGGGGCTGGGTGGCCAGGACGATCAGCTGGCCGGTGCCGATCGCGAGGATGACAGCGGCGGCCGCCGCAGCCGCTAGCTTGCCGCGAGCGTGCCTGCGCCGCTGCCTGCCCCGGCGGACCACGCGATCAGCCTGCGGCACTGGCAGTTCCTCGCTGGCCAGCTGATCGAACGCGCTCCGGAGGAAGTCAGGCTCGGTCATCGGTGGCCTCCGGTTTATTGCTGTAGCCGTGATCCCCGACTTCGATGGCGAGGGCGATGCGGCCGCGGGATAGCCATGCCTTGACGCTGCCGACCGGTACCCGCAGCTCGGCCGCGATCTGGCCGACCGGAAGATCAGCCAGGTAATGCAGCACCAGCACCACCCGCTGG
>Ga0187783_10003168_pt1 | contig 12154 bp, 9 predicted proteins | sample 1015_SJ02_MP02_2_FD_132471 | JGI IMG/M metagenome (GOLD analysis project Ga0187783, IMG submission 132471) | Tropical peat soil microbial communities from peatlands in Department of Meta, Colombia - 1015_SJ02_MP02_20_MG | ecosystem: Environmental > Terrestrial > Soil > Wetlands > Peat | place... | reverse complement strand
TCCACCGTGCCGCTGCTCATCATCGATGATCTTGGCATGCGAAAGTTGCCCACCACGGCCGCTGAGGACTTACTCGAGATCGTGATGCGTCGCTATGAGCATGCCAGTACGCTGCTCACCTCTAATCGACCGGTGGAGGATTGGGGGAAACTACTCTGCGATACCGCTGCCGTCACTGCCATGCTTGATCGCTTGCTACATCACGGACATGTGCTCAAATGCGGTCCCCGCAGTTGGCGCACAAAACTAACTTGCCGCCAAAGGATTCGGCGGAGTAAAACAAATCTGTCCCGGCCTCTCTCGTTGGCCGGTTTTGACCTGATCGCCGTTGGCCGGTTTTGAGGTGATCACTGAGGCAAGAAAGACGATCGCCAGTTTTGACTCTCACCAGTTTTGACTCTCATAAGACAGAATGTGCGCAGACATTTCGATGGTCAGAAGCGACCCGAACCCTATGATTATGCCTCTAGGAAATCTACTTCGAAAGTCGCTGAGCGGATCATGTGCAGGGCACGCTTCGCAGTTCTCGTGTTCTTCGTTTCTTCTAGCAACGCGCCCTCTGCCCAGGGTGAAACACTAAAGTCAGCCCGGCGTGATGGCTGGTTTCGACCAGTGCCGCGAAGCGCGTCTTGCTGCAACCCGATTTACTCCTGTTTAGTTCAACACAAGGGGTGGAGTTGCAAACGGAAATTGTGTCGATGGCATAGGCCTTTTGGCTAATCCAGGTGGGGAATTGATCTCGCCATAGCTTGGGGAATAGCGTCAGGGGTGTTGATCCGGCCTACGCTCCCCCGCGGCCGCAATACGCCAAGCCCAAAATTGGAGGATCTTGATGCGTAGAAACTACCGTAAGATTCTGGCGCTGGGAGCGGTAGCCCTCGTTCCGATTGCCGGTATCACAACTGCTGGAGCTCAGGACGATCCCTTTATGGTCGGTTACTATGAGAACGCGAGAGTCTCGGGCGCTCCGGATGCTCAATTGCGACTTACCAACGACGGCAATACCAATGCAAACTTGTACGCCGACATCTATGTCTTGAACAATGACGAGCAGATGGAGGAATGCTGCAGTTGTTCGGTAACGCCGGACGGCTATCTCGACCTCGACGTCAACTCTGATCTTCTCGGCAACCAGCTAGCGCCCGAGAATGCCACCCCCAGAGGCGTCATCAAGGTGCTCTCCAGTACCACTCTTGATACTGCGCCTACTCCGACCGGCGGAATTCGAGGATGGCTCAGCCACGTTCAGAATGGGGCTGCCGCGGGCGCATATACTATCACCGATACCGATCTGAAGGATTCGGTGCTTTCTCCAATTGAGGAATCCTTTGACCTCGCAGAGACGTGCAGTTTCGTGCTGGAGCTCGGCCATCCTGCGGGCGCGTGCTCTTGTACGCCTGCCGGGCAGTAAGGACGGGTTTAGTTCGACAAGAGTAGCGGTATCTATTCGCAGGCTAAGCGCCAACAAATAGTGTCGCCGCGCAGTGGGGCATTCTCGGGTCCCGGCTGTAAGGATTCGGGCCCTGAGGGGCGCGTTCGGCATCGGGCACGAAGCTCACGGTCAGTTCCTGAGACACCAGCCGTTTCACCTAGCTTTCGGCATCTCGATGTCTCTTTTGCGCGACCGCCGTCCACGATAGCGAAACTGGGAGATGTCTGCACCAGATGAAGCGTTCCCGACATCCAGCCTAGCCCCTTCCCGCTTCTGACAGGTTGGCTTCCAGTACTGCTCCAACGCACCCCAACAGGCTTCCACTCCACGGCCCACTATATTCCCCATCACCGCTTGCTCGACCTGCAGCCCGACCAGCCATCTTGCAGTAGTTGCAACGGCTCGGGGTTGCTAGCGTACGCTTCTTTCATGTACATCGATTCCCGGCGGATCATATGGAGGACACGTTTGGCTCCCGTTTTCTTCGTCTCTTCTGGATGGGCACACCAAAATCGACGCTAATGGATGGTTCGACTAGGGCCGAGAACCCGCTTCTTGCTGCACCCCCAATTTACCCCTGCTAATTCAACGCAGGGCGTGGAATTGTAAAAAGGGATATGCTATCGATTAGGCCTTTTGGCTAAGCCAGGTGGGGAATTGATCTCGCCCGAACTCGGAAATAGTCTCAAGCCCAGTTGATCCGGCCTTTGCTCCCCCCCCGGACGCAACAATCCCAAAACCAAAAAAAGTGGAGGATCTCGATGCCTAGAAACTACGGAAAGATTCTGGCGCTGGGGGCGGTAGCGGTAGCCCTCTTTCTGATTGTCGGCGCCACAACGGCTGGAGCACAGTCCGATGCCTATTCCGTCACTTACTACACGCATGCGCAAACCACGGGCGCTCCGGATGCTCATTTGCGCATTATCAACGACGGCAATACCAATGGGAACTTGTGGGCCGACATCTATGTCTTCAACAATGATGAGCAGATGGAGGAATGCTGCAGTTGTGTTGTATCCCCCGACGGCATCCTCGACCTCGACGCCAACGTTGACCTTCTCGGAAACCAGTTAGCGCCAGAGGTAGCCACCACTAACGGCGTCATCAAGGTGCTCTCCAGTACCACTGTTGATACTGCGCCTACCCCGACCGCCGGAATTCGAGGATGGTTCACCCACATTCAGAGTGGGGCTGCTGCGGGCACATATAGTATCACCGAGACCGATCTGAAGGATTCGACCCTTTCAGCAACTGAGGAAAGCGTCGGCCTCGCAGAGACGTGCGCGTTCGTACACGAGCTCGGAAGTGGTCACGGCGTTTGCAGTGTCGCTGCCACTTCTTCTGGCTATTGCACGAATTAAACGCAGGCTAACAAGGCGGATTGCTTGCTGTGGTCCGGCAGGCATCGGAATTTCCCGGGGCGTCGAGTTCAATTCGGCGCCCCGCTCACTCTTAAGCCAATCCATTGATCCGTCCGATAGGTGATTACACCGAAAGGACTAGTCCAATCGGATGATTGCAGAAAGCTTGCGACAACAACGAGCTTCAGGATATCGTTTTCTGAGTTTTGTGCTGAGCTGATTCATTCTCCCCCAAAGCCCAACCCCCAATGGTCAAAACCAGGGGCGCTGAGTCCAACTCAACGCTCCAGGGACTTGTTCGAACAACTTTCAGGCCAACGGGAGGAGGCCTACGCAATGTTGAAGTCGCTGACTTTTATCGCATTTGTACTCGCGCTTGTAATGAGCTTAGCCAACCGGCCAATTGCAGCCCAGGAATCGCCCGTGATTGCCGAGATCGCGGACCATAAAGTGACTGCCGAAGAACTTCAAAAGAAGGAAGCCAGTAAGCTGCTGCAGGCGGACTATAAGTATTATCTTGCGGAGCGGGATGCTCTGGACCAGCTAATTAACGACGAGTTGCTGGAGATGCAGGCGAAGCGCGAGGGTGTCACCGTCGATGAATTGCTGAAACTACATGTAGTGGTCCAGGCCCAAGAGCCCACCGAAGATCAGCTGCGGTTTTACTACGAGGGATTAGATACCGACCGGCCCTTCGAAGTAGTGCGAGATAAAATACTCGAAACTGTGCACCAGGTTCGCCTCAAGAAAGCACGCGAGACCTATCTGGCCTCACTGCGGAGTCAGTTTGGTGTTCTCATCGAATTGCCCCCCCCCAGCGCTCATGTCGAAATCGCAGGCGCTCCTCGACTGGGCCCCGAGAACGCTCCCGTCCAGCTGGTGGAGTTCGCGGATTACGAATGCCCGTATTGTCAGAAAGTTCATTTCGAGCTTACCAAGCTGCGGGAGAAAATGGGTGATAGGGTGGCCCTGGTCTACAAGGACTTTCCTTTACCCCAGCACCCGCTGGCTGAGAAGGCCGCTGAAGCCGCGCGCTGCGCGGATGCGCAGGGAAAGTTCTGGCAGTTCCACGATGCCTTGTTCGAGAACCGGCATCTCCAGATTGCTGATCTGAAACAAGAAGCTCGTGCGCTCAACCTTGACCCCGTCCGCTTCGATCAATGCTTAGACTCCGGTGAGAAAACAGAGGCGGTGAAAAAGGATTTCAGTGAAGGACAGCGTCTGGGACTGTCGGGCACTCCAAGCCTTTTCGCCAACGGCCACTTCTTAACTGGGGCGGTGAACTACGCCAAGCTGCAAGAGATGGTCGAACAGGAACTGGCCTCGCCATCAACTCCGCAACGAGCTGCGGTCCTGACACCATCGAAGGACGCGACGCAAAGATAGTGAACTCTGGGGGCCCGAGGATGTGCGTCGTATTGTTGGACGCTTGGTTGCGAACACAGCATTAGCTTAGCACCAAAATTGTGGGCGTTTTCCGTCTGATTGAAGCCCAGGTGCGTAACCGAGGGAAGTCCCTTAGAAGTGAAATCTACTTTTTGTTGTCGGTTTTTACCTCGATCTGAGAAGGGTCCGTCACCATGATGTCAGGCACGTTCCCTATCGTCGTGATCTTGCCCGTCACGCAAACCTGCTTCCCAAAGTAGGCTTCTTTAGCTTGCAGAGGATTGGCTGAATCCGGACTTAAAGCAACGAAGAAAAAGGCAGGGTTCGTCTCAGGCTGGTCCAGATAGAATGTTATCGGCTTGCCATGATTCCCGACCGAATACCGTGAAATCTTGGCGGCGACGACTTTCCCACACACAATTGCCCGCTCGCCAAGATGGTTGGCGGCCTCTGAGGGCGATAACCGTTGCGCCGCCTTGGTCTGACTTAATAATAGAGGAACCGTACTCCACACTATCAGCAGGACAATTGTTTTCATTGGCTTCAAAGTCTCCATTCCGGCTATCTTAAACTCCATTTCCCTAACTACACCAGCTTGCTGTTCTACATTCGAGGTCGACCCAACCGTTAATTGTCAGCCCTTGAGAGGGTTGCCCTCCGGCATGGCGCATCAGGCGTGGATCGGCTTTACGCAATCCACTCTTGCTCACGATCCTGGCAGTCGGTCGTCCGCATATCACAAGTCCATTGGCCACCCCGTTTGACCTCAGGTTTTATACCTCATGATCCGACTCAGAACAATGCACCCGAAAGGATTAGTAGGCTGGTTTAGAGACCCCAAGCAGGGGCAACTGATCACCGTGATTGCGACCTCGCGAGCCAATTGCACACAGCCAAGCCTCACCCTGATCTGGTCCAAGGCGAGTAATCTCAAAGGACAGTTTGGGTTCCGGTTTTCCGTGGGACTGACTCCGAAGGGTTCTTTGGGCCGCCGGATCCTTCGTTGGGTTCTTCTCTAGAGTCGTTGAACCCAGCCGTTTTCACCCCTGTCTTTTTGGCTAGTCCAGATGGGTAGTTGCGCCCGTGTGGAAAACAGAGTTACACGTAGCACGTCTACGTCGGTTTCTCTTTCTCCCCCCTGCCCGAATGCCCTTTAAGAGAGAAAAGCTTCGGGATGGGCTACTCCGTAAGGATTAGTCCATTAGAACTAAACACAAGAAGAATTGACACGAACGGGTATAAACGCCTAAACAGTATAAGCCTTGAAAGCAGACTTTCCAGGCTGACCTCCCCTAAGGTCTCCGCGCGATAACGTGAACCACAGTGTGAGGACTTATGGGGAAACAGCACATAACCTTCGAAGTTTCGCTGTTGCTATTTCTTGCTCTATTGGCCATGGACTTGGGGTGCGGCGGCGCGCCGCAGGCGATGAATGTTAACAACTCCAATGTTAACAACTCCACCAAAACTCTGACACAGATCACCATTACTCCCGCCAGTCCAGCCCTGGCGTTGGGAACCACAAAGAACCTCGTGGCGACGGGAGTTTTCAGTGACGGGACTCAGCAAGACCTGACCAACAAGGTTGTATGGAACAGTTCGCAACCTTCAGTCGCCACCATCACGTCTTCCGGCATGGCAGCCAGCAAACAGCTTGGCAACACTACGATTACCGCTGCAGATGGCTCCGTTACCGGTACGGCCAAGCTCGCGGTAACGCCGGCTACTGTGGTATCGATGACCATAGCTCCGATGAATCCCGTGTTGCCGAAAGGCAGAAGTCAGCAATTCACCGTGATTGGAACATTCACTGACGGCAGCATGCAAAATCTGACGAGCGCGGTAACGTGGCAGGCTTCTCCATCTGGTTTAGTGACCTTGAACAATTCCGGGCTGTTAACCGCGCAAGCTATTGGCGCCGCAACCATCCAGGCCATCTCTGGGTCAGTAAGTGCGCAAGACACGATTTCTGTGACTCCGGCTGTCTTAGCCTCCATCTCCCTGACCCCGGCTAATCCCGTCCTGCCGTTCGGCAGTACGCAGCAGCTGACCGCCACGGGAAGCTTCTCCGACGGGAGCACGCAAAACCTGACCAACTCCGTGACTTGGACGTCCTCTGCTTCAGGAATAGTAACCGTGAACGGCACCGGCCTTTTGACTGCACAAAGTCAGGGCACGAGCACTATCGCCGCTACAAGCGGTTCAGTTAATGCTACCGATGCAGTAGTCGTGTCAGCGCCGGTCGTGCTGACGGTCACGGTGGGTTACTATGCGAACGCGAACGTCGCGGGCGCTCCGGATGCTCAATTGCGATTAACCAACGACGGCAGCACAGGAACCAACCTGTGGGCCGACATTTATGTCTTCAACAATGACGAGCAGATGGAGGAATGCTGCAGCTGCGCTGTGACACCCGACGGCTACCTCGACCTCGACATCAACAACGACCTTCTTAGCAACCCGCTAGCGCCGGAGGTTGCCACCAACAGCGGCGTCATCGAAGTGATCTCGTCCAGTGTCTATGGAGCTACCTCGCCATCGCCTACTCCGGCCGGGGGAATTCGAGGATGGCTTACCCAGATTCAGAATGGGGCTGCTGCGGGCTCGTATAATATCACCGAGAGAGATCTGAAAGACTCGCTTCTTTCTTCAGGTGAGGAAACCACCCTTGGAGCGACATGCAGTTTCGTGCTATCGCTCGGCAGTGGTGCGGGCGCATGCTCCTGCGCGTCCGCCGGGAACTAAGTCCGAGTTTTGGTGCGGGAATGATGTCGCAAATCAATCTGACTTGCCCGCTCGCAGCAAGCGACAGGCTCGAAGCACGCATTACGCTCACCGCCTTCCCCCTTCGTGTGCACTCGAGGAGGATCGAAGGGGGCGACCTACCCGATTGGATTAGCAAATTGGACTAGGAAAGAGGTGCTATTCCTCGGCGGGTGGCCTGGCATTAGATTCTAGAAGCCATCATCAGGCAGCATCGCCCGTCCAGCGCGCTGAGTCGATGGCATCCGAAATTCTCCGCCGCCGCTCGAATCTTATGGTGAACCGCTCCATATTGCGAGTGGATACTTCAGACTGCATCCCCTCAGCCGAGAGTAGAGTTGCTGCCGGAAGCGAAAGCGACTCCCCGACGGTGAGGGTATCGCCGATCGCTGAAGTAAGTGTCCCGTCCAAGAGTCCCTTCAACGTGGTTCGCAACGAGATGCCAAAATCCGTGCGCAACGCCGCGCTCACCCTTGTATTTAGCGAGATTGCTCACCAGGTTCGTGCCAGTACCGCGTCCACCGGCTGCGTGGTTTTACTCATTGAAGGCGGAGTCCCCGTCTACGGCGCAAGTTCCGGCGCCACCGCTCGGGAGGTGTCTGAATCCCTCAACGGCTGTTTGGCGATTTCCCCGCAGTCGAGCACACTGACCGTGTGCGAGGATGTTGACAGCGATTCTCGATTCGACTCTGTCTCGCTACGGCGGTTAGGCGTGCGTTCCTTCGTCATTCTGCCAGTTCAGGACAAAAACAACGCCGTGATCACCATTCTTGAGATTTTTTCCTCGCGACTTCGAGCATTCAGCGAACGCGACTACCCGGGATTACAAGGGCTCGGCCGGCGCATCGCCGATCACATCGAGCTTGCCGATCGTAGCCTTGCCTCCTACGAGAACGCTAAGCCGGCGCTGCGTACGAAAAGCGTTAGGGTCCAGAGGCTTGTGGACCGTTATGAGCTGTGGTTCAACCGGTTGTATGTCGCGATTGCCGGCCAAGGCTGGAACTTCGTTTTGGGAACCATCACCATCCTGCTGGCAATCTTAGTCGGCTGGATGATGGGAAGGGGCGAGCGTGAAATTGCAACTCGCACCGCTGCGCCCTCCGCAAGAACTGTAATCATTAATCCACAACCTGCGGTGACACCGGCTGCACCAGAGACTGTCAACACTATTTCTCAAACTACTCCCAACACCGGTACCCCCGCCTCTCCCGCCACTGAGGAACCGCCGCAGGAAAGCAAAGCAATTGCTGTGGGGAGTGGAAGCCGCAGGAATCATCTCAAGTCGGTGCGCTCAAAGCCGGAGGTGGTTGGCGCAAACGGCTCACCGGATGACCTAGTGATTTTCCAGAACGGAAAGCAGACTTTCCCGGCCAACTCACCATCATCACGGGAAAGCAAGGACCTCAGCTCCATCGACTTGCTAGAAAACGTCGCGTCTGATGCGGGCGATCATGATCCAGCAGTAAATGTCAGTGAGAGCATCGCCGAGCAACATCTGCTCGAGCGGGTGGAGCCGGACTATCCGGAATCCGTGCGAGCGGAGCACTTGCAGGGCACAATAATTCTCAATATTCATGTAGGCAAAAACGGTACGGTACGTAGCCTCAGTTGTATAACGGGAGACTCTCAACTCTGTTTGCTCGCCGCCAAAGCCGTGCGAAAGTGGAAATTTGCTCCGCTAATTCATAATGGCGCCCCGGCGAGTTTTGAAAGTCAAATAACCATGGAATTTGCATTGCCATGAGCTTTATCCGCGCCGAGGGTAAGTCGCTCCTGCTTGAGCGCAGCGAAATGCAATGTTTCCATATGAGAGGCGGCTCGTGTTGAGAGTCTTTCGAGGAACGACCATTAAACGCAGTCTTATGGTGTCATTCCTGTCAGCAGCTCTGGCTTCCAGCACTGATCTCAAGTCACGTGATCCCGCTTCGCCCGCTACTGGACCCGCCACGGTCTGGCATGTAAAGCTTCTGTTGGAAAAAGACTCTCCGGTCATCGAGATCATGTCTACGCGCCCCATGCGGCCGGTCATCACGACGACTGAGGAGCCTCGGGCACTCTCTATCTATCTGAATAATGCACAAGTCTCGGTTCACCACAAGCAGGTTACTGTTGAAAGCCCGCTGATTGGGGCCGTTCGCATCGATCAATTGGAACAGAATCCTCCCACAGTGAGAATTGTTCTAGGCGAACGCACGCCTCTGACGTATACCTGGGACGCTGCCGGAAACAGGCTCACGATAAGGCTGCACAAGGAGTCCGAAAGTGCAAGGGCAAAGCCGACTTCCGCGACGGTACTTACGAGCGCCCCCGAGCCGGTGGCACTTCCTGCCAGCCCCTCTGGAAAGGTCGTGTACCTCGACCGTCTGAGGTCGGGTAGTTCCTACTCGGCGAACTTCGCAACCGAGACGCTTCGTTTGTCGCGCGGCGGCGAAGTGCGCGTTTGCCCAGGCACGACGATTTCTGTCTCTTATCCCAAAGTTGGACCGGAATTGATGCTGGGCATGAGTGTGGGTGCGCTTGAAACTCATTATTCACTGGAAAACTCGGCGGATAGCATTGTCACCCCTGACTTTCGGATTCTGCTGCGCGGTCCGGGCGAGTTCGACTACGCGATACGGGCGGATTCCAAAGGCAACACTTGCATCCGGGCGCTTCCCGGCAATACTGCTCCGGTCATTGTGTATGAGGCGATTGGCAACGGCCAATTCGAAGTTGTGCCCAACGAAAGGCTGCTCCTGCACTCGGGACAGTTGAACGCTGCTGACACCGCTTTTCACTCCGGACAGCTGACTCAGGTCGAGACCTTGGTTCCGGATGATTGCGGCTGCCCGCCGCCCGTGCCCGTACTTCGCGCGGAATTGCCGGCTCTGCCCACGCTGGCCGAAGACGTCGCCTCGAATGTGTCCTTGGATCCACCACCGACCGAAAGTGCGACATCCCCTCAGATTGCATCGATTCAGCCCTTGTCCAGCAATGCGGAAATCGCAGCCTTGCCCCCTCTGCCCCCCAACCAGAGCCCGGTGGAACTGCAGGCGAGCCTCGTATTCACCCGAGAGGATAGGCTGCAGCCCAGGTTGGTGGATCTACCATTCTCTAGGCGCGAAATTCCCGCACTAGACGTTAACGCACCGTCCGTTCCGCAACAGCCTGCTCGACCACCGAAGAAGGCGAAGCAGAGAGGCCTATTCAGAAAAGTAAAGGGGTTCTTCTCGTGGATCTTCAGTTAGGCTCGCTGACTGGCTCGACCTCATACTGTCCACGAATACCACCCGTAGAAAAGTTGCTATCGGTGTTGTTGGCAGGATCGAGCGCAGTTTGTGCCTTTGTTCCGTCAAAGGTGAGTACCGCAAATCCTGTGCGTCGCGCCAAAGTAAATCGTGTACTTTCGGCAAGGCCGTGCAATTGCGATCAAGAAGCCTTCTGACAGGCACTTCTCCTGGGCTAACGATAATTCCATGGCCTACAGTTGCAGGATTGGCGGCAAGCTCCTCGGCATGCCGCTGTCAGGGACGGCCCGGATCAGGGGCGGCAGGTTTGAAGGAATTGGATCGAAGGCAACAAACAGCAGAGTGTTTTCGGTTTTCAACATGGAAGGAGGCAGATAGATTCCGTCACGTCCAATGTTGGGCGTGCGGTCCGGTTCATGATGTTCCAGGTACACTCCGTTGAGATATACCGGTCCACGAATCTCGGGCATGAAGGCCCGCCAAACTGCCGTAAGTTCGCCCGCCGAAGGCCGCGCAAACAAGTATTCGAATGTCGTAATCGGAGCATTCTCAGGGGGCATGTGGCCGAGACCGTCTATTCCCACGAACTCGAGCTGCCATTCGGTCCGAACCGGTGCCATCCTGGCCATCGAGCCAGGCCGCAGAGGCTAGACCTTTCTTTTCATCGAGTCGCCACAACCCCAGATCTTCTTTGGGACGACCCGTATCGACATAGTAGATGTCTATCATGCAATTCCGACTTCTAGTGCAAGGCTTCAGAAGCAACCCGCTCGCGGGAAATCAGAAGCAGAGAGAGATCCTTGGTAACGGGCAAAACCTGATCCCGATCTCCGAAAGGAAACAGAAAAATGGCTTCTTGATTCTGGCTATTCCAAATCGAATTGGCATTTAGAGTATCTGTTTTGGGAGTGAAATGAAAACTTGCTTCCCCAATCTGGCCCGGATCGCTATAGAAAACCAGCCAGGTGCGGTGGCTGTAAGTGTAGCGGCCAAACAGGTCGGCCGTCGAATAGACGAGCGACGAGTTTTCGTTTAAAGGCATATTCAACGGCAGTAATCGCGTTTGTTCCCTCCTCAGCCGCAAGGGCGAGTATGCAGGGATGATGCGTTTTCCGTGAGATTTGGGATCTACGTAGCTGATGTGCTGTTCGCTGGCCGATCGCAGGGCAAGCGAGCGATCACTTACTCCGCGTATGTCAGAGCGCACAAAGAGAAATCCCTGCCCGCCATTGTTGCGTTGGCGGATCCAGACTTCGGGATCATCCACCGTTGCCGGCTCAGGCGCAGGCTCCACTCTCGCGAGGATTTCCCCGAATTGCCGGAGAAAAGCGCCGCCGTCTTCGGGGGGCCGTATTTCGGCATCGCGTATCCGCCTTCTTCCACGATGGCATCGGCGCTGTAGACCGCAAATTCGTAGCTTTTGGCGGCATGACTGAACTGCGATCCCCCGCGAAACACGTACTGATCGAGATAGTCGGTGCCCAAGCCCGAGCATGGTCCGCGCCGTTACTTCCGCGCCCGCCAACCCGTATTCGGCGCATCCCAGAGGCGAATTGGAGTTGAGCTGCCTGTGGTTTGTGAGCATCTCTTCCAGATTCTGATAGGAATCGACGGTGCCGTAGATCTTCGAAAGGATCGGGTCCACAGGATTTTTCTGTGCGAACTGCATATCGTTGCCCATTAGCGGAACTCGAACCCGTACCCAGATGCGACTTGGTAGAGGAAGCGGAGGTAGTCCTTTTTTCTTCGTCGCTCAGGTGCTGGGATGGCCGTACTCGTTTTCGATTTGAACCATGATGACCGGCCCGCCACGGGTCACCTGGTTCTTGGCCAAAACGGGCATGACTGCGTCATACCAGTGCTTGCTCCATTTGCGATCGGCATCGGTGTTGCGCCGAAATCCCACATTCTGCCCCGAGAGCCAACGTGGAAATGCCCCCTGATCGGACTCGCTGTTGATGTACGGCCCCGGTCTGGCGACGACG
>Ga0187783_10003167_pt1 | contig 12155 bp, 12 predicted proteins | sample 1015_SJ02_MP02_2_FD_132471 | JGI IMG/M metagenome (GOLD analysis project Ga0187783, IMG submission 132471) | Tropical peat soil microbial communities from peatlands in Department of Meta, Colombia - 1015_SJ02_MP02_20_MG | ecosystem: Environmental > Terrestrial > Soil > Wetlands > Peat | place... | reverse complement strand
GTCGATGAGGATGACGCCGCGCTTGCCGCGCTCAAGCGCGCCGCCGCGACCGCCACAGGCCTCAAGCCCATCGCGACGGCGCGGCGCGATCTGTTCAGAAATCCGCTCTTGGCGACCGAGCTCAGCCGCTTCGATGCCGTCGTGTTCGATCCTCCGCGCCAGGGCGCGCAAGCGCAGGCACGCGAACTCGCCGCAAGTGTTGTTCCCGTCGTGGTCGCGGTGTCCTGCAACCACGGTACTTTCGCGCGCGACGTCCGGCTTCTAACCGACGGCGGCTACCGGCTCGTTTCAGTGATGCCGGTGGATCAGTTCCGCTATTCTTTCCATGTCGAGATCGTCGCGCGGCTGGAAAAACGATCTACGCGCGTTTGAATGCCGGCATCACGTCCTTGGCGAACCAGCGCAACTGCTCCTTGAATTCCTTCGGCGCCAGCCCCTCGGCCCAGTGGATCATGAAGTTTTCGAGCCCCGGATATTTCGCCTCGATCGACTTGATGCCGTCGATCACTTCGGCGGGCGGCCCGCAGAACCATGCCTTCTGCTTGACGCCTTCGGCCAGCTTGGGCACGCTCGTCGGCGCGCCCGGCGAGCCCCAGGTGCGGCCCTGCTCGTCGGCATAGCGCACGAAGCCGAACGGCGCGAACCATTTGAAGCGCTCGTCATGCGCCGGCTCGAGCCGGCGGATCGCCTCGTCGCGGCTGCTGGCCAAATAGACGCCGGCGCCCCAGATCACGTCCGCGCCGAGTTCAATCGACCGCCCGTGCTTGTGACAGGCGGCGTGAAAGGCGCGCACCACGTCATCGAGAATTTTTTCGCCGTTAAGCGTCACCATCGCTTTCAGTCCGTATTGCGCCATCAGCTCGATGGTCTTGCCGCTGGCGATCGGCATCCAGATTTCCACCGGCAGATGTTTCGGCCGGGGAACCATGGTGATGTCCTTGAGCTTATAGCCACGGTAATCGACCGGCGGCGGGCACTCGTAATATTTGCCCTTGAAATGGAAAGATTCCTCGTTGAAGCAGGTTAGCAGCAGCCGCAGCTGCTCCTCGAACAGTTCGCGATTCTTTGCGGCATCGAGCAGCGGTGCGCCAAACGTCTCCACTTCCCGCGTGTGATAGCCGCGCCCCACCCCCATGACGATGCGGCCGTCGGTAACAATGTCGGCCATGGCATAGTCCTCGGCCATCCGGATCGGGTGCCACATCGGCAGGATATTGAAGGCGCAGCCGAATTTCAGCCGCTTGGTTTGCGTGGCGAGCCAGAGCCCGAGCTGAATCAGGTTCGGAAAGACTTCATAGCCCTCGCGCTGGAAATGGTGCTCGGCGGTCCACAATATGTCGAAGCCGAGTTCGTCCATGAGCTGGGCGACGTCGCGGGCGGTGAAGAACGCCTCCGCGAGCCGGACGTCGGAATAGCGCCGGTCGTTGGCCGGCGTGCCCTGCAGACCGACATTGTCGAGTTCGATCTGGCCGACATAAAGGACGTGAAACTTCTTGATCATGTGTTCCTACCCTTAAAACTCTATTCCGGTGCGGCCTTGCCGCGCTGTCAATAACGTCCCGGGGCCGGATCGATTGCGACAAATCGCCCGTCCAAATTGCAGTGTCAACCGCGCGGCGATTGGCTACGTTCGATTGCATTCGATTCGCTGCCGGGTGTGCCATGACATGGCGGACGCTGCGAACGCTGTTGGGATCGGCCGTCTTGTTCGGCGGCCTACACGGCGCTGCAGCGCAGGGCGCCGAATGGAGATATTGCCTCGCCCTGTCGCCGGCACGCCACACCGTTTATATGTCGGCGCCTTTCCCGAACAGCGAATTGATGGAGACTGTCGAGGCCGAGTTCGGCCGAGTCCTCGATCGCGCCTCGCTGCCCCACGATTCCGTGCAATGTCCGCGCGGCGGCGATGCGCAGTCCATCGCGGCCATGAAACAGCAGGCAATGCAATTCAACCAGGCGAGCGGCAACAAAGTCGTACAAATCAACTGGCGGCCCTGACACGGCGCCTCGGCCGTTTGCTCCGCATTTTCGCTTTCGAACCGGCCATGGAATGGCTAGCGCATGATCCCGAAAAGTGGAAACCGGTTTTCGGATAAGATGATGTTCAAACGAAAAATCTAGACCCAGATCCGATCCGATCGAATTGGATCAGGGTCTAGGTTTTGGAAAAGCATGAGAAGGCTCATTTTCGCAATCGCTTTAGCGGTCACACTCGAAGCCGTCGGCTCCCTCGCGGCCGAACTGTATCCGTCGCGACCCGTGCATCTGATCGTCGGCTACGCGGCCGGCCTTGCTCCCGACCTCGTCGCTCGTCTCATCGCCCAAAACCTATTGGAGCGGCTTGGTCAGCCGTTTGTCGTCGATAACCGGCCGGGCGCCGGCAGCAATATTGCCACCGAAGCCGTGGTACGCGCCCCGACCGACGGCTATACGCTGCTCGCGGTCACCTTCGCCAACGCGGTCAACGCGACGCTCTACCCGGATCTCAATTTCGATATCGTGCGCGACATTGTGCCTGTCGTCGGCACTTTCCGGTCGCCGACCGTCATGACAGTGACGCCGTCATTGCCGGCCAAAACCGTTCCCGAGTTCATCGCCTATGCCAAGGCCAATCCCGGCAAGATCAATTATGCGTCCAGCGGACACGGCACCGTGCCGAACGTCGCCGGCGAACTGTTCAATGCGATGGCCGGCGTGAAGCTCGTGCATGTTCCGTATCGTGGCAGTTTCATGCCCGATCTGCTCAGCGGCCAGGTGCAGGTGACGTTCGTTCCGATGGCGACGACACTCGGCTACATCAGAGCCGGCAGGCTTCGGGCGATGGCGGTCACCGGCGCGACGCGCTGGGATACGCTGCGCGAGGTGCCGACCATGAACGAATTTTTGCCGGGCTTCGAGATCAATATTTGGCAGGGCATCGGCGCGCCCAAGGGCACACCGCCGCAAATCGTCGATAAGCTCAATTATGAGATCAACGCCGCACTCGCCGAACCGGCGATCAAGGACCGGTTTGGCGACCTTGGCGGCACGGCGATCGGCGGCTCGCCGGTCGATTTCGGCAAGCTCATCGCCGATGACGTGGCGAAGTGGGGCACGGTGGTCCGAGCGGCGAATATCAAGCCCGAATAAAACGAGGAGGCCAGGCGCCTTCGCAGCGCGAGCGGGCGTCTAAATCCCCAGAAATCGCGACTTGACGGCGTCGTTCGCCCATAATTCGCGGGGCCGCGCCGAATAGACGAGACGCCCCTTGCTCATCACATGCACGAAGTCGACCAGTTTGAGCGCCAGCGCCGCGTTCTGCTCGACCAGCAGAATGGATAGTCCCTCCTCCCTGAGCTTGGCGATAGCGTCCCACAGGCCCTGGATGACGATCGGAGCGAGACCCTCGGACGGCTCGTCCATGATCAGACAGTCCGGATTGGTCATCAGCCCACGGCCGATGGCGAGCATCTGCTGCTCGCCACCGGACAGCGTCCTGGCGCGCTGGCTCCTTCGCTCGGCAAGCCGCGGGAACAGCGCATAGACCCGCTGCAGGGTCCAGCCGTGGCGCTGCGCATTGTGCTCGGCGACCAAAAGATTGTCCTCGACGCTGAGCGTGTGAAACACGCGGCGGCCCTGCGGCACCAGGCCGATGCCGCCGCGCACGATGGCGAACGAAGAATTGCCGGTGATCTCGGCGCCCTTGAAATAGATTTTGCCGCGCCGCGGCGGCGCGAAACCGACGATCGAATTGACCAGCGTGGTCTTGCCGACGCCGTTGCGGCCGACTAGCCCGAGAATCTGACCTTGCTGAAGTTGCAGCGACAGGCCCTGCAAGACATAGGCGTCGCCGTAATAAGTGTGAATGTCCTGGACGTCGAGAATGCCCATGATCGAGCCGGCGCTCAGCCGGTTCCGAGATAAATCTCCTGCACCTTGGCGCTCGCGCGGATGCGCGCGACCGAGCCGCTCTCCAGCACCTCGCCAAAATGCAGAACCGAAATGTCGTCGGCGATGTCGAACACGATATCCATGTCGTGCTCGATCAAAAGGATCGCCATTTTCGAATCAAGGCCGCGCAGAAAGCGCGCCATCTCCGCCGACTCGCCGGACGACAGGCCGGCGGCCGGCTCGTCGAGCAGGAGAATTTCCGGATCGCCGGCAAGCCCCAGCATGATCTCGAGTTGACGCTGCTCGCCGTGCGAAAGGTGACGCACTTCGATGTCCTTGCGATCGAGGAACGCGGCGCGCTGCAGCAGTTCATGCGCCTTGTCGTAGACATCGCGGTAGGACGACAAGAACCTCCACATCACGAATTTCGACGGACGCCGGCCCGCTATCGCCAACAGCACGTTATCGAGCACCGTGAGCTTGGGGAACAGGCTCGTGACCTGAAATGTCCGCGCCATGCCGCGCGCGGCGCGCCGGTGGCTCGGCCACGACGTAACATCCTGACCGAACAGCAGCACCTGTCCCGAGCTCGCCGGAAAGACTCCGCTGATCAGATTGAACAACGTTGTCTTGCCGGCGCCATTCGGGCCAATGATCGCCTTGCGGTCGCCGGGCATGACTTTCAGCGAAACGCCCCGCACCGCGCGCAAGCCGCCGAAGGCCTTGCACAGGTTCTTCAGCTCCAGCACCGGCTGGCCACTGTCGGTGCGGCGGGACTGGATCAGGTTCTCGCTCACGCGCAGCCCTTCCTCGAAAAATCGCGCCGGGCCTTTTTTGGCGTGGCCGCGGCGGCGATCGTCGCCTATTCGCAATACTTGCAGGCCGGGAAGTCGCGGCTGTAGACCGGCTGCTTGAGGAACGCGTCCTTGCCGTAGGTCCAGAACTGGCTGACGGCCGGATAGGTCTTGATGACCATGTCCCACAGCTCCGGCTTGTCGTACCCGAACAGCATCGTCTTCTCGACCTTCTTGATGTAGATGTTCTGGACCACATTGCGCATGTCGTCGAAGCTGAGCGGCCCGCGCGGAGCGTCGACCTTGAGCGCCGCCAATTTGGCGATGAACGCTTGCGAACCGGGCCACTTGCCGCCGGTCTCCTTCATCACGTCGTCGATCATCATCGCCGTCGTGTAGTTGCTCTCGGAGAAATACGACGGCACCTTGCCGTACTTGGCGCGGTAGGTCTTCACGAAGGCCTCGTTCGCCGGCGTCAGCAACGCGGCGCTATATTGCTCCGCCGAGACGTCGCCGATCACCTCGTCGCCCATGAACGGCAGCGCGGACTCGTCATAGCTCACGCTGCCGCCGACGATCGGACTGGTGTAGCCGGAATCGCGAAGCTGCTTGGGGAATTGCAGCGCCATCGGTCCGACCATCAGCGAAAACACCGCGTCGGCATCGGGCTTGATGGTCGGAATATAGGGCCCGAAATCCTTGGTCCCGATCGGCGGCCAGATCTTCTGAATGATCTTGCCGCCGCAATCTTCGAACGCTTTCTGAAAACCGCCGACCGACTCGTAGCCGAACGCATAGTCGGCAGCAATGGCGGCAATCTTCTTGTAGCCCTGGTCGCAGGCCCATTGGCCGAACGGATGCATGGGCTGCGAACTGGTCCAGCTGGTGCGCAGGAAATAAGGAAAATTGGGTAGTTGACGCTGGGTGAGATCGTCGGCTGCAGTTACCGAGGAGATATAGACGGTCTTCTCGGCGGTCGACACCGGCGCCAGCGCGTAGCCCTCCGTAGCGAGCACGCCGCCGACAAGCATTTGCACGTGGTCCTCGAGGATGAGCTTTCTCGCCTTGGTCACGGCGAGATCCGGCTTGCCCTGGCTGTCCTCGATGATGGGAACGACCTTGGTTCCTGCGAACGTGCTGTTGGTTTGGTCGAGATACATTTTGAAGCCGTTGGTCATGTCGGCGCCGACCTGCGCGAAAATGCCAGTCACCGGCGCGACGACGCCGATGCGCAACGCTTCCTGCGCGGCCGCCGGAGCAAGCTGCATTGCCAACAACAGAGCCGCCGCGACGGGCATCCGGCTCAATCGCCTTGCCAACTTGCCTGTCATCACACTCCCTCCCTCTGAATGGATGGATTTTCAAAGCTTAGCGGCCGCCAGGCTTTGCGCCGCCGGCGCCTCCGCGCGCGCCGCGCGGCGGCGGATTCGCTCGGGAATGCTCATCAAACCGCCGGGCAGATAAAGAATAACCAGGATGTAGACGCCGCCGAGCACATATTGCCACCAATGCACCAGCGTACTGAGGTATTCGCGGATGAACAGCACGACGGCGGCGCCGATGGCGCCGCCGACCAGCGTCCCCGGTCCGCCCAGCACGGTCATCAGCAGTGCATCGACCGAGGTCGTCAGCACCACGTTTTCCGGGCTGACGATGCCCGCGGTGTGGGCCCAGAGCACGCCCGACAGCCCGCCAAAGGCCCCGGCGATAATGAAGGCGAGGTATTTGTGAAGCCAAGTATTGTAGCCGAGGATCTTCATGCGCGGTTCGCGCTCGCGAATGCCGACCAGGCTGCGTCCGAACGGCGAGCGGACAAGCGTGTACATGATCGAGAGCGAGACCACGAAGAAACCGAACACGACGTAGAAAAACGTCACCTCGTTGGCGAGATCGATGCCGAATTGCGGACGATGCGGCAGATTGATGCCGTTGTCGCCGCCGGTCAGCGAGTTCCAACGGTAGGCGAGCCCCCATACGCATTGGCCGAGCGCCAGCGTGATCATGAGGAAATAGACGCCGGTGGCGCGGACGGCGAGCAGTCCGAAGACGGCGGCGAGCGCGGCGCTCATGAACATACCAAGCGCGACCACCAGCCCGAAATCGTAGCCCAATCCGAACTGATACCGTGTCGCCAGAATGGCGGTCAGGTAGGCGCCGACGCCGAGATAGGCCGCCTGACCGAGCGAAGCGAGGCCAGCGAAGCCGAGCAACAGGTCAAGGCTCATCACCAGGATGGAGAAGGCCAATGCCCGCGTCGCCAGCAGAATCAGGAATGAAGTGCTGTGCGGAACGACGAGTGCGATTGCGGCGAGCGCTGCGATCACGATCAGCACCTTGCAGCGTGCGCGCGTCATGCTCAATCCCGTCCGAACAGTCCGGTCGGTCGCACCGCCAGGATCAGCGCCATGGGCGCGTAGAGCGTGAAATAGGAGACTTCCGGAAACAGCGCCTTGCCGAAATTGTCGGCCAATCCGACCAACAGCGCGCCGATCGCGGCGCCGCCAAGTGAGCCCATGCCGCCGATGATCACCACGGCGAAGGCAACCGGTAGCATTTCAAAGTCGAGTCCGGGATAGACGCCGAGAAAACCGCCACCGATCACGCCACCCAAGGCCGCGAGCAGCGCGCCGAGCGCGAAGATCAGCATGGAAATGAGCGAAGTGTCGATGCCCACCCCGCGCGCCATTTGCGCGTCGTCGACGGTGGCGCGGATGGCGGCGCCGAAGCGGGTCTTTTCCATCATCAGCCACAGCGCAAGTCCGATGGCCAAGGCGACGCCGATCATGAAAATGCGATAAAGCGGCAAGTGCAGACCGCCGACGACGATACTTTTGGTCAAGGCCGCCGGTGGGTCGATGTCGAACGGATTGCCGGTCCAAATGTCGAGCGCGGCCTGCTGAAACAGGAATGCAAAACCGACGGTCAACAGCACCTGGCGCAATGGATCGAAACCCAGCGGCCGCAGGAATACCCGCTCCATGACGAGGCCGATGACGGCGACGGTCACCGCGGCAACCGGGACGGCGAGCAGCCAGGAACCGGCGGTCCAAATCACCGTCAGCGCGACGTAGCCGCCGAGCAGAAAATACGACCCATGCGACAGATTGACGATGCGCATGACGCCGAAAATCAGCGACAGCCCGCTGCCGACCAAGAACAACAGCGCGCCGTAGGAAACCCCGTTAAAGGTCTGAATCAGCCAGAACCGTGCATCCACGAATCCAGTCCTCTTACCCGATTTTGCCCCGAATAAGCTTAGCCCATGTCCGCATCAAGCGGATAGGCGCGCCTTGCGGCCAATTGATCCGGACGCGCCGAGGCCGATGCGCGGGGCTGCGGGAGGTGTACGCACGCAGCCAAATTCGTGATATGGCAGCGTCGTTTTGCCAAATCCGTTCAGAGGATCCGCACTATGGCCAGCGTCCTGTTTTCTCCCATCACCATGCGCGGCTTGACGCTTCCCAACCGCGTCGTGGTATCGCCGATGTGCCAATACAATTCCAACAACGGCTCGGCGAACGATTGGCACTTGATGCATCTCGGCAGCTTTTCGCTCGGCTGCGCGGGGCTGGTGATGTGCGAAATGACCAACGTCAACCCGCAGGGGCGGATTTCGCCGAAATGCGCCGGCATGTGGTCAGACGAAAACGAGGCGGCGCTCAAACGCGTGCATGATTTTTGCCGGCAATACGGCGTGGCGAAGCTCGGCGTTCAGCTGGCCCATGCCGGACGCAAAGGCCCGACCACGCCGCCGGCGGCGGGCGGCAAGCCGATCCTCGAAGGACCGGATGCCTGGACGCCGGAGGCGCCGTCGGCGATCCCCTACGACACCGGCTGGCCGGTACCGCGCGCCATGAGCAAAGACGACATTAAGCGCTGTATCGGCGAATTTGCCGCCGCCGCCAAGCGCGTCGAGCGCATCGGCTATGACGTGATCGAGCTGCACGGCGCGCACGGCTATCTCGCGCATCAGTTCCTGTCGCCGATCTCCAACAAACGCACCGACGAATACGGCGGCTCGCTGGAAAACCGCATGCGCTTTGCCATCGAAATGTACGAGGCGGTGCGCGCGGTGTGGCCGGACAATAAGCCGATCGGCATGCGCGTCTCGGCGACCGACTGGGTGGACGGCGGCTGGACGCCGGAGGAAACCGTCATCCTGGCAAAGGAGCTGAAGCGGCGCGGCATGGATTACATGGATGTCTCCAGCGGCGGGCTCGACCCGCGGCAGAAAATTCCATTGGCGCCCGGTTACCAGGCGCCGTTCGCGGCCAAGGTAAAAAAACAAAGCGGCATCACCACCATGACCGTCGGCCTGATTGCCGGCTATCGGCAAGCCGAGGACATCGTGGCGAGCGGCCTGAGCGACATGGTGTGTCTCGCTCGCGGCGCCATGTGGGACCGCAACTGGGCCTGGCACGCCGCCGAGGAGCTCGGCGCCGAAACGCCTTACGCGCCGAAAATGATGGGCTGCCATCCCAAGCTGCGACCGCAATTGTTCCCGAATCGGGCCCCGGCCGCGAGCTGACACAGGACTAAAGGGATTCCGCCATGAATGACGATTGCAATAATCAGCGCCAACACGGCGAGGAAGACATCCTCCACTGCGACATTTCCGATGCGGCACTGGAGGCCGAGGCGAGCGCGATGCCGGGCGCGGCGATGTCGTTTCCCAATGCGCCGACCGTCAGCATTCTGGTCGTGTGCTGCAGTAACGACTAGATCACCGCTTAGATCGCTCGTCGGCGCGCGAGCACGGAGTAGATCGCGTAGCGCGGCCCAATCTCTCCGGCAATGTCGCTCACGGCAATCGGCTCGCGATGGAATAAGTCCGGCAACGCCGCCGGCCTTCGCGGTAAAAGCCCGCGGTTCCAATATGAAAATTCGATGACAGTTGCGTGACTAGACCCTGACCCAATTCGATTGAATTGGATCAGGGTCTATAGATTTTCCGTTTAAGCATGATCTTTTCCGAAAACCGGTTTCCACTTTTCGGGATCATGCTCTCAAGCGGCACTGCTGGCTGCGTAAGCGATCTCGTCAAATTCGCAGCGCGTGATCGGCGTGCGCGAATGGAAGCTGAAGCGCGTCGGCAACCGCACGATAGGTGATGCGGCCATCGTGCACGTTGAGGCCATTGCGCAAATGCGGGTCCTCGCTCAGCGCCCGCCGCCAGCCCTTGTCGGCGAGCGCCAGCACGAAGGACGTGGTTACGTTGCTCAAGGCGAAGGTCGAAGTGCGCGCTACCGCGCCGGGCATATTGGTCACGCAATAATGGACGACATCGTCGATCACGTAGGTCGGATGCGAATGCGTGGTCGGGCGCGAGGTCTCGGCACAGCCGCCCTGATCGATCGCGACGTCGACGATAACCGAGCCCGGCTTCATCGCCTTGACCGTTGCCGCCGAGATCAATTTCGGCGCGGTCGCGCCCGGCACCAACACGGTGGCGACGACAAGATCGGCGCGCCGGCAGAGCACCTCCACGACGTCGCGTGTGGAAAACAAGGTGCGCACGCTGCTGCCCAGTTGCGCGGCGACCCGGCGCAACGCCTCGGGATTGCGGTCCAGCACCGCGACGTCGGCGCCCATGCCGGCGGCGATCTGCGCCGCGTTGGTGCCGGCGACGCCGCCGCCAAGAATCACGACACTGGCCGCAGGCACGCCGGGGACGCCGGCGAGCAGCACCCCGCGCCCGCCGTTCTCCTTTTCGAGGCAGTGCGCGCCGACATGCGGCGCCATGCGGCCGGCCACTTCCGACATTGGCGTGAGCAGCGGCAAGGCGCCCTGCGGCGACGTTACCGTCTCGTAGGCGATCGCGGTAATGCCGACCGCCATCAGCTCTTCGCTCAGCACACGGTCGGGCGCGAGATGCAGATAGGCGAACAACACCTGTCCGCGCCGCAGCTTCTTGCGTTCCTCGGCGAGCGGCTCCTTCACCTTTACGATCAGCTCGGCCCGCCCGTAAACGCCGTCGGCATTGGCCGCGATCTCGGCACCAGCCGACCGGTAATCGGCATCGGCGAGGCCGGCGCCGACGCCCGCTCCGGCTTCGACCACCACCCGATGCCCCTTCTCCACAAGCTCGCGCACCGTCGAAGGCACGACGCCGACGCGATATTCGTTGTCTTTGATCTCCCTCGGGACGCCAACTAGCATGGCGATACCCTAGGTTTCGATCGGTTCGGTGCCGACGATCTCAATAGCGAAGCCGGACAGGCCGACATAGGTCATCGGCCGTGAAGAGGTCAAAAGCCGGATCGAATTAACGCCGAGCTCCTTGAGGATTTGGGCGCCGAGACCGACTTCGCGCCATTGCTGCGTGCGCGCTTCGCCGGATGCGGTGTCGGTCGATTTCGGGATCGAGATCACCGGCACGCCGGCGGTACCGTCGCGCAACAGCACCAGCACGCCCCTGCCCTCGGTTTTGAAGCGGTGGAGCGCCTGATGGATGGTCTTCGCGCCGCCGAACACGTCGGCGATGATGTCGGCGCGGTGCAGCCGGGTCAGCACGTTGTTGCCGTCGCCGATGCGGCCATGCACGAAAGCCATGTGGTGGACCGCATCGAACGGGGTGATGAAGGCGTAGCCGGCGAGCGTGCCGATCTCCGATTGAACCGGAAATTCGCCGACCCGTTCGATCAATTTGTCGCGCGCCTGCCGGTACGCGATCAGCTCGGCGATGGTGATGCGCTGCAGCTTCTGCCGTTCGGCGAAAGCGGCCAGTTCCGGTCCGCGCATCACCGTGCCGTCGTCGTTCATCAATTCCGCAAGCACACCGACCGGCGGCAACCGTGCGAGCCGGCACAGGTCGACGCAGGCCTCGGTATGGCCCGAGCGCATCAGCACACCGCCTTCCTTCGCCACCAGCGGAAACACGTGGCCGGGCCGCACAAAATCCGCAGCGCCGCTATTGCCGTTAGCCAGCGCCCGAACGGTATTGGTGCGCTCTTCGGCGGAAATTCCGGTGGTGAGGCCGTGGCGGACATCGACCGATACCGTGAAGGCCGTGCCGAGCGGCGCGTCGTTGAGCGCCACCATCGGGTCGAGATGCAACCGCCGCGCCTCCTCCGGCGCCAACGGCGCGCAAACGATGCCGGAAGTATGGCGAATGATGAACGCCATCTTCTCCGGCGTGCACAGGCTCGCCGCGACAAACAGGTCGCCTTCGTTCTCGCGGTCGTCGTCATCGGCGACAATGACGATTTCGCCGCGCGCGAAAGCGGCAACCACGGCTTCGATGCGTTGGTGCGCGTGGGGCATTTTGCGACAGCTCGTCAGCGTGCCGGCGGTGCAAATGGCCACGCCGGACTGTCGCCGACCTGGCCGCGCTGGCGTAAATAATGATCGGCAATCACGCATGCCACCATGGCTTCGCCGACCGGCACCGCGCGGATGCCGACGCAGGGGTCGTGGCGGCCCTTGGTGACGATCTCGGAATCCTCGATCGCGCGGGTGACCGTGCGTCGCGGCGCGAGGATCGAGGACGTC
>Ga0187783_10003166_pt1 | contig 12156 bp, 8 predicted proteins | sample 1015_SJ02_MP02_2_FD_132471 | JGI IMG/M metagenome (GOLD analysis project Ga0187783, IMG submission 132471) | Tropical peat soil microbial communities from peatlands in Department of Meta, Colombia - 1015_SJ02_MP02_20_MG | ecosystem: Environmental > Terrestrial > Soil > Wetlands > Peat | place... | reverse complement strand
GACCTCCTCGTTGCGAATAAGCCGAGTGAACCGGACAGCAAGTGACACGAGTGGCCACAAGTGATCAATTCCGTTCGGGTTACATCGCAAAACGCTCGGTCGTCGCGGCCGGCAGCGGACACGGAAAGACAGCAGTTGCCAGGCGTGCCCAGGCAGGGTTATGGCACAAAGTACGTCACAAAGGTTGCCGAGTTGTCCGTCCCAGAGACCTGTGATGTCGGTGACGCCCCCGGACCCCACCGCGGCAATTTTTTTAAATTTTTTTTCTGCGACTCGGGACAGCCGGGATTCCACGGTCGCGGCGCCGTGCCGGGCGCGCCGTCCCCGTACTCTCAGGACCGATTACCGCGTCAATCGGGACCTGCCGGTGGAAATTGAGCGAATGGAGAAGCCAGTGCGGGCATACAATACAGCATCATGGACGACGCCAAGCTTGTTGTCGTCAAGTCATACAGCAGCCGCGCTGAGGCTCAATTGGCCAAGGGCGCGCTCGAGGCTGCTGGTATTCCGGCGATGACGCAGGCGGACTCGGTTGGCGGAATGCGCGAACACATTGCGTGGTCCGGTGCGGGATTCCAAATTCTAGTGCGTGAAGAAGACGCAACCGCAGCGCGCGATGTGCTCACTCCAACAGCTGAGGGCAATTCCGATGAAGCAGGCAGTCTAGTAGACAGCCAGATGTGTCGGCCCAGGTTCTGACCCGTGCGGTCGAGACAGGGGGGCCATGAAAATGAGTTCACTGAAGATGGTTGGACTTGCGGCCTTGCTGTTCCTGGTGGCGGGATCAGGGCGGGCGGACGACGTTACGTTGGACTTCTCAGGCACCGTTAACCTGTCCAGCGTGGGGGGCTCAGCCGACAGCACATTCAGCGGGTCAATCACATGGGACCCGTCGTCCATTCCTGTTAGCACCACATCGTCCCCCGGATATGAGGAAGCGACTTACACTCCCGCCGCGTTCAGCTTCACGTTGAATTCCACGGACATCACCGCATCCACATACATGCCGCAGATTTTCGTGGGCGAATACACTGGGGTCATAAGCTTCTTTGACTTTGGTTTTTCCGCTGCAGGTGTGTATTTAGGGACGGTCGGATTTACTAACGAGTACCTTTCGGGTTTTGGGGGCAACCTGGAAGTGCCCCCTGGTGTTCTTACTGTATCGTTACCCAGCAGCTTAAACTTCCTGGGCTCCGTAACTACCGCTGACGATGAGTGGTTCACGGGGCCTTGCTATTCCGGCTGCCCCGTGAATCCTGACATTTACGGTACCCTGACAACCCCGGCTCCCGAGCCGGGCACCAGCGGTCTCCTGATCATCGGGTTGGGGTTAGTGTTGGTGATTAAAAAGCGCATATCCCAAGGTTTCCATCACGCCACTTGAATGCGCACATTCACTCCCCGCAAGGGGACTAGACATTCCTTCTGGCGCATCGGGAAGGTCGGATGGGCTAGCACAGGTTTTCTCTAAGTCTCGGTAATTCGACCGGACAATTGGTTCACCTGGGCCATCGCTGGAAAAACCACCGACTGACAAGCAACTACTGCAACTTCGCGTACTCCGCCTTGGCTTGCTTCAGGATGGGGATGTCGGGGTCGGCGTCTTTCCAGAGCGCGAGGAAGTCCGCCATGCGTGCGCCGAAAGCTGCCAGCTCACTGCGGGAAACCAATGCGGCGGACCAGGTCAGCATAGCGAGGGTCGGAGCGCAGATTGTCAAAGCCAGCATCCGCTTTCAGGAATATCAACTCGCTTTCGTGTCGTTGGTAAGCTTTCCCCAGCCAGAGGAAGGCATTGTCTTTGTCATTCAACAGGGCATAGTTTACGGCCGTATAGGTGGCACTGTAGTTAGATTTGGCCGGATCGCTCAGAAGCGCGATGGACCACCGCCGTACCCCGTTGATTCCGGACGTCGCATAGACCCGTTTGAGCTCCGCGCCACCTTCAGGTAGTCCCATGAGCGCCAATGATCGCCCCCTCGCGTCGATGGACTGGTCATACATCCCTTTGTGCTCGTAGGATCCGACCAAAACGCTGTACGCGAAGACAGAGTTGGGATCAATCCCCAGCGCTTTTTGAGCCTCAGCGATCGCTCTGTCCCAATCACGCTGAGCAGCAGACACCAAACCTTCTTGAGCGTTCGCGTAGGACGATAGCGGGTCCAACTGCAAACCGCGGTCAGCCGCATCGCGCGCATCGCTGTACCGGCCCATCGTGACCAGGTAAGTTGAGTAGGCCTGCGGCGCGCTGGCGAAATTTGGGTTCAACTCCTGCGCACGTCGAAATTCCGGTTCCGCCGCCGTAAATTCCCAGCTAAGCCAATGGATTGTAGCCATCGCCAGGTGCGCATCGGCAGAACGATCGTCGAGCGCCAGCGCTCGCGCAGATGCCGCGCGGGCCTTTGCGAACGCAGTTTCGCGCAGGGACGGCGCAAAAAATCCAAGTATGCTGTTCGTATCCGCCAGGCCCCCGTAGGCAGCCGCATACGTAGGGTCTTTGTCGATTGCCTTTTGAAAATAATCCGCGGCCCTCATGAAGTGTTCGGGACTGTATAGATCGAATTCGTGCCGGCCGAGGAGGTAGAAACGGTAGGCATCTGCATTTTCGGTCGGAGGCTTGGAAAGGTGTTCCTTCTCCTCTCCGCTCAGTTTCAGGCGCAACTTCTGCGATATGTCCCGTACGATTTCCTGCTGCAGCACCGCGGCATCCACCATCTTCTCACTGTACTGCTCGCCCCAAATGTGACTGCTGTCAGCCGCGTTCACTAACTCCGCGTCGACCGAAATGGTATCTCCCCGCTGCTCGATCTTCCCAACAAGCACCGCATCTACCTTCAAGTCACTGCCGACTTTCTGGGGATCGGGATTCTTACCCGCATAGTGTTGTGCCGCACTGCTCGACATCACCTTCAAGCCGGGCAATTCAGAAAGCGCATCGGTGACTCCGATGCTGATGCCATCTTGAAGGAACTCCGCATCTGGATTCCCGCTCGAACCCGTGAAGGGCAGTACGGCGACCGAGTGAATAGTCTGCGTCTTCGCCGGCAGGGCAAAGCGCGACACTAGAAGGCCGGCGGCAATCAACATCGCCGCTGCCACTGCTGTTCCTGCCAGCACGGACTTTTTTCGCCACCACGGAATTGTTGTAGGCACGGCCACTCGGGAAGATGATCCCGCGCTTGTATCCCGCCTAAGCCGTTTCAGATCTGCTCGAAAATCGGAAGCGTGCTGATATCGTACTTCCCGGTCTTTCTCCAGTGCTTTCGCGATGATCTCGTCAAGCCTCGCAGGAACCTCAGGGTTTATCCGAGACGCCGCCGAAGGATTCTTTTCCAAAATCGAGTGAAAGATGACGCCCGTCGTATTACCCGCAAACGCCTGACGCCCCGTGGCCATTTCGTAAAGCACGGCGCCAAACGAAAACAAATCCGTCCGAGGGTCAAGAGTTTTTCCGGCCACCTGTTCCGGTGACATGTAGGCTACCGTCCCAACCGCAGCGCCGGGACTCGTGAGATTCTCCTCACCAGTGATGGTCGGCCCCGCCGCGTCTACCTGCTCCTTCTCTCTGTTTCCTTGCTTTGCAAGACCGAAGTCGAGAATCTTCGCCTGCGCCTGGTCGGTTACGAAGAGATTGGCTGGCTTGATGTCCCGATGGACAATGCCCTTGGCGTGAGCCGCTTCAAGCCCTGAAAGAATCTGGATTGCAAGATCAAGAACGTTCTCGTAATCGAGAGGCTTGTGGCCAATACGCTGGCGCAGCGTTTCGCCTTCGAGCAGCTCCATGGCGATGAAGGCTCTGCCGTTCTCTTCGCCAATGTCGTGGATCGTGCAAATGTTCGGATGATTCAAGGCGGAGGCGGCCTTGGCTTCGCGACGGAAACGTTCTAATGCTTGGCGATCCTGCGCGAGATCGTCGGGAAGAAACTTGAGGGCGACAAAGCGATCGAGACGGGTGTCCTCGGCCTTATACACGACACCCATCCCGCCACCGCCGAGCTTCTCGATGATGCGGTAGTGGGAGATGGTCTGGTTAATCATGTCAAAGTCCGCCCGGTCAGTCCGGGATGCCGATGCGCTTCACCAGATCGTCGAACCTCGGATCGCCCTCGAGATTCTCGAACATAGGATGGATTTTCAGCCACAACATAAACGGCGGACGTTCCGGCAGTGCCTTCTCCAGCCATTCGAAAGCCGAATCTTTCTCTTCCAGGCGTGCGTGAGCCGCCGCGATAAAAAACGGCGACCCGTCATTTGGTTTCCAAGTATGCTCGGCTTCGTCAACGATCCTACGTGACTCCGTGGTTTTGCCGAGCATGGCGTATGTGGCCGCAACATGCGGGCGGATGATCGTCATCGGTAGGGTCGATGCTAGCAATCCTCCACATAGGTCGATCGCTTTGTCGGTTTGACCAACACGCGCATAGACGTCGGCCAGGACCATGCGAGCGAACGGATTGTCCGGGAGGAACTCTAAGACCGTACGAAGGCGGTCGATGGCTTTCTCGTAAGACGCGGTAAACCAATATACGATACCGAGGAGGGTGTCCGCCGTCGAGCGGAGCGGGTCCACTTCGATCGCGCGCTGGGCCGCTGCGATCGCGCCGTCGAGGCGCCCTTGGCTCATGCGCAGGTTCACGAGGGCCATCAGCCCACTGTATGAATATGGCTCTAGTTCCAAGCCGTGGCGGATTTCTCGTTCGGCCCCAGACAAGTCCCAGTCCCGAGCGTGCATTACGCTGCCGAGGCTTATATGCGCCTCGGCGAGCATGTCGTCCAGATCAAGAGCCTTTCTGGCCGCCGCCCACGCGAGAGGCGCCGCTTCGGCTGCGTCTCTCATCCCGAAACGACGCGCGTAGTCATACGCAGTCGAAAGGCGTGCATAGGCCAGAGCGTATTTCGGGTCCCGGTCAATGGACTGTTGCAGAAGGCGCATTCCCTTGGTAAGGCCACCAGGCCACTCGTGTTCAATGACGTGCTGCGCCCTCAGCACCAACCGGTAGGCTTCGTTGCTCTGCGTTGGGCGCTTGCGGAGTTTCTTCTTTTCATCCCCGGTGAGCTGCAATCGAAGCTTTTCGGCAATCTCTGTCGTCAACTCTTCCTGCAAGGCAATCAGGTCGGTCATCTTGCGGTTGTAACGTCCGCCCCAAAGACGCGCCTCCCGGTCCACATCCACCAACTCAACCGACACCATCAGGTCTTCGCCTCGCTGCGTCATCCGTCCTGATAGGACGCTTCTCACACCTAGTTCTTGCCCGGCCTTGAGAGGGTCTAGGCCCGGTCCACGATGCCGTGAAGCCACTGCCCACGGAATAATGCGGATCTTCCGTAGCTGCGACAAAGTGTTCATCAATGTTTCCGCAATTCCGTCGCTCAGGTATTCTCTCTCCGGGTCCCCGCTCGCATTTTCCAATGGCAAAATCGCCAGTGAATCGATCGTTTTGCTTTCCTTCCCAGTGGAGGATTTCTCTCTGCCTTCGACCGAGCGAGCAGGACCGTGCGTCGCAGGACGAGGCCCTGCTGCAGGTGAAGCAGAATGTAGCGATCCCAGGTCACGCCGCAGACGCTGCAAATCCGCTCGCAGGTCCACAGCCGATTGGTAGCGTAGCGTGCGATCCTTTTCTAGCGCCTTGTTCAGGATTCGCTCTAGTTCCTGCGGCAGATCCGGATTCAACCGCACCGGCGATGACGGGGCCCTGTTCAGGATAGCGTCGAAGATCATCCCCGACGTCGTCCCCGAAAACGCCTGCCGTCCAGTAGCCGCTTCATAGAGCACGATCCCCAAAGAGAAGAGATCGGTCCGAGAATCTACCTGCTCGCCTCGCACTTGCTCGGGTGACATGTAGGCGACCGTTCCGAGCGCCGCACCGGGACTGGTCAGATGTGGATCTTGATCCTCGGTCGGCGCTTGTGTCCCCGCCGCCCCACGGGTCTTGGGCACCTGTTTCGCCAGCCCAAAGTCCAGAATCTTCGCGTGCCCGCGCTCGGTAACGAAAATGTTTTCTGGCTTGATGTCCCGATGCACAATGCCTTTGGCGTGTGCCGCTACCAGGGCGTCCGCCATCTGCGTGCCCAAATCGAGCAAGGCATCGAGAGGTAGCGGCTTCCCTCCGATCCGCTGCCTGAGGGTCTGGCCTTCTAGCAGCTCCATTGCAATGAAACGCTGGCCATCGTGCTCCCCGATATCGTAGATCGTGCAGATATTGGGATGGTTCAGTGCGGCTGCAGCACGCGCCTCACGGAGAAACCGTTCCAATGCTTGCTTGTCGCTTGAGACTTCACTCGGAAGCAATTTCAGCGCGACGATGCGTTCCAATCGCGTGTCTCGGGCGCGATAGACTTCGCCCATTCCTCCGGCACCGAGTGAGGAGAGAATCTCGTAGGGGCCGAGTTTTGTGCCCGACGCAATGCTCATCACTTTGTCCCAGTCGGCACGAGGCGCTTCAGCTCTTCCGTCCAGTTCAGCACGACGTTGATCTGTGTTGGCGCGGCCTGTTCTTGTTCCACAGGTTTGAGCATCAAGAACCGCTGGCCGTCCAGGGACACGTCATAATCGGGAAAGGTGCCGCCGGACGTCATCGTATACCGTCCCTCAAAGAGCATCTTCGGTTTGCCTACCGAGAAGCCTGGCTGCGTCGTTACGTCCACGGCCATCATCTTGTCGCCGCTGCGATAGAACAGCTCTCGACCATTGCGATTCCAGACTGGCTGCGTGCCGCCTTCCGTCGAGATCTGCCACTTCCCACCAGGGCCGGGGTAGGGCTGCACGTAAATCTCACGGCGACCCGATTCATCCGAGACATAAGCCATCCAGTGCCCGTCAGGAGAAAACTGTGGTGCCCCTTCGTAGGCTGGCGTTTGGAGGAAGGGCCGCGCCTTGCGGTCGTTGAGTTGCAGCACCCAGATGTCACCTGCCGTTGTGGGTGCGAGTTCAACGAAGGCAAGCAGTTCCCCATTCGGGGACCAGGACATCGGAATCTGGGTGTTCTGACTGGTGGTCAGCCGTTCCAAACCGCCGCTGCCATCGGCCATCTGCCAGTATAGGATCCCGATACCTCCCTTGTTTGACATGAATGCGATCCGCTTGCCATCCGGCGTCCAAGTCGGGAAGTTGTTATCGCTTCCCTCAAATGTGAAGCGGGTAAGCGTGTCTCGGGCAGGGTCGTAGAGCCAAACTTGACCTCCACTGACAAGGGCTATGCGATGGCCATCGGGCGAAAGGCGTGGTAACCCATAATCCTTGGCCGGAGCAGCCAGGGACTGTTCTGTCCCGCTCCGACTGACCCACACCAGCCTGTTTTCCAACTCTTGAGCACTCCCCGAGACATAGACCAACGACCCTGTGTCGGAAACGCTGTACTGAGTGGCCCATGGCGAGACGCCTCGCAGGACCCTCTGCACGACAGACACTGCCGCGCCCTTCACTTCCAGACGCTGCGGATCGAACGGCACGGCCATCAAAGTGCCCGCTTGCGCATAGATCAGGTGCCCGGAGGGCACGTAACGAGGCATGGTCCCTTCTTGTCCCTGAATCAGGTTTCGCCGTTCGCTCGCTCCCTCTAGTTGCACCGCGACGCCCGATGCGGCATGAAAAACGACCGCTTTGCTGCCGGGCAAAAACTCAGGCCAAGTGTGGGCGCTCTCCCCCCTCTCGAGATGAGTCAGTGGCTCTGCAGTTCCTCCTGAGTCCGATATCTCCTGAATTTGCGTCAACCCGGGTGTGAAGGCAATCATTCCTCGACTACCCCAGCTGGCTCCTGCGGGAAGTGGTGCGTCGGCCAAGGTCTGCGCCACTCCCCCACTTACTGGAATCTTCTTCAGCTTTCCGTTGGCGAAAAATCCCAACCACTGGCCGTCCGGTGAAAAGAAAGGGCCAGAGGCTCCCTCGGTACCGGAAACAGGTTTTACTTCGCCGCTGTCCATAGCTCGTAAATGAATCTGTTGGGCAGCTCCGTCCTGAGTTGTTGCGACATAGGCGAGTTGAGTTCCGTCAGGGGACAAAGCCAATGCCGGTCGGTTTAGCTCCGCAAGCCGCTCACCCGGTGGCAGCAGTATCACGGTGCGAATGACTGGTCTGGCAGGCACAGGCTTCAGATTCTAACCGGCGAAACTGGCGGCGGCAACCGCTAGAACCCCTACAGCCCACGGCAGAGCACGGCGCCAGAGTGGCTGTGAGATAGGCGCAACGGCAACAGAAGTTGGCGACGGCGCGACTTCCGGTACACCGGAGAGAACTTCATCGAGTGAGATGCGTGCGTCGCCGATATCACGTAGACGTTGTTTCGGGTCTTTTCGCAAGCAGCGTTGCAATAACACACGAACCCGCATCGGCGTGGCTGCTGGAAGGAGTGACCAATCGGGTTCTTCCTTGATCACAGACGCGAGCGTGTCGGTCACCGTCTCGCCCGTAAACGCTTGTCTCCCCGCGAGCATCTCGTACAACACACATCCGAAAGCCCAGATGTCTGCACGCCTGTCCACGGTCTTGGCTTTGGCTTGCTCGGGAGCCATGTACGCAGCCGTGCCCAGCAAGACACCTTGCATCGTCGCCATTCGACTGATGGTCGGGGACGTGGAAATGTCGATTGATGACGGATCGCCTTCGAGCGCCTTGGCCAAACCGAAGTCGAGGACCTTCACGGCATCGTCATTCGTCACCTTCACGTTCGCGGGTTTCAGGTCACGATGGATGATTCCTCGTTCGTGGGCGTATTCCAGAGCGTCAGCGATTTGCCTGGCGATGCGTACAGCTTCATCGACGGGAATTGGACCAGCCTTGATTCGGTCGGCCAGTGTCGGCCCCTCCACCAACTGCATCACCAAAGCGCGTGTTCCGCCAGAATCCTCCAGCCCGTAGATGGAAGCGATGTTGGGATGATCCAGGGAGGCGAGGACCTTGGCTTCACGTTGGAAGCGGGCCATGCGTTGGGCGTCGTTGGCGAACGCTTCAAGCAGGACCTTGATGGCTACGTCACGGCCTAGCTTGGGATCATGGGCACGATAAACCTCTCCCATCCCGCCCGCACCAATAGCGGAGAGGATTTCATAGGGGCCCAAGTGAGTGCCGGACTGAATGGGCATAGGACCCTGTCCCTGCTAGTTTGAGTGCGCATAGTATATAGGGAAGAGTAATACCGGCCTGCTATTTTTCGGAGACACCCAACGCCTGAAGTGCTGCTTGAATTTGTCCGGTAAGCCGAAAGCGACTGCTTGAATGTCTTTTTCGAGCGTTCCCCTGTTACCATACGCTCAATAACTCAACAGGGCGCGAGCTAGGGCAACGCCATGCGACCCATGGAGGTGGCAATGTCCACGTACCTGGGAAAGCAAGCTGTCGTTGTAGGGGCTGGGATGGGCGGATTGACAGCAGCGCAAGCGCTAGCGGACTTCTTCGAGCAAGTCACGGTTTTGGAAAACGATCCCTTGCCTGCGGCGGCGACCCACAGGCCGGGAACTCCGCAATGTAGACACGCGCATGCCCTGCTTGTGGGAGGCCAGCAAGCGCTCGGCACTCTGTTTCCCGGTTTTGAGCAAAATCTTTCTCGCGCAGGCGCCGTGCCGCTTCGCGTGAGTTCCGATTTTCGGGTCGAGCGTCCCGGCTACAATCCATTTCCTCAGCGGGATCTCGGCCTTCTTGCATACGCCATTTCCAGGCCGCTAATTGAGTTGACCGTACGAAAACGCGTCGAGGAACAAAGCAATATCGAGCTTCGAGATCGTTGTCGAGTTCAGCGGTTCGTCACTACGCCCGACGCGACAGAAGTTACGGCGGTCCGATTCGAGCACAGCGATGGGAGAGGCGAAACGCTTCCGGCTGACCTCGTGGTTGATGCTTCCGGGCACGGCAAGCTCACCCTTAACATGCTGGAATCCAATGGCCAACCAAGGCCGGACGAGACCTTGATCGGCGTCGACTTGGGTTATGCGAGCGCCATCCTCGACATCCCGGATGATGCACCGTCTGATTGGAGAACTGTAATAACTTTCGCTCAGTTTCCCAGAAACAGGCGCGGCGGCATTATCCTTCCACTAGAGGGCAATCGCTGGATCGTGAGCCTCGGCGGACGGCGCAACGATAAGCCGCCTGATGACTGGGGTGGATTCCTGTCATTTGCGCAACAATTGCGGACGCCGACGATTTACAACGCAATCAAACACGCAAATCTTGTTGGAGAGATCGCACGATTCGTGTTTAGAGCGAGCTCGCTGAGACATTTCGAGCTACTCGAGACATTCCCGCGCGGGCTACTTCCTTTCGGTGACACGCTCTGCCGCTTTAATCCCCTGTACGGCCAAGGCATGAGCGTAGCCGCGCTGGAAGCTTGCCACCTACGGTGCCTGCTTGGGACACAAGACGTTCAAAAGGACGGACTTGCCGGCCTGGCCTCGGCGTTTTTTGACGGGGCTAAGGCTATCATCGAGACGCCATGGGTAAATGCTGCGATCCCTGATTTCGTCGATCCGGACACTCCGGGTCAACGCCCGCCGGATCTCGAAAAGACCCTTCGTTTCCTTTCCGCCTTGTTCAAGCTCGCGGCTGAAGACCCCGCCGTCCACAAGCTTGTCGCCGAGGTTCAGCATCTTCTCAAACCGCAAAGCGTTTACCGCGACCCCGACCTTGTGCAGCGCGTCGAGGCGCTGATGACTGTAACGTAATTCTGCTTAAAGTTTGGAGACCACCTTGAGCGGCGTTAAACACCGCGTTGTTGAAACAAACGGCATCCGCATGCACATTGCTGAGTGCGGAGACGGTCCGCTTGTGGTTCTTTGTCACGGTTTTCCGGAATCCTGGTATTCATGGCGGCATCAGTTGCGAGCGCTCGCGGAAGCTGGGTTTCACGGTGTCGCGCCTGACATGAGGGGCTATGGTCAGACGGATCGGCCTGAGGAAATCGATCAGTACACACTCCTCCATCTTGTCGGCGACATGGTCGGACTGCTGGACGCGTTGGGCGCCCCACAGGCTGTGATTGCTGGCCATGACTGGGGCGCACCCGTAGCTTGGCACTCTGCGCTTCTGCGCCCCGATCGGTTTCGTGGAGTGATCGGCTTGAGCGTGCCGTTCACGCCGAGAGGACGCGTTCGCCCCACCAGCATCATGCCTCAGACCGAGGACGCGTTGTTCTATCAGCTTTACTTCCAATCTCCGGGCATCGCTGAAGCGGAGTTGGAACGCGATGTCCGTCTGAGCATCCGAAGTCTCCTCTACTCAGCTTCAGGAAATGCGCCCCGACAGGAAAACCGTACAACGGCTGGAGGCGAAGTTGGTATGGTGCCGCGGCGAAGCGGCTTTCTATCCCGCTTGATGAACCCTGCATCGCTGCCTCATTGGCTTACCGAGGCGGACGTGGACTTTTACGTGAGCGAGTTTGCCCGCACAGGATTTCGTGGGGGTCTGAACTGGTACCGCAACATAGACCGCAATTGGGAACTCTTAGCTCCGATGGCTGGAGCGCGAGTGACAACGCCGGCGCTTTACATCGCCGGGGATCGTGATCTAGTGTTGGCCTTTCGTGGGATGGACCAAATCATCGCCAACCTTTCGAAGTTTGTGCCGCAGCTCCGTGGCACATTGTTGCTGCCGGATTGCGGTCATTGGACCCAGCAGGAGCGAGCGCAGGACGTCAACCAAGCCATAATTGATTTCGTTCGGCGACTCTAGGGATCTTTCAGACGCGAATAAGCGGATCGAGCAAGCTCTTTCTCAGTCCCTTAGCGATCCTCTCGATGTTCACTAGCGACACATTCCTGGTCCCACGCTCGACGCCGCTGTAGTACCCACGAACATTAGGATCTGACAAAGGCTGTGGCAAATGATTCCCCGTTACCCATGCATTCGGCTGACTCCAACGCTTCTAGTGTGCTCTGAACTCGTCTGATGGGCTCGGGCTGTGATATAAACTGCCGCGACAACGGGTGGGCACGCCAGATGCGAAAGCTGGACACCAGTATTTTCCCTTCTCCATGGAAGCTCACCTCGCCGCTCCCTACCCTGATCCTGTTGTGCATCGTGGCGATCGTGTGTTACCAGGCAGATAGATTAGCGTACGCGCTGGGAATACCTCCCAGTAACATCATGTCGTTTTGGCCCGCTTCGCCCCTCTTGGCAGCGGTGTTGCTACTGACCCCACGAAGAAATTGGCCATTGCTCATCGCCGCAGG
>Ga0187783_10003165_pt1 | contig 12156 bp, 11 predicted proteins | sample 1015_SJ02_MP02_2_FD_132471 | JGI IMG/M metagenome (GOLD analysis project Ga0187783, IMG submission 132471) | Tropical peat soil microbial communities from peatlands in Department of Meta, Colombia - 1015_SJ02_MP02_20_MG | ecosystem: Environmental > Terrestrial > Soil > Wetlands > Peat | place... | reverse complement strand
GTCCGCGACGCGAAGGGCAACGCGCTCACCGTCTGCAACATGGAGAACGTCCTCGGCATGCGCGTGCACACGGGCGACAACATCGTCATCGCGCCGAGCCAGACGCTGACCGACCACGAGTACCAGATGCTGCGGCAGGCCGCGCTGCGCGCGGTCGAGGCGTGCGGGATCGTCGGGGAGTGCAACATCCAGTTCTGCCTCGATCCGACGAGCGAGGAGTACTACGCGATCGAGATCAACGCGCGGCTCTCGCGTTCGAGCGCGCTCGCGAGCAAGGCGACCGGCTATCCGCTCGCCTACGTCGCGGCGAAGCTCGCGCTCGGCTACACCCTGCCCGAGCTCAAGAACCGCATCACCGGCGTGACGACCGCCTGCTTCGAGCCGGCGCTCGACTACGTCGTCGTCAAGCTCCCCCGCTGGGACCTCGACAAGTTCCCCCGGGCCGATCGCCGCCTCGGCCCCACGATGAAGTCGGTGGGCGAGGTGATGGGGATCGGCGCCTCGTTCCCCGAGGCGATCGCGAAGGCGGTCCGGATGGGCGACCCCCGAGCCGACCTCCTGCCGCCGGAAGAGGTCCGCGCGCGCGACGCGATCCTCGAGGACCTCGCCGCGCCGACGCCCGAGATCCTCTACCGGATCCTCGAGGCACTGCGCGCCGGCGTGGACGCCGCGACCGTGAGCCGCACCTCCTGGGTCGACCGATGGTTCGTCGACTGCCTGGCGGAGATCGAGGCGACGCACCGCGCGATCGCGGGGCGGGCCGGCGCCGAGGTGCCGGCCCCGCTCCTGCGCCGGGCGAAGGAGCTCGGCTTCTCCGACCGCGCGATCGCCCGCACGGCGCACCAGGACGAGGAGGAGATCCGCCGGCGCCGGCTGGCCGAGGGGATCCGGCCGCGGGTGCGCATGATCGACACGCTCGCGGGGGAGTGGCCCGCCCGCACGAACTACCTCTACGTCACCTACCGCGCGGACGCGGACGACGTCCGGCCGATGCCCGGCGGCTCGGTGCTCGTGATCGGCGCGGGCCCGTACCGGATCGGCTCGAGCGTCGAGTTCGACTGGTCGACGATGAACCTCGTGGACGGGCTCAAGGCGGAGGGCGTGCCCGGCGTCGCGCTCCTCAACTCGAACCCCGAGACGGTCTCCACCGACTACGACCGGTCGGACCGGCTGTACTTCGAGGAGATCACCCTCGAACGGGTGCGCGATCTGGTCGACTTCGAGTCGTTCGGTGGGGTGGTGACGTGCGTTGGCAGCCAGCTCGCCCAGAACCTCACGCCGCTGCTCCAGATGTGCGGGATCCCGGTGCTCGGCACCGCCCCCGAGTCCATCGACACGGCCGAGGACCGCGCGCGCTTCGCGCGGCTGCTCGAGCGCCTTCGGATCCCGCAGCCGGCCTGGCGGGCGTTCACGACGATCGACGAGGCGGCGGCGTTCGCGGACGAGGTGGGGTACCCCGTGCTCGTCCGCCCGTCGTACGTCCTCAGCGGCCAGGCGATGCGAGTGATCGCTGGCCGCGCCGACCTCGGCCGCTTCCTCTCCGAGGCCGCGCGCGTCTCGCCCGAGCACCCGGTCGTGATCACGAAGTTCGTCGAAGGGGCTGACGAGGTCGAGCTCGACGGCATCTCGGACGGTACGCGCGTGCTCGTCGCGGGCATCCTCGAGCACGTCGAGCGCGCGGGCGTGCACTCCGGCGACGCGATCTTCTGCCTGCCCCCGCGGCACACGTCGGCCGCGGTGCAGGCGAGCCTGCTCGACGCCGCCGGACGCCTCGCGCGCACGCTCGCCATCCGGGGCCCGTTCAACGTCCAGTTCCTCGTCAAGGACGAGCGCTACCAGATCATCGAGCTCAACCTGCGGGCGAGCCGGTCGCTGCCGTTCCTCGCCAAAGCGACCGGGATCCCGCTCCTGCGCGAGGCGGCCCGGGCGATGCTCAGCCGCCCGATCACCCGTGACGGCCTCGCGCCGCTGCCGCCCGGTCGCTGGGGCGTCAAGGTCCCCCAGTTCTCCTTCCTTCAGCTCGCGGGCTCCGACCCGCTTCTGGGGGTCGAGATGCAGTCGACCGGCGAGGTCGCCTGCTTCGGGCCGACCTTCTCCGACGCGCTCGTCAAGGCCCTGGTCGCGACCGGCGTCCGCCTCGTCCCCCGCCGGGGCAGCGCGTTCCTCAGCGTCGGCGGTCCGGCGCTCAAGGAGCAGCTGCTGCCGATCGCAGAGCGGCTGCGCTCCCTCGGCCTGCGGATCGCCGCGACGGAGGACACGGGCGCGTTCCTCGCCAACCGCGGGCTGCGCGGCGTGCGGATCCTGCACAAGGTGAGCGAGCCGGACCGCCACCCGAACGTGCTCGGCGCGCTCGACCACGGCGAGATCGACCTGCTCCTCAACGTGCCGCTCTCGCTCACCCAGGAGAAGTTCGAGCGGATGCTCGAGGACGAGTACGTCCTGCGCCGGCGCGCGATCGAGCTCGGGATCCCGCTGTTCACGAGCCTCGAGGCATTCGCGGCGTACGTCGAGGGCGTGGCCTGGCTCGAGGACCACCCGCTGACCGTCGAGCCGCTCTACGGCTCGCCGGAGCCGGGGGCGGGGCCCGAGACCGCCGCGCGACAGCTTCCGGTCGTGCCGGGGCGACGGCGACGCCGCCGCCGCGGTTAGCCCCGTCCGCCGGGGGCGCGGCGGAGACGGACCGGCGCGGAGGAAGAGGTAAGGTCCGTGGCCCCCGTGCCACGGCCGTGACGGGCCCCTCGGAGTCCCGCGCCGCCGCCTCGGTCGCGGCCGCGCAGGCCCAGCTCCAGGAGGTCGACGACCGCGTGACGCGCCACGCGCAGCGGAGCCGGCGCTTCTCCACGTTCGCCTGGGCGTTCCTGTTCGCCGTCGCCCTCGGCGATGCCGCGCTCAGCCTGATCGACCTGTACGTCTCCGTCGTGACGACCACCACCGGCGCTGCCGGGACGTCGACGAGCTCGATGCCCCCCGAGTGGGGCCCGTTCGTCGCGTTCGCGCCCGCCGTGGCGCTCCTCGGCCTCGCGGTGCGCGAGGTCGTGCTCGGGCGGCGCGGGACCCCGGCCCGAAGACGAGGGACCGGGCCGGCCGACGCACCGGCCGCGGAGGAGACGACCCCCTGGATCGAGTCGATCCGACGCGCCCAGGAGCTCCTCGCGCGCGCCGGCCGGGACGCCGAGTGGTCGTTCGTTCCCCTCGCCCTGGGGCTGCTCTCCCTCGGCCAGATCATCGCGGGGGTCGCGGGAGCCTACGCCCTGGCCGCCAGCCTGCCGGTCGCGTTCCTCGCGGTGGCCGGCGCGGCCGCCGTGGCCTCCCTCGCCGTGCTCTGGCCCCTCTACCGCGGGGCGAAGCAGTGGCTGGAGGCCGACCAGGCGCTGCTCGAGCGGGAATCGCGCGAGCTCGGCGAGCTCGAAGCGGAGTTCTTCTGGCGGTTCGTCGGGACCGGCCCCACCCCATGACCGAGCGGCCCGACCTGTTCGTCGTCGGTCGGCTCCTCGAGGCGCTCGCGGCAGGTCCCCTGTTGAAGACACCGCTGCAGCAGCGGGCCGGCCTCAACTACACGGTCTTCCAGCGCTACCTCGACCTCCTGCTGCGGCTCGGTCTGGTCGCCGGCACGCCGACCGGCGACGGCCGGATCGCGCTGACCTCCAAGGGACAGGAGGCCCACCGCTTCATCGCGGAGGGGCTCGCCCGCATCTTCTCGCCCTCCGCGCCCCGGTCGGATCTCGCGGCGGCCCGCGTCCGCGCGACGCGAGACGCCCGCCGACCCTGACGCGAGGCCCGTCGGCGCCCGAGGCTAGGGGAGGGGGAACTTCGTGACGGAGAACTCGGGCACGACCGTCGAGGTGTCGAGCACCTCGGGGATCCCGCGGATCCGCTCGGTGACGAAGTCGAGCACGGTGCGCTTGCCGCCGGCGCCGGGGGCGAAGTCGAGGACGACGACGACGTCCCAGTCACCGGTGAGGAAGTGCAGCTCCTTGACCTCGTTCAGGTTCTCGAGGAGGTGCCGGATCCGGTCGAGGTCGCCGCCGCGGACCTTGATGTAGGAGAACGCGCGGACGCCCTTGAGCTCGGTCGGCATCAGCGCAGCCAGGTTCTCCTCCGTGAACGCGTCGCAGCCCTCGAGGCGCCCGCCCTTCGGGCTGATCAGCACGGGGAAGTGCTGGACCCCGCGCAGGTGCTCGGCGATCAGGCGCTCGACGCGACCGACCTTCTCGATGTCGACGACGTGCGTCGTGTAGCCCCGCCGGGCCGCGAGCTCCTCGACGAGCGCGACACATCGGGCCTGGTCGTCGGAGAGGAAATGGACCGGCTCGTCCGCCCGGGTGTCGTACTCCGCGCCCGCCGGGCCCGCGGTCGTCGGATAGGGCCCCGGCACGTTGGAGGTCGGCGCATCGTGCGCGTACGGGGTCGAGCTCGGGGCGTGGTAGAACGAGGTGACCGCCCGCTTCGACTTCACGTAGAGCGCGAGGGTCCGGTCGTCGTCGGCCATCGGTGGGTCGGCCCAAGCGGAGCGGTCTATTTAATCAGATGCGGCGGGGCGCGCGCCGCGCCCCCGGCCGGGGGGAAAGGGTTCGACCGGCGCGCCGTGGGGCGACCGGGCCTAGTAGCGCTTGTAGTTGTCCGAGCGCTCGCGGCTCCCGCCGCCGCTCCCGCCACCGCCGGAGTAGCTGCGGCCGCCGTAGCCGCCGCCGCCGCGGTCGCGGAAGCCGCCGCCGAAGCTCCGACGCTCGCTCTCGAACTCCTGCTGGCTCATGTCGAGGGAGTTGTTGACCTCGGCGATTGCCTCGGTCGACTTCGACAGGTTGCCGTAGCGTCCGACGTTGAGGCGCATGTGGCCGCGCACGAGGGAGACGTAGCCGTTGTCGACGAGGACGACCTCGTCCTTGGCGATCGTCCCGATCTGCTCGTTCCAGAGGGAGAGCGTGATCACGGCGGTGTCGTCGCCGACGACCGCCTCGCACACTTTCCTCGGGTCGCCGAACTTGCCCATGACCTCCTTCGGCTCGCCCACGCTCAAGACCTTCGCGAGGACGTTCACTTGCTTCGAATTCGGCGTCAGGTCGCGCACTTTCGTCAGGGGTTTGTCTACCATCGCTCGTCGCCTTCTCGGTTCGCGTTTTGCGGAGGGAATCGGGGCTCGACTATCCGTGCGAACACTCGTCGAGAAAAGACGGGCGGGACGCTCGAACTGGCTGGGCTCGCGGATTCCTCAGGTAGCGGGACCGGACCGCGGATATAAAGACCGCGGCCCCGCGCGACGATGACGCACGCCGGTGGCCCGGAGCGCGGTGCGGCTGTGCCGTCACGCTTTTGGCCCGCCGGGCGCCTGCCGCCCGCGAGCGGCCCGTGTCCGAGCGCTTCGACAGTGGAGTCCAGCACTTCGGGCGGCGCGAGTTCGACCTCGCCGAGCAGGAGTTCCGAGACGAGGTCCGGGAGCACCCCGACCACTCGGGCGCCTGGTCGTACTACGGGATCTGCCTCGCCCACCTTGGCCAGGCGCGGGAGGCGGAGGGGGCCCTCTCGCGCGCGATCGCGCTCGACCCCCAGAACGCGGAGGCGTGGTTCCACCTCGGGGTGGCGCGCTCCCTGCGCGAGGAGTGGAGCGCCGCCGCGCTCGCCTACCGGCGGGCGGTCGCGCTGGCGCCGGGCGACATGGTCGCTTGGCACCGGCTCGGCGTCGCGCTCGCCGAGTCCGGCGACGAGACCGGGGCCGCCGCCGCCTTCGAGCGGGCGCTCGTGCTGTCGCGGGCCGAGCCGAGCCAGGACGCCGCGCTGCGCGCGGGCGGTCGCGCGCTCGGCGAGGACCACGTCGACGAGAGCGCGCAGCGCGAGGGGGGCCACGAGGCGAAGAGCTGGCTCGAGCTCGCGTTGAGCCTCCTCACGCTCGGCGAGGAGGAGGAAGCGATCGCGGCCTACGATCGGGCCTACACCCTCGACCCCGAGCGCGCCTCGCGCTCGCTCTTCCGCCCGATGCTCAAGCTGCTCACGGCCGTCCAGGGCGCCGGCGTGCCCGAGCCCCCGACGACCCCGATCGAGGGGCCCGAGCGGCCGAAGCGCCCGCTCGTGCGTCCGGACGCGCCGGACGAGGGACGGCCCGAGATCCGCTAGATCGGCTTCGGCGCGCTCGTGACGATCACCGATTCGGCCCACTCCTTCGCCTTATCGCGCGCCGCCGCGTGCTGCTCGAAGAAGCGGTGGACCCGCTCGATCAGCTGGCCCTTGCAGTCCCCGCAGAGGAGCTCGCCCGATCGACAGGTCCGCGTGATCTCCTGGAAGTGGGCGTCCGACTCGGCAAAGCGCGTCCGCCACAGCGCCCAGATCGAACAGATCTCGGGGGTCGCTCCCTCGCGTCGCTGTTCCTCGACGGTCGCCCTTCCGCCGGTGAAGGCGTTGCGGAGCTTGCGCTCGACCTCCGGGGGCGGGTCGTTGAGGAAGAGGGCGTCGTCCGCCCGGGCGCCGGTCGTGCTCATCGCCCCCTCGCCGAGCAGGCCGGGGACCATCTTGGAATGCAGGAGCGCGGGCTTCGGGTAGCCGAGGCCCTCGGCGATGTCCCGGGTGAGCCGGAAGTGCGGGTCCTGGTCGATACCGCACGGCACGAGGCACGGCACGCTGCGTCCCTCCGCCCACGAGGGCCAGAAGCACGGCACCGACTGGAGCGCGGTGTAGAAGACGAGGCCGATGTTGGTGCTCGGAACGAAGCCGAAGACCGCCTTCACGTTGGAGAAGGTGATCTTGCGCGCCACCCGGATCGCGAGGGGGTAGAGCGCCGCGATCGATCGCGAGTCGAAGAAGACGTGCGTGCGCTTCGGATCGAAGCCGAGCGCGAGGATGTCGTAGAGGTTCTCGAGACCCCAGCGGGCGGTCTCCTCCCGCGTGAGGCCGCTCCTCGCCCAGAACTTCTCGTCGTCGGTGATCTGGAGGTACATCGGGAGCCCGAGCCGTTTCTGGAACCACAGGCACAGGTCGAACTGGATGAGGTGGGAGGTGTGCAGCGGTCCCGACGGTCCCCGGCCCGAGTAGAGGAAGAACGGCTGGCCGTGCGCGTAGCCGTCGAGGAGCGGCCCGAGGTCCCGGTGCGAGTAGTAGATGCCGCGTGTCAGGAGCGGCGGGAGCTCGCCGCCGGCGAGGTGGTGGATCCGCGCCAGCAGCTCCGGGGTGAGCGGCTCGGTGCCGAACTGCTCGCGCAATCGGTCGTAGTCGATCTTCCCCTTGACCTCGTACGGGGTGACGACGAACTCCTCGGGCGGCGACATCCGGGCCCCGGTCAGCCTTCGGGGAACGTGATCTTCGCGAGGATCGACTCGCGTTCGCTCAGCGGGACGCCGGCGGCGCTGAGCGCCTCGGCGACGCACGAGCGCGAATGCTCGTGGTGGATGCTGTGACCGCACGACGGGCACGTCGCCCATCCCTCGATCAGGCGGCGGAGCCCCTCGCGGCTGGTCGACGAGTCCCGCCGCGCGAACCGCTCGACCAGGATCGCTCCTCCGGCCTGGTTCTCCAGGTTGGAGAGGGGCACGCGGACCGGCTGGTTGCAGACCGGGCAGCGGGCCGGGTTGCGGCAGGTGCAGGTCATGGCCCTAGGGTACCTGCTCGACCGGTCTAAAAGACCCACGGCCGACGCCGGTGCGCCCGTGGACGCATAGCCTCAAGAGCGGGGAGCGCGCGAACGCTCTCCGATGTCCGCGACCGGGGACGAGCAGGCGCGCGAGTTCCACCTCGAGATGGTCGAGGTCCTCAAGCTGCTGAACCGGATCGAGGAGGAGCACGGCGGTGCGGACGGCTTCGAGCGGGAGGAGGTCCTTCACCTGCTCCCGCGGCTCGGCGTCGCGAACGCCACGCTCCAGGACGTCGACCGGACCTTGAGCGTGCTCGTCGCGAACGGGCTCGCCCGCGCGATCACCAACCCCGAGTACGCCTGGGACCGCGGCCGGATCGTCGGCGAGCGATACACGATCACCCTCGAGGGCAAGCAGCTACTGCTCAAGGAGATCGAGCGCGTCGGGCGTGTCTAGACGTTCGACGCCTCCTCCCGATTTAAGTAGGGGAAGCCCGCGTAGCTAACGCGCATGCCATCCCGGGACGCCCCGGACCCGGTCCGGGCGACGCTCGTCGCGATCCTGCAGCAGCTCAACCGCGCCGAGTCGATCAACGAGGAGCGCAAGGGCGAGCAGTCGCTCGAGCTCGCCGATCTCGACCGTCTGCTCTCCGACTTCTGGGCCGTCGACAAGGGGCTCGTGAAGATCCCGCTCGCACTCGGCCTGCTCGTGCGCAACGGTATGGTCGAGGCCCGGGCCAGCGGCGACTTCCCGGCGAGCGGCCGCGCCGCCGCGCCGGCACCGCGGGCCCGCTACCAGATCACCGCGGTCGGCAAGCAGTTCCTCGTCGATGCCCAGCAGCAGACCGACCGGATCCCCTGAGATCCGCCCCCGGAGCCGGCGCGATCTCGGGCGCGCTAGAACCGTTAAGTAGGCCCCGCCGGTGGGCGGACCCCTCATGTCGAGGATCCACTCGGGCCACAAGGGTCGTGCCGGCTCGCACCGGCCGTTCCCCCTCACGAAGCCCGACTGGGTGAGCGCGACGACCGAGGAGGTCACCTCCCAGTCCGTCCAGCTCGCAAAGGCCGGCACGGGCCCGGCGCTGATCGGGCAGACGCTGCGCGACAGCTACGGCGTGCCGCTCAGCCGCCTCGTCACGGGTAAGCGCCTGACGCAGCTCCTGCGCGAGAACGGGGTCACGCCCGACCTCCCGGACGACCTCCAGGCGCTGCTGAAACGCGTCGTCCATCTCCAGCGCCACCTGCAAGCCCACCCGAAGGACCGGTCGAACCGTCGGGGGCTGACCCTGATGGAGTCGCGGATCCGACGCCTGGCGCGGTACTACCGGCGCCGGCACCGCCTTCCCGAGGACTGGCGGTACTCGGCCGCCGGGGCGGCGCTCCAGGTGGAGTGATGCCTTCGGGCCCGGACGGCTTCGTCGCCGATCCGGCCTACCGGACCGAGTTCGAGCGCGCGCGCGGCCTCGTCCTCGGCCACCCCGGCCGCTGGCGCGTCATCTACCACTACGACGCGGACGGGATCGCGAGCGCCTCGTCGATCCTTCGGGCGTTCTCCCGCCTGGGCTACGCGGTCCAGGCGACCGCGCTTTCCGGCGTCGAGCGGGAGCGGATGGCCGAGCTCCTGCGGGCGACCGCGAGCCCCGTGCTCGTCGCCGACACCGGCGCGAGCTGGCTCGACCTGTACGGTGGCCACCCCCACCCCGTGGTCGTCCTCGACCACCACCAGTACCCGGGCGTTCCCACCCCGCCGGCCCTGCCGTCGCACGTCGCCCTGGTCAATCCGCTCGACTGGGGGGTCGATGGGATGTCGGAGATGTGCGCTGCGACCCTGAGCTGGCTGTTCACGATCTTCCTCGATCCGAGGAACTGGGACAACGCGGCCTGGGGCCTCTCGGGCGGCATCGGCGACCGCCAGCACGTCGGCGGCTTCCGCGGGCTCAACCGCCTCCTCGTCGACGAGGCGGTCCGCCGCTCGCTGGTCGTGCGGCGCGCCGGTCTCCCGCTCTTCGGCGCGAGCGTCGGAGCCGCGGTCTCAACGAGCATCGACCCGTTCGTCCGCGGCCTCTCGGGACACCCGTCCGAGACGGCGGCGTTCCTCGCGAGCGTCGGCGTCGAAGCGGACCGATCGCCCGCGTCCCTTTCCCCCGAGGAGAGCGCGCGCCTCGCCTCGGCGCTGCGAGATCGCCTCGTCGCCACCCGCGTCCCGCCCGAGGCGCTCGAGCTCATCGACCAGGAGCGCTGGTTCCTTCCGGCCCTCGGCCTCGACGCCGAGGAGGTGTCGAATCGGCAGAGCGCCGCCGGGCGGGCGAGGAGCCCCGGCCTCGGCATCGCCTTCGCCCTCGGCGATCGCGCGGCGGCCGAACGCCTCCGGCGCGCCGAGGAGGGCTGGCGGGGCGGCATCCTGAAGGGGTTGCTTCGCCTCGAAGAAGAGGGTGTAAATTCGATGAGCTTCCTGCAGTGGTTCGAGAGCCCCGACACCACGCTCGCGGGCACCCAGGCCGGTATGGCGATCCTCTACCTCCTCGACCCGAACCGGCCCGTCTTCGTGCTGTCCCACGGCGAGCGCGGGCCCAGCAAGGTCAGCGCCCGCGCGACCCGCGGGCTCGTCGAGCGAGGGCTCGACCTCGCCGCCGCCTGCCGCGAGGCGGCCCGGAGCGTCGGCGGCGAGGGCGGCGGGCACCGCATCGCGAGCGGGGCGACGATCCCGGCGGGCGCGGCGCCGGCGTTCCTGGAGGCCGCGGACCGCGTGATCGGTGGGCAGATCGCCCCCGTGGCCGGGGTCCCATGAGCGCCGCTCCGGACGCGAGCCCGCCCGCGCCGGTCGACCGCGTGCACGACCGCCCGCTCGAGCGGGAGATGCACGCCTCGTACATCGATTACGCGATGAGTGTCATCGTCGGGCGCGCGCTGCCCGATGGCCGCAACGGTCTCAAGCCGGTCCAGCGGCGCATCCTCTGGTCGATGTGGGAGTCGGGCGCGACCCACGACCGACCCTACCGCAAGAGCGCGCGCACGGTCGGCGACGTGCTCGGCAAGTACCACCCGCACGGCGACCTCGCCGTCTACGACGCCCTCGTCCGGATGGCCCAGCCGTTCAGCCTGCGCTACCCGCTGATCGACGGCCAGGGGAACTTCGGGTCGATCGACGGCGACGCGCCGGCGGCGATGCGGTACACCGAGGCGCGCCTGAGCGTGTTCGCGGAGGAGCTCCTGCTCGATATCGAGCGGGAGACCGTCGACTGGATCGACAACTTCGATGGGACCCTCAAGGAGCCGCTGGACGTCCCGGCGAAGGTCCCCAACCTGCTCGTGAACGGCTCGGCCGGCATCGCGGTCGGCATGGCGACGAACATGCCGCCGCACAACCTCAACGAGGTCGCGGACGCGCTGCTCCTCCTCCTCGCCCGGCCCGACGCGGACCTGGACGCGATCCGGGAGGTCCTGGCCGGCCCGGACTTCCCGACGGGCGGCTACCTCTCGAGCGAGGGGATCCGCGAGGCCTACGCGACCGGACGCGGGACGCTCCACCTGCGGGGCGCCGCCGAGATCCGGGAGCGCGACGGACGAGACGAGATCGTCATCACGGAGATCCCCTACGAGGTCAACAAGACCGCGCTCCTCGAGCTGATCGCCGACCTCGTCAAGACCAAGCGGATCGACGGGATCACCGACCTGCGGGATGAGTCGGACCGCACCGGCACCAGCATCGTGCTCGAGCTGCGCCGGGATGCGCCGGCGGAGATCGTGCTCAACCGGCTCTACGAGCACACGCCGCTCGAGACGAGCTTCGGCGTGATCAACCTGTGCCTCGTGGACGGGCGCCCGCGGGTCCTGCCGCTGCGCGAGCTGCTCGTCCTGCACCTCGAGCACCGGCGCACGATCCTGACGCGACGCTCGCGCTTCGACCTGCGGAAGACCGAGGAGCGGCTCCACCTGCTCGAGGGGTTCCTCACCGCCATCGATCACATCGATGAAGAGATCCGGATCATCCGCCGCTCTCGGGACGCGTCGCAGGCGGAGGCGAGCCTGATGGGCAAGTTCCTGCTGTCGGGCGAGCAGGCGAAAGCGATCCTCGACATGCGTCTCGCGCGCCTGACGGCGCTCGAGCGCGAGTCGGTCGAGCAGGAGAAGACCGAGAAGGAGGCGCTCGCGCGGTCGCTCCGCGAGATCCTGGCCTCTCCCGAGAAGCTCGACCGGCTGATCGTCGACGAGCTCACCGACCTCAAGGCGCGGCTCGGCGACGCCCGGCGCACGCGGATCGTGCCGGCGTTCACCGAGCGGACGCTCGAGGACCTGATCCCGGACTCCGACGTCGTCGTCCTCGTCACGCGCGACGGCTACATCAAGCGCCTGCCGCTCGAGCAGTACCGCCGCCAACGTCGCGGGGGCCGGGGCTTGAGCCGGATCGAGACGAAGGAGGAAGACTACGTCATCCGGACGTTCGTGACCCGGACGCACGACGAGGTGCTGTTCTTCACGAACCAGGGCCGCGTCTACCGCCTGACCGCCTACGAGCTGCCCGAGGGAAGCCGGCAGTCGAAGGGCAAGGCGCTGATCAACCTGCTGCCGCGCCTCAAGGACGGCGAGCGAGTGCAGACCCT